>ERZ773211.2-NODE-2-length-203921-cov-57.7112_pt1 | contig 203921 bp, 177 predicted proteins | sample MGYA00511914_ERZ773211 | MGnify/ENA primary metagenome ERZ773211 (study PRJEB29015, sample SAMEA2738163) | human oral metagenome | biome: human oral; feature: human-associated habitat; material: saliva | place: China | collected 2242 ...
TAACGCATAAAAAATACCCCTTTCACTGGTTGTCCAGTAAAAGGGGTACATATCAAAATCATGATTTTTGAGTCACTCCCTTTAAGATTCATTTTTTAGTTATGGTTTAAATTGATATATTTTATTTAGAATAGTTATTTTTTGAATTTTTTATGAGTTTCTGTGTAAAATATTAAACCAAGTAATGTAATAATAACGCCGCTTATAGCTAACGTAAATTGAGTAATAATAGCAGCTAGTACTATGTAAGCTCCACCTATTATAGAAATCCAAGGGATTAAAGGATAAAATGGAACTTTGTATGGACGTGGCATATTAGGTTCTCTTTTTCTAAGGACAAATACAGCAAAAAATGTTGCTATAAAGAAAATCCAAATTGTAAATAAAAGAAAATCTGTTAGAGTATCAAATTCACCTGTAAACATCATCGCAATAGTTAAAATTAAAGTTACTAAAGCTGAGAAATATGGAATTGAGAATCTATTTAATTTGATCCAAAAGTTCTTAAATGGAATTTGATCTTTCATTGCCATTGCATAAGGAACGCGAATAGCGGTCATAGTAAATCCATTCATAGTTCCGTATACACTAATCATAATACCGATAGTTATTATTTTACCACCGTTTGGTCCAAATAATTTAGTAGCTACGTCATTAGGAACATTACTGTTACCTGCTATTTGTTCCATAGGCATAGTAAGTAAGTATGCTACATTGATAAGTAGATAAATTGCAGTTATTACTAGTAAACCATATAAAATTGCTCGTGGTAAATCTTTTTTTGGATTTTTCATTTCACCAGCAATAGTTCCAACATTACTCCAACCATCATAACCATACATTGCAGCCAACATTGCAGCACCAAGAGCGGCTAGAGGTGTAGAACTAGTTGATGTTGAACTACTAGGAAAAAGTTCAATTGTTGTAGGATTAGGTTGTAATAATCCTACAACAATAATTGCAATAATAGGTACAAGTTTACAAATAGTTGCTACAGTTTGAATGCGACCACTGGCTTTACTACCAAGTAAATTTAACCCTGTCACTGTAGCAGCAGCACAAGCACCTACAAGAATTGAGTATTTTTTATCTACACCAAAAAGATTTAGAAATTGTGTTGAAAAAATAGCGGCTGCTGCGGCTATACTAGCAGGGTAATAAATTACAGCTTGAGCCCAGCCAAGTAAATATGATACTGTTTTACCATAAGCTTTTCAACCCAAACTATCATACCTCCGGTTTCAGGTATAGCAGCGGCAAGCTCAGCAGTAGTTAATCCTGCGCAAATACTAATAATTCCTGCAAGAATCCATGCGAGTAAGCCGAGGCTAACATTTCCTGTAGTCTTATATATGACGGCTGCTTTAAAAAATACCCCCGAACCAATTACTACACCAACTACTGTAGAAAATGCTCCAAAAAATCCAATTTCTTTTTTTAAATTTTCCAAAAGAATCTCCCCCTTATAATATGGAATATTTTAAATAATATTTAGTTTTTAAAATTTTTATGTTATTTTTTTCTTATTATTTTCTAGGCGTCCTCATTATATCTTATTTTTTCAGTCTTAACAATAGTTTTTAAGGAAAATTTAACAAATTGTGTTAGAAAATTTTACAATGTAATTCCTATGAATTAAGAACGTTGAATTTATAATGGAAATCTATGGAGGTTTGATTCACTAAACAAAATATATTAGTTTAAAAAATTAGTAAAATTCTTCTTAAAGATTTAACAAAATGGATGAAAATGTGTTATAATAGGGAGTATCTGAATAAAATTACTAGATTATACTAGAAAGGAATTTAACATGACAGAAGAAATTAAAGTAGATGTACAAGATTTAAATGATCAAATGCTTGTTCGTCGTGAAAAAATGGAAGCTATGAGAGAAAGTGGTTTAGATCCATTTGGAACTAAATTTGAAAGAACTCACCTATCAAATGAAATCGTAGCTGAATATGATAAATTTAGCAAAGAAGAATTAGAAGAAAAAAATATTTCTGTTACAATAGCAGGACGTATTATGACTAAACGTGGTAAAGGAAAAGCAGGATTTGCCCACGTTCAAGATATAGGTGGTCAAGTTCAAATTTACGTTCGTCAAGATAGAGTTGGAGATTCATATGAATATTTCAAAACTCTTGACCTAGGTGATATCGTTGGTGTAACTGGAGTACTATTCAAAACTAACGTAGGTGAATTATCTGTTAAAGCTGATAAATTTGAAATTTTAACAAAAGCACTACGTCCACTACCAGATAAATTCCACGGACTTAAAGACGTTGAAGAGCGCTACAGAAGAAGATATGTAGACTTAATTATGAATGAAGAAAGTAAAGAAACATTTATTTTACGTTCTAAAATCATTCAAATTATGCGTAGCTACTTAAACGAACGTGGATACTTAGAAGTAGAAACTCCTATGATGCACTCTGTAGCAGGAGGGGCAGCTGCTCGTCCATTCGTAACACACCACAATGCATTAGATATGCAATTATTCATGCGTATTGCTCTTGAATTACCTTTAAAACGTTTAATCGTTGGGGGATTAGAAAAAGTATATGAAATCGGTCGTGCATTCCGTAATGAAGGTGTGTCAACAAGACATAATCCAGAATTCACAATGATTGAATTATATGAAGCTTATGCAGATTACAACGATATTATGGATTTAACAGAATCTATGATTGCTTATATCTGTAATGAAATTCATGGCACTACAAAAATTATGTATGGTGAAGATGAAATTGATTTAACTCCAAAATGGCGTCGTGTACATATGGTAGATGCTATTAAAGAAGTAACAGGTGTTGACTTTTGGCCAGAAATGACAGATGAACAAGCTCATGCATTAGCTAAAGAGCACAACGTCCCAGTTAGAAAAGATATGAAAGTTGGACACATTATTAATGAATTCTTTGAAACATTTGTAGAAGAAACATTAGTTCAACCAACATTCGTTTACGGTCATCCAGTAGAAGTATCTCCATTAGCTAAAACTAATGCTGAAGATACAAGATTCACAGATCGTTTCGAGTTATTTATCGTTAGACGTGAACACGCTAATGCATTTAGTGAGTTAAACGACCCAATCGATCAAAAAGAGAGATTCTTAGCACAAATGGATGAAAAAGATGCTGGTAACGAAGAAGTTTATGAAATGGATGAAGACTTCGTAGAAGCATTAGAATATGGTATGCCACCAACAGGTGGATTAGGAATTGGAATTGATAGATTAGTTATGTTATTAACTAACTCAGCTTCAATCCGTGACGTGCTTCTGTTTCCATACATGAAACATAAATAAGTCGATATTGATTTATTAAAATCTGATTAGAAGAATATTATTCGAAATAACAAAAATTAAAACTCCCTAAAATTTAGGAAGCTTTAATAGAAATTAAAGGGAGCATAGTCTCCCTTTTATTATATAAAAAAGATATATAAGGAGTATCCAATGGCAAGCTTTTTTGAAAGACTAAAAGAAAAATTTTCTGCTAAGGAAGAATTAAATGAGGAACTGATTTCACTTGACGAATATGAAGAGTTCGTCGAGAGTCAGTTTGTAACTGAAAAATTTAAAAAAGGATTAAAAAAATCTCGTGATAACTTCTCTAATGCACTTAATAACCTAATTAGTTCATATAGAGAAATTAACGAAGAATTTTTCGAAGATTTAGAGGAATTACTGATTCAATCGGATGTTAGTTACAATACTGTTTTGGAATTAGTTGATTATCTAAAAGTTGAATCTCAAAGACAGAACCTAAAAGAACCAAGTGAACTACAAAGTATGATTATCGAGAAATTAGTTGATGTTTACATGGAGGGAACTGTAAAATCTGAATTAAACTATGCACCAGAAAAAGAACTTTCAGTGTTCTTATTTGTGGGGGTAAATGGAGTAGGAAAAACTACATCTATCGGTAAATTAGCTCATAACCTTAAGAAAGAAGGAAAAAAAGTACTTATAGCAGCTGGAGATACATTTAGAGCAGGGGCTATTGATCAACTTGATGTTTGGGCAAAACGTAGTGGTGCAGACATTGTGAAATCACATGAGGGAGCTGATTCAGCAGCGATTATCTTTGATGCTATTCAATCTGCTAAAGCAAAAGGTTATGATGTATTACTTTGTGATACAGCTGGTCGTCTGCAAAATAAAGATCATCTTATGAAAGAGCTTGAAAAAATTGTTCGTGTAATTAAAAAAGAAGTTCCAGAAGGACCACATGAAGTACTTTTAACAATAGATGCGACAACAGGTCAAAACGGTATACTACAAGCGAAAACATTTAAAGAAGTAAGTGATGTAACAGGTGTAATCCTTACTAAACTTGATGGAACAGCTAAAGGTGGTATAGTTATCGCTATTAAGAAAGAACTAGGTATTCCAGTTAAACTTGTAGGTTTAGGGGAAAATATCGATGATTTAGAAGTGTTTGATCCTGAACAATATATTTATGGACTATTTTATCAAGAAAACTCTGAGAAAACTGAAGAACAGTCGGATGCAGAATAGTAATTTAGAAATAGTTTGATTAATGAAATTTAAAAAAACTAAAAAGTTATAAAATTTTTTAAAATTTTCAGCTTTAATAAATACTTAAGTGAGAGTTTTCATAAATTTGATTTTCAAAATCATATTTGGAAAATCTCTCTTTTTTGTATTAATTTTAAATTAATAATTAAATAGAAATATTTTAGTATTAAATTTGAAATTATTTCCGAAAATTAATTGAAAAAATTGTAATAAAAGTATATAATATATATATTAAGAAGGTAAATATATATGGAGGATTGAGATGGGATTTTTATCTAAATTATTCGGAAAAAAAGAAGAGCAAGTAAATGAGGTTGTCTTAAGCTCATACATGAAAGGTAAAGTAGTAGATATTACAGAAGTACCGGACCCAGTATTTGCTCAAAAAATGATGGGAGATGGATTTGCTATTATTCCTGAAGAAGGGAAACTTATTTCACCAGTAGCTGGAGAAATTATCCAAGTATTCCCAACAAAACATGCTTTTGGAATCAAATCAGGAGATGTAGAAATTCTTATTCACGTTGGATTAGAAACAGTTGCTATGAAAGGTGAAGGTTTCGATGTAGCAGTATCTGCAGGAGATAGAGTTGAAGTAGGTCAAACTTTATTAACTTATGACTTAGAGTTAGTAAAAGAAAAAGCTAAAGACATTATTACTCCTTGTGTTATCACAAACATGGATGCAGTGGAAAATATCGAAGTATTAAAATTTAATGAAACTGTTGATTTCTCACAAGAAGTAGCAAAAGTAAAACTTAAATAGACCTAGGTCTATTTAAGTTTTACTATTAATGGCGAAGTTATGAATGATAAGAAATTTTGGAAGATTATATACCTGTATATAACGAAATATAATTATAGTATATTATATTATCGTCCAGAAAAAAAAGATGTATGGCTTATTAATGAGGATAATGAATTAATAAGATTTATATATGGGGATAGTTTTAAATCAACAGAAATTGATAGTATTGTTTCTAATGTGATTAGAAATGAAGTCAGACTGAAAAAAATGTTTAAACTGAGTAGTTTAAAAATGAAAATCCTTTATGTTTCTCCTGAATTTGATGATATTTTAGAAGATTACAAAAAATATAGAATATCGAATAGTATAATTATTGAACGTATTCTATATAATGAAAAAAATAGTAAGTTATTTTTAAAAGAAAAAGATAAGAGCTTTATAGATGGAACACCAGATACTCTAAGATATAAAAATAGAGTTGTTGAACTTTATAAGAGACAAACATTAGACAGAAATATAATTAATGTAAAATATAACATATTGTCGGGAATTTATTTATTTTTATTCTTATTAAATTATTTTATTATTTATTTATCGGATAATAAGAGTTCGGCATACCAGTATATCGAATATAGTTACCAAAAAATTATAAGTGGCCAATTTTATAGAATGTTTACCAGTGTTTTAACTGTGGATAATTCAATGAAATTATTGATTATATTGGCAACAATTGGTGTTAGCTCAGTACTCTTTAATAAATCACTTAATGTATTGAAGAGTCTGGGATTGCTATTTATAGTTTCTTTAGTATTTAATCTCTTATTGATATTTGGATATTCTGGAACATTAGATATAGCATTGGTCTCAAATGTCTCACTTTTAGGTTCTATTTTTATGGGGCAACTTAGCAAGAAAAATGATAATTTGAAATTTATGTATTCTGGTGCAATCTCAATTATCTATTTAGCATTAGTTACAATATTGTTTGATACCTCTATAGTTTTATATATTTTTTCTTTTGTATTAGGAGTATTTTTAGAATTGTTCTTAGTAAAGAAAAGAACATATATAGTATTAATTTGCATGATAGTTTTTAGTTTACTTGGTGAAACTTTATTATTTGCAGGTATTAATACAAAAAGTTCGATTAATAGATTTAGAGTATCGAGGGTTGATAGTAGGTTGTTAAAACATTATAGTGATGAAGATATATTCAATTTAGAAAAAGAATTAAACTCTAAGAACAAATCAGCTTTAACTTATTATGAGTTAGGTATGGTAAAAATGACAACTGCTACGAAACAAGATGCTAAGAAAGTTTTTCTTGATGGAATTAATTTTGATGATTCTTTTGCTCCGCTTTACTATAATTTAGCAATAATTGAACGACAAGAAAGTAATTATTCAAAAGCAAAGGAATATGCGAAAAAAGCTTATGAGCTAGATAATAGGGAATTAAACAAAAACCTAGTCGATGAATTGAGTAATTTTTAAGGTGATATATATGAAAAATTTTTATGATTTACAACAATTTTTAAAATCATTTGGTATAATTATATATATGAAGGATAGAAAACATACATTAAGTATGGTAGAATATGAAGTGAGGGAATTAAAACGTTTAGAATTAATTTCAAAAGAGGATTTTATAAGAGCAATTGCTATAATAAAACATGAAGTTAATTATGAATTATCAAAAGGATAGGTGATAAAAAATGGAAAATAACCTAATTTTTATTAAGGTTCGAAGAAGAATTGAAGAAGATGTTGTGAAAATTGAAGAGATGATTAATGCATGTGTATCAGTAAAAGGTCAGAGAAAATGTCCACTTTATCAAGATGTTATTGATACACAAATTTATGGTCTAACTAAAGAAATAAATTTAGCAGTAGAGATAGGCTGTATTTCTCAAGAAGCAGGACGCATAATCCTGGCAGATTTAGAAAATAAAGCTAGTGAAATGTACTCTAATATAGTAGAAGAAAGCAAAGCAAATTAATATGAATTTTGTAAGAAGGATACATAGATCAATTAAGCATGAGCGTAGACATGTAAGATTAGATTGGGTAGTTGCATTAACACTTCTAGTGTTGTTAGTCTTAAGTTGTATGATGGTCTATAGTGCTAGTATGATTGGTAATAAGTATGGAACTTTCACATCAGGCATTCCAGTAAGTGAAACATACTTCTTACGAAGACAGGCAATGTGGGTAGTACTTGCTTATATGGCGTTTTTAGTATTCTCGGTTGCAATACCTTTTGAAGTTTTTAAAGATAAAAGCTTTTTAATGAGGGGATGTTTAGTTATTGGCGGTTTACTTTTTGTTCCTTTATTTATGCCAGCAATAAATGGTGCTAAATCTTGGATAAGAATAGGATCATTCAGTTTTCAGCCGTCAACTTTAGCGCAGTTATTTATTATTATGTATATGGCCTATATATTAGAAACAAGGAAAGTAAAATTAAGACAAATTTGTACTAGTTCAGAATTACTAAAAATGTTTAATATTCCACTAGCCTTGGTTGCTATTATAGCATTTCAAAATGATACTGGAATGATGCTTATTACATTATCTGTAATTGGTATAATGACGCTATGTTCTAATATGCATTCACAAAATATAAAAAAAATACTAACGCTTGCGATAATCGCAGGTGCAGCAGTATTGATGTTATTTATGTTGAAGAGTGCATTGTTTAGTAGCGGAACTTCATATAGAACAAATCGTCTAAAAGTATTTTTAAATCCATTTTCGGAGGATTTAGCAGCTGCGGCAGATCAGGTAATAAATTCATATGTTGCATTTGGTAATGGAGGATTATTTGGTAGAGGATTAGGAAATTCTATTCAAAAATTAGGTTACTTACCAGAAGCACATACGGACTTTATACTTGCTATTATAGCTGAGGAGTTAGGTTTTATAGGAGTTTTATTCGTAGTAACTTTATTATTAATTATCATTGGAAAAGTAATATTTTCTGGTACAAAATCAAGAAATACTTTTTCAGCTATGTACTCATTAGGATTCGCAAGTCTATTAGTAGTACAGGGAGTAGTAAATATTGGAGGAGTTACGGCTTCTATCCCGATGACTGGAGTTCCACTACCATTTATAAGTAATGGTGGTAGTTCAATTCTTGTATTAAGTATTGGATTAGGAATAGCTACTAATATTTTATCCCATGTTAAATACTTAAGAAGTAATAAAAAATAATGATGATAAATCGGATTAATATTTTAAATATTGGTCCGATTTTTTTGATGAGCCTTTATAATTTGTAATTATATGAAATTGAAAAATTTATATTTTATTATGATGAGACTTGCTAACTTATGATAATCAAGCTATAATAGTAAAGGTAACTTTTAAAGGAGATTATAGATGAAATTAGAACAATTTGATTTTTATTTACCAGAGGAACTTATTGCACAAACTCCTCTTTTAAAAAGAGATACTAGTAAATTACTGTGTGTAGATAGAAAAAGTGCTACACATGAACATAAAATTTTTTCAGATATTATAGAATATTTTAATCCTGGTGACACTTTGGTATTAAATAATACTAGGGTAATGCCGGCACGTTTATATGGGGCCAAAAAAGATACAGGCGCTGCGATAGAAGTATTATTATTGAAAAACTTGGGACATAATGATTGGGAATGTCTAGTTAAGCCAGCCAAAAGAATAAAAGTGGGAAGTATTGTATCTTTTGGTGATGGAATAATGGAGGCGGTGTGTACAAAGGTACTTGATGATGGATTTAGACATTTTGAATTTGTTTACGAAGGAATATTCCAAGAAAGACTAGATGAACTAGGTACAATGCCTTTACCCCCGTATATAAAAGAAAGATTAACTGATAAAGAAAGATATCAAACAGTTTATTCTAAAGAAGTAGGAAGTTCAGCTGCTCCAACTGCTGGCCTTCACTTTACAAATGAATTATTAGATCGAATTAAGGAAAAAGGCGTAAATATTGCGTATTTAACTCTTCATGTGGGGTTAGGGACATTTAGACCAGTTGCTGTAGAGAATATAGAAGATCACGATATGCATTCAGAATATTATACTCTAGATGAAAAAACAGCGGAACTTATTAATAAAACAAAAGAAAATGGAGGAAGAGTATTTTCTGTAGGTACCACTTCAACAAGAACACTAGAAACAATTGCTCGAGATAATAATGGAAAAATAATTGCAGCATCAGGTTGGACAAATATTTTCATCTATCCGGGATTTGAATTTAAATGTGTTGATGGATTAATTACTAACTTCCATCTACCAAAATCATCATTAATAATGCTTGTTAGTGCATTTTATGATAGAGAAAAAGTTTTAGAATTATATAATATAGCAGTTGAAAACAAATATCGATTCTTCAGTTTTGGAGATGCGATGATAATAATATAGTTATTGAAAGGAAATTTTTATATGAGAGATGTTAAAGAAAATGCAGTTTGGTATGAACATATAAAAACATGTAAACAGTCTGGGGCAAGATTAGGTATTGTTCATACACCACATGGTAGCTTCGAAACACCAGTATTTATGCCGGTTGGAACACAAGCTACAGTAAAAGCAATGTCACCAGAAGAAGTAAAAGGTATGGGTGCTGATATTATTTTATCAAATACATATCACCTTTGGTTACGTCCTGGTGAAGAAATTGTTGAAAAAGCAGGTGGACTTCACAAATTTATGAATTGGGATGGAAGTATCCTAACAGATTCAGGAGGATTCCAAGTATTTTCTCTTAGTGAAATGAGAAAAATCGAGGAAGAAGGAGTTCATTTTAAAAATCATCTGTCGGGAGAAAAATTATTCTTATCACCTGAAAAAGCAATGCATATTCAAAATGCTTTAGGTTCAGATATAATGATGGCTTTTGATGAATGTCCTGACTATAATCATGATTATAAATATATTCGTCAATCAGTGGAAAGAACTAGTCGTTGGGCTGAGAGATGTCTAGAAGCACATAAAAATCCAAAAACACAAAGTATTTTTGGTATAGTTCAAGGAGCAGGATTTAATGATTTGCGTGAACAAAGTGCTAAAGATTTAGTAAGTATGGATTTTCCAGGTTATGCTATCGGTGGTTTATCGGTTGGTGAACCAAAACATGAAATGTACAGAGTTTTAGAGCATGTTACACCATTATTACCAGCTAATAAAGCAAGATATTTAATGGGGGTAGGTTCACCTGATGCACTATTTGAAGGAGTACTTAGAGGAGTAGATATGTTTGACTGTGTATTACCTACGCGTATTGCACGTAATGGAACATGTATGACTTCTGCTGGACGTGTTGTAGTGAAGAATGCTAAGTATGCAGAGGACTTTACACCACTTGATCCAGAATGTTCATGTTACTGCTGTAAAAATTATACAAAAGCATATCTTCGTCATTTATTTAAAGCTGATGAAATATTTGGAGCTAGACTAGCAACTACTCATAATATTCATTTCTTAATTAATATGATGAAAGATATTCGTCAAGCTATTAGAGAAGATAGATTACTAGATTTCAAAGAAGAATTCTTTGAAAAATATGGATTAAATCAAGAAAATCCTAAGAATTTCTAATAATCTAGTAAAAAAATATGATAAAAGGTTTATTTTTTACTTCGTATATAGTAGAATAAACATATATTATAAATAAACGGAGGTAAAACATGCAAGGTTCATATATTAATATTATTATGATAGTATTTCTTTTTGGATTCATGTACTTCATGATTATTAGGCCACAATCTAAAAGAAATAAAGAATTAAAACTTCTACAAGATTCATTAAAAGAAGGAGATAGAATCGTAACTTTCGCTGGAATTTACGGAGATATCGTTGAAGTAGGGACAGTAACAGTAAAAGTAAGAATTGCACCAAAAGTAGAAATCGAAATAGATCGTAATGCTATTCGTAGCTTAGTTGCAAAATAATGAATATTTAAGAGGATTATATTAATAATCCGCTTATTTTAAAGGCTTTAGTCAGTTGAGGAGGCGAAGTCTCCGAAACAAAAAACCACCCGCTATGCGGGTGTGAGATAAAAGTTAAACAATTGAAAAATCATCCTTTCTTGATAAAATAAGAGTAGTTCAAGCTCTAAAATAAAGAAAGGATGATTTTTATAATGGCAAATAAACATAATAGTTTATCGCATACAAAGTGGTTATGTAAATACCATATTGTATTTACACCTAAGTATAGACGAAAAATAGAATTTAATCAATACAAACGAGATATAGTAGATATAATAAAAGGGTTATGTTAGTATAAAGGAGTGGAAATAATAGAAGGACATATAATGCCAGATCCTATACATTTGCTACTATCAATACCGCCAAAATACAGTGTTTCAAGTTTCATGGGATATTTGAAAGGAAAAAGTTCACGGATGATATTTGATATGCATTCAAACTTGAAATATAAGTATGGAAATAGAAAGTTTTGGGCAGAAGGATAGTATGTAAGTATTGTAGGATTAAATGAAAGTACAATAAGAAAATATATCAGAGAACAAGAATCGCATGATATTGCAATAGATAGATTAACAACCAAAGAATATATAAATCCATTTGGAAATAAGAAAAAATAGATAACCCCGTTTAACGGGTAGCGGGCGTCAAAATACAATAGGGCTTGAACGAATGTGAAAGCCAGTGTCTTGAGGTGCGTGTTAGTAACAAAGGGTCATAATACCCAAAGAGAAAACCACCCCTTTTCAGGGGTGGTAATTATTTACTGAAAACGTTTTTCCATTCAGAGCGTTTTTCTAAGAATTTTTTAGCTTCCATTTGAGCACCTTCTAAAGAGTGAGATGCAGCCCAACCACATTGTACTTCATTACATGCTGGTACTTCAGTAGCAACAAGAACATCTTCTAATGTTTTTGCTAGAGATTCTTCAACTTCATCATAGCTGTCATTGTTAATTACTGATAAGTAGAATCCTGTTTGGCATCCCATAGGTCCGAAATCTAATACATTATCAAGGTGATTTCTGATTAATTCAGCGATTAAATGTTCTAAAGAGTGAAGGTTTGGCATTTCTAGATGTTCTTTGTTTGGTTGACAGAATCTAATATCATATTTATAAATTTTGTCTCCATTATCTCCAGAATAAACCCCAACTAATCTAATATAAGGTGCAACAACTTTAGTATGATCTAGGTTGAAACTTTCAACATTCATTTTCTTTTCAGTCATCTATATTTCTCCATTTCTTTAATTTTATTAGCAGTTATAATTATACTATATTTTTAAAAAAATATAAAATAAATAAGAATAAAAACTGATGCTCATGGGAACATCAGTTTTTATTCTTATTTATTCAACGGGATAAGTTTATTCATAATAATTGCTACAATTGCCCCAACTGCAATAGGAGAACCTATTAAGTATTGAAGTAATTGTGGAGCGCTAGCTTTTAATTCTGCTGGAATAAATAATAATCCAATTGTAAACATTAAAGGTACTCCGATAATGTATAATTCTCTTTCAGAGAAGTCTAAATCTTTAACAACTCTAAATCCATTTAATAAGATTATGATACATACTACAGAGAACACACCTCCGATTACAGCAGAAGGTATTGAATTAATAACTGCAGAAAGTTTACCTAAGAATGATAATCCGATAAACCAGAATGAAGCCATAACGAATACTTTTCTACTAGCTACACCAGTGATAGAAATAATACCAGCATTAGTAGAGTATCCAGTAACAGGAGTTGCACCAACTAAAGCTGCTGCTAAACATCCGATTCCTTCTCCGATTACTCCTTTGTTAACTTGAGTATCGCTTAAAGGTTCGTTAATAACTGAACTTACAGCATACCAAGTTCCTGTTGTTTCAGCTAAAAGTACCATGTAGATAATAATCATAGTTATAATAGCTGAAATTTCAAAGTGTATGCTATAGTCTAAAAATAATAGTTTTGGCATTGAAAAAAAGCTAGCATCTTTAATTCCTTGAGTATTAAAACCACCCATTAAGTATGCAGAAAATGTTCCAATAGCAAGGGCGATGATTACTGAAGAAATTTGGAAAATTCTTTTGAATTTATTAACATAATTCCCTAATGTAGAAAATAGTATTAATGAAGCTGCTGTTATAAAGGCTAATAATACATTTTGTTTCATAGTAAGACCGTTACCTTCAATGTAGATATTACTTACAAATGCTGAAGGAAGTAAAGTTAATCCTACGATCATAATTATTGTTCCACTAACGATAGATGGTATGTAATTTTTTACTATATATTTATAAATACCAGAATATCCAAGTAATATTACCAAGATTGCTCCGACAATACTTGCTCCTAGAACAGTACCAAGGTTTTTAGTTCCCATATAGATACCAATAATAGCACCTAGGGGAATAAATGATGGACCTTGACATACAGGTAGTTTTAAGTAGAATAAAACTTGAATTAATGAAGCAATACCAGCTCCTAAGAAAGTAGATTGAATTAATCCTGTCGCATCACCAGGTGATAATGCAATTGCTGTTGCTAATATAAAAGGTGGTACATAAACGTCCATAGCTAAAACGTGTTGTAAACCTAGGATTAAGGATTGTGAAAATGGAATATTTTCTTCAACTCCTATTGTTAAATGATTTTTATTTTTTGACATAAAAACTTTTTTCTCCTTATGTTGAATTTAATTTTATTATTTTTTAAGAATTTGTTTACCTTGAACCCAAACTTCACGGATATTTTCTGAAGTTGAAAGATATAATATCTTTTGAAGAAGATGTTTATCTTCTTCATATTCTAAATAATTAGGAAGTTTATTGTTAGGTGTATTGATATCAATTACTTGAAAATCGCAAATATAACCTTCTTTAAAAAGACCAAGTGGTAATTTTAAAGCTTCTCCACCACCAGTGGTTGCAAGATAAAATGCTTCAAATATACTCACTTTCGAATCGTGAGTACCGCGATTATTAGCATCCAGGCTATTGTCAACCCCGTCATTTAACATCCTACTAACCATGACTGTATGATTTATATTGTCATAAAGACTAGGAGAGAATCCTCCAGAAATATCAGTGCCTAAGCAGATGTTTAAGCCTTCTTTTTTCAGTTTATTAACAGGTAATACTGCATTTGCGAAATAAGAATTTGAGATTGGACAATGGCAAACTGAAGATTTATTCTTTTTGAAGATATCAGCATCTTCAGAATTTATAAAATTGCCGTGAGCCATTATTGATTTATCTGTTAATAATCCGAATTGATTTAGGACTTCGGTATCTCTTTTTCCAAAACGTTCGAAAACAAAATTATGCTCCCAATCACTTTCACTACAATGACTTTGTATATAGCAGTTATATTTCTTTGCTAATTTTCCTAACTCTAAAAGAGCATCATCTGTACAACTTGGAACAAAACGAGGAGTAATAACTGGATATACACCTTGAGGAACATCTTTTGAAAGCTTATGAATATCATTAATAAACTTCTCAGTATTTTCAATCGCTTCTTTTGTATTATTATCACGGTAAAAGTCAGGATTCATATTTTCATCATCCATAACAACTTTTCCTACGAAGCCTCTTTGACCAGAGTTAGCACAGATTTTTGCTAATTCCAAAGTAGCTTCATTATGAATAGTTCCAAAATACATTGCAGAAGTAGTACCATTCGCTAATAATGTTTTGACCAAATCAGTGTATACTTCTCTAGCATAATTGATATCTTTATATTTCGATCCTAAAGGAAACGTGAAATTATTTAACCAATAGCTTAATTCATCATCCAGTGCAAGACCAGCTTGCGGCCATTGAGGAGCATGGATGTGCAAATCGATAAAACCAGGTAAAAGAACTTTATCTTTAAAATCAAAAAAGTTACTTTCATGTGAGTATTGATTTAATATTTGTTGATAATTTTCATCTTCTTTATTAATGATTTCAGAAATAATTCCATTTTCAGAAACTAAAAGTACAGCTTGTTTCAGAAATTCAATTTCTCCATACTTTGGGCTATGAAAAAAAGATGCTTTAATAATTTTTTTGGTTTTCATATTTTCATTCCTCTTAAAGAATTTTTATAAATATAACACGAATAACGAACGTTGTCAACAAATAAATATATACTTTTAAAAATATTTTTTTTAAAGACGAACATTTAAGATATCTATAAAAGTATAAAGTTCGTAAAAAAACGACGAAGATAATTTTCTTCGTCGTTAGTAATATTTTTACTGATATTTTTATCTAAATTCTTTTCTTTCCTTAGAAACTAATGTAGCTACTCTTTCTTGAGCTTTTTCTAAGTAACTTTCTCCATTTTTTAGTAAATCACAAATAATATTTGTAATTTCAACAAAATCTTCTTCTACATATCCTTTAGTAGTCATTGCTGCAGCACCTAGACGTAGACCACTAGTTTTCATTGGAGGTAATGTATCAAATGGAATACCATTTTTATTACAAGTGATTTTAGCTCTACTTAATAAATCACTAGCATCATGTCCTGTTACGTTATAAGTAGAATATGTATCAATTAGACACAGGTGGTTATCACTACCGTTAGAAACTACAGGAATATTGTTATCTTTGAATGCTTCAACCATTGCTTTTATATTTTTAACTACTTGTTGTTGGTATACTTTAAACTCTGGTTTTAGTGCTTCAGCAAAACAAATTGCTTTTGCTGCTACAACGTGTTCTAATGGACCACCTTGCGCACCAGGGAAAATCATTTTATTAATTTTAACTGCGATTTCTTCGTTGTTAGTAAGGATAATACCTCCACGTGGACCTCTTAATGTTTTATGTGTAGTAGATGTAACTACATCAGCATAAGGTACTGGGTTTGGATGTAATCCAGCAGCAATAAGACCAGCTATATGAGCCATATCAACCATTAGGTAAGCACCTACTTCATCGGCAATTTCTCTAAATTTAGCAAAATCAATTACACGAGAGTATGCACTTGATCCAGCAATAATCATTTTTGGTTTATGCTCTTTAGCAATACGAAGGATTTCATCGTAATCGATAAGATGCGTATCTTTTGTTACTCCATAAGAAACAGCATTAAATAGTTTTCCTGAGAAGTTAACTTTGCTACCGTGAGTTAGGTGTCCACCTGCATCCATACTCATCCCTAAAACAGTATCACCAGGTGTTAATAAAGATAAGTAAACTGCGATGTTTGCACTTGATCCTGAGTGTGCTTGAACATTTACGAATTTAGCATCGTAAAGTTCTTTTAATCTATCTATAGCAAGACTTTCAATTTCATCAATAACTTCACATCCGTCATAATACCTTTTTCCAGGATATCCTTCAGCATATTTGTTAGTTAGAATACTTCCTGTAGCTTTTAGGATATCTTTAGAAACAAAGTTTTCACTAGCAATAAGCTCAATATTAGTATCTTGTCTATGTTGTTCTTTTTCAATTAATTCAAAAATTTTATCCATAATGAATCTCCTTTTTTTATATTTTTTAGAATAACTGGAATTTATATTTTTATAAATGTAAACTTATAAATAAATGTATATATATTAGAAACTATGTTAACTCAAAAAAATAGTACTAGTTTAAAAAATAAATATTTATAAATTAGTTGTTATTCATTATCTTATAATAATAGCATAGTATTAAAAATAAATAAACTAAAAAATAAAAAAAATAGTCAAAATTATTAAATAATTTAATTGATGATGTGAAAATGCGAACGTTAAATGTGTAATAAGTAAAAAAATTAAAATCACTAGTACAGATTATGAATTATTTGAAAGATTGAAAGGAGATATGTATAAAATATATAATAATATAGTTCTAAAGAAAGAGGAATAAATATAAATAGTAAAAAAATTAGTAAATTTTAATTGGTCTATACTTGATAACAGTAGAAATTATCAAATATTTATGCTATAATAATTAACGGAATACATCTGTATTACTATCGAACCAAATTTTAAGGAGAAAAGTTTAATATGCTTGTAGATAAACCATTAAAGCTGTTTTCATTAAATGCTAACATTCCATTAGCAAAACAAGTAGCGAAGTCACTAGGAGTAGAATTAAGTAAATGTAGTGTAAAGAAATTCAGTGACGGAGAGGTTTCAATTAATATAGAGGAAAGTGTACGTGGAAGCGAAGTTTTCGTACTACAATCAACTAGTGGTCCTGTAAATGACAATTTAATGACTTTATTAATTATGATAGATGCACTTAAACGTGCTTCAGTGGACACTATTAACGTTGTAATTCCTTATTATGGATATGCACGTCAAGATAGAAAAGCAAGAAGTCGTGAACCAATCACAGCTAAATTAGTAGCTAACTTATTAGAAGTAGCAGGAGCGGATCGTGTAATTGCATTAGATCTTCACGCACTTCAAATTCAAGGATTCTTTGATATCCCAGTTGATCACCTTATGTGTGTACCAATTATTGCGAAATATTTCAAAGATAAACTTCCAGATATGGAAGAAGTTGTTGTCGTATCACCAGACCACGGTGGTGTAACACGTGCTAGAAAACTAGCAGATGCATTAAATACGCCAATCGCAATTATCGATAAGAGAAGACCAAAACCAAATGTTGCTGAAGTTATGAATATTGTAGGTAACATTGAAGGAAAAACTTGTATCTTAATAGACGATATTATTGATACAGCAGGAACAATTACTTTAGGAGCTCAAGCACTTAAAGATAGAGGAGCAAAAGAAGTTTATGCAAGTTGCTCACATGCTGTATTAAGTGGACAAGCATTAGATAGAATTGAAAATTCTCCAATTAAAGAGTTAGTATATGCTAACACAATTGATATACCAGAAGAGAAAAAATTAGATAAAATGGTACCGTTATGTGTAGGTGATTTAATTGCAAAAGCAATTTACAAAATCCATAATAACGAACCTGTAAGTGTTCTTTTTGAATAATAATTAATTAAATTAAACTTAGAGAAGGCAGCGGTGTCCGTTGCCTTCTTTAAGTCGTATATTCGATAGTAAAAAAATAAAAGCGAGGATAACTTATGAAATTAATAGTTGGATTAGGAAATCCAGGAAAACAATATGAAAATACAAGACATAATATTGGATTTATGGTACTTGATGAATTAGCAAAATCTTGGAATGTAAGTTTTGATAAAACGAAATTTAACGCTGAATATGCTATAGCATATCACAATGGAATTAAATATTTATTAGTAAAGCCAACAACTTATATGAATCTATCAGGAGAAGCAGTAGGTAAGTTTTACGATTATTTTGAAATTGATATTGAAGATATATTAATAATTTATGACGATTTAGATACAAAAACTGCAAACTTTAAATTAAAAGCTAAGGGAAGTAGTGGTGGTCATAATGGAATTAAGAGTATTATTAGCCACTTAGGAACGGAGAAATTCAATAGATTAAAAATTGGAATAGATAGACCAATACCTCCAATGAAAGTAGTTGACTATGTCTTAGGAAGATTCTCGAAAGACGAAATGAGTGAAATTGAAAAAATTTATTCTAAGAGTGTAAACTGTATTGAAGATTTCTCAAAAATGAGTTTCGTTGATTTAATGAATAAATATAATTAAAAACAATTGCAGCAAAAGGTGCCATCCCAGAAGTCCTAAATTTTAAAAGTTTATATGTAATTTATAGGTGAAGTGGACTATAGATATCTAAATATGCTTTATAAAAGTATGTTAGATATCTAATAACCTTTGTGAAGTTTCGATAAAATCGATTTTTCTGAAATCGTGATTTTTGAGTCACTCTCTTTTTGCTGCTATTTGTTGTAGAAAGGAGCGTATATGATAAAAGATAGTCTTTTGGAAATTGTTAATTTGCAATTTGATAAAAAGAATAAAAATATAGGTGTATATGGACAAAATTTAACAACACGTGCTTTAGAAATATATAACGAATATAAAAATAGTGGTAAGACAATTGTAGTGTTATCACAAAGTAAAGCAGAAGCTGAAGAATTGTTCGCTATTTTAAATGATTTCGAAGGTGAAATATATATTTATCCAGAAATTGATATATTAAAACGTCACACTTCTAAAAGTAATGATTTAGTGCAGAACTCTATCAAAGTTCTTGAAAATCTTGTACATAATATTCAAAGTATTGTAATTGTACCGATTGAAGCTATCTATAGAACTGTAAAAAATCCTAGTGATTTTAAAAATAATAGCTTTGAGATTAATGAAGATACTGTTATTAGTTTTGATGAATTACAGAAAAAACTAGTTAATATGGGGTATCATCGTGTTGAAACTGTCGATGTAGTAGGAGAATTTTCAAAAAGGGGGAGTATAGTTGATATATTCAGCCCTTTAAGTGAGAAACCTATTAGGTTAGATTTTTTTGATGATGAACTTGATAGTATGAGAACTTTTGATGAAATTACACAAAGATCGTTAGAAAAAATAGACAGTGCTGTCATTTATCCTACAAGTGATTTTTTCCTTACATCTGAAGAAAAAGATGTAGTAGTTGAGAGAATACTTACTAAGTTAAATGATACCAAATTAAGAAAAGAAGAAAATTACCAAGAAATTAGTACCTATCTTCAAGAAAAAATTGAAATTTATAAAGCAACTGGCGATTTTAGTGATTTAGAAAGTTTTTCGAATTTAGTTTATGAAAATACATATAGTATTGCCGACTATTTAACAAATGATATTATAGTCTTCTATGATAATTATCATAAAATCTTAGAAAAAATAGAAGGACTACGAGAATACTTTTTAACAAGTCTTCAAGAGATGAATAGAAATTATATATATCAAGATGTAATAGATAATGTAGCTTTTGAAAAAATTCAAAACTTAGATGTAAGAAAATTCTATTTATCTACCTTAAAACTCAATAATAAGATTATAGAAAAAAACTACAATTTAGATATAATTGATTTGGCTTATTATTCAAGTGAAGAATATTTAGCTAAGGAAATACGTGAAAAATTAACGGATAAGTATAAGGTAATTATTTCATTAAACACTCAAAAACAAAAAGATTATGTAGAAAAGGTACTATTCGATAATTATTTCTATGATGATATTTATTATGGTGTTAAAGAAGGGAAAATCTTCATCGATGTGAATAAGTATCATCTAAAAGGATTAGAGGATAGAAAGAATAAAATATTTTTACTTACCCCACGCGAACTTTTTACTGAAGAAGAGAGAAAAAAACGTCGCGTAAAATTTAAATATACTAACTCAGAAAAAATTAGAAATTACCAAGAACTAAATGTTGGTGATTATATCGTTCATGTTAGTCATGGGATAGGGTTATATGAAGGCATAGAGAATGTTGAAGTTGGTGGAGTATACAAAGACTTCTTGAAAATTGTCTATGATGGTGGTGATATTATTTATGTGGACATAAATAATATGAACTATATCCAAAAATATACCGCGTCTACTGATAATAGAAAACCAGCATTAAATAAACTAGGAACAAAAAATTGGCAGAAGACTAAAAGTAGAGTCCGAAAAGAAATTGAGGATATATCTGAAGATCTTATTAAGCTATATATTAAACGTGAATTAAGTTCTGGATATGCGTATAGCTTAGATGGAAGTATGCAGTCTGAATTTGAAGCTGATTTTGCATATACACCAACAGATGATCAGGTGAAAGCTACTGAAGAAATCAAAAGAGATATGGAAAAACAACGTCCTATGGATAGACTTCTATGTGGAGATGTTGGTTTCGGTAAAACAGAGGTAGCGATGAGGGTTGCGTTTAAAGCAGTTACTGATAATAAGCAAGTGGCGGTATTAGTACCAACGACTCTTCTTGCTGAACAACACTACGATAATTTCGTAAGTAGATTTGCAAATTTTCCAGTAAATATAGAAGTAGTAAGTAGATTTAAATCTGCAAAAGATATTACTGAAATTTGTAAAAAACTTGAGGAAGGTAAAATAGATATTATTGTTGGAACTCATAAACTACTAAATGACAAATTTAAATACAAAGATTTAGGTTTATTAATAATTGATGAAGAACAACGTTTTGGAGTTAAACATAAAGAAAAAATAAAACATCTTAAAAATACAGTAGATGTTCTTACCCTTAGTGCAACTCCAATTCCTAGAACATTACATATGAGTTTAATAGGTATTAGGGATTTATCGGTGATTGAGACACCTCCAAGAGAACGTCAACCAATCCAAACTTTTGTGACAGCTCAAAATAAAATGGTTATAAAAGAAGCGGTTATGAATGAGATTAATCGTGGAGGGCAGGTGTTTTATGTTTATAATAGAGTAGAAACTATTGATGAAAAATATCTAGAACTAAAACGATTATTGCCTGATATAAACATAGCATATGCACATGGTAGAATGAGTCAAAGAGAACTTGAAAATATTATGTCTGACGTTATAGATAGAAAATATGATATGCTAATATCGACGACAATTATTGAGACGGGTATTGATATCTCTAATGTAAATACATTAATAGTTGAAGATGCCGATCGCTTTGGATTAAGTCAATTGTATCAACTTCGTGGACGAGTAGGTCGTAGTAGTAGAGAAGCTTATGCATACTTGATGTACGAACCATTTAAGTCATTAACTGAGAACTCAGAGAAGAGATTATCGGCGATCAAGAACTTTACTTCTTTAGGTAGTGGTTTTAAAATTGCTATGCAGGACTTATCTATTAGAGGGGCTGGAGATGTACTCGGCGGAAGACAGCATGGTTTCATTGATTCAGTAGGTTATACATTGTATTCTCAAATGTTAGAACAAGAAATTCAAGAGAAAAAAGGAATTTTAGAACCGTTATTAGAACAAGATCGAACACAAGATGTTAGTTACTATGAAAATATAATTAAAGAAGCTACTCCGAAAATTAAGAAAGATATTTTTGAAGTTAAGACAGATGATCTAGAAATTAAACTTAACGTTGATGCATTTATTCCTAAAGAGTATATTACTAGTGATGCAGATAAAATAGATTTCTATAAGAGATTAAATAATGTAGTTAGTGATGAAGAGATTGATAGCATTGTAGAAGATCTAATTGATAGATTCTCTGATTTTGGAGAAGAAGTTAATAACCTAATAGATATATGTTATCTGAAAGTTATGGCAAAAAATACTATGGTGACTAGCATTAAAGAGTTAGCCAATAAAGTAGTTGTAACTTTTGATAAAGACATTATGAACAGTCTTAAAGGAAAAGAATTATTTACAGCTTTAACGCCGCATAAGGATACACGTATCGTTGCAAAAGATGGATTCTTCCTTGAAATAGATAAAAAAGAAAGATATAACATTAGACGCATAAGAGAAATGTTAGCCTTAGTAAACAATAATTTGGAGGGGGAACATGAATAAAAATAGATGCCCTTGGGCAATAGGCCCATTAGATATTGAATATCATGACAATGAATGGGGGAGAGAAACTCATAATGACCAAATGTTATTTGAATATCTAATACTAGAAGGTATGCAAGCTGGTTTAAGTTGGTCGTTGATACTTAAGAAACGAGAAAATTTCAAACGTGCTTTTGATAATTTTGATTATAATATCTGTGCCAATTATACAGATGAATACCTAGAATCGTTAAGACAAGATGCTAGTATAATTAGAAATAAATTGAAAATATATTCTGTTAGAAAAAATGCTGTAGCATTTCTTAAGGTTCAAAAAGAATTTGGAAGTTTTGATAAGTATATCTGGGGATTTACAGATTATAAAAAAATCAACAACAAATTAGAAAGCTACAAAGATGCAGCAAGTGAATCGGAGTTATCTACTAGAATAAGTAAAAATCTGAAAAAAAGAGGATTTAGTTTTGTAGGAAGTACGATAATTTATAGCTATATGCAGGCTATTGGAATGATAAATGATCATGAAAAAGGATGTTTTTGTTATAAAGAATGTTGCTAAGAAATGTTATTAAATTGGTATTATGGAAAGTATTATAAATAAGGGAATTGTTCAAATTTAGATATAACTTTACTTTATAAGAAATACAGTCTATAATATATAAGTATGTTTAATTTTAAGATTGGATTTTATAAATGGATAAGAGAACTATTAAAATTGAAGAAATAGCAGACAATAAAATGTTTGTTGAAACATTTTTAGAAGAGATAAAAAAGATACAAGAAATTCCCAAAATGCCTAAATGCGAGTTTTTACATATTGGAGCTACTAGTAATACACAGGTATTAGGGGAGAAAATTGTTGATATACTTGTTGTTGTAGAAAATTTACATGAGATAACCACATTTGATGAAAAAAGACTAAATAATATCAGTTATCATAGAATAGCTCATAATGGTACAAAAGGTGTAATAAAATATGCTAGAATTATCGATTATCTAACTATGAGCTATGATGTTGTATTAAACGTTGTGCAACGTGATACAGAAATACATAAAGATTTTATAAAAATTAAAGAAATTTTTAATGATGAAGTTTTAAAAAATGAATATAATTCATTTAAAAATAGTAATAAAGAACTTTTGTTTAAAGATTATTCAACAAAAAAAGTAATATTTATAAATGATATGTTAAAAAGGATTGAAAATAATGACTAAAATAAAAAAAATTGAGGAGATCGTTCAAAATAGCGAAGTACTATATAATGAACCTCTAAGAAAATATAGTTTTACAAAGACGGGTGGGAATGCAGAAGTTTTAGTAAAATTAACAAACGAACAAGATTTACAAAATGTTATTAAATATAGCAACGAAAATAACATAGAATTAACTATTTTAGGGAATGGTTCAAATGTGTTAATATCAGATAATGGTATAGCAGGAATAGTAGCTATAACTAGCGATATGAACAAGATTGAATTATTAGATGGCGATGTTATTTCTTGTTATGCGGGATTAACGTTAAAAGAACTTACAGACTTTTGTATTGAAAATAGCTTAACTAATCTTGAATTTTCATGTGGTATTCCAGGAAGTGTTGGTGGAGCAATCTTCATGAATGCTGGTGCATACGGTGGTGAGATGAAGGAAGTTGTTCAAAAAGTCGAGGTTTTTACTAAAAACGGTGAAAAGAAAATCTATACTAATGAACAAATGGAATTTTCATATAGACATTCTGTAATTCAAGAAACTAAAGAAATCATTTCTAAAGTGTATTTCCAAATGAAAAAAGGAAATAAAGAAGAAATTATTGCTAAAGTGGAAGAATTAAATAAAATGCGCTCGGATAAGCAACCTTTAGAATACCCTTCATGCGGTTCTGTATTTAAACGACCAGAAGGATATTTCGCAGGGAAATTAATTCAAGATGCGAGGTTACAAGGATTAACTATGGGTGGAGCGCAAGTTTCAAAAAAACATGCCGGATTTATGGTTAATATAGATTCAGCAACTTGTGAAGATTATAAAAATTTAATAAAAGAAGTTCAGAAAAAAGTTTTAGAAGATTCAGGTGTTGAACTTGAGTGTGAAGTTAAAATTTTAGGTGAATAAAAAAGGAGTGACTCAAAAATTGTGATTTCGGAGAAATCGATTTTGTCGAGTCACCCTCGCACAGTTTATTAGATGTCTAAAAAGCTTTTATAAAGCGAATTTAGATATCAATAAATCACTGCGTCTATAAGTTCACATATGAACTTTGTTAAATTTTAGGGCTGGATTAGCCCTTTTTTTATTTCGCATTATCTATAAATTTTTTATATTGTGCAAGATTTTGTTCATTTTTATTATTTGTTTTTGGTGTATAAAATGTTCTTCCTACTAAGTTATCAGGGAGATATTGTTGCTTAATGTATCCTGTAGGATGACTATGCGGATATTGATAACCAACACCATGATTAAGTTTATCAGCACCATAATAATGTGCATCTCTTAGATGATCAGGAATAATAAATTTTGGATTTGTCTTAGTTTCATGTAGTGCATTGTCAATCGCCATATAAGCGCTATTAGATTTTAATGAAAGTGCAAGTTGAATAACAGCGTTAGCTAATGGTATTCTAGCTTCAGGTAATCCAAGCATCTTTGCACTTTCAATAGCAGCATGAACGAAAGGTCCTATATTTGGATTAGCAAGACCGATATCTTCATAAGCTATAACACTCATTCTTCTATATATAGTGTCTAAATCACCACTATCTATTAGTAGTGCTAAGTAATATAGTGAAGCATCAACATCACTTCCGCGAATAGACTTTTGAAAGGCGCTAATAATATCATAAAAAGCATCACCATCTTTATCATAGGCTTTGAATTTTCCTAGAGATAAGTTTAATAGTTTCTCTTTTGTGATAATTTCACCTTCGTTTGATAAATTATATAAAATTTCAAAAGTATTTAAAGAGAATCTCAAATCACCAGAAGAGTTTAAAGCTATTGTTTTAAATACATCATCTTCTATTTTTAACTCTTTAGAGAATATTTCTTTATTATTAGATATTTTCTTAAGATATTCATAAATATCATCGTTTGAAACTTGTTGTAATTCAAAAATAATTAAACGTGATCTAATCGCAGGATTTACAGTATGATATGGGTTATTTGTTGTGCATCCAATAACGTATATATTATCAAATTCAATTTCAGGAAGTAGAATATCTTGCATAGGTTTTGTTAATCTATGAAATTCATCAAGTAGTAATATTACTTTTTTAAACCTTTTAGATTCTTCTATTACTGCAGTTAAATCTTTCTTATTACAATTTACAGCATTTAATATTTTAAATTTATAGTCTAGTTCATTAGCTAATGCATTAGCGATTGAAGTTTTTCCTGTTCCAGGGGGACCATATAAAATAAATGAGAACATTTTTTTGCTTTCTACTATCTTAGTGATAACTTTTCCATCTCCAATTAAATGATGTTGACCAATAATATCACTAATTTTATTAGGTCGTAATTTATTGATAAGTGTTTCCATGGTACCTCCTTAGTTTTTATTTCTTAATATTAATTATATCATAATTGATATAGTTGTTGTTAGAAAGTTAATTGGAAGTGTCGTTGTATGTATAAAATAATAAAATTTTACATAATCTTGATTTTATGATAAAATATAATAATCACAATAAGGGGATGTTTAGGATTCGACAGGGATGCTAGTCTTCTTGGTGGCATGTAGGAGGGTTGTCTCCTTTAACAACACATCAGTTAAATATAACTGGCGAAAAAACAAATTACGCTTTAGCAGCTTAATAAGCTAAAGGCTGATTACTTTGTTTGACTGTGACAAAGCTAATCGGTTCATTCTTAGCAGTCTACGATTTTTTTCTTCCGTTTGTAGAAAAAAATAAGAGATTAATCAAACTCGTTCTTCATTGCCTGTTTATCGGCTTAAGTGGAGAATTAAATTTAATAGGTAAACTAAACATGTAGAAGCTAAGGGGAGGTATTTTTGGACGCGGGTTCAAATCCCGCCATCTCCATTCTATTGAGATTAATCTCAAATAAAAAATATGCAGTTAGAAACTGTGTCAACGAGACTTGAAATCTTTAAAATAAAGATTTATGAGTCTCTTTTTTGTATATCTTAATAATATGTTAATTCGACAAATTTTATTACAAAAATCTAATTGTAATCGCTTGATAAATGTACTATAATATTATTGAAGAGTAAGAAATAATTTATCAAAGGGGGAGGTGATTATGATGAAATTATTAACAATGTTTAAATTTACTAATTTGGAGAATCAAGATGAAGTTTATGAAGGTGGAGTAATTTCTATTCTTTTAGCAATAGGTAGACATTTATGGTTAGGATTAACTAATATCGTTAAAGCATTAGGATATACATTTTACTTGGTAACTTGGTTATTGTATATAATAGCATTAATAGTAGGAATAGGGTTTATTTTCTATTATTTGTATCTCGTTGGATTAGCTCTATTTTAGTAAAAAAATTTTTAAAAATAACAGCTGTAACTACAATTTGTAAAGGTTTTAGTTGCAGCTGTTTATTTAGTAATGTTGATTTGTAAATAGTTATTAGGTATGCTATAATGTAACTATAATCAAAAGGAAGTAAAAAGGATGCTAATTAAATTTTCAGATAGATTTTATTATACAAAACAACGATATATGTATTTAGAACCGACACTTGGTTATTTAAAAGGTGAATATTTTTCTGTAATGTTAGATTCTGGAAATGGACCTACACAAGTTGAGAATTTTCTAAAGGAATTAAAGGAAAATGACCTGCCGATGCCAAGTTATGTAATATTGACCCATCATCACTGGGATCATAGCTTTGGAGCGGCCTATCTAGATATTCCAGTAATCTCTACAGATAGAGCTAGAGACTCTTTAATTGAGTTATCACAACTTAAGTGGGATGATGAGAGTCTTTACCAAAGGGTAAAAGATGGAACTGAAATAAAATATAGTGCGGATGTAATAAAAAGAATTTATGAAAATAATGAAATAAAAATTAGAATACCAGATATGCCAAAAATGGCTGATTTCAATTTGAATCTTGGTGGAGTTAAAATAAATTGTATATATAATGATAACTCACATTCTAATGATGCATTTTTAATTTATATTCCAGAGGAAAAACTATTGTTTTTAGGAGATAGTCATGCTAAAAACTATTATACTAAACCGATGGCATATAATAAGCAGAAGCTCCGTGATTATATAGATAGAATAACAATTCTTGATTTTGAATATGCTGTTCCTGGTCATGGTAACATATTTACGAGAGAGGAATTGTTAGATTATCTTGAAAAAGAATATACAAAAATGAGGTGATTACATATGAATTTAATGATGTCTCTCGATTGGATTCTTTTAATTACTATGTCATTAACTTTCTGTCAGCAATTATTCTCAAGAAAATTTAATCTATTTGGAATATTGTCAATAGTCAGTTTAGCGACATACATTGCCTTACATTCCTATTCTACAGGACTTAGTATTTTTGTTCTATTGCTGTTCATTGGTGGACTTTGTTTAATAGGACTTGAAATGTTTGTCCCAGGAGGAATAGTGGGCACTGTAGGTATCATTACCGTAGTATATGCAATAATTTATGTAAATAAATCAACATATTATATTGCATTTATCTTAATAGTTTCTCTAATACTTGCAGTTATACTGTATTATGTAAATAGAAGTATTTTTCATAAAAAGTTGGTTTTTCTAGATAGACTTGTATTAACTGATGCTATCTCAACAGAAGATGGTTATGTAGCAAGTGAAAGCAGATTAGAACTTATAGGTAAGAAACTTCAAGCATATACAGATTTACGTCCGGCAGGAGTCGCTGTATTTGGCGATGAAAAATTGGATGTAGTTACTGATGGAGACTTTATAGAAAAAGGTAATGAAATAGAAGTAATACGTGTTGAAGGAATGCGTATAGTTGTTAAGAAAATATAAATAAAATAAGGAGGTAGTATTATGCCAGAATTAGTATTTACAGGTATAATTGTGGTGGTAGTGTTGATTGTGCTATCTATATTCTTTACTTTCTTTCCACTTGGTCTATGGATTAGTGCGATTGCAGCAGGAGTAAAGGTAAGTATCTTTACACTTGTTGGGATGAGATTAAGACGTGTTATTCCAAGTAGAGTAATAAATCCAATGATTAAAGCACATAAAGCGGGCTTAGCTGTTACTATTAATCAATTGGAAAGTCACTATTTAGCAGGAGGGAATGTGGATAGAGTAATTAACGCCCTTATCGCAGCTCACAGAGCTAATATAGTAAGTTTAACATTTGAACGTTGTGCAGCTATTGACTTAGCAGGACGAGATGTTCTTCAAGCCGTTCAAATGAGTGTTAATCCGAAAGTTATTGAAACTCCATATATCGCTGGGGTTGCAATTAACGGTATCGAAGTAAAAGCGAAAGCAAGAATTACTGTTCGTGCAAACATTGAACGTTTAGTAGGGGGAGCTGGAGAAGAAACAGTTATCGCCCGTGTAGGTGAAGGTATCGTTTCAACAATCGGTTCTTCGGAGTCACACACTGTAGTTTTAGAAAATCCTGATCGTATTTCTAAAACAATCTTAGACAAAGGTTTAGATGCAGGTACTGCATTTGAAATCTTATCGATTGATATTTTGGATGTTGACATCGGTCAAAATATTGGAGCTAACTTACAAACTGAGCAAGCTATTGCTGACAAAAACATTGCTCAAGCTAAAGCAGAACAACGTCGTGCAATGGCGGTTGCAGCTGAGCAAGAAATGAAAGCTAGAATCCAAGAGATGCGTGCAAAAGTAGTAGAAGCAGAAGCAGAACTACCACTTGCTATGGCTAAAGCTTTCCAACAAGGTAATCTAGGTATTATGGATTATATGAATTATAAAAATTTAGAAGCTGATACAGGTATGAGAGATTCAATCAAACGTATGTCACAACCTGATACAGGAGCAGGTAAATAATTAGATAAAAAGGAGGATGTGAAATGTCATTTTTAATTTTCGCAGCACCAATAACATTTATCATAATTTTTGCTATTTTCGCAATTGTTTTTGCTTCTGACAGTAAAAGATACAGAAAAAATTTAGATAATTCAAAACAAATGGAATTAGACAATGCTCGAGCACAGGCTTTAAAAGTAGTAGAAGAGATGAAAAGAATTAAAGAAGCTGCTGATAAAGACTCTAATGCTTTTAGAAATAGACAAAGTTCATTAAGTGATCAGCAAGTATATGAAGAAGATGTTTATGAACAACAAGTTGATAGTCCATCTATAAATAAATACCAACAATATTATAATGAAAATTATAATAGAGGTAAAAATAAATTTTCAATGCAAAGAAATTTTGATAACACTAATGTTGTTCAAGATAATTCGAAAAAATTAGAGTTTACACAAGAAAATATAGTTCGTGGATTGATTGCTAACGAGTATCTTAATAGGAACTCTAGGAGGGGAAGATGAGTAGTTTATATATCCCGTTAATCTTTCTATTAGTTTCATTTATTATTGATAAAGTAAGAGAAAATAATAAAACTAAAGAAGATCCTATTAGGAAAGTTAAGAAAAGGAAGACAAAGGTAAAGAATACCACGTCTAAAAATCAACAGCAAAAAGAAAATCCCGTAACAAATCAGCAAACTCTAACTCGTAAATCTTTTGAGAAAAAACAGAGAGTTATAGTAGATAGAGAAAAAGAAATATTTTCAAATTCTATAACTTTTGATAAAGAAAAAGTTGTTAATGATATAATTTTTTCAGAGATTCTGTCTAAACCTAAGAGTAAAAGATAATAAATAGGAGGTATAAGATGAAAAAATCATTTAACTATATTAGTTATTGTATCTATTCATTTATGCCTCTTTATTTTGTTTTACTTATTTATACCTTTGTAAAACAAGATTTTGACGATCTTTTATTAACTACAATATTAATAATAATTTCTATATTCTCTTTAATAATTCAAAATGGTAATAAACCTACAAATATATTCGTTTGTAGCAAGAAAGAACTCTTTAAACAAAGAGGCATAGATTACTATTATTTAGTTTTGATGATAATTATTACATTCTTAATTATAAATCAAAAAGTACAATTAATTTTTAAAATAGCCATACTTATATTTATCTTTTATCTATTATTTTGTATGTTGTTTAAGTATAAAAATTATACATTAATATTATTAGGCTATAAAATGTATTTGATTCGTGATAAAATAGTATATAGTAAAAAAGATCAAAAAGAACTATATAAAATATTGAAAGATAAGAAAAGTTTGCAGATATTAGAAATCTCTAATAATATTTATATTGAAAATGAGAAGTATAGAATGACAAATTTTTATTGTAATGATTTCTAGATGAATTAACTAATAATGTAAAGTTTATTTTAATTAAATTAATAAGTAAGGAGATTAGCTATGAGAGTTGTTGATATCATAGATAAAAAGAAAAGAAATAATGAGCTAACTAAAGCCGAAATAGAGTTTTTACTGGAAGGATATCTTTCGGGTAAAGTTCCAGATTATCAGATGAGTTCATTTTTAATGTCGGTATATTTTAATAATATGACTAAAGATGAACTTACAAACTTCACATTAACGATGAGAGATTCAGGGGATACTATTTTCTTTGATAATTTAGATCACTATTTAGTAGATAAACACTCTACTGGTGGTGTTGGAGATAAAGTAACAGTTGTATTAGGTCCAATTTTATCAGCAGTAGGAATGGCTACAACAAAACTTTCAGGTAAAGGTCTAGGTCATACAGGAGGGACAATAGATAAATTTGAATCGATTAGAAACTTTAAATTTAGTACAACAAAAGAAGAGTTAGTAGAAGTTGCTAGTAAAACTGGAGTTGGATTAATGGGGTATAGTGATAATATTGTTCCATTAGATAAAAAAATATATGCCTTACGTGATGTTACTGCAACGGTTGATAGCATTCCATTAATAGCTAGTAGTATTATGAGTAAAAAATTAGCTATACAATCAGATTTAATTATTCTTGACGTTAAAGTCGGTGATGGTGCCTTCATGAAAACCATTGAAGATGCTAGGGAACTGTCACGTCGAATGGTAGAAATCGGTAATAGTGTTGGAAGAAAAACGATAGCAGTATTAACTAATATGGAAGAACCATTAGGTTATAATATTGGTAATGCTAATGAAATAATTGAAGGTATAGAGGCTTTAAAAGGAAATTGGTCAAGTGATCTTAAGGAAGTTGTGTATGAAATTGTTTATTTAGCGTTAAAATATAAAGGTGAAGTGAAGACATTCGAAGAAGCTAGTGAAAAAATAGATAAAGTTATTAATAATGGTCGTGCTTTAGAATTATTAAAACAGTTTATAGAACTTAGTGGTGGAGACGGTGAAGTCGTGAATAATTATGAGTTATTACCAACACCGAAATCAGTATTAGAAGTATTTGCGCAAGAAGATGGATATGTTACTAAAATTAAAGCTGAAGAAGTAGGTAAAGCAGCTATGGTAATAGGAGCAGGTCGTGCGACAAAAGAAGATGAAGTAGATCATGCCGTAGGAATAGAGCTTAAGAAAAAAGTAGGAGATAAGGTAGAAAAAGGTGATCTTATAGCTGAAATTTATTACAATGATGATAAGAATGTAGAATCTAGTAAAAATATGCTATTAGATGCGTATGTTATCGGAAATGAAAAAATAGAAAATATTAAAAATATATTAGAAATAATAGAATAGAGGTAAAAAAATGGGATTAAATAAATATATTGATCATACAATTTTAAAAGCTACGGCAAGTAGTGCTGATGTCCAAAAACTATGTGAAGAAGCTATTGAACACGAATTTTATAGCGTTTGTGTTAATAGTTGTTACGTAGCGGATGCTAAACATCTATTACAAGGTGCTGATGTTAAAGTAGCCGCAGTTGTTGGATTTCCATTAGGAGCGATGACAACAGCATCAAAAGTTTTTGAAGCAAAAGAAGCCATTGAAAATGGAGCAAGTGAAATAGATATGGTTATTAACGTTGCCAAATTAAAAGATGGTGAATTCGATTATGTAGAAAATGAAATTCGTCTAATCAAAGAGGCGATTGGTGATAATGTCTTAAAAGTTATTATCGAAACATGTTATTTAACTGATGAAGAAAAAGTTAAAGCTTGTGAGTTATCATTAGTGGCCAAAGCTGATTTTGTTAAAACTTCAACAGGATTTGGAACTGGTGGTGCAACTTATGAAGATGTAAAATTAATGAAATCTGTAGTCGGAAATAATGCAAAAGTTAAGGCTAGTGGTGGAGTTAGAGATAAAGAAACTGCTCAAAAATATGTTGACTTAGGAGCTGAAAGATTAGGAACAAGCTCAGGAATTGAGATAGTAAAATAATATAATTTAGTAAAGGCCTAAATGTTAAAATGTTATTTTACTTATTGTAATTAAGAGATTTTTAGAGATAAGATAAAAAGAATTAATTTAAATTGTTAAGAAGATAAAAAAGCTTAGATTAACATAAAAAACAATTTAAATCAGCCTTAGAGTATAATTTATAAAAGTTCACTTGATATCTAATAAATATTATAAGGAGCGATTTACCAGTAATGATTTTTTTAATCATCATATTGGTGGAACGTTCCTTTTTGTATTTCTTGATATTAATTAATTCTTTAGGAGAAGTATATCTTTATTTTTTGAAAAAAGAAAGTGTTGCTTTTACGTATTAAAAGAAAATAAAATAGGATTATTTTAATTATCTGTAAATAAAAAAATTATTAATTGCAGTTGTGTATTGAGGTGAAGGCTAAATTGTAATAGCTATATTTTTTTGATAGAATAAAATTGCAATAATATATATTTAGGAGAAAATGTTTTATGCGAGCACAAAATAATAAAATTTTAAAATTTTCAATTAGAAAATTATCATTTGGTGCAGCACCAGTTGTTATTGGTGCTTTAATATTTGGAAGTTATATGCCAGCTAAAGCTTATGCAAGTGACAATGATATAAATGTTAATTATACTTATCTAACTGAAAATGAACTTACAGAATCGGAAAAAAGTTTAATTAAAAATAGTATACCAAATGATTTGAAAAATAACGAAACATACTACATGGTTTATAAGAAAGAAAATCAGAGTACGACCTCTGATACACTGAAAACCAAATCATTACCTAATACAGGGAAAAGCTCACTCCCACTCGCTGGTTTAGGTCTAGGAACAGCTGTTCTAGTGGTATTTCTAATATCAAAAAAACATAGAAACAAAGTACTTAGTATTATTTTGATTGGTAGTTTAGGACAGAGTGCCATAGTACCTTATCATTCTTTCGCTTTAGAAAATAAAGATTTAGTTGAATATAATACAAAAGTAACTATAAGAAATTCTTCTGAACTTGCAAAAGGTGTAATTCAAATAGCAGGATATAGGTATATAGGATTTTTCACACAGAGTGATTTGAAAAAATTTTCTCACAATTCTAAAAATATTCTTTCCCAAAAAATGAAAACACCAGTTGAAGAGGAGGGTACCTCTATTAAACAAGCTGTTAATAAAGTTAGTGATGTCGGAGTTGGAATTTCTCAGAAAGGTGAATCGTTAGTACAACCAGAGAAACCGATAGGAGTAGTGAGCGAGAAAGGTGAATCGCTAGTACAACCAGAGAAACCGATAGGAGTAGTGGGCGAGAAAGGTGAATCGTTAGTGCAACCAGAGAAACCGATAGGAGTAGTGAGCGAGAAAGGTGAATCGTTAGTGCAACCAGAGAAACCAATAGGAGTAGTGAGCGAGAAAGGTGAATCGTTAGTACAACCAGAGAAACCGATAGGAGTAGTGAGCGAGAAAGGTGAAGCGTTAGTACAACCAGAAAAACCGATAGGAGTATTGAGTGAGAAAGGTAAATCATTAGTCCAGCCAGAAAAACCAGAAGGAATGGTAAGCGAGAAAGGTGAAGCGTTAGTACAACCAGAGAACCCAGAAGGAGTGGTGAGTGAGAAAGGCGAATCATTAGTACAGCCGGAGAACCCGGAAGGGGTAGTAAGCGAGAAAGGCGAATCGTTAGTACAACCAGAGAATCCAGAAGGAGTGGTAAGTGAGAAAGGCGAACCATTAGTACAACCAGAGAAACCGATAGGAGTAGTAAGTGAGAAAGGCGAATCGTTAGTACAACCGGAGAACCCAGAAGGAGTGGTGAGTGAGAAAGGCGAACCATTAGTACAGCCGGAGAACTCGGAAGGGGTAGTAAGCGAGAAAGGCGAACCATTAGTACAACCAGAGAATCCAGAAGGAGTAGTAAGTGAGAAAGGCGAATCATTGGTACAGCCAGAGAATCCAGAAGGAGTGGTAGGTGAGAAAGGTGAATCGCTAGTACAACCAGAGAATCCGGAAGGAGTGGTAAGTGAGAAAGGCGAACCATTAGTGCAACCAGAGAAACCGATAGGAGTAGTAAGTGAGAAAGGCGAATCGTTGGTACAGCCAGAGAAACCGATAGGAGTAGTAAGTGAGAAAGGCGAATCGTTAGTACAACCGGAGAATCCAGAAGGGGTAGTAAGTGAGAAAGGCGAATCGTTGGTACAGCCAGAGAATCCAGTAAAAGATATTCCAAAAGAGAAAAAACCACCTGTATTAACATTAGCTAAGATTGAAGAACATACTCTTGATCGTTCTGCTGACTTGACATATACTTTAGAAAATGAGGATTCAGTCGAAATTAAATCTATTATAGCGGAAGTTCGTGATGGTGAAAATGTAGTAAAACGACTAGATTTAACTGCATCTAAATTAAAAGATATTGCTGATAATCTTAAATTATATAAAGACTATATTGTTAGAACAACTATGATTTATAATAGGGGAAAAGTAGATGAGACCTCAGTATTAGAAGAAAGACCACTAAGGCTTGATTTAAAAAAAGTTGAAGTTAAAAATATTAAAGAAACAACTTTGATACATGTTAACGAACAAGGTGAGGAAAGTGATAGTAGTTTATTAAATGCTATACCAGAAAATATAAAAGAATATTATTTGAAAGTGACTTCTCGTGATAATAAAACTACAAAACTAGCTGTTGATAAAATCGAAGAGGTAGAAGAAAATGGCAAAAGATTTTATAAAGTTAGTGCTAAAGCACAAGACTTAGTACAGCGAACAAGTGAGGGGGAAATTAAAGATACTTATTCTTATTATATAGCGAAACCTAAATCAAAAATTGAAAATGTATATTATAATTTCAATGAGTTAATAAAGGATATGCAAGAAAACACAACAGGTATATTCAAAATAGGTCAAAATCTAAACGCTACTAACGTTACTCCAAATGGTAAATCATATGTGACTAAAAAATTCACAGGAACATTAATTAGTGCCGATGAAAATATTAAATATGCAATTCATAATTTAGAGCATCCATTATTTAATGAAATAGAGAACGGAACAATAAAAAATATAATTTTTTCAAATGTAAATATAAACAAACCAAATGCGGATCAGGTAGCGACAATAGCAAAATCAGCTAAAAATACTGTGATAGAAAATATTAAAGTAACAGGAAGTATTATTGCTGGTAATGATGCTGCCGGAATAGTAAATGATTTAGATGATGGTAGCACTGTGACTAATGTTGCTGTTATTGGAAAAATAAAAGCAACAGGAACAAAAGGATGGAGCGCGTCTGGTTTAATTAATAATCAAAGAAAAGCAAACGTTGAAAGAGTTTATACAAATGTAGAGATAACTGGCGGTAAAGCGAGAGGTTCTGCTTTAGTATCAACACTAGCAAGAGGTGATAATAGATTCGATGTTAACAAAAAAGGATACATCAAGAAAGCTGTAGCAAAAGGAACAATAAATCTAAATAGCAATGTTCAAACAGGTGGTGTAATTTCAAAAAACTGGCCTTATGGATTAGTGGAAGATGTTGTTAGTTATGTTAAAGTAGAAAATGGTGAAAAATTATATGGTTCAGGAGATATTGACGATGATGATTTTGCTTATCCTTATGTGAAAAATGTAGTAAGTGTTAAAGGTATAAGCAAGGGAAATGCTTCTTATAGAAACTCGAATAAACTTAAAGAGATAACTGAAGAAGAAGCAACTAGAAGAGTAGCAAGTTATCAAATTACAGCAGCTGATTATGAAGCGCCACAGTTATTAGTTGATAAGCTTAATAACAAAGTTTCAACTGACAATGAATATAGCTTAATTCAAGACTATGATAAAACTAGAGAATTAGCATATCATAATATGGAAAAACTACAACCATTCTATAACAAAGACTGGGTTGTTAATCAAGGTAATAAATTAGATGAAAATTCTAATCTTGTAACTAAGAGAGTTTTATCAGTAATAGCTATGAAGGATACAGAATTTGTAACAGACTCAGAAAATGCTAATAAAATTATGATCCATTATGCTGATGGAACAAAAGAATTGTTCAATATTTCTGTTAAAGATTCTCCAGTGGCACAGGTTAAGGAATATAGTATTGAAAATTTAGGAGATATAGTATATACTCCGAATATTGTTATCAAAAATAGAGATGATATAGAAGCTAAAGTTAAAGAATCATTATTATCTGTAGAGTTACAATCTCAAGCTGTTCGCAATATTCTTGAGAAGAGAGATACTAAAAAAGATCCTACAGCAAATAGTGAAGCACGTCAAAATGGATATATTCGTGATTTATTCTTAGAAGAAAGTTTCAAAGAAGTTAGAGATAATATTGATAAGTTTGTTAAGAAACTTGTAGAAAATGAAGATCATCAATTAAATGATGATGCATCCGCTAAATTTTCATTGATTAAAAAAATCGAGAAAAATAAAACTAATATTATGCTTGGATTAACATATCTAAATAGATATTATGGAATTAAATATAATGGTATGAATATAAAAGATATGATGACCTTCAAACCAGATTTCTATGGGAAAAATGTTGATGTGATTGATAGACTTATTAACATAGGTTCTAAGGAAAGTTACATAAAAGGTGATCGTACGCATGGTGCTTATAGAGAAGTTATTGCTAGTGGTACAGGTAAGGGGAATTTACATGAATTCTTAAACTATAATATGCGATTATTTACAAAAGATACGAATTTAAATGACTGGTTTAAACACACGACAGAAAAAAATGTTTATATTTCTGAACCGACAACTACTACACAAGATTTTGTAAATAAAAAACATAGAGTTTATGATGGATTAAATAATAATATACATGGTCGTATGATATTACCATTACTGAATTTGAAAAATGCTCACATATTCTTGATTTCGACATATAATACTCTTGCTTATAGTTCTTTTGAAAAATATGGAAAATATACTGAAGAAGAACGAAATCAATTTAAAGCTAAGATTGATGAAGTAGCAAATGCACAGCAAAGATACTTAGACTTTTGGTCTCGTCTAGCGCTACCAGATGTGCGTAACAGATTATTGAAGAGCGATAATATGGTACCAACTTCAGTTTGGGATAACCAAAGTTATAGAGGTGGAACTAATCGTTATGGATATGCTAATAATGGTAGAGATGTAGTAGCTCCTGTGCGTGAGCTATATGGACCAACATGGAGATACCATAATACCGATGGTAGAATGGGGGCTATGGCAAGAATATATGGAAGGCCATATGAAGATGATGCGGTATTCTTTATGGTAACAGATATGATTAGTCCATTTGGTATTTCAGCATTTACGCATGAGACTACTCACGTAAATGACCGTATGCTATACTATGGTGGACATTGGCATCGTGAAGGTACATTTCTTGAAGCATTTGCTCAAGGTATGCTACAAACACCTGATAAGTCAACGACAAATGGTGAATACGGAGCATTAGGATTGAATATGGCATATGTTCGTTCAAATGATGGAAATCAATTATATAATTATGATCCAAATAAACTTCAAACACGTGCTCAAATAGATCACTATATGAGAAATTATAATGAAGCTATGATGATGTTAGATTATTTAGAGGCTGATGCTGTAATTAGTAAAAATTTAACAGATAATAGTAAGTGGTTTAAAAAAGTTGATAAAGAAATGAGAACACCAACTAGCGACGGTTTAAATAAATTAAAAGCACCTAACCAATGGGATAGAGTTCGTGATTTGAATTCTGAAGAAAGAAGTAAGGAAATACATGGAATTAATGATTTAGTAGAAAATAACTTTATTACAAAACATGGAAATCCGGGTAACGGCCGTTATCGTCCGGAGGACTTTACTCCGAACTCATCATATGTAAATGTAAATATGATGATGGGTGTGTTTGGTGGTAATACAAGTGATGGTGCCCCTGGTTCATTATCATTCAAACATAATGCATTCCGTATGTGGGGATACTATGGTTATGAAGATGGATTTATTAGCTATGTTTCAAATAAATACAAAGATGCAGCCAATAAAGAAAAATTACCAACTTTAAGTGATAAGTATATTATCAAAAAAGTATCTAAAGGAGCTTTTGAAACTCTTGAAGCATGGAAAAAACATTGGTATGGAGAAGTTTTAGAGAAAGCAAAACATGGCTTTGCTGAGATAGATATTGATAATGTTCATATAACATCTTACGAACAACTTCAACAAATGTTTAATGAAGCAGTTCAAAAAGATTTAGACCAAATGACTAAGACTGGTAAAGAATCTTATGGAAATACAGTTTCACTTAAAACTAAGGTGTTTAAGCAACTTCTTAAAGTTACAGATGGTTTCTCAGGAAATCTTTTTAAATAAAGAAATGAGCTTATTTATAGATTAATTTAATCTTATAAGGACTCTATTGAAAGGGACGAATCTTTAATAAAGTTCATAAGAAAACCTATAGACGTTAGGTATATTTATATCTTAATTCGTTTTATAAAAGTTTTCAGATATCTAATAAATTATTGTGGAAAGTAACTCGACAAAGTTGATTTTGTCGAGTTACTTTTTTTTGTTTTTATTATTAGTTTTTAATAAAAGTAAAAAAAATAGATAAATTTTAAAAGTAAATTTTAGTAAGTAATTAAAGAGAAAGTTATCTTGAAAACTAATAATAAGTAAGTGAACGGTGTTTTTTATAGCTAATTCTACGTATTTATAGTATAATAAAGGATGGTTTATTATAACGTGAAATATAAAAAGTTATTTTCAATCATTTCACGTGTGAAATTGAAGATGGGGAAAACTCCCATATATTTAGATAGAAAAACTATAAAGGAGATTTTAAATGTTACCAAAGTCATTTGAACAATATAAATTTAATGAATTTGTAAATAAGGCAGTAATAGATTTAGGGTTTGATAATCCTACAAAAATTCAAGAGAGAGTATTCTCACCAGTATTAAAAGGAAAAAACATAGTAGCTAAATCACAAACAGGAAGTGGAAAAAGTCATTCTTTCTTATTACCAATTTTTAGCAAATTAGATGTTGCTAAGAAAAAAACACAAAGTATTATTTTAGCTCCGACTAGAGAATTATCAAGACAACTATACGATATGGCATTACATATTGCTAGTTTTTCTGAAGAAGATATTAAAATATCATTATGTATTGGTGGTCAAGATTTAAATAGAGATATAGAGAGAGTATCTAATGCACCACATATTATTATTGGAACACCAACACGTGTATTAGAGTTAGATAGAGCAAGTGCTTTAGCAATTAAGGAAGTTGAAAGTCTAGTAATCGATGAATGTGATATGATGATAGATTTAGGATTCATGGAAGATGTTGATAAAATTTCTAAAAGAGCAGCAGAAAATTGCCAGTTTTTAGTATTTTCGGCAACAATTCCTACACAAATGAATCATTTTTTGAAAAAATATCTAAAGAATGCTCAGTATATCGAGGTTGATAATGCAAAATTCGGTAAAATTGAATATATCTTAATTCCTGAGAAGAGTTCTTCACGTTTAGAAAAATTACATGAAATAACAACAGTTATTAATCCATATTTAGCACTTATCTTCGCTAATAAGAAAACTGAGGTAGAAGAGGTAAGTAGTTACCTTATTTCTAAAGGATTAAATGTAGGTGTACTTCACGGAGATTTAACACCGCGTGAACGTAAGCAAATGCAAAGAAGAATTAATAATCTAGATTTTACTTATGTTGTAGCTAGTGATTTAATGAGTCGAGGAATTGATATTGAAGGAGTAAGTCATGTAATTAACTTCAATATTCCTAACGACTTAGATTTCTTTATTCACAGAGCAGGGCGTACTGGACGTGCTGGATTAAGTGGTGATTGTATAACAATCTATAACAACAAAGATGAAGAAAAATTACAAGATTTAGAAAAACGTGGTATAGAATTTAATCATCAAGATATTAGAAATGGTGAATTCGTTGAAGTTAAGGATAGAAATAAACGTCAAAGTAGAAAGAAAGTCGTAGCTGACCATAACTTAACTGAGAAACTAAAATCAAAAGTAAAAGTTTCTAAAAAAGTTAAACCAGGTTATAAGAAAAAATATAAATATAAAATGGATAAACTTAAACAAAAAGAAAGAAGAAAATTTGCTAAACGTAGTAACAAGGCAAACAGAGGTAAGTAATGAAGAACTTGAAAATTGGATCTCATGTATCGATGTCTGGAAAAGAAATGATGTTAGGTTCTGTAAAAGAATCGGCTAGTTATAATAGTGATACATTTATGATTTATACAGGTGCTCCTCAAAATACAAGAAGAAAACCTATTGAAGAATTGAGAATAGAAGAAGCGCATAAATTAATGAAAGAAAAAAATATTAGTGATATAGTAGTACATGCACCTTATATTATTAATTTAGCAAATACAGTAAAACCAGAAATTTATCAGCTTGCAGTTGATTTCTTAAGATTAGAAATTGAAAGAACTGAAAAAATTGGTGCTAAGAATATTGTTCTTCACCCAGGGTCACATGTCAAAGCAGGTGCTGATGTTGGGATAGCAAGTATCGTTAAAGGTTTAAACGAGGTGCTAACAAAGGATATGAAACCTAATATTGCCTTGGAAGTTATGGCTGGTAAAGGTAGTGAATGTGGAAGAACTTTTGATGAAATTGCACAAATTATTGATGGAGTTACTTTAAACGAAAAATTAACAGTAACTTTTGATACTTGTCATGTATTTGAAGGTGGATATGATATTGTTAATGATTTAGATGGTGTTCTTACTGAATTTGATAAAATAGTAGGATTAGATAGAATTCAAGTGCTTCATATTAATGATAGTAAAAACACATTAGGTGCACATAAAGATCGTCATGAAAATATCGGGTATGGTGGTATTGGATTTGATACGATAAGTAGAATTGTTCACTTAGAAGAGTTTGCCAATATTCCTAAGATACTAGAGACACCATGGTACGGTGAGAAGAAGGATATTGCCCCTTATAAAGACGAAATTGAAATGTTAAGAAACAAGACGTTTGTGGATTTTAAAAAATAGACTATGTAGGAGGTACTTATGAAATTATCAGAAGGAAAAGTTGATAGAATAATGAAACTTCTAAAGGAAAAAGGGTATAAATATACTGATAAAAGAAAAGCTATGGTTGAACTTTTAGTAAAAGAAGATAGATATATTAATGCAAAATATGTATCTGAAACAGTAGGTAAAATGTATCCTGGTCTAAGTTTTGATACTATTTATAGAAATCTAAGTACCTATGAAGAAATAGGTATTTTGGAAACTACAGAAATTAAAGGGGAAAAATATTTTAAAATTGGGTGTTTGGAAACAGATCATCACCATCACCATCACATATGCTTAAAATGTGGAAAAGCAAAAATAATACATGTACATGTATGTGATGATTTAGAAATTGAAGAATTGAAAGGCTATCGAATAGATGGTCATAAATTTGAGGTTTATGGTTTATGCCCAGATTGTTTGAAAAAAGAGGATAAAAAATAATGTTTGAAGGTATTTTACCAATTTATAAAGAACGTGGAATTACTAGTCATGATGTTGTGTTCAGAGCTAGAAGAATTCTTCAAATGAAAAAAATAGGTCATTCTGGTACATTAGATCCTGAGGTAGATGGAGTGTTGCTTCTCTTATTAGGAGGAGCGACTAAAGTTAGTGATTATGCAATGGATTTAGGTAAAAGTTATAGAGCAGAAGTATGTTTGGGAATTAAAACTACGACTGAAGATCTTACAGGAGAAGTTGTTGAAGAATGTAAAGTTACTGACATTAGCTTAGATAAAATTAATGAAATTCTTAAATCTATGATTGGTGAAATAGAGCAAAAGCCACCTATATATTCAGCTATTAAAGTTAATGGTAGAAAATTATATGAGTATGCTAGACGAGGCCAATTAGATGTAGAAATTCCAACTAGGAAAGTAAATATTTATAACATTTCATTTATAGAAAATAGTGAATATTATAAAGATGATAAGTTTTATTTTTCTATAGATATAAATTGTGGAAAAGGAACCTATGTCAGAACAATTGCTACTAGTATAGGTGAAAAACTAAATTTACCAAGTACCATGAGTAAATTAACTAGAACTAGAAGTGGTGAAATAACATTAGATAATTGTTTAACGCTCTCTGAGGTAGAACAACATCTAAAAGATGAAACCTTAGAAGAAAAACTTCTAAGGAAAGAATATGCTCTAGAAGAATACAAATTTGTAGAAATACCAAAATTTAGAGCAAAACAAGTAATGAACGGTTTGAGATTTAGAAAAAATCAATTTCCGGATTATGATTTTACAGATGGAATAGTTTTTACTTATGAAAATGAAGCGATAGCAATATATCATTTGAAAGATAAAGATGATGAATTGTTATCTGTAAAAACTACATTTCCAAAAATAATAGAGTAGGTAGATGAAGATGGAAATATTTAATATTTCAGATATTAGTGAAATAAAAAAAGATAATATTAAAAGAGTGACCGCGTTAGGTTTTTTTGATGGTATTCACAATGCACATCAAAAAATTATAGGTGATGCAGTAAGTGCAGGTACTGAAGGCTTTAAGTCTATTGTGATAACACTTGACAAAAGCCCAAAGGAGTACTTTGGTAAAACTAGTGAGGAGTTATTGACACCAATAAATAAAAAAAATGAGTTATTAGAGAGTTTAGCTGTTGATGAAGTTTATTATTTAGAATTTAATGAAAAATTACAAAATCTATCTGCTGCTGACTTTATAGATAATATTTTAAAAAAACTAAATATAGAGAAAGTATTTTGCGGATTCGATTACAGATTTGGAAATAAAGGATTGGGGACACCAGAATTAATAAGTGAAAATGGAATAGATGTTAATGTTCAAGAAGAGCAAATGATTGAAGGGGAAAAAATATCTACGACAGCACTGAAGAAATTTGTTCGAGATGGAGAGTTCCAAAAATATAGAGAATATTCAGGAAGATACTATTCCATTTCTGGCCTTGTAGTAAAGGGAAGACAGCTAGGAAGAACTATTAATTTTCCAACTGCTAACCTTCAATTATCAGAAAAGTATCTTTTACCAGAAACTAACGGGGTTTATATTACGAAAATAAAAGTTCATGGTGAGATTTATAAATCGATTACCAATATAGGCTATAATCCGACAGTTTCATCTGGAAAAAATAAGAAATTTATTGAAACACATATCTTAGATTTCGATGAAGATATTTATGATGAAAAAATAGAAATTTTCTTCTATGAATTTTTGAGAAAAGAACAAAAATTTGAGAGTTTTAATCACTTGAAAGAACAGCTAAAATTAGACAAAAAAACTTGTGAAGAAAAAGATTATTAAATTATATTTATATATTGATTTTAGATGTTATCACTTGAATTATTACAAAAAATAGTGTACAATTACTTATGTTCCTTATTCGTGGTATAGAAACCCTCCAGGTTCTACACTAGGATTAAGGCTGCAAAAATATAATTATATGGAGGAAATTGCAATGGCAGCAATTAGTCAAGAAAGAAAACAAGAAATTATCGCTAAATTCCGTACTCATGAATCAGATACTGGTTCTCCAGAAGTACAAATTGCAGTATTAACTGCAGAAATCGATGCTTTAACTGAGCACTTAAACACTCACAAAAAAGATCACGCAGGTCGTCGTGGATTACTTAAAAAAGTTTTCCGTCGTCGTCACTTACTAGACTACTTAATTAAAAAAGATATCCAAAGATACCGTGAATTAATTAAAGCTCTAGGATTAAGAAGATAATTTTTAAAAAGTTATATAGGAAAGCCGACAGGAAACTTTGGCTTTCCTTTTTTCTATAAATGTAACGAAAGAGTAGCGATATTTTTTCTTATATATTTGATGCATTTTTAATATGCTTACACCACGTAATATTCTTAGAAAATTACAATTATAAAAAATATTTATTTTTATATCGAAAAAAGTATTGACATAATATAGAAAAATTGATATACTATTAAAGTACTTCAGAGAGAGGTAATTATTAAATATGTCTCAGTAGCTCAGCAGGATAGAGCAACGGCCTTCTAAGCCGTCGGTCAGGGGTTCGAATCCCTTCTGGGACGTCATTAAGAGTAGATGTAAATCTACTCTTTTTTTTATTTTTATAGTTAATGAAAACAAAAAAAAGAACGTTTAAATAACGCTCATTTTCACTTCTATTACTTTATTCACTTCTGGTATTTTTTCAACAATTGTTTTTTCAATTGCATATTTTAATGTAATGTGTGATAGTTCGCAATGTGCACATTCTCCCAAAAATCTAATTTTTAAAATTCCATTTTTAAAATTAATAAATTCTATATTTCCACCATCTTTAATAAGTTTAGGGCGTATTTTTTCTAACTCTAATTTAATTTTATCAACAGTTTCATAATACTCTTTATTCAAAATGAATCCACCTCTCTATAGATATTATACTGTTCAGTATAAAAAAAGTCAATAAAGCAAGAAGACATAAATGATATAGCAGGCAATATTAAAACAGTTTACATATAAATATTAAATATTGATAATGTTTTATTAAATAGGATATGGGAGAATCGTTTATAGTTGTAATATAAAATAATATGGTAAAGAAAGTCAATGATAAAAGTAAATATTTAAATGAGTGCCTAAATCAAAATAATTTTTTAAAAACTGTCTACAATTGTAACTGAATCAAACTACTTAGTGTTTGAAAATAAATATTAATAAAAGCCTATACAATATTATAAGAAGTACTATTAATATAATAGAATTATGTAAAGTTAATTACTTTTGAAAAATTCATAAAATATTCACAAATTATTTTATAAAATATAAGCAATATACTGTTATTTTATTAGAAAAACAGTTATAATAATAAATAGAAAATAAAAATAAAGAGGGAAACATTTTATGGCTAATACAGATAATCAATTAATTTTGATAACAGATGTGGCGGTTGGTAAATTCCAAGAAATGTTATTTGATGCCGATAAACGTGATAGTTACTTGAAAATTTCTATCGCTTTAGAGGGTACGCAAATGCATTACGCTATAGATATTAAGGACGAATTAGAAGATGGTGATAAAGTACTTAACTTTGGAGATCTTAAAGTTCTTGTTAATGAAGAAGATGAGCTTCTTTTAAAAGGTCTTGAAATCGATTATGTTCAAGATGAATTTGGAAGTGAGTTTACATTACACAATCCAAATATGATTGAAATTTATGACGACGAAGATGGCGGTTGCTGTGGAAACGGCTGCTGCTGCGGTTAAAATATAAAATAACAGAAAAAGGAGAAATTAATACTATGAAAAACGTAGTTATTTTAGGTGCTGGATATGCAGGACTTACGACATTAAAAGGATTAAAAAAAGCTGCTAAAGCTGGAGAGGTAAAAGTTACTTTAGTAAATAAAAATTCTTATCACTACGATACTGTAAACTTACACGAAGTTTCAGCTGGTAATATTCCTGCAAAAGATATTTGTATCGATATTAAAGATTTAGTATCACCGGGTGTAGAATTTGTTCAAGACGAAGTAATTAAAATTGATACAGAGAAAAAATTAGTACTAACTAAAAAACATGAACTTGACTATGATGTACTAGTTGTTGGATTAGGATTCCAACCTGAAACATTTGGAATTGAAGGTATGGCTGAAAATGCATTACCAATCGCCAATGTTAATGCTGCAGAGAAAATTGCTGCTACATTAGAAGATAACTTCAGAAAATATGCAACAAGTGAAGAAAAAGATGTAAAAGATATTTCAGTTATCGTAGGTGGAACTGGATTGGCTGGTATAGAATTCCTTGGAGAGCTTATTCACCGTAGAAAAGAATTATGTTCTAAATACGGAATTGATGAAAAATTAGTTAAAATTTACGGATTAGATGCTGCGCCAACATTACTACCAATGTTCACTAAAGAATATAGTGATTATGCAAGAAAATACTTAGAGGACAATGGAATTGAAATTATTTTAGGTGCTGGAATTAAAGGTGCTACTAAAGATAGTTTCACTATCGAAGTTGATGGAGAAAGAAAAGATCTATTTGCTTCTACATTAGTATGGACTGCTGGAGTTCGTGGTAACAAACTTATGGATGAAGCTTTCCCAGAACTTGCTAAACGTGGACGTCTAGTAACTACACAACAATTAACAGTTCCAGGACTTGATGATGTATATATCGTAGGTGACTGTGCTGCATTCATCGAAACTGGTCAAGAAAGACCATATCCAACAACAGCTCAAATCGCTAACCAAATGGGAGCATATGTAGGAGCTAGAATCAGTGGAAAACAAGTTGGTGACTTCAAATACATCAATCGTGGTGTATTATGTTCATTAGGACACAAAGATGGTATTGCAGATGTTATGGGTGGTAAAAAATATAAAGGATTTAAAGCTGCTAAACTTAAAAAAATTGTTGAAGCTAAAGCAATTTACGAATTAACTGACTTCGTTACAGCACTTAAAAATCAACGCATTCTTTAATAATATTTTTATTAAATATGTTTATTCAGAAGACTCAAGTAATTTTGGGTCTTCTTTATTTTTTCTATATTAAAATTTAATATTAAATATTAATTAATAAATTTGATATTTATTGAGTTTTCAGCCATGTTAATTTGAAAAAAAATTGTAATTATGGTAAGATATAGTGTAGAGAAAATTTAACCAAATAAAGTTATGGGGAAAAATTATGATTTATAAAATAGCAAATACAGCGGAAGAATATGAACAAATTTTCAAGTTAAACTATGAAACATTTGTCGAAGAAATTCCTCAACATGAAAAAAATGAAACTAAAAAATTAAAAGATAAATTTCATGATAAAAATATATATATAATTGCAAAAAAGAAAAATGATGTGGTCGGAATGATTGCATTAGCAGATCAAAGACCTTTTTCGTTAGACTTAAAACTTAATGATATCGATAAATATTATAAAGGTAGTTATAAAAAACCAGTAGAAATAAGATTACTTTCAATAAAAGAAAAATATAGAAAAACTAAAGTGTTTACTGAACTATTACAAAGAACATTTAATTATATTATTCAGAATGCTTATGACATTGTATTTATTTCAGGAACAACACGACAAGAAAAGTTATATAAGCATTTAGGATTCACTAAGTTTCACGAAAATGTAGGAACTAAAGAAGCAGAATATATGCCTATGTATCTTTTACTAGGTAGTGAAAATAAAGTTCTTGATAGAATGGCTCAAGCACAAAGAATTAATTTCTTACCAGGGCCTGTAGATTTATCGCAGGATGTAATAGCAAAACTATCTAAACAGTTATATTCACATAGAAGTAACGAGTTCGTCAGTTTAACAAAAAATACACTTTCAAAAATAGAGAATATTTTAGATGTTAAAACAGCGACTATATTGCATGGATCAGCTACACTGGCTAATGAAGCAATTATGGCACAACTAAAAGGTAGAAATCTTACTAATGGTCTTGTTTTAGCTAACGGTGAGTTCGGTAATAGACTGGTTCGTGAAACAAAACGTCATGGATTAAATATTGATTGTTACTCTGTAGGGTTTGGAGAAAGCTTTGATTTAGAAATTTTAGCAGAAAAATTAAACTCAGGAAATTATGATTTTGTTTATTTAGTTCATAATGAAACTAGTGTTGGAATATTAAACGATTTAGAAGAAATAACAAAAATTGTTAAACAAAATAATTTAGTGCTTGCAGTTGATGCAGTATCTGCAGTAGGTGCTATTAAATATAGTTATAAAGATGTTGATTATGTAGCATGTTCATCAGGTAAGGCTTTTTGCTCTGTTGCTGGATTAGCAATTGTAGGTTCTAATTGTGAGTTAGTTCCATTGGAAAACACGCCACTATATTTAGATTTACACTATGCTAATAAAATGACATCAATACCTTTTACTCAACCATCTATTTTAATGGAAGCATTAAATACAGCTTTAGATGCATTTAAATCGGATGAAAGATATGAAAAGGTTCAAGAAAAGTATTCGTATATGAAAGCTGGACTTAAAGAATTAGGTTTGCCAATTATGAAAATCAAAGAGAAAGAAGTTTCACCGGTAATTGTAACAGTAGAATTACCAGAAAACATTAGTTCGCTAAATGTAGGGGCTTCATTGGCAATAAATAATATTTTCATTCATTATAAGAGTTCATATCTTCAAGAGAGAAATATTATACAGTTTTCATTTATAAATATTAACACAACAAAAACTGAATTAGATTACACATTAAATATATTAAAAGAAATGATAGGAGATTATTAATGGCAGTATTTAAAGTATTTTACCAAGAAAATTCAAAGGAAATCCCAGTAAGAGAAAACACTCAAGTGTTATATGTTGAAGCTGATGGAGTACCAGCAGTAAGAAAGTATTTAGATGACAGAAACTACAATGTGGAACTTGTTCAAGAATTAAGTGAAGCATACTTAGAGTTTGAAAAACAATCTGAAGACTTTAAAGTGGAGAAAGTTAATGGATAAAATCATTAAAAAAAATGAAGTAGGTGTAGCTGCTATTGGTGGTTTAGGAGAAATCGGAAAAAACACCTATGCTATCCAATATCGAGATGAGATAATAATAATCGATGCTGGAGTCAAGTTCCCAGGAGATAATATACTGGGAATTGACTATGTAATTCCTGATTACTCATACATTGAAAAGAATGTTGATAAAATAAAAGCATTGATTATAACTCATGGTCACGAGGATCATATTGGTGGATTACCATTTTTACTAAGAAAAGTTAATTTACCAATCTATGGTGGACCATTAGCAATAGGATTAATTAGATCGAAATTAGAAGAACATAATCTACTGGCTAAAGCTGAGCTTAATGTTATTGATGAAGATACTGTTTTAAATTTTAAATATCTTAAAGTATCATTCCATAACACAACTCACTCTATTCCAGATTCGTTTGGAGTTATTGTAAATACTCCGCAAGGGAATATTGTTCATACAGGTGATTTTAAATTTGACTTTACTCCAGTAGGACAAGGATCAAATTTACACAAAATGGCAGCAATAGGTGAAAAAGGAGTACTATGTCTACTTTCTGATTCAACGAACTCAGAAAGAACAGAGTTTACTCAAAGTGAAAAAGAAGTAGGTAAAACTATTTCTAATATTCTTCGTAAAGAGAAACATAGAGTAATATTTGCAACTTTTGCTTCAAATGTATATCGTGTAAAACAAGTTGTAGAGGCTTGTATTGAACATGGAAGAAAGATTGTTGTATTTGGTCGCTCTATGGAGAAAGCTATTAAAATTGGTACAGAATTAGGGTATATTAAAGCACCTAAGGAAACATTTGTAAATAGTAAGTACTTAAATCAAGTAGATCCTAATAAACTGCTTATTTTATGTACTGGAACTCAAGGAGAAGAATTAGCAGCGTTGAGTAGAATAGCAAATGGAACACATAAGAAAATTACAATAATGCCAACGGATACTGTAATTTTTGCGAGTTCGGCAATTCCAGGGAACACACTTTCTATTAACAAAAATATAGATTTATTATCAAAACTTGGAGCAAATGTTATTACTTCAAGTGTTAATAATGTTCATACATCTGGGCACGGTTCGAAAGAAGAACAAAAACTAATGTTTAGACTTATTAAGCCAAAATATTTCATGCCTATTCACGGTGAATATAGAATGCAGGTTATTCATGCTCAAACAGCAGCAGAATGTGATATTCCATTGGAAAATTCATTTATTATGGAAAATGGAGAAGTATTAGCATTAACAAGTGATAGTGCAAGAATAGCTGGCAAGTTTGATGCGTCAGATGTTTATGTTGATGGACTAGGAATTGGTGATATCGGAAGTGTTGTAATTAAAGATAGAAAAGAACTATCTGAAGAAGGTGTTATCGTAGTTTCAATTGCAATCGACTTTGAAAATAAAAAATTAATGAATAATCCAGATATAATAAGTCGTGGATTTGTTAATGTCAATGAGTCTATGGAATTATTTGGACAATCTAAAGCAGTAGTTAAAGAAGCTGTTTTATCAGTATTAGCGAGTGAAGAATGTGGTGTGTACCAAGTAAGACAACAAATTTTAGAATCTCTAGGGGAATTTTTAGAAAGTGAGATAGGAAGAAAACCTGTTATTTTACCAACAATATTGGAGGTGTAAATATGAAATACAGAAGTGTATTTGATATTATAGGTCCGGTAATGGTAGGACCGTCAAGTTCACATACGGCTGGAGCAGTCCGTATAGGACTCTTTACAAGATATATTTTTGGAAGACAACCAGAAGATGTAAAAATAACGTTATATGGTTCGTTTAAAGAAACTTATAAAGGGCATGGAACAGATATTGCTCTTATTGGTGGATTATTAGGTTATAATACATCTGATAAACGTATAAGAACAAGTATGGATGATGCAAAATTAGCAGGAATGGAATTCGAATTCATTGAAAGTGGAATTGAACACATCCATCCGAATACAGCAAAAATCGAAGTTCAAGCTGGTCGTTATAGTCTCGATCTTATTGGTAAATCAATAGGTGGAGGTAAGATGGTTATTTTTGAATTATTAGGTTTTGATGTGAATTTATCAGGAGACTTTCCAACTTATTTCATTTTTTATAAGTTCAAAGATGAAAATAAAAAAAATCTTTCTATAAAAATTGATGAATTATTCGGTGATAAGAAAGTAAGTGAGAAATACTCTAGTTCTATTTTAGAGGGAACTAATTTACTTGTAGTTGAGTCGCGAGAGAAGATAGATGAAGAAACCATAAATAAATTAACCGAACTAGAATTTGTTAATGAAGTAAAATTTGCAGATAAATTGTAGAGGGTACAGAAATGTTTACTAGTTTAGAAGAAATCGTAGAAAAATCAAAATTAGAACAAAAACCTGTTTCTGAATTAATGATTGAGCAAGAAATAGAAGTGAATGGAGTAACTCGATCTGCAGTTGAAAAATTGATGAGGAGAAATTTAGCTGTAATGATGCAAGCTGTTGATGAAGGTTTAGCTGGAGTGAGTTCTAAAACTGGACTTACTGGTGGAGATGCTAAAAAATTACAAGAATACATCAATAGTGGTAAGTCAATCACAGGTAGTGATTTTTTAAATGGAGTTGCTGCAGCAATAGCAACAAACGAAGTAAATGCTTCGCTTGGATTAATTTGTGCAACTCCTACTGCAGGGTCGGCGGGAGTTCTTCCTGGATGTATTCATGCTCTTAAAGAAAAATTCAATATTGATGAAGAAACACAGCTAAGAATGTTATTTACAGCTGGTGCATTTGGATTTGTAGTAGCTAATAATGCTTCATGTTCAGGAGCAGAAGGTGGATGCCAAGCTGAAATTGGTTCTGCTAGTGCAATGGCAGCAGCAGCAATAGTAGAAGCCATGGGCGGAGATGCAGAGATGAGTGCTCATGCATTTGCTATAGCTTTAAAAAATATGTTAGGACTTGTTTGTGATCCGGTAGCAGGTTTAGTAGAGGTACCTTGTGTAAAAAGAAATGCTGCTGGAGCTTCTATAGCTTTGATGGCAGCAGATTTAGCTCTAGCAGGAATAAAAAGTCGTATTCCAGCTGATGAAGTGTTAGAAGCTATGTATAAGATAGGACTTGAAATGTCCACTACATTAAAAGAAACTGCTAAGGGTGGTTTAGCAATCACAAAAACTGGAGAAAGATATAGGAGTTTATTATTCGGTAATGATTAATATTTTAGAAAAATCGGTAGAAACTATAAAAGGTGTTGGAAAGAAATATTTACAGACTTTAAATGAATTAGAAATATATACAATTCGTGATATTCTGTACAATATTCCTTACAGAGTATCTAGTTCTACTGATTTTTCTTCTTCTGTAAAAGATAATGAAAAAGTAATAACTACAGGAAAAGTAGAAACTAGAGTAAGTACTCAATTTTATGGAAATAGAAGAAGTAGATCATTTTTTACTTTATCAACTTCATCTGGTAGTATTAAAATAGTATTTTTTAATCAGCATTATTTAAAGAAAAATCTTGTTGAAGGTAGAGATGTAGTAGTTAAAGGTACATATAATGCAACTAATAATACGATAACTGCTTCTAGCGTAAGTTTCAATATAACTGAAGAAAAGCCTAAAGGTGATACTATTGAAGTTTTTTATCATCTGAAACAAGGAATTACACAAAAAAAGTTTATAAAACTTGTTGAAGAATCATTTAAAATGATAGATGGTGAAAATGTAATATTAGATTTGGTTCCTGAAAATTTCAAAGGAATCTGGAAGTTAGAGAAGATACTTTACACGTTACATTACCCGAAAAATGCAGATGAGTTTGATAAAGCAAGAAAAATGTTTGCTTTTCATGAGTTGTTTAATTATCAATTAAAATTGCAACTTCAAAATATCAATAGTAGAATTGAAGATAATAGATATTCTGTAGGTGTGAATGAGAAAAATATTAAAGAATTTAAAGACAGTTTACCTTTTACATTAACAGGAGCTCAAAGTAGAGTTATTGATGAAATAGTTGCTGATTTAAATGAATCTTATAAGATGGACAGATTGTTACAAGGTGATGTTGGTAGTGGGAAAACTGCAGTTGCAGCGGCAACATTATATGCAACAATAAAAGCAGGTTATCAAACAGCTATTATGGCACCAACGGAAATATTAGCAAATCAACACTTTGAAACTTTTTTTGAGTTTTTTAAAGACTTAAATATTTCAGTGGCACTTTTAACAAGTAGTACGCCTAAGAAAGAAAGAAACACTATTTTAAGTCTACTTGAAGTAGGTGAGATAGAATTATTAATTGGAACTCATTCTTTAATTCAAGAAGATGTTAAGTTTAATAATTTAAAATATGTAATTACAGACGAGCAACATCGTTTCGGAGTAAGACAACGTCAATTATTAAGTAATAAAGGTGAAGCTGTTAATTCATTGATGATGACAGCAACGCCAATACCAAGAAGTTTAGCAATCACTTTAATTACTGATATTAAAGTTTCAACAATAGATGAGTTACCAGCAGGTAGAAAAAAAGTTCAGACTTATAAAGCTAATAATAAGAGTTTTTATAAGGTTCTAGATAATATACGAATGGAACTTGATAATGGTAGGCAAGGGTATGTAGTCTGCCCATTAATTGAAGAATCTGAGAAGATGGATCTTCAAAATGTTGAAGAAACATATGAAAATATTAAAAATTATCTACCAGATGATTATAAAATTGCAATACTTCATGGTAAAATGAGTAATAAGGAAAAAGATGCAATTGTTGAAAAATTTTTAAATAAAGAAATACATATCTTAATCTCCACAACAGTTATTGAAGTTGGAGTAAATGTTCCTAATGCAACATTTATGATAATAGTAGATGCTCATCGTTTTGGTCTTGCTACTTTACACCAACTTCGTGGTCGAGTAGGAAGAAGTAAGTATCAATCATACTGTATCTTGGTGACAGATTCTAAGAGTGAACGAATTGATATAATGTGTTTAGAAAATGATGGATTTAAAATTGCAGAATTTGACTTAAAACAACGAGGGCCAGGAGATTTCTTTGGTACGAAACAAAGTGGTGTTCCTAGTTTCAAAGTTGCAGATTTAATAAATGACGTAGATTTAATGTATTTAGCTAAAAAATTAGCGGTGAAAATTATTGAAGTAACCGATAATAAAGAACGATTATTACAGTATGTTGGATTAGAAGAGACAATAATTTAGGAGGATTCAATGAATAAAAAATTTAAAAATACAATATTAAATATTCTTATTGTAGTATTACTATGTACGTCAGTAGTGTTAATATTCAAAAATCAAATTAGAGAATATTTAACAGGAAATGCTAACGATAAGATAATAACAGCTTATAAAAACGGTAAAGGTGAAGTAGACATACCATGGTGGCAAAAAATGTTTACAGATAACGAATCAAAAATTAAACTAACTGATTCAATGTTAGGAATTTTAAAAATTGATAGTGTACAAATAGAAGAGCCAATTTTCCAAGATGTTACTGAAATCAACTTAATTAATGGAGTAGCAACATCACAAGAACCATCAACTTTAGATGCGCAAAACGTAGTTATCGCAGGTCACAGTGTGCAAGGTGTGGGTATAAGATTTAATAACTTAAACAAAATAAAAAATGGTGCTAAAATTCAAATTATTTCTAAAGATAAATTACGTACATATGAAGTTAACAAGCTTTACGATGTAGTACCAACACAAGTTGAAATTTTAGAGCAACATGAAAATGAACCGAAGATATTAAAATTATTTACGTGTGATAATTTCAATCCGCAAACAGGTGTATGGGAAAGTAGATTTGTAGTCGAAGCAAAATTAATAGGAGAAGAAAGTGCATAATATTATGAAAATAGGTATTGATATATTAGGTGTTGATGAACCTAGTAGAATTATTAACTTTGTAAATGGTTATAAAGACAATGAAGTTGAACTTTATGTTTATGGACTTGAAGAAAACTTAAAACAAATAATAAAAACTGAAAATATTATTAAGAATGTTTGTACTGAAGAGGTATTAATGTCTGATGATGCAGCACGTGTTCATAGAAAGAAAAAAGATGCCTCAATGATTAGAATGTTATCTGATTTAAATGAAGGAGTAATTGATGTAGCGATTTCTGGAGGAAGTACAGGTGCATTTATGGCAAGTTCATTATTTATGTTAGGTCGCATCGAAGGAATTTCAAAACCAGGATTAGCGTCACTATTACCTACAAAAAGCGAACATAAGTTTTTACTTACAGATTTAGGAGCTAATGTAGAAGCTAAACCAGATGATTTAGTAAATTATGCTAAACTAGGTCAATTATATATGAAATATATTTATAATATAGAAACACCCTCTGTAGCATTACTAAATGTAGGTGTAGAAGAATCAAAAGGAAACAAAGTATATAAAGAAGCGCATAAGTTACTTAAAGAAGATATTAATAACTTCAAAGGGAATATTGAAGCTAGAGAAATTCTTGAGCATAAATATGATATAGTTATAGCAGATGGTTTTGCAGGAAATGTGTTATTAAAAACTATAGAAGGTGTTGCTAGTACTTTAGGTTCTATGATTAAAGGAATCTTTATGGAAAGCATTATAACTAAAATTTCAGCATTACTTGTAAAAAGCGGAATTACGAAATTTAAAAAGAAATTTGATTATAGTGAATATGGTGGAGCATTTCTATTAGGAATTAAAAAACCAAGTATAAAAGTTCACGGTTCTGCTGATGAAAATGCATTATATTATGCAGTTCAACAAGCAAAACAAATACATAAAACAAAACTTTATGATATAATGATAGAAACGATGGAAAAAGGAGAATAAAGTAATGGCAATTTTCGAAGAGGTAAAAGAAATTATTACTAAATATATTAAAGTTGATGCAGATAAAATTACATTAGAATCAAGATTAAACGAAGATCTAGATGCTGATTCAATTGATGTTGCAGATGTAGTAATGGATATTGAAGAAAAATATGGTTTTGAATTCTCAGATGAAGATGCAGAAAACATTGTAGAAATCAAAGACTTAGTAAGAGTAATTGAAGAAAGAAAATAAAATGAATAAGAGCTAGAGTTTTACTTTAAGTATGACTCTAGTTTTTTAATTACTAAATATAGCTATTTAAAATAAATTTTTAACTAATTATTAGTTTTGTATGATAAGATAATTTACAATATTATCTATATCAAATAAATTTTAACTATTTAGCTTTTAACTAGTTGAAAAATATGTTATAATTTACTAGAAAATAAATAAAAAAGGAGAATAGTTTATATATGGAAATGTTATTTAAACTATTAGCTGAACACGTTTATATTATATTATTTGTTTCGCTAATCTTGGAATTTGCGGCTCTACCATTACCAGGTGAAACTATGATGGTTGTGGCTGGAATTATGGCATATAATGGTCATGGTAACTACGTTGGGATGATAATAGCAAGTGCCTTAGGAACGGTAATCGGAATGCAATTTTCTTACGAAGTAGGTAGAAGATTAGGAACAAAGGCTATAGATAAGTATGGTATATATATAGGATTAACTCCATATAGAATGACAAAGGCGGAAGAATTTTTTAACAAATTTGGAAATATAGTTATAGTTATAGCTTATTTCTTACCTGGAGTTAGACATATTTTGGGATACTTTTCAGGGGTTTCACGTATAGATGCAAAACGATTCCATATATATTCTACATTAGGTGGTGTATTTTGGGTAATAGTATTTATTACTCTAGGTTATGTTCTTGGACCTAGTGCACATCATGTATTCCACTTAATGCATAAGTACGGTACGATGATATTTATATTAGGCATTGCAGTATTATTTGTTTATCTAATTTATAAAAAATTAGGTGCGAAAGACTTTTCTACTTACTTTAAAAAGAATATTAAATATATTGTTGTATTACTTTTAGTAGAAGCGGCAGTATTGGTGAAGTTTGTAGTTTTAGACCCTAAAGCCCATCCGAAGTTTAAATCGGAAGTGATCTTTTATTGTTTAGCATTTTTAGCTTTTGTTGCATTTTTAGCATACTTAAAAGTAACGCTAAAACATGATACAACTGAAAAATTATTAGTAGTTGTTGACTATCAAAAAGACTTCGTAGACGGAGCATTAGGTTTTGAAACTGCCGATCAACTTGATCAGGTTATTGCTAATAAAATTGAAGAGTATTTAAAAGCTGGACAAGACGTGATATTCACAAAAGATACTCATTATACAAATTATTTAACTACAAGAGAAGGTAAACATTTACCAGTTGAACACTGCATAATTGATAGTGAAGGGCATAAGTTATATGGAAAAGTTGCAAGTTATGAAAAATATGCTAAAAAGGTATTTAATAAAACTTCATTTGGAAGTATAGACTTAGCTAAGTTCATCTCACGTAGTGACTATAAAGAAGTAGAATTTTGTGGTTTAGTTTCAAATATCTGTGTACTAAGTAATATTATTATGACACAAACATATAATGAGAAAGTTGAAATTACGGTTGACTTAAATGCGACAAAAGGTTTAAGTGAGGAAGTTAATTCATCATTTAAAACATATTTACAAAATTTAACAGTAAATGTAAAAGAATAAAATATAATATGAATCATTTTTTGAACGTTGGGGATATGATTCATATTTTTTTTATGTTTCATTGGAAAATTAGTGAAGTTTATGGTAAACTAATGAATAAAATTAGGAAAGAAGGGATTATTATGAATTATTTATTAGTATCACCAAATTTTCCAACTTCACAGGAAAGTTTTGCAAGAAAGTTGGTTGAAAAAGGAGTTAAAGTATTAGGAATAGGTAGTGAAAATTACGATAATCTTACTGATGGATTAAAGAATTCTCTAACCGAATATTACAAAGTAAATGATTTAGAAAATTATGAAGAAGTATTAAGAGGAGTAGCGTTCTTAATATACAAACATGGTGTTATAGATAGGGTTGAGTCTAACAATGAGCATTGGTTAATGTTGGATTCAATAATACGAGAACAATTTAATATCCCAGGAGTAAAACCTAAGAATTTAGATTTTACAAAGTATAAATCGAAAATGAAAGAACGATTTATAAAAGCAAAAGTCCCAGTTGCTAAAGGGAAAGCTGTAAAAAATATTAGAGAACTTGAAAAGGCCATAAAAGATATTAAATTACCAGTAATTGCTAAACCTGATAATGGAGTAGGGGCTAATAATACATTTAAATTAATCTCAAAAGAAGATGTTGAAGATTTTAAAAGTCAATGGGATCAAGAGGTTGTGTATTTCATTGAAAGTTATATAGATAATGGTGTCCTTTGCACGTATGATGGGCTAATTGACTCAAGAGGAGAAATTGTTTTTGAAACTAGTTTTTATTACACAAAACCTACATTAGATCTATTAAATGATAGTCTTGACTATGGAAATATTATATCAAAAGAAATAGATCATAAATTAAGAGATTATGGGAGGAAAATTGTTAAGGAATTTGGTATGAAAGAGAGATTTTTCCATATTGAGTTCTTCAAATTGCAAAATAACGATTATATTGCTTTAGAATATAGTAACCGAATAGCGGGTGGATATACAGTTGATTTATATAATCATACTTATGAATGTGATTTATTTGAGATGTATGCGGATGTTGTCGTAGGAAATGAACCGAAGAAAATCCAGCATAATAATAACGGAATAGCTTTATCAAGACGTGATAAATATACATACAAATATTCAAATGAAGATATTTATAACAAATATTCAAAAGAAATTCGCTTAATAGATAGAGTACCAGCGGTTTTTGCAACAGCTATGGGAGAGTGGATGTATATATTTGTAGATGAAAATATTGAAAATATCAATAATATTATGAGTTATATTCACGAAAAAAATGAATAGGAGGACAATTTATGAAGAAAAAGATTATTAATGGATTGTTACAAATATTAGGAATTATGATTGTAGGTTGGATAATAGGATATGCAGTTGGTAAAATTGTAGGGGATACACTTTCGAGGGTTGATAAACCAAATATTATTTTGTTCTTAATAACAGGAGTAATAGCCTTTGTAATACAGGTCATAGTTCATGAAGCGGGCCATTTATTTTTCGGATTACTATCAGGATATAAGTTTATTAGTTTTAGAGTGTTTGATTTTAAAATTATAAAGGATGAGGATGGAAAATTTAAAATTAGATATGAAAGACTAGCAGGAACAGGCGGACAGTGTTTGATGAGAGCTCCTGAATATGTTGAAGGGAAGTTTAAGTATAAATTATACTTATTAGGTGGAGTAACATTTAATCTAGTGTTTTCTATTGTATTTTGGTTAGTTTTACCTAGTTATTATACATTATTATTTGCTTTAATAGGATTCACATTAGCTTTTCTTAACTTGATTCCAATGGGATTCAATGATGGTATGACTTTTTATCATGCTAGTAAAGATGAAACTACAAGATTTATACTATTTTTACAACTGGAGTATATATATTATCAAAGTATTGGTAAAAATTTATTAATAGAAAAACCTGAAATAGTAGAAAAAATAAATTCATTGGAAATAAATAATGCTAATTATCTAACTGATGCATTAGAATTTATTAAATTAGATGGATTAGAATATTTCTTTGAGTTCGATGCTTTATATAATGAATCAAGAAAACTATATATTGAAAGAGACGATTTGTTACCAGTTTATAAAGTTGAACTTATGGCATTGTTAGTAAAATTAATAAGTTTAGTGAATTCAGAAGATGAACTGCTAGAAGAAATTATGAAGGATAAAACTTTATTAGCAAGGCTTAAACAAAAAAATCCACAAACTAAGAATATCTTAGCAACATACGAATATGGAGTGAAGTTAGATGATGAGAAAGCTTTATCTTTAATAGCTGAAGCTAGAAAAATAAAAAATAAAGCTCCAAATTTATATGTTCAAAATCTAGAAATGAAATACTGCGATTATTTAGAAAATAAAATTTTAAAGTAAACAGAAAAGATATCAAGGGCTATATAGAGCTGTTGATATCTTTTTTGTAATAATATATTATTAAATAAATTAGAAACGATGTGTTCCGAGAAATATAACTGTATAAAGAATTATTTTATTTAGGTTTCTTCGATATTAATGCTGAAAAGTCTAAATCATCATATTTGCTTTTATTAAGGCCAGTTAATGAATCGAAATCTACATCTGGAAATAAGGGATCGAAGTCATCGATTTCAATGTTTGATGTAGTAGTCTTTGTATCAGTATCAGAAGACTCAGATATCAAATTATCTATTTTAATATTGTTATTGGCATATTCTTCAATATGAAAGTCCTTAGTTTGAATAGAATTATTAATAAATGGAGAAGTTATATCATCACTATCATCGTAATTATATTCTATTGAAACTTCTCCGAAATTTGAATCTGCAATATTCTGTTGATTATAAAATAATACTCCATATTCTTCTAAGAGTTCTTCTTTTGAATAATTCTTTAGTGGATCTTCTATAGGTGATATTGTACTTTCATAAATTTTCTTAACTAAATTTTCATCTGTTTGAATTTTATTGTCCTTAATATTCCAAGAAGAAATAAGTCTATGAATAATATCTAATTGTTCATTTGAAAGAAAATGAAGTTTTGTTTTAATTTCATTTAGCTTGTCCATAACTTTACACAGCTTCTCTATTTTCTTTTAAGTAATCGATGTAATCATTCCCCCAGATTTCTAATTCATTAAGTACTGATTGGAATTTTTTTCCAATATCTGTCAGACTGTATTCAACTTTAGGTGGAATTTGAGCATAAACTTTACGATTTATTAATCCATCTTGTTCTAATTGTTTTAATTGTTTTGTCAATGTTGCTTGGGTAATTGTCCCTAGTGATCTTTGTAACTCATTAAATCTAACACTTTTATCTTCTAGGAGATGAAGAATAAGAATTGTCCATTTTCCAGATAATATTTTTTGAGTTGTAAAAAAGGGACATTTCCCAAAAGGTTCTTGTTGTTCCATAAAAAATCTCCTTAAAATTTCTTTGATATTATACAATTCTATCTAAAAAGATACTTACTATTGTAAAAAAACGTACTTGTTATTTTTTTGGTAAATATTATAATAATATATATAACAATTATAAAACAAATAATAAAGTTTAGCAATAGCTAAAAAAACGGAGGACATAATAATGACAGAAGCAAAAAATTTATATCAAAATAGAAGAAGTGTGTATGCGCTAGGTAAAAACTTACCAATTTCAGAACAAGAAGTATTAGAAATTATCGATAATGCGGTTAAGAATTCACCAAGTGCTTTTAACTCACAAACTGCACATGCTGTAGTATTATTAGGAGAAAATCACCAAAAACTTTGGGATATTACTTTTGGAGAATTAGAAAAATTCTTACCAAATGAAGAAGCTAAAACAGCTACTAAAGGAAAAATCGATAGTTTTGCTGCAGCATATGGAACAATTTTATTCTTCGAAGATCATGATGTAGTAAAAGGACTTCAAGAACAATTCCCAGCATATGCTGACAACTTCCCAATATGGTCAGAACAATCAACTGGAATTGCATCATTTGCAGTTTGGAATGCATTAGCAGAGGCTGGAGTTGGAGCTAACATTCAACACTATAATCCAGTAATAGATGAAAAAGTTGCTGCTGAATGGAATATTCCTGCAAACTTAGTACTACGTGCTCAAATGCCATTTGGTGAAAAATTACAAGAAGCTGCACCAATTGAAAGAACTTCAAGAGTAAGAGTAGTAAAATAAGATTTGATTTAACGACGGATTAAATGAGTAGTAATAACGCTGAGATAGTAATATCTTGGCGTTATTTTATGATTTTATTAGGACTAATTACTAAGCAAATGATTAAGTCAATGAAAGATTATTAATTTCTATTTCATGAGTATGACTATTACCATTATTTATACCTTTGGTTATTGGAATATACTGGTAAATATGGTATTATAGTAGTTGGTATATAAATAAAGATTTAGAAGGTTAAATAATGTTAAAAATAGTAATAAAAAATTTAGAAGATACTAAACGTTTAGCGAAAATTGTTAGTGAAGGTATAGAAGATAGATTAATACTTTTGTTAAATGGAGATTTAGCAGCAGGGAAAACAACTTTTACTAAGTATTTAGCAGAATATTTAGGGGTTAAGAGTGTGGTTAACTCTCCAACTTTTAATATTATGAAAGAATATAAGTATCCTAATGGAAAGTTATATCACATTGATGCTTATCGTTTGGAAGATAGTGATGAAGATTTAGGATTCGAAGATGTTTTCTTTGAAGATAATGTTAGTGTTATTGAGTGGGGAGAGTTTATTGAAGACTTTATACCGAAAGAAAGATTAATTTTTAATATTCGATTAGTAGATGACCATAGAGAAGTTGAAATTATTTCTAATGGTGAATATGAGAAAATAGAAGAAAGGATACGTGAAAATTGGTAAGTTTAATTGTAGAAGCTTCGAATGGTGTATGTTCAATTGCATGTTTTGAAGAAAAAAATATTCTAGCCGAAAAAAACTTTGTATGTAGCAATAACTTGTCCGCGGTTATTTTAGAAGAAATAGAAAATTGCTTAAAAGAAGCAAATAAGAAAAAAACTGACTTAACAGAAATAATATCTAGTGAGGGACCAGGTTCATATACAGCAATCCGTGTAGTTGCAGCAGTATGTAAAACACTAGCTTATACACTTAAGATTAAATTGAAAAAAGTTTCTTCTTTAAAATTACAGGCGTTATTGGAGTTTGACAGTAATAAGCTACTTGTTCCTTTTATTGATGCACGACGTGGTAATGTTTTTGGTGCAGTATATGAAAATATTGGAGGAAACTTAATAGAAACATTAGAAGAAGGGTATTACTCACTTGAAGAAATCAATGATTTCCTTGTTTCTCAGAACAAAGAATTTGTATACATCAGTAAAGATATAGAAAAATTAAATGAACTTCTTCTTGATGGATTAAAAAATGATGAAATGGTTCAAGCAGCCAATGTTGTAAAAATATACGATTCATTAGAAGATGTGGATTGTTATAATATGAAACCACAATACTTAAGAAAAACTGAAGCAGAAAGGGAACTTGAAAATGATAAAAATAAATAAAGTTGATATTAATGATTTAGATGTATTATCAAGAATAGATGTAGATAATTTCGAAGATGCTTGGACGAAAGAAATGTTTAAGTCTGAGTTGGAACATGAAAACTCAGAGTATTACGGATTATTTAATGACGGTGAAATTATTGGATTCTGTGGTGGTTGGCTTGTTGCTGATGAATATCAAGTTAATAAGATAGTTATTGATAAACCGCATCAAAATAAAAAATTAGGACAAATTTTCTTCACTTATGTAATGCAACTTTTAAAACTAAAAGGTGTAAAAAAATCTATTGTTGAAGTTCGTGTAAGTAACATGCCTGCAATAACTGTTTATGAAAAATCTGGATTCACAACAGTCGATATGAGAAAAAATTATTACAAAAATAATGGAGAAAATGCTTTTGTAATGGTAAGGGATTTTAGTAATGAAAGAATATAAAAATTTAGAAAATATAACTATTTTAGCTATAGAAACAAGTTGTGATGAAACTAGTGTAGCTGTAGTTGAAAATGGAAAAGAAGTACTATCGAATATCGTAAGTAGTCAAATTGAAACACATAAACAATTTGGTGGGGTAGTTCCTGAAATAGCGAGTAGACAACATATAGAAGTAGTGATGCAAATTGTTGAAGAAGCTTTGGAAGAAGCCCAAATTCCTTTGAATGATATAGATGCAATTTGTGTAACACAAGGACCTGGATTAATAGGTTCATTACTAGTCGGTGTTAATGTTGCGAAAACATTAAGTTATGCTTTAGATAAACCTTTAATAGGAGCACATCATATTGCAGGACATATTTATGCTAGTAATATAGACCATGATATAGTTTATCCATCATTAGCTCTTGTTGTTAGTGGGGGGCATACAGAACTAGTTTATTTAAAAGATGAACTTGATTTTGAAATAATCGGTTCTACTCATGACGATGCTGTAGGTGAAGCGTACGATAAGGTCGCAAGACAGTTGAATCTTGAATATCCTGGTGGACCTAAAGTTGATAAATTGGCGAAGCTAGGCGAGGATAAGTATAAATTTCCACGTGCTATGATTGATAGTGATGATTATAATTTTAGTTTTTCAGGAATGAAGTCAGCAGTGATTAACTTTGTACATAATGCAAAACAACGTGGTGAAGAGATCGTACCTGAAGATTTAGCTTGCAGTTTCCAAACGGCGGTGGTAGAAGTTTTAATCGCAAAAACTAAGAAAGCTATTGCGAATCTAGGTGTTAAACAGTTGATTTTAGCAGGTGGAGTTGCAGGTAATAGCGAACTTCGTAAGCAAGTCTTAGAGCTAGAACAACAATTAGGAGTAGAAGTACTTATTCCAAAAATGAGTTATTGTAGTGATAATGCGGCGATGATGGGAGCGGCAGGATACTATTATTATAAAAATAATATATTTGCTAATCCGTTAACTCTAAATGCGAAGTCAACATTAGATTTGGAAGAAGTTAGAGGGTAAGCATTAGAAGGGAACTGACTCGACAAAATTGATTTTTGAGTCACTCCCTTTTTATAAATATTTTGGTGTAATTATGAAAAGACAACTTGAAGAATTATTAGATACTAACTTACAACAAATAAATCATATTTCTGAAAATAGGCATTTTATTGGATTGTCTAGAAAATTAGGAAAACGAGTATTCGTTAAAATTTTTAAAGATCCATTAAAATATAAACTAGAGTATAAAGTTTTAAGAAATAAAGAAAATTTTTTATTAAATTTTCCTGAGTATTCTGCACTAGTGTTGAAATATGAAGACTTTATTCCACTAAATAAAGAAAGTGTAAATGATGAAGATATAATAAAAATAGCAGAGCTAATATCTGATTTTCATAGGGGAAATTGGCTCTCAATTGAAAATGACAAAGAAATTTCATTGGAAAAAGTTCTAGAAAAAAATGTATATAGATTAGCTGATAGAAAAGAATATACTGAAATAAGTGAGCTTCATTCTAAGTTTCTAAAAAATATTAGTAAATTAGATGAAGAGTATGAAAAAACACTAGTTTTAATTCATGGAGATTTTGGTCTTAGAAATATTATGAGAAAAGACGATAATTTAGTATTAATAGATTTCGAAAGAGTTAAATATGCTAGTTATTATTTAGATTTCATTAAATATTTTTATCAAGATTTAAATAATGATAAATTAAAAAAAGAGCTATTTTTAAAACATTATTATGAACATTCAAATGAGGAAGTGCTTTCTGAGGAACTAGAGTACTGCATGATTTTTATCTCGGCATTAGGTATTTTAAACTATACCAAACGTGTTGAAGATAAAAAATTTGAGGAGTTAGGATTAAAAATGTTAGCGAATGTTGAAGAGTATGTTAGAAATCTTTAATACGTTAGATGTTATATTTGAAAAAAGTGGTATTGATTTTATTTGACCATTATTTGTGTTAAAATATAATATGATTAATATTAGGAGGCGATGATATGGCGAATATTTATTTAGATTACGCAGCAACATCAAGAAAACATTTTGATATCATAGAAAAAAATATGAATATACTAAAAGAAGTCTATGCTAATCCAAGTAGTGGCCATACTCTAGGAAAGAAAAATAATAGGCTAGTTCGTGAAGGACGCGAAAAAATAGCTAATACTCTAAATGCAAGTAGTAATGAAATAATTTTTAATTCTGGGGGTACTGAAAGTAATAATACAGTATTTAATCATGTATTAACTAGATTTGAAACAGGAGAAATAATAATTTCATCTATAGAACATCCATCTGTTAAGGCTAGTGCTAAGAGACTTGAAAGATTTGGATTTAAGGTTCATGAATTATCAGTAGATGAAAGTGGAGCTATATCACTAGAGGAATTAAAAGATAAGATTAATTCTAAGACGGTATTAATTTCAATTATGTTAGCAAATAATGAAACAGGGGTATTAAATCCTATAAAAGAGGTTTCAGAACTTATTGCAGATAAAAATATACTATTGCATAGTGATATTGTTCAAGCATTAGGTAAAGTTGAAATTGATGTGAGAGAACTAGGTTTAGATTTTGCTTCAGCATCAGCTCATAAAATTGGTTCACTTAATAATTTTGGATTTTTATACGCAAAAGATGGAGATGTTGAACCGCTATTTTTAGGTGGAGGTCAGGAAAATGGTCTTCGTTCCGGTACAACTGATTTGTTAGGGGTATTAGTTCTTAATGACTGTTTATCAGAGACATTAAACTCAATTCCAGCTCTTAGAGAATTGAAACATTACTTTATTTCTGAACTTGAGAAAAATGGAGTTGAATTTGAAGTAAATGGATCTATAGAGAATTCACTGCCGAATATATTGAATATTTATTTTAAAAATATTGAAGCACAACGACTTATTACGTATCTAGATGCTCGTGACATTTATATTTCTGGTGGATCAGCTTGTAGTTCGGGAAATATTAAAGGAAGTCGTATAATTACAGAAATGTACAATATTGAACGTGCTGCGAATTCTGTTAGAATTAGTGTAGGTTTTGACACTAGCAGAGAGTTAATTGACGAAGTTATAGAGAAGATTGTAACTTTAGAGAAAAGAATTAAAGAAAGGTATTAATAATGAATAGCAACAAAAAAGTAGTAGTTGGAATGAGTGGTGGAGTTGATTCGTCAGTAACAGCATATCTTCTAAAACAACAAGGATATGATGTTATCGGGGTTTTCATGAAAAACTGGGAAGAAAAAGATGACAGAGGCGTTTGTCTTGCAGAAAAAGATTATGAAGATGTAATTAAAGTATGTGAACAATTAGATATTCCTTATTACTCTATAAACTTTGAAAAAGAATACTGGGATAAAGTATTCACTTACTTCTTAGATGAATACAAAAAAGGTCGTACACCTAACCCAGATATTATGTGTAATAAAGAAATTAAATTTAAAGTTTTCTTAGAATACGCTGAAGATTTAGGTGCTGACTATGTAGCAACAGGACACTACGCACGAGTTAAAGATGTTGATGGAGAACGTTTAATGTTACGTGGTGTTGATAATAATAAAGATCAAACTTACTTCTTATCTCAATTAAAACAACACCAAATTAAAAATATTTTATTCCCTGTAGGAGAACTTGAGAAAAAAGATGTTCGTAAGATTGCAGAAGAAGTGGGTCTTGCTACAGCGAAGAAAAAAGACTCAACAGGTATTTGTTTCATCGGTGAGAAAAACTTTAGAGAATTTTTATCTCAATATCTACCAGCTCAAGGTGGTAAAATGGTGGATTTAGATGGTAATGTCCGTGGAGAACATATTGGTTTAATGCACTATACAATCGGTCAACGTCATGGTTTAGGTATTGGTGGAACTAAAGATACAGAAGGTGAAGCATGGTTTGCATGTGGTAAGGACCTTGAAAATAATGTACTGTATGTTTGCCAAGGATTCCACAATGAAAAACTATATTCAGATAGCTTACTAGCAAGTTCACTATCATTTACAACGAAAAATCCACAACCTAATAAATTCACATGTACTGCAAAATTCAGATATCGTCAACCTGATACTGAAGTAGAAGTAGAAGTATTAGAAGATAACAAAGTAAAAGTTGTCTATAAAGAACCGGTACGTGCTGTGACTCCTGGACAGGCAGTTGTCTTTTATGATGGAGATGTTTGCTTAGGTGGAGCGATTATCGATGAAGTATATAAAGACGGAAAAAAACTTCAACTTTAATATTTAATAAAATCCTAAAAGTTAGAGGAAATCTCTAATTTTTAGGATTTTTAGTTTTTATTTCTAAGTTATAAGACTATAGTATATATTGAGCGAGTAACGTATCAAATCTACGAATATCGATATCTTTTCTTAGATTAATTTTTATTTTTCCAACTTTAGTCCAAAGCTCTACTTCGGCATTTAAATCGAAGATTTTACCTGCATTTTCAGTTGACCACATTAATATTGAAGAGTATGGTAGGGAATAGATTTCTACTTTTTTTCCTGTAAGTCCTTGGGCATCTTTTACAATAAGCCGTTTATCTGTAAATATAGCAACGTCCCTTATTGTCGCAAATGCTGCAACAGGCTGTTCACCGTTTATTAATAAGTTTACAATATCTTGCGGGATAGCAACTTCTCTGTAGAATGTCCAATTTAATAAATTCATTTCGTTAGTCATAGTAACTCTCCTATCTATTTTATGATAATGTTTATTTTTATCTTAGTATAGCATAAATTATAAATAATAAGAAGGTTAAGTTTTCAGTATTATTATAATAAATTTAATGATATAATATTAGTACTAGGGGGGAGAAATATGAATATTAATAAAGAAGATGTTGTTTTATTTTTAAAACAAAATGTTAAGGCAATTGTTTTGGCATTACTCTGTAGTTTACTTGTTATAATTGGAGGACTTTTGTATTTTGGTCATGATAAAACAGAGGATTATAATGATGTAACCTTTTCTAATTCTCAAAACTCAGAAGTGAGTAAGGATGACAAAAAAGAAGAACAAGATTCCAAAATTTTTGTTGATGTGAAAGGTGCAGTAAAACATCCTGGGGTATTTGAAACAACGAAAGATAAAAGGGTAAAAGATTTAATAGAAGAAGCCGGTGGACTTTTGGAGGATGCTGATACTTCTACTTTGAATTTAAGTCAAAAAGTTAAAGATCAGATGGTTATTTATGTTCTTAAACACGGTGAAAAACCGAAGCAAATTTCTGATGGTAGTACAAGTTTATCTAATAAAGATGTGATAAATATAAATACCGCCAATAAAGAACAACTTATGAAAATCTCAGGAGTTGGAAAGACTAAAGCTGAAGCAATTATTTCATTTAGAGAAAAAAATGGGGATTTTAAAAAGAAAGAAGATATAACAAAAGTACGAGGTATAGGAAAAGCTACTTTTGAGAAAATTAAAGATAAAATAGAGGTATAGTTATGCAAAGAATTAGTTGGGATGAGTACTTTATGGCTCAAAGTCACCTGCTTTCACTTAGATCGACTTGCAGTAGGTTATCTGTTGGGGCGACAATAGTCAAAGATAAACGAATAGTTTCAGGTGGTTATAATGGTTCAATTAAAGGTGATGAACATTGCATAGATGTTGGTTGTAAAGTAGTGGAAGGGCATTGTGTTAGAACGATTCATGCCGAAATAAATGCTATTTTACAATGTTCTAAATTCGGTGTAGGAACTGAAGGTGCAACAATCTATGTTACACACTTCCCATGTTTGAATTGTACAAAATCTATAATTCAAGCAGGAATAAAAGAAATTTGCTATGCAAATGATTATAGAAATAATGAATATGCTCGAGAGTTATTAGAAAAATCAGGTGTTGTCGTAAGAAAAATAGATTACGATGTAAATAATGTAGTAGAAAGGTTACTAGATAAATAGTAATGATATACTTACAACTTTCTTTACTAGCATTAGGGGCGATATTATTAAATTATAATTTAATGATATCTATGCTATGTATTGTTATTTTTCTACTAATAACTTGGAAAAATAAAAATCTTAATGCTAGGAAAACTATTATTTGTTTAATAGTCTTCTTAGCTTTTTTTATTCGTGGAGCATATGAACAAAAAACTAATATTTCTCATTTAAAAAATGTTGAAAATAATAATCTTGAACTAGTAATTTCTGATAAATTTAATGTGAATGGAAATTATATGTCGGGAATTGGACGTATTGGAGATGAGGAGGTACTAATAAACTATAAAATTAAGAGTGAAGAAGAGAAGAAATTTTTTAAAGAAAAATTTTTGGGTGGAAAATTATCTGTAGTTGCTAATATAGAAGACGTTCCAAGTAAAACTAATTTTTATTCGTTTGATTATAAAAAGTATAACGAGAATAGAGGAATCTTTAAAAAAGTTTCTATTAATGAAATATCTGAGGTTAAGCATTTAGATTCTCTTCTTTTTAAATTCAAAACCTTTAGGAATAGAATGACCTTGAAGATAGATAGAGAACTTACCTTTGATAAGAGTGGGTATTTTCAAGCTTTAATTTTTGGAGATAAAAGTTATTTGTGGAGAGATGAAATTAGTTCTTTTAAAAACTTAGGTACTAGCCATTTATTAGCAATTTCTGGTTTGCATATTGGGGTACTTATATCACTAATATATTTTATTTTGTTAAAACTTAAAGTAAGTGTTGATTATATAGAAAAAATAATCTTAATTATAATTCCGTTATATATGTTATTAAGTGGGGCTAGTGCATCTGTTCTTAGAGCAGGTTTTATGATTATATTCTATATAATTTTCAGAAGAAAAAGTATTGATAAATTGGATAGTTTACTGCTTACATTTTTAATCTTATTATTTTATAATCCGTTGTATACTTTTAATATTGGTTTTCAATTATCATTTTTTATAACATTTAGTTTATTGATGTCAGAAAGTTATATTAAAACTTCTAAAAATAAACTACATATGTCTTTGAGAATTAGTATTATTTCTACATTGGCAAGCATGCCGATATTACTTTATAATTTTTATACTATTGTTTATATTTCAGTACTAAGTAATATAGTTTTAGTTCCAATATTTAGTATAATACTATTTCCATTAGTATTGATAAGTTATATAATATTTTTATTAAGTGTACCTATATTTAATATTTTGTGTAGACCATTGTTGAATTTTACTTTTAGTATTTTCGATAAACTTCAAGAAATATTCTTATATATAAAACCACTAAGAATTGGAAAACAGAGTATTTTTATAATTATTGTTATTTTTATAGTAGTTCTATATATTATGACTGAATTGAATAGATTAAAATATTCAAAAGCTGCAATCGGAGTTTTGACAGTCGCTATAATATTAATTATTTCGAGTTATATACCTAGAGAATATATAGAGGAGATAAAAATTGGAAAAGAGAATATTTATTATATTAGAGAGAATAGAAATAACATGATAATAAATACATCTAGTAATATGAAAAATTTTTATACAGATTACAGAAAAAAAGATAGAGAATATGATATAATAAACGAATATGATTCACTCTTGAACTATGAAGGTAAGGATAGAATCAATTATTTATTACTTACTTCAGCTAAGAAAAATAAAAATGAATATGCGACAAATTTATTAGTAGATGGCTTAGTAAGTAAGATTGTAGTAGTAGATAGTGTGACTAAAAAATTATTAGAATTAAAAGATATATCTCAATATAAAAAAGTAGACTATATCGTTTTGAATAATGGAACTGAGATGAAATTTGGTAATACTTCTATTTATTATTATAATAAAAAAATAAAGGTGAAAAATCAGGATAGAGAATTTGAGATTGAGGTAGATGATTGATGAAAAATATCTATGCAATATATGGAGAAAATTTTGAAGCTATTAATGATTACGAGAAAAGTATAGCGAAAAAATATCTTAAAGAACTAGATGAATTTAATTATGTAAAAATTAATATGTATGAAAATACAATAGAAACTTTAGTCTATGAATGTAGAAGTAGTGGATTATTTGAGAATGAAAAAGTCGTTGTAGCTGAGAATTGTAATTTCTTATTAGCGAAACCTAAAAAAATTAAAGTAGAACATAACGTTGATGCCTTGATGAATTATTTAGAGAATATTAATGAAGACGTTGTGTTGATTTTAAAAATATCGGATAAGATTGATAGTAGAAAGAAATTAATAAAGAAGATTAAAGAAGCGGGAGAAGTTAAAGAATTTTCTAACTTTAATGAGAAGGAAATTTCAGAATATATTGTAAAAACAGTATCAAAGCATGATGTAAGAATTTCTAAAGTTGATGCAGAATTCCTAGTGAATTATACTCGTTTGGATTTTGCTAATATAAAAAAAGAACTTGAAAAACTCCTTTTATATTGTGATGATAAGAAGATAATAACACGAGAAGATATAGAATTATTAGCAACTAGAAGTTTAGAGTATGATGTTTTCAGCTTAACCAATGAATTATTTGGGAGAAATTACTCGAAGCTAAGAGTTGTGTATAACTCATTAGTTTTAAAAAAAGAAGAACCAATATTCTTGCTATCTTTGATTAGCGGTCAATTAAGAATGTATTATAAGGTGAAAGTACTTCTAAATGAACATTATTCACAAAAAGATATAGCTAAGGAATTAGGCGTTCATCCGTATAGAGTGCAGTTGGCAGCTCAAGGAATCAGAAATTATAGTGTTGATAAAATTATGAAAATATTGATTTTGTCAGCTGACTATGATAAGTTATTAAAATCTTCATATATTGATAAGTATATTATACTAGATCTTTTTATTAATAAATTAATTGATGAGCTGAATTAAAAAATATTAGGTAAGTCTTATATAATTATGTTAGAATAGAATACAATTATAATTGTTAGGAGATTATTAATGGATAATAAAAAAATATCATTCATGTCGGAGCTTTGTTATTTATATTAAATGGTATTTTCTATTTAATAGGTGAATTTATCGCAGCCGTAGGTACTGGCTTTCCATTGGGGGAAGTATATTCAAAGCACTTTATTAGTTCATTAGGGGTTGGCAGTTAACGGGGGCCCAAATGGATTTTCAAAATTAGCTATTCTTATGAATATCGACTTTGTTGTAATGGGTATTGTTTTTTTCATTGCATATTATTTACTAGTATTTGAAAAACTAAAAATAAGAAGGTTTGGTTTTCTGTTTATAATAACTCCATTAATTTTTGCTATTGGAAGTGTATTGGTAGGATTATATCAGGGTGGTGTTCCTAGTGAAGATGGGCTTCATGGTCTAGGTGCGAGATTATCATTTTTAGGTGGAAATTTTACAGTTTTATTAAGTGGAGTAGTATTATTTAGAGAGAATAAAAAATATGCTGTTGTATCTATAGTGCTAGGGATTATCGGGTTAATTAGTGCAGGATTTATGAATAATGCAATCAACAACCATCTCTCTTATGTTGTTGCTATTTATGAAAGAATGACTGTTTATCCAATAACCTTATGGCAACTAATGACAGGTATTGTGTTTTTTAAAAAGAAGTAAGAATTAAGTAAAAGATTATTTGAGTTAGATTCAAATAATCTTTTTTATTTCAGATAATTGAGGTCAGTTAGTTGAAAAATATTCATAAAAAAACAAAAAATTCAGATAAATTAGTTTATTATAATTTGATATAGTGATATAATAATATTGTTAAAATAGAAAAATAAAAAGAGGTATTGTTTAATGAAGAAAATAGAAACTAAATTAGCTCAATTAGGTAATAGGAAAGATAAGGTAACTGGAGCAATAGTGACGCCGATATATTTATCGACAGCTTATGCTCACCCTGGATTAGGAGAAAGTACAGGATATGATTATACGAGAACTAAAAATCCAACTCGTACTATTTTAGAGGAAGGTTTATGTGAACTTGAAGAAGGGTGTCGTGCGATAGCGACTAGTTCAGGGATGAGTGCTATTCAACTAGTTTTTGAACTATTCGATTTAAATAGTGAATTCTTAGTGTCTAGAGACTTATATGGGGGAAGTTTTAGATACTTTGATGAGTTAGAACGTAAAGGTGCTCAGAAATTTATTTATTTCACAGATGAAAAAGATCTTGAAGATAAAATTACAGATAATACAAAAGCGGTATTTATAGAAACTCCAACTAATCCATTAATGCAAGAAATTGACATAGAGAGAGTTGCTCAGATTTCTAAGTCAAAAAATGCGTTATTGATTGTTGATAATACTTTATTAACACCATTAAGACAAAAACCGTTAACATTAGGAGCAGATATTGTTGTTCATTCTGCAACTAAATATTTAACAGGCCACAACGATATACTTGCTGGTGCTGTGATTACAAATGATGAACAAATAGGAGAGAGATTGGCGTGGATTTCTAATACAACAGGAGCTGTGTTATCTTCTTTTGATAGTTGGTTATTCATTAGAAGTTTAAAAACTTTACCACTAAGATTTAATCAACAAGAAAAAAATGCTAAAAAATTAGCTGAAGAGTTAGCGAAACATCCTGAAGTAAAAGAAGTACTATATCCAAATAGAGGAGCTATGCTTAGTTTCAAATTAAATGATGCTACTAAAATTGATAAATTTTTACGTTCATTAAGAGTTGCTACTTTTGCTGAGAGTTTAGGTGGTGTAGAAACATTAGTAACTTATCCTACTACTCAAACTCATTTTGATATTCCAGAGGAACTACGTTTATCTTATGGACTTACTCCAGATTTACTAAGAATTTCTGTAGGTGTAGAAGATGCTGAAGATTTAGTTGAAGATTTTCTAAGAGCATTAGAAGCGTAGGGGGAAGAAAAATGACTAGAGTAGAAGAATTTGTAAAGAAATACTATGTTGAAAGAAGAAATACAAATAGTTTAAAATGGGATGCCTTGGAAGAACGATTTGGTGATCCTGAATTACTAGCTTTATGGGTAGCTGATATGGAATTTAAAACGCCTGAAAGTATTAGAGAAGCGCTAAGTGAGCGTGTAGAACACGGAGTATTCGGATATACAAAATTACCAGAAAGTTATTATAATGAATATAAAAACTGGCATAAAGAAAAATACAATTTTGAAGTAGATAAACAATGGATAAGATTTGCTCCTGGTATAGTTCAAGCTATATTATGGGTGATTCAAGCGTATACTAAAAAAGAAGAAGCGGTTATTATAATGCCACCTGTATACTATCCTTTTGCTAATTCTATTAGAAATAGTGGTAGAAAATTAGTAGAGTCTCCATTACTAGAAGAAGACGGTAAATTCAAGATAGATTTTGAAATTTTTGAAAAAGAAATTAGAGAAAATGATGTTAAATTATATATTCATTGCTCACCTCATAATCCAGTCGGAAGAGTTTGGACATTAGAAGAGCAGAGAAGAGTATTTGAAATTTGTGAAAAATATGATGTTCTTGTATTATCAGATGAAATTCACCAAGATTTTACGTATGAAAATCATAAACAAATTTCAGCGTTAGCATTAGAAGAAGGAAAATATAATAATCGCTTAATAGTTGCTAACTCAGGATCAAAAACTTTCAATCTTGCATCGTTGGTTCATGCAACACTTTTAATCCCAGATAGTAATATTCGTGAACAATTTGATAAATTTAGTAAAGAAAATCTAGGAGCTGAGCCAAGTTTATTAGGACAAATAGCTCTTGAAGCCGGCTATAGAGATGGAAAAGATTGGGTAGAAGGATTAAAAGCAACAATCCGATACAATTATAATTTAATTCATGATACATTAGCCCAAAAAGTACCAGAAATTAAAGTTTATCCATTAGAAGGAACATATCTAGTATTTTTAAACCTTGAAAAAGTTTTAAATGGGAAAACTACGAAACAATTTATTCAAGATGAATGCGGCCTAGCGATTGACTTTGGTCACTGGTTTGGAAAAGGATATAATAGTTATATAAGAATTAATCTAGCAACTAGTCCAGAAAATATAAAAGAAGCTGTTGAAAGAATAGTAAAAAATTGTATTAGATAGAATTGATTTTAAAGAAGGATGTAGACAACATATCTATGTTCTTCTTTTTTTCTGTGAAAATAAAAAAAACTACTCAGAAGTCTGAGTAGTCTTATAATTATTTAGCTAGGTTTGATTTATATCTAGCAGCTGCGTTTTTGTGGATTAAATTAGTTTTAGCAGCTTTATCGATTTTTTTGTAAGCAAGGTTTACTAACTCTGCAGCGTTAGCAGCACCTTCAGATTTAGCTACTTTAGCTTTTTTAATAGCTGTACGCATTTCAGATTTTTTTGCTGTGTTAGCAGCGTTTGTTTTAGCATCTTTTCTTACGCTTAATACTGATGATTTAATGTTTGGCATTCGATTCACCTCCTGGTCCTTATTTTTATTACTAAGAAATATTAATTAATATTCTTAATTACAATGAATTAAGTGTTGTTAGATACAACTACCTCATTTTAACATATTAAAATTGTAAATGCAAGGTATTTTTATACTTTTTTTTGCTATTAGTTATTTTTTAAGAATTTTTTATATTTTAGTTGACTAATAACTATAATGTATGTTAGTATATATGACGTTGATATTTAATTTTACATAGGTAAGGTTATTTGTCTTCTGACTTTATTATAATAAAAGATGTTTGAGAGATCCATCTATAAAAAAAACCTGAAGTACTGGTTTCTCAAGATCAGTACTTCTTTATTTTCTCTTAAACAAGATAAGGAGATATAAATGAGAAATAATACAGTAAAAGTATTAACTATTCAAGCGTTAATCGCAGCAATTTATGTTGTATTAACAGTTGCTATTGCTCCATTTTCATATGGTGCTATTCAATTTCGTATAAGTGAATCACTATCTCAATTAGTGGTATTTAGCAAAAAATATTGGTTCCCTATAACTTTGGGTGTTGCAATTGCAAATATTTTTAGTCCACTTGGTATAGTAGATGTATTCTTTGGAACATTAGGTACTGGTTTAGCATTAGCAATCAGTGTTTTTGTATTCAAATTTGTAAAAAATAGAATTGCTAGACACATCATTAATATTATTTTATACCTAGTAATTTGTATGCCTATTATCGCATATGAAATTGCTATATTTAGTGGTGAGAACTCAGCAAGAGTACCTTTTGATTTTGGAGCATTCACAGCTATTTATGGATCACTTCTATTATCACAAGTTATCGTAATGGTTATCGGTATTGTTATTACTGAAGCGTTAAACAAAGCGATTGATTTAAAGAAAGTATTTGAATAATATTTATAAAAAATCGTTAGGAAATTTCCTAGCGTTTTTTTTATTATAAATTGTTGACTCTCACGTAACGTAATAGTATATAATAAGAATATCACTGGTGAAATATTATAAATTATAGAGGGATGATTATGAGGATAAATGAAGTTGTGAAACTTACTGGAGTAAGTGCCAGAACCTTACAATATTATGATAAGATAGGATTGTTAATTCCTGTGAAGCATGATAATGGTTATAGAGATTATACTGATGAAAATTTAGAAAAATTACAAAAAATACTCTTTTATAAATTTTTGAAATTTAAATTGAATGATATTAAAGAGTTATTGAAAGGAGAAGTTGATAATTTAAAAATACTAGAGCAACAACGTGAATTAGTTTTAAAAGAAAAAGAAAAGTTTGAAGTAATTTTGCATAATATAGAAAAAACAATAAAAAACTATAAAGGAGAACAAATAATGACAATAGAAGAAAAATTTAATGGGTTTAAAAGAGAAGATTTTAATAAATATGAAAATCAAGCAGTTGAGAAATATGGTAAAGATACAATTGAAGAATCAAAAAGGCGTCAAAGTGGAAGGGAAGAACGTGTAGAAGAGGAATTTAATGATGTATTTCGCTCGATGGAAAAATTCAAAAATGAAAATATTGATATAGAAGATGAAGAAGTACAAGCTAAGGTAGATGAATTATATAATCATATGAACGAATATGCATTTGATTGTAGTGTAGAAGTATTTTCATATATAGGAAAAGGATATTCACAAAATCCGGAATTTAAAAGTAATATAGATAAGTTTGGTGAAGGTGTAGCTGAGTATACATCGAAAGCAATAGAAAAATATTGTAATGATAGATTAAATAAATAATATCATAAAAACTATTTTAAAAAGAGTTTGAAATTTTTTTTTAAAAAACTATTGACAAATAAATATATATATATTAAAATAACTAAGTCAGTTGAAAATGTACCGTAGACAGTAGGGGGAGAAATCCTTAATTAACCTACCGAGGACAAAATTCGAAAAGAAACTTATGTGCCTTTTTGTATGTTCTCGCATGCAAGAAGGTTTTTTTAATGGTACTGAAATTGATAAATCTACTTAGGAGGAAGTTCAATGTCAAAAGCTATTGAGAGAAAACAAGAGTTAGTAAATCAAATCGCAGAAGAAATTAAAGTAAGTTCTTCAGTTGTTATTGCTGACTACCGTGGATTAAACGTTGCGGAAGTAACAGAATTACGTAACAACATGCGTAACGAAGGTTTAACTTTTAAAGTTTATAAAAACTCATTAGTTCGTCGTGCGATGGAGCAAGCAGGAATTGAAGGATTAGACGAAGTTCTAACTGGACCAAATGCTTTTGCTTTCTCAACAGACGATGCTGTAGCTCCTGCTAGAGTTTTAAACGATTTCGCTAAAGAACACGAAAACTTAGAACTAAAAGCTGGTGTTATAGAAGGAAAAGTTGCAGATCAAGCTGAAATTAAAGCTATCGCTACATTACCAAGTCGCGAAGGATTACTTTCAATGTTACTATCTGTATTAACAGCGCCAATGCGCAATACTGCTTTAGCTGTTAAAGCTGTTGCAGACCAAAAAGCTGAACAAGAAGCTTAATAAATAAAAAATATTAAAAACAAATAATTTAAAAATCGGAGGAAATTTATAATGACTAAAGAACAAATTTTAGACGCTATCAAAGAAATGTCAGTTTTAGAATTAAACGACTTAGTAAAAGCAATTGAAGAAGAATTCGGAGTAACTGCTGCTGCACCTGTAGCTGTAGTTGGTGGAGCTGCTGCTGGAGCTGCTGAAGAAAAAACTGAATTTGACGTAGTTTTAGCTAACGCTGGAGACTCAAAAATTAAAGTAATCAAAGTTGTTCGTGAAATCACTGGAGACGGACTAAAAGAAGCTAAAGAAAAAGTTGATGGTGCGCCAGCAACACTTAAAGAAGGAGTTTCTAAAGAAGAAGCTGAAGAAATCAAAGCTAAATTAGAAGAAGTTGGAGCAACTGTAGAAGTTAAATAATTTCTATTCTAAGTAGATAAAAAGATAGATGTAAATAAACAATAATATTCTATTTGAGAATATTTGATACGATGATAATAACAAAAATAGTATATCTCAAGTGTCTAGCTATGGGATATACTATTTTCTTTCATTTTAAGAGGTGTCTTTATTATGGAACATTATTATACAAATAATCCGACGACAGAAAGTCGTGAAAAAATTATTAACTCAACAATAGCAAATGAGAATTTTAAATTTTATACAGATAATGGAGTATTTTCGAAAGAGAGTGTTGATTTTGGTACTAAGACAATGTTAGAATCTTTCAATACAGAAAAAGAAAATGCGCAGGTTGCTGATATAGGATGTGGATATGGAGTTATATCTATATTCTTAGCGAAAAAATATCCGACTTTTAAGTTTACTATGGTAGATGTAAACAATAGAGTTTTAGAGTTATCTAGAAAAAATATTGAACTTAATAAAATAGAAAATGAAGTAGAAGTATTAGAAAGTAGTTCCTTTGATAATGTTAAAGGAAACTTTGATATAGTTTTAACGAACCCGCCGATTAGAGCTGGGAAAAAAATTGTACATAAAATAATGACAGACAGTTATGAACACCTAAATGATCAAGGAGAACTTTGGGTGGTTATACAAAAAAAACAAGGTATGGCTAGTTGTAAAAAATTATTAGAAGAGACTTTTTCTATGGTAGAAGTTGTAGTTAAAAACAAAGGATACTACATTCTTAAAGCCGTAAAATAATTGACAACTTGCTATAACTATGATAAAATGATATATTGCAAGTAATTCTATTTATTTTTTGATAGAATTGCCTAAATTATATAAGTAAGTAAGAGAAAATGTTTATATTTTCTTTTTAGTTTTTAAGAGAAAAGCTGAGAGGTGACACAGTTGCAAAAAGTTAAATTTGGTAAGCACAGACAAAGACGTAGCTATGCTAGAATATCAGAGGTAATTGATTTACCGGACTTAATTGAAATTCAAACGTTATCTTATGATAAATTTTTAGAAACTGGTCTAAAAGATGTTTTTAAAGATGTATCACCAATTGAAGGTAATAATGATAAATTAAGTTTAGAATTTATCGACTACAAATTAGGAACTCCTAAATATGATGTTGATGAGTCTAAAGAACGTGATGCTACATATTCAGCACCTTTAAGAGTGCGCGTGCGTTTAATTAATAAAGAACGTGACGAAATTAAAGAACAAGAAGTATTTATGGGTGAACTACCGTTGATGACTGAAACTGGAACGTTTATTATCAATGGTGCAGAACGTGTAATTGTATCTCAATTAGTACGTTCACCTTCTGTATATTTTACAGAAGATGATAAACTTAAAGTTAAGAATATTCCAAATGCCTATAAAACAACTGTTATTCCTAACAGAGGAGCTTGGTTGGAATTTGAAAAAGATATTAAAGGACTAGTTTATGCTCGTATCGATAGAACTAGAAAAATTCCTTTAACAACGCTTATTAGAGCGTTAGGTTTTGAATCAGACGAATCAATTATTAAATTATTCGGAGAAGATACAGAACTATTAAATACATTAGAAAAAGATGAAAACCTAGATACAGGAACTGCGTTGAAAGTAATCTATGATAAATTACGTCCTGGTGAACCAGCTAACGTAGAAACTGCTAAAGCTACTTTACATGGTAGATTCTTCGATCCAAGAAGATATGATCTTGCTAAAGTAGGTCGTTATAAATTAAATAACAAACTTCACGTTGGTGAACGTCTAGAAAACCAAATTCTAGTTGAGCCAATCGTTGATACGGAAACAGGAGAAATTTTAGTAGAAAAAGGTACTAAATTAACTCGTGAAATCATTGATGGAATTTATGAAGAATTAGGAACTACAGCTAACGTAGTTGAATTCGATATGAATGAAAGTCTTGATGGAAGTGAAAGCTTAAAACTACAATTATTCAAAGTTGTAAACCAAGTTAAAGTAGGTAATGACTTCGATATCGATGAATTAACTGATGATCAAGTATTACACGTAATTGGTAATGGAGCACCTAATAAAGATGTTTTAACATTAACAATTGCTGATATCGTAGCAAGTATCAACTACTACCTATTATTAATTAGAACTCGTAGAAATAACGACGGATTTGAATTTGAATTAATCGGACGTGTAGATGATATAGACCACCTTGGTAACCGTCGTCTACGTTGTATCGGTGAATTATTACAAAACCAAATTCGTGTAGGTATTTCTCGTATGGAACGTGTTGTACGTGAACGTATGAGTATTCAAGATACTAATGAAATTACTCCACAACAATTAATTAACGTAAGACCAGTTACAGCAATTATCAAAGAATTCTTTGGAAGTTCTCAACTTTCACAATTCATGGACCAAGTAAATCCACTGAGTGAGCTTACTCACAAACGTCGTTTATCTGCACTTGGACCTGGTGGATTAACAAGAGAACGTGCTGGAATGGAAGTACGTGACGTTCACTACTCACACTATGGTCGTATGTGTCCGATTGAAACACCAGAGGGACCAAACATCGGTCTTATCAACTCGCTTTCATCATTTGCACGTATAAATGAATTTGGATTCATTATGACTCCGTATAGAAAAGTTGAATTTGATGGAGAAGGTCGCCCATACGTAACTGAAAATGTACAGTACTTAACTGCTGATCAAGAAGATAAATACGTAGTAGCTCAATCAACAGCTAATGTTGACGAAAAAGGTTACTTCGTAGATGAAGAAGTAGTTTGTCGTTTCAGAGGAGATAATACTGTTAAACCTCGTGAAATGATGAATTTCATGGACGTATCTCCTAAGCAGGTAGTATCTGCAGCCACTGCATGTATTCCGTTCTTAGAAAATGACGACTCTAACCGTGCGCTTATGGGAGCGAACATGCAACGTCAAGCAGTACCTCTTATGATTACTGAAGCACCATTTGTTGGTACAGGTATGGAGCATCTTGCTGCACGTGACTCTGGAGCTGCAGTAATTGCTAAATATCCTGGTATCGTTGAATACGTTGATGGGGCTAAAGTAAAGGTTCGTCGTATTGAAACGTTAGAAGGTAAAGAAATTAAAGGTGACTTAGATACATACGTTATTCATAAATTCGTACGTTCTAACCACTCTACAGCATACAACCAAAAACCAATTGTTAAAGTTGGAGATAGAGTTGAACCTAAAGATATCCTTGCAGATGGTCCATCTATGGATAAAGGTGAATTAGCTTTAGGTAAAAACCTTGTAGTAGCATTCGTAAACTGGGATGGTTATAACTATGAGGATGCTGTAATCATGAGTGAACGTCTTGTAAAAGATGATGTTTATACTTCTATTCACGTAGAAGAATATGAAACAGATGCTCGTGATACTAAACTTGGGCCAGAAGAAATTACTCGTGAAATTCCAAACGTAGGTGAAAATGCACTTAGAAACTTAGATGCACGTGGAATTATCCGTATTGGGGCTGAAGTTAAAGATGGAGATATTTTAGTAGGTAAAGTAACACCGAAAGGATTAACTGAACAAACTCCAGAAGAAAAATTATTATATGCTATCTTTGGAGCTAAATCTAAAGAAGTACGTGATACTTCATTACGTGTACCACACGGTGCTGATGGAGTAGTTGCTGATGTTAAAATCTTTAAACGTGAAGATGGTGCTGAATTACCTAACGGAGTAAATGAACTTGTGCGAGTATTTATCGTTCAAAAACGTAAAATCCGTGTAGGGGATAAAATGGCCGGTCGTCACGGTAACAAAGGGGTTATCTCAAATATCTTACCAGAAGAAGATATGCCTTACTTACCAGATGGTACGCCAGTTGACGTAATGTTAAACCCACTTGGGGTTCCATCTCGTATGAACATTGGGCAAGTATTAGAGCTACACTTAGGTATGGCTGCTAAACAATTAGGAATACACGTTGCTACTCCAGTATTCGATGGAGCAAGTGATGAAGATGTATGGTCTACTGTAGCTGAAGCTGGTATGGCTAAAGATGCTAAGACAGTTCTTTATGATGGACGTACAGGTGAACCATTCGACAGTCGTGTATCTGTAGGGGTAATGTACATGATTAAACTTGCACACATGGTTGATGATAAACTTCACGCTCGTTCAATTGGACCATACTCATTAGTAACTCAACAACCACTTGGAGGTAAAGCTCAATTCGGTGGACAAAGATTTGGTGAGATGGAGGTATGGGCACTTGAAGCTTATGGTGCTGCATATACTCTTCAAGAAATCTTAACGTATAAATCAGATGATACCAATGGTCGTGTTAAAACTTACGAAGCAATCGTTAAAGGTGAAAACATTCCACGTCCAGGAGTTCCTGAATCATTCCGAGTACTTATGAAAGAACTTCAAGCACTAGGTATGGATTTCAGAGTAATGGATAATGAAGATAACGAAGTAGACATGGGTGATATAGATTTAGGAGATACAATTGATTTCCATGAATCACACCACCATGATCACAATGAAGAAAAATCAGAAGAAGCTAAAGAAACTCAAGATGCTTCTAAAGAAAATGCTGAAGAAGGATATCAAAGTTTAGCTAACTTAATCTTATCTGATACAGATGAATACGAAGATGTAGAAGTAGAAGAAGATAGTGAAGAAGAAACTTCAGGATACCAAGCATTAGCAAGTCTTTTAATGTCTGATACTGATGAGTATGAAGATGTAGAAGATGATATTGACGAAGAATAATATAAATTTTACAATTAATCACAAAGAACTATTCAAGGCTTTTATACAAAAAAATAAAGGAGGTATGCTCCTTGATAGACGTAAATAATTTTGCATATATGAAAATTAGTTTAGCTTCTCCTGAAAAAATCAGAAGTTGGTCTTACGGAGAGGTTAAAAAACCTGAAACTATTAACTATAGAACTTTAAAACCAGAAAATGATGGATTATTCTGCGAAAGAATTTTTGGTCCAACTAAAGACTGGGAATGTGCTTGTGGAAAGTACAAAAGAGTTAGATATAAAAACATTAAATGTGATAAATGTGGTGTTGATGTAACTTTAGCTAAAGTTCGTCGTGAAAGAATGGGGCACTTAGAATTAGCTGCCCCAGTCAGCCATATTTGGTACTTCAAAGGTATTCCAAGTAGAATGGGACTTTTACTTGACCTTAGTCCAAGACAATTGGAAGAAGTAATTTACTTTGCTTCTTACATTGTTATTGATCCAGGTGAAACTGACTTCATGAAGAAACAAATCGTTTCTGAAAGAGAAGTACGTGAAGCACGTAGTACATTTGGAGCAAACTCTTTCGTAGCTAAGATGGGTGCTGAAGCTATTCGTGACCTATTAGCTGAGTTAGATATTGAAAAAGAACTTAAAGATTTAAAAAATGAACTTAAAGAATTAAGTGAAAGCAACTATAAATCAGGTCAAAAAGTTGTTAAAATCATCAAACGTGTAGAAGTGTTCGAAGCGTTTAAACACTCTGGAAATAAACCAGAATGGATGATTATGACTGTATTACCAGTTATTCCACCTGAATTAAGACCTATGGTTCAATTAGATGGTGGACGTTTCGCAACAAGTGACTTAAACGATTTATATAGACGTGTAATTAACCGTAACAATCGTCTGAAAAAACTTATCGAACTTAAAGCACCAGGGCTAATCATACAAAATGAAAAACGTATGTTACAAGAAGCTGTTGATGCATTAATCGATAACGGACGTCGTGGACGTCCTGTAACAGGTCCAGGTAACAGAACATTAAAATCATTATCTAATATGTTAAAAGGTAAACACGGTCGTTTCCGTCAAAACTTATTAGGTAAACGTGTTGACTACTCTGGACGTTCAGTAATCGTAGTTGGTCCAAACTTAAAAATGTACCAATGTGGATTACCTAAAGAAATGGCGCTTGAATTATTCAAACCATTTGTAATGCGTGAATTAGTTAAACGTGAATTAGCTAACAACATTAAAAATGCTAAAAACCAAATCGAAAGAATGGAAGATCATGTTTGGGATATCTTAGAAGATATTATTCGTGAGCACCCAGTATTACTTAACCGTGCCCCGACACTTCACAGACTTGGTATCCAAGCATTCGAACCAATCTTAGTAGAAGGACGTGCTATTCGTCTTCACCCTCTTGTTACAACAGCGTTTAACGCCGACTTTGATGGTGACCAAATGGCCGTACACGTTCCTTTATCAAAAGAAGCTCAAGCAGAAGCACGTATGCTGATGTTAGCTGCTCAAAACATCCTTAACCCTAAAGATGGTAAACCAGTAGTTACACCATCTCAGGATATGGTATTAGGTAACTACTACCTAACACTAGAAAGACCTGGAGCAGTAGGGGAAGGTATGATTTTCAAAGACGCTGATGAAGCAAGAATTGCGTACCAAAATGGATATATTCACCTTCACACTCGTGTAGGTATTGCAGCTAAATCTTTTGAAAATCCAACGTTTACAGAAGAACAAAACAAAAAATTACTTGTTACTACAATTGGTAAAGTAATTTTCAACGATATATTACCAGAAGGATTCCCATTCTTAAATGAACCTACTAAGGAAAACTTAGAAATAGCGACTCCTGATAAATATTTCGTAGCACCATCTGACTTAACAGAAGGTGGGCTTAAAGCATATATCGCTGAACAGGAACCAGCTACACCATTCAAGAAAGGATTCTTATCAAAAATCATCTCTGAAATCTTCAATAGATTCCACATCACTGAGACTTCAATGATGTTAGACAGAATGAAAGATTTAGGATTCAAATATTCTTCAAGAGCTGGTATTACAGTGGGGGTAAGTGACGTATTCGTCCTACCTAATAAATATGAAATTTTAGCAGATTCACAATCTAATGTTGATAAGATTACAACATTATACAGACGTGGTCTATTAACAGAAGAAGAAAGATATCAAAATGTTATTGCTCAATGGGCAAAAGCAAAAGATATCATCCAAGATCAACTTATGGACTCTCTTCCAGCTACTAACCCAATCTACATGATGAGTGACTCAGGAGCCCGTGGTAACGCGTCAAACTTTACACAGTTAGCGGGTATGCGTGGTCTGATGGCTTCTCCATCAGGACGTATCATGGAAATGCCTGTACGTTCATCATTTAAAGAAGGATTAACAGTATTAGAGTTCTTCATCTCTTCTCACGGTGCGCGTAAAGGTCTTGCCGATACAGCTCTTAAGACAGCCGACTCAGGTTACTTAACTCGTCGTCTAGTAGACGTTGCACAAGATGTTATCGTTCGTGAAAACGACTGTGGTACATCTCGTGGATTAAGAGTTGCAGCACTTAAAAATGGAACAGATGAAATCGAAAGCTTACAAGAACGTCTTGAAGGTAGATACAGTAAAGAAACTGTTGTTCACCCAGAGACTGGAAAAGTTATTGTTGAAGATGGTCAATTAATTACATTAGATACAGCTAAAGAAATTGAAGCAGCTGGAATCGAAAGTGTTGTTATTAGATCAGCATTTACATGTAACTCACGTCATGGTGTTTGTGAGAAATGTTACGGTAAAAACCTAGCAACAGGTGAAAAAGTAGAAGTAGGGGAAGCAGTTGGTACAATTGCCGCTCAATCTATCGGAGAACCTGGTACACAGCTTACAATGCGTACGTTCCACACAGGTGGGGTTGCCGGTGCCGATATCACACAAGGTTTACCTCGTATTCAAGAGTTATTTGAAGCACGTAATCCTAAAGGTAAAGCATTAATCTCAGAAGTTGATGGAACAGTTACAAAAGTTGAGATCGATAACAATCACGTACGTAGAATTTATGTACTTAGTGAAATCGGTGAAGAAAGAGAATATCAAGACTATGGTGCAAGCCGTATGTTAGTTAAAGAAGACGACAAAGTTAAACGTGGTCAAGCTTTAACAGAAGGTTCTATTGAACCAAAAGAATTACTATCAATTGCAGGTCTAGAAGCAGTACAAAGTTATCTATTAACTGAGGTACAAAAAGTATACCGTATGCAAGGGGTAGAAATCAGTGACAAACACGTTGAGGTTATGGTACGTCAAATGTTAAGAAAAGTACGTGTAATCAATGCAGGAGATACTGATTTACTTCCAGGTTCATTAGTAGATATTCATAAATTCACTGATGAAAACAAAAAAATACTTGAAGCACGTGGAAACATGGCTACCGCTAAACCTGTAATCCTTGGTATCACTAAAGCTTCATTAGAAACAGAAAGTTTCTTATCTGCAGCCTCATTCCAAGAAACAACTCGTGTACTTACAGACGCAGCTGTTAAAGGAAAAGTTGATAAACTTATGGGACTTAAAGAGAACGTTATTATCGGTAAGCTAATTCCAGCTGGTACTGGTATGACAAGATATAATGATGTTGATATTAAAGCAGAAAATGAATTAGAATTAGAAGTAGATAATGAATTAAGTAGACCAATCGAAGAAGAATTACACGAAGAATTAGGTTCTATTTAATAAAAATAGATGAAAGTCGATAGGAATATAAAAAAAATGTTATATTCCTATTGACAAATCTATAAAAAGTATGTAAAATAAATAATGTTGAATACAAAAGTAGAAGCACCCGTTTCTCACCTGCCAATTATGATTGTTCAGGTTAATGTAGATGAAATGTAGAATTTTATGCTGGGTGTTTTGCACTCAGTTTTTTTAATGCTTTTAGTATTTAATGAATTTATAAATAGGAGGTGCTGATCATTAGTAAAGATACTGCACAAGTAAATGAAGGTATTAAAGCGAAAGAGTTTCTTTTAATTAGCCAAAATGGAGAACAATTAGGAGTTAAAACTAAGGCAGAAGCTATGCAAATTGCAGAGCGTATGAACCTAGATGTTGTTCTAGTAGCTCCAAATGCTAAAACACCAGTTGCAAAAATTATGAACTACGGTAAGTTCAAATTTGAACAACAAAAGAAAGAAAAAGAAGCACGTAAGAAACAAAAAATCGTAACAACAAAAGAGATAAGATTATCTCCAACAATTGAAAAACACGATTTTGAAACTAAGTTGAAAAATGCACGTAAATTCTTAGCAAAAGAAGACAAAGTTAAAGTTTCTATTCGTTTTAAAGGGAGAGCAATCACCCACAAAGAAATTGGACAGAAAGTTTTAGAAAACTTTTCTAACGAAGCTAGCGATATAGCTACTGTCGAACAAAAACCTAAAATGGAAGGTCGCAGTATGTTCTTAGTTCTAGCACCAAAAAAAGAGAAATAAAGGTTTAATATAGGAGGAATTTGATAATGCCAAAAATGAAATCTCACCGTGGTTTAGCAAAACGTGTGAAAAAAACAGCTAGCGGTAAATTAAAACGTAGCCGTGCTTATACTTCTCACTGGTTTTCAAGAAAAACTACTAAACAAAAACGTCACTTACGTAAAGCTTCATTAGTATCTCGTGGTGATTACAAACGTATTAGAACTTTATTAGTTAAATAATATTAAAGAAGATTAATTATAGCGTAAATACTTATTTAAGTTATACATAAGGAGGAATTAGATATGCCACGTGTTAAAGGTGGAACTGTGACTCGTCGTCGCCGTAAAAAAGTTTTAAAACTAGCTAAAGGATATTTTGGTTCAAAACATACATTATTCAAAGTTGCTAAGCAACAAGTAATGAAATCAGGAATGTATGCTTTCAGAGACCGTCGTCAAACAAAACGTAATTTCAGAAGATTATGGATTGTTCGTATTAATGCTGCTGCAAGATTAAATGGATTATCTTACAGCCGTCTAATGAACGGACTTAAAGTTGCTGGAATCGATATTAACAGAAAAATGTTATCAGAAATCGCTATCCATGACGCAGCTGGATTCGCAAGCATTTGTGAACAAGCTAAAGCAGCTTTAGCTAAATAATAAAAGTTTATTTAAAGGTTACTTGCATAATTTTGCAAGTAACTTTTTTTGTTAAAATATATTTATGATATAAAATTAAACTCAAGCTAAGAAAATAATTCTTATCTTGAGTTTTTTATTTATGATTAATAAACAATCTTTCTAGGATTTTTTAATCTATGTAGTTTTTCTTGAGCTATTTCATTATAAATTTCTTCGTTTCTTTTCTCATATAATAATATTGCCCAAGTATACCACAACAAATCACAAAAATGTAGAAATACATCTAATTTTTCATAGTTACACTTTTCATCTGTAAAATAAGATTTTAAAAATGTTATTGTTTCTTCATAGTTTAAATTATTCTCTGAAATAAAGCTCGCAATATCAAAATAATAATCGTTAAATCCAGCATACTCAAAATCTATTAAGTACAATGAATCTTTTGAGAAGAGGAAATTACCTTCAACTAAATCGTTGTGGCATAATCTATCTGCTTTATATTGATTTTTAAATTGTTCTATTATGTACATAAATTCATCTAATACATGGGGTTTTTCATCAATTTGCTTGTAATAATTATTAAACTGATCAATCGGATTAAAGATGTTATCAGCTTGAAATTTTTTTGAATGAAAATTCTTTAAAAGTTTTCCTATGCGTACAATATTAGATAAACTTCTTTGAGAAATAAAAGTTTTTGGATGTTGTTGAAATTCAGTAATTAAATTGTCATTATTAAAGTACACTGGTTTTAAAAAATATGGTTCGTCCAAAAGAAGCTGCAGAGCTTCTTTCTCATTATCTTTATTTACAATCTTTGTAGAATCTTTTGAAGTTCTATAGAAATATTTATTATTTTCTGTAGTTACTATATAATTTTTATTAGTTACTCCATAACTTGTTTCTTCAATAGAGTAAACTTTTTCATTTAATATTTTTTCAAGTTTATCAATACTGTACATAAAATTATCCCCTTTAATTTCTGAAATTTAATTAACTTTTCACTATTATTATACAATATATGCAATAAAGATTAAAGAAAAACGATTTCAGAGTATTCATTTATAATATAAAATATTATATTAAAATACTATTTTTTTTATAATATCATTCAAAAAAATATAATTTAAACTTATAAATTCCCACCGTATTTTTTATGTGAACTAAAATAACTACCAATCTTTAGAAATAGTTGATATATATAGATATTTTTGAAGTATATTATGTAAAATCAACTGACTATTGTTGAAAAAAAACGATAAATTTGATATAATTAAAGTATATAAAATATATTTATATACATATAGTTTCATTTTTAAATACTTAGGAGGTGTAAAATGAAAGAAGTTTTTATTAATAGTGAGTATATTACGTTAGCACAATTTTTAAAAGTAGAAGGCTTCATAGGTTCAGGTGGAGAAGCTAAATATTTTTTACAAGAAGTAGAAGTTGAGTTAAACGGAGAACTAGAAAATAGACGAGGGAAAAAATTATATTCAAATGATATTATTAAATTAGAAGGAAATGAATTCATAATTATTAATGAGAATTAAGAGTTTAAAATTACTGTACTTTCGAAATTATTTATCAATGAATATAGATGTACATCCCTCGCTTAATGTTTTAGTAGGAAACAATGCGAATGGAAAAACTAATATAATAGAGTCTATTTTTTGTTTAGCACTTGGACGTAGTTATCGTACTAAGAGTGATAGTGAATGTATAATGTTTGGTGAAACTGCAACAGCGATGTCATGTGTAGTTAACAAAAATGATAAGAATTTAGATATTATGTTAGGTATTAATAATAAAGGTAAAAGTGCTAAAATAGGAGGAGTGAAAAAAACTAAACTAACAGATTTCGTAGGAGAGCTAAATGTAGTATTATTTTCTCCAGAAGATTTGCAGCTTGTAAAAGGATCTCCATCACTACGTCGAGAGTTTATAAATAGAGAATTTTATCAGTTCTCACGTATTTATCACAAATATTATTTAATGTACCAACATTTATTGAAACAGAGAAATTCTTATTTAAAAGATATGCGAAAAAATCCAAAAGATGCAATGTCACTTGCATACTTAGAGACAATTACTTCTCAATTAGCTAAAGTAGCAATTTATATCACAAGAGAAAGAGTGTCATTTGTCCAGGACATTTCAAAACTAACATATCAGAATATGCTTAATATATCTAATGGACAAGAATCATTAAAAATTAGATATAAAAGTTCAGTATTAGAAGCATTAAATATAAATGATATATCAGATGAAATATTTAATGAGGAAAGCCTAACAAAGGTTATGTTGAAAAAATCATATGACGATATAATGAGAGGAAGTACTAAAATTGGACCACATCAAGATGATTTAGAGTTTTATATTAATGATCTTGATGCAAAAATGTACGCATCCCAAGGACAACAAAGAAGTATAGTATTATCGTTAAAGTTAGCTGAAATAAATTATTTAAAAACAAAAACTGGAACTTATCCAGTCTTACTTTTAGATGATGTCTTAAGTGAATTAGATAAGAATAGACAATTAAAACTGTTAGATGCAATTAATGAAAATGTACAAACATTCATTACAACACCTTCGATATCAGATATAAAAGAAGATTTGTTAGAAAAAGCTAAAGTTTTTAAAATAGAAAATGGAAATATTAGCGAAATAATCTAGAAAATTTATTTATAAATTTACTAAAATGAAAGGAAAAATCATGGTAGAAAAAAAACAAATACAAGAATATAATGCCGATCAGATTCAGGTTCTTGAAGGTCTTGAGGCTGTTAGGGTAAGACCAGGTATGTATATTGGTTCTACATCTAGTAAAGGTCTACACCACCTTGTTTGGGAAATTGTAGATAATTCTATAGATGAAGCCTTAGCCGGATATTGTACCACAATAACAGTTGCAATAGAAAAAGGAAATTGGATAAGAGTTGAGGATAATGGGCGTGGTATCCCGGTAGACATTCAAGAACAAACAGGAAAACCTGCTCTTGAAGTAATCCTTACAGTACTTCACGCTGGAGGTAAATTCGGTGGAGGCGGATATAAAGTATCTGGTGGTCTTCACGGAGTTGGAGCCAGTGTAGTAAATGCCTTATCAACAAACTTAGAAGCATCAGTTCATCGTGATGGAAAAATTTACACAATGAAGTTTGAACGTGGTGATGTAGTCCAAGGAATTACAGTAGTAGGAGATACTGATAGAACTGGAACAACTATTCGTTTTAAAGCGGATCCAGAAATCTTCCAAGAAACAACAGTATATGAATACGATATTTTAAGAACACGTATTAGAGAACTTGCTTTCTTAAATAAAGGTATAACAATTATTCTTAAAGACGAGAGAGAAGGACAAGAGAAAGAAGAAACTTTCTGTTATGAAGGCGGATTATTAGAATATGTGGAAATGTTAAATGAAAATAAAGACGCTCTACATGAAGCTATTTATGTGCATGGTGAGATGGAAGGTAAAGAAGTAGAAATTTCAATGCAATATAACACAGGATATTCTAATAATGTATTAAGTTATGCTAATAACATTAATACACATGAAGGTGGAACTCACGAGAGTGGATTTAAAACTGCTCTTACAAGAATAATTAACTCTTATGGTAAAAAGAATAAACTTATTAAAGATAAAGAGTCATTAACAGGGGATGATGTTCGTGAAGGACTTGTTGCGATTATCTCAATCAAACACCCAAATCCACAATTTGAAGGACAAACAAAAACTAAATTAGGGAACTCAGAAATGAGTACAATTACTAATAAGTTATTCTCTGAAGAATTAGATAGATTCTTATTAGAAAATCCAAAAACAGCGAAAATAATTGTTGAAAAAGGTCTTCAAGCATCACGTGCAAGAATTGCAGCTAAAAAAGCTCGAGAATCAACACGTCGTAAAAATGCCTTAGAATTTACTAACCTACCAGGGAAACTTGCAGATTGTTCAAGTAAAGATGCAGCTGAATGCGAATTATTCTTAGTCGAAGGGGACTCTGCGGGAGGAAGTGCAAAACTTGGACGTAATAGTAAATTCCAAGCTATTTTACCACTTAAAGGTAAAATTCTGAACGTAGAGAAAGTAAGAATTGATAAAGTACTAGCTAACGATGAAGTTCGTTCATTAATTACAGCTATTGGAATGGGTATTGGTGAAACATTAAACATCGATAAACTTCGCTATCACAAAATCGTTATTATGACCGATGCCGATGTCGATGGAAGTCACATTAGAACATTATTATTAACATTCTTCTTTAGATATATGAGAGAATTAATCGATGCAGGATATGTGTATATCGCTAGACCACCTCTATACGGTCTAAAAGTAGGTAAGAAAGAATTCTATTGCCATACAGAAGAAGAACTGAAACAAAATATTGAAGAACATGCTGGGGATAAAAAGTATACAGTTCAACGATACAAAGGTCTTGGAGAAATGAACGCAGAAGAACTATGGGATACAACAATGGATCCAGAACATCGATTAATGTACAAAGTTAGCATTAATGACGCTCAAAGAGCAGATGCTGCTTTTGACACATTAATGGGTGAAAAAGTAGAACCAAGACGTAAATTTATCGAAGATAATGCTCTAAATGTTATAAACTTAGACATTTAGAAAGAAAGGATAGAACATGGAAGATAATAAAAATAATATTACCTTAAGAAACATAACAACTGAAATTGAAAATTCATTTTTAGATTATTCAATGAGTGTTATTGTATCACGTGCATTACCGGACGTACGTGATGGGTTAAAACCAGTTCATAGAAGAATACTTTATGCTTTTAATGATTTAGGGTTAACATATGACAAACCTTACAAAAAAAGTGCCTTCGTTGTAGGAGAAGTAATGGCGAAGTATCACCCACATGGTGACTCAGCTACATACGGTACAATTGTCCGTTTAGCGCAAGACTTTAATAGTAGATATCCTTTAGTAGATGGTCAAGGGAACTTTGGTTCTATTGACGGAGATGGTGCTGCTGCAATGCGTTATACAGAGGCTAGAATGAGCAAAATTGCTTCTGAGCTATTACGTGATATCAACAAAGATACTGTTGATATGCAAGATAACTATGATGGTACTAAACAAGAACCGAAAGTATTACCAGCAAGAATCCCTAACTTATTAGTAAACGGAAGTAGTGGTATTGCTGTTGGTATGGCTACTAATATTCCACCACATAACTTAGGTGAGGTTATCGATGGGGTAATCGCATTAGCAGATAACTCTGAAATAACTATAGCTGAACTTATGTCTAAAATTAAAGGGCCAGACTTCCCAACAGGATCATTCTTATTAGGACGTAGTGGAATAGTTAAAGCATATACAACAGGACGTGGTTCTGTAATTATGCGTGGTAAAACTGAAATTGAGCAAATGAAAAATGGTAAGGAAAGAATCGTTATTACAGAAATTCCTTATCAAGTAAATAAAGCAAAATTAGTTGAAAAAATAGCAGAATTAGCTCGTGATAAAAAAATTGAAGGTGTTACAGATCTTCGTGATGAAAGTAACTTAAAAGGTATTAGGATTGTAATTGAATTACGTCGTGATGTTAATAGTAACGTAATTTTAAATAATTTATACAAATTAACACCATTACAAAGTTCATTTGGTGTAAACATGATTGCTCTTGTAAATGGAGTACCTAAGTTATTAAATCTTAAAGAAGTACTTTATCACTACTTAGAGCATCAAAAAGAAGTAGTAGTGAGAAGAACTAGATTTGACCTTAAAAAAGCGCAAGCACGTGCTCATATTTTAGAAGGTTTACGAATTGCTTTAGATAATATCGATAGAATTATTAGCTTAATTCGTGGTTCTCAAACTGCTGAAGAAGCGAAAGCTGGTTTAATTGATCAATTTGGATTAACTGAAATTCAAGCACAAGCTATTTTAGATATGCGCTTGCAAAGGCTTACAGGTTTAGAACGTGATAAGATTGAAGAAGAATATAGTAAACTTATGGAAATTATTGCTGACTTAGAAGATATATTAGCGAAACCCGAGAGAGTAATTCAAATCGTTAAAGATGAGTTATTAGAAGTTAAGGAAAAATTCGGAGACAAACGTCGTAGTATAATTATCGAAGGGCAAGTAGATCAAATTGAAAATGAAGATTTAATTGAAAAAGAACAAATCATAATTACTCTATCTCATAATCAATACATTAAGCGTCTTGCTGCAAGTACTTATAAATCACAAGGTCGCGGTGGACGTGGAGTAAATGGTATGACTACAAACGATGAGGATAATGTAGCTTATATGCTAAGTTGTTCAACTCACGATCATATCTTATTCTTTACAGATAAAGGTAAAGTTTACACTCTTAAAGGTTATGAAATCAATCAAATGAGTAGACAATCTAAAGGTATACCTATTATTAACTTATTAGAAATTGAAAAAGAAGAAAAAGTAAACTCAATTATTGCAATCTCTAATTTACAAGAAGAAGATACAAACTTAATCTTCTCAACTAAATACGGTATTATCAAGAAATCTAAATTAGGAGATTACGCAAGTATTCTTAAGAAAGGTAAGATAGCCCTTAAACTTGATGATGACGATTCATTAATCGATGTTCAAAGAATAACTGATGATCAAGATATTATGATTGTTACAGCAAATGGACAAGCAATTAGAATTAATGCTGAAAAAGTGCGTACAATGGGACGTGTAAGCCGTGGTGTTAAAGGTATTACACTTTCTCCAGATGACTACGTAGTAGGTATGGAAGTAGTCGATGAATCTAAGAAAATTTTAACAGTAACAGAAAATGGTATTGGTAAAATTTCTAAATCTACGGAATTTAATGTAATTAACCGTGGAGGAAAAGGTGTTAAAGTAGCTAAAGTTACGAAAAAAACAGGTAAGATTGTAGCGGTTAAATCTATCGCTGGAAATGAAGACTTAATGATAATGACTGATCAAGGAATTATCATAAGAATTGATGTTTCAACAATCAGTACATTAGGAAGAACAGCAACAGGTGTTAAAGTTATTAATCTTGTTGATGATCAAAAAGTAGCAACTGTTACATTAGCAGCAAAAGAAGAAAGCTACGAGGAAGAATAATAAAATATAAAGTCGAGGTTTTTGAAAGTAAAACTACTATAGGTTTAACTTTCAAAAAGCCTCGACTTTTTGTGTTAATTAATTAAGGATGAAAGTAATTGATGATATTTTCAAAATAATAAATGATGAAAAAATTAGAATATTATAAATTTATTTTAGTATACTATAATATATTATTCTATTAGATAAAATAGGAACAATAATATTAAAAAATCAAAAAAGTTAGTAAAATATACGATAAGATGAAAAAAATGTTAAAATTCGTTGTGTTATTTCTAAAAAAGTTTTATAATGGAGTATGTAGTTAAAACTGATAAAATAAACTTTATTAGTAAAAATCTTATCAAGGAGTAACTAGATGCAAAAAACAAGACTAGAAAGCAATGTAAATGAAAATATAATACAAGAGGAGATTCAAATTCTTACAAAAATGCTGTTAAAAGCTACTCAAAAGTTAATTTCTGAAGAAACTTTTCAAAAAATTGTAGAATTAAAAGCATTAGCTGACAAGAAAAATTATGAAAAATTAAATCTTATTATTAAAGATTTATCACAAGAAGAAATGGAAATTGTAGCAAATTTCTTCTCAGTATTGCCGCTGCTTATTAACATAGCAGAAGACGTTGATTTAGCTTATGAGGTCAACTATAAAAATAACTCAGATGAAGCATATATAGGTAAGTTGTCTGAATCAATTAAAAATATTAAAGATAAAAATATTTTAGATAATATTAATGTAGTGCCAGTATTAACAGCACACCCTACGCAAGTACAGAGAAAGACAATTCTTGATTTAACCGAGAAACTGCACTCTTTATTAAGAAAACACCGTGATGTGAAAAATGGATTGCTTAATGAAAGAAAATGGAAAAATGCTATCCAACAACATATTGAAATATTAATCCAAAGTGATATTATTCGTGAGAAAAAATTAAAAGTTGCTAATGAAATTACGAATGTACTAGAATATTACAATCTATCATTTATAAAAGCTATTGGTAAATTAATGACTGAGTATAAATTGTTATTAGAAGAACATAATATAGAGCTTAAAAATGAGACACCAATAACTATGGGAATGTGGATTGGGGGAGACCGTGATGGGAACCCATTTGTTACAGCAGAAACATTAAATTTATCAGCTATGAAGCAATGTGAACTTATTATTAACTACTATTTAGATAGATTAGAAAGTTTATACAGAACATTTTCAATGTCAACTCAATTTATTGAAGAAAGTAAAGAGTTAGCAATTTTAGCAAATCTTTCTAGTGATTCATCTGTATATAGAGAAAAAGAACCATATAGAAGAGCTATTTTCTATATAAAAAATAAATTAGAAAATACTAAAGAATACTTACTTAATGACAAAGTAGTTGGAGAAAAATATTTAACGTCATTAGATTTTATTAGTGATCTGCAAGTTATTGAAAAATCATTATTAGAGAATAAAGGTGAGATGCTAATTACTGGAGAATTTGAAGAATTATTAAATGTTGTAAAAATCTTCGGATTCTATTTAGCAAGTATTGATATGCGCCAAGATTCAAGTGTTTACGAAGCTTCGGTAGCTGAGTTACTAAGTAGTGCTAATATAGAAAAAGATTATAGTTCGTTAACTGAAGATGAAAAATGTAAATTATTATTAAAACAACTGAAAGAAGATCCACGACCACTAAGTATAAATGATGAAAATAAACAATCAGAAGAATTAAAAAAAGAATTAGCAATATTTAGAACAGCTAGAAAATTAAAAGATAAACTTGGAGATAACGTTATTAAGCAAAACATTATTTCACACACAACAAGCGTTTCCGATTTATTAGAACTTGCAATTATGCTAAAAGAAGTTGGATTAGTTGGAAGTGACTTTGCAAGATTACAACTTGTACCATTATTTGAAACAATCGAAGACTTAGAGAATTCTTATGAAGTAATGGATAGATACTTAAGCCTAGATATCGTAAAAAAATGGGTAAGTGATAATAGAAGTTATCAAGAAATTATGTTAGGATACTCAGATAGTAATAAAGATGGTGGATACCTATCATCTGGATGGTCGCTTTATAAAGCACAACAGGATTTGTCATCACTAGGAGAAAAACACAATATTAAGGTTACCTTCTTCCACGGGCGTGGTGGTACTGTTGGTCGAGGTGGTGGGCCAAGTTACGATGCGATTATTTCTCAACCTCTAGGAAGTGTACAAGATAGAATTCGCCTTACAGAACAAGGTGAAATTATCGCAGCTAAATATGGGAACAGTGACGCTGCATACTATAACTTAGAAGCCTTATTTTCTGCCGTAATTCAAAGAATGAATGTTGATAAAATAAATACAGATATCAGAGATATACCTGAAATCCAAGTTATTATGGATGAAATAGTAGAAGATAGTTACAAAAAATATCGAGAACTAGTCTTTGAAAATCCTAACTTCTACAATTATTTCTTTGAAGCAACACCGATTAAAGAAATTTCAAGTTTAAATATCGGTTCACGTCCAGCATCACGTAAAAAAATTACAGATATTGGAGGATTAAGAGCTATTCCATGGGTATTCTCATGGTCACAAACTAGGATTATGCTTCCAGGTTGGTATGGAGTAGGAACAGCGTTCTCAAATTTCATCAATAAAGATAAAGAGAATATAGAAAAATTACGTAAAATGTACAAAAACTGGCCATTCTTCACATCATTACTATCAAATGTTGACATGGTTATGTCGAAATCAGACATGGATATTGCTAAAGAATATGCTAATCTATGTAAGGATGAAGAAACTAAAAAAGTATATGAAGAAATACTAAGAGAATGGAAATTAACAAAACAAGTAGTATTAGAAATCTCAGAACATAAAGAATTCTTAGAGGATAATACTTACCTAACTCGAAGTTTAGAAAATAGGTTACAGTACTTCAATACTCTAAACTTACTACAAGTTGAGTTAATTAAACGTTCAAGAGAAGGTAAATTACCAGAATCTCAATTAAATACTATTCATATAACAATTAATGGAGTTGCTACAGGACTTAGAAACTCAGGATAAAATAAAAAATAGCAAAAGGGAGTGTCTCAACAAAATCGCGATTTTGTTGAGACATTCCCTTCAGTTTTAGTGTCTTCTTTTTTAAAATTTAACATTAAAAAATAATCATTAAAGGTTAATGCTAAATATGAATAAAAAATGTATTAATATCATTAATGATTTGATATAAATATTATGATTCTAGTATCTATTAAATTAGTGGAAGTAACTCAATAAAAACTTTTAAAATTAGTTACTTCCATTTTTTATGTAATTTTTATAGCGACATAGCTATTTGGGGCTATAACTGTTCCATATGGAGTTGAATAAATATCGTTGTTTCCAAATACTTTTTCACCACAATAATTTTCAATAAAGTGAGCTTTAGAATCTAGATTTATAATACAAAGAATATTATTGCGTTTATAGGCAATACATTTTTTGTTACTGTAAATAAATTCGAAATTTGTGATAAAATCATCTTTGTTTTCATTTCTAAAATTAGATAATTTAATATAATGAGTTAGTAAATCTTCATCTTTATTATCATGCGTAAATCCTAAACGATTGTATGGATCTCTAAAACCATACATTCCAATTTCATCACCATAGTAAATACAAGGGACACCAGGAAGAGTAAATTGAATGAAACTAGCAAATTTCAGAAGATTTTTTGCTTTATCATATTGTTCTTTAGACATTTTATAAGTAGGACGTTCGTGAACTGGAACATCTTCAGGATTATCAAATGCTAACATCGTTAGGACACGTTCTGTGTCATGACTACCAAGTAAGTTCATAATAGTATCAAGAGCAGGGCGAGGATAGTTTTCAACTAATTTTAAAATTTCAAGAGTAAAATCATCAGCATTTTTATTTTTTACAAAATTAATAATTGCATTTTTCCAAGGATAGTTCATTACACTATCAAGTTGATCTCCTAAGAAATAACGTCGACGCGTATTGTAAGAAATTTTATTCGTTGCATCTTCCCAAACTTCTCCGATAATTAAAGCATCTTTGTCATAATATTTTGCACTTTCACGTATTCTGTCTAAGAATTCATCGGGAAATTCATCAGCAACATCAAGTCGCCAACCAGCAATGCCTAATTTTTGCCAGAAATTAACTACGCCTGTATCTTTGTTATTGATGAAATCACTATATTCTTTGTTTTCCTTTATAACTGTTGGTAGGTTATCAAATCCCCACCAAGAGTGATATTCATTAGGGAAATTTTTGAAGTCAAACCAAGGATAATATGGTGAATTTTGTGAATTATAAGCACCAATGCTATCATAGTTATTATATCTATTAAAATAAATACTATCTGAACCAGTATGACTAAAGACACCGTCTAAAATAATTTTAATGTTGTCATTTTTAAAGTTTTTACAGAAGTTTTCGAATTGTTCATTTGTACCAAAATATGGATCGACATTGAAATAATCAGATGTTGAATATCTATGGTTTTCAGGACTCTCAACAATAGGATTTAAATAAATACTTTCAATATTTAATTTTTTAAAATACTCCTTCTCCTCCTCTATACCAAGAAGATTACCCATTAAGAAGTCTTTTGCTCCGTAGTTTTCATGTGTAATTGATGAATGAGGAATACTATCCCAGTTTTCATGTCTAAATCTAACGTTTTCGTTTCTCGCAACTGTGGCAGTATATTTCTCGCTTCGTTTAAATCTATCAGGGAAAATTTGATACATAATTGAACCCTTGTACCAATCTGGTGTTGTAAAGTTTGAATCATAAACAGTTAGCTGCCAATCAGGTAGTTCATCATTACTATTAACAAGTTTAGCATTTAATCTATCATTTTTTAAATATACGTAAAAACTATCAAAGTGGACTTCAAAATGATAGAAGTATAACCCAATATTAAAAGGTTCAAAAGCTACACAATATTTAGAATAGTGATTATTAGACTTTTCTTTGAATATTAAACTTTTAGAAACAATTTCACCTGTAAATTCATTTTTTATAATGATTTTAAAATCATTAAAATAAAAATCGTCTTTAATTAGTACCTCAAAGTAGAATGATTGTTTATCATTTATTGCACCTTGAGGAAATTTATTTTTTATAGGATTAAATTTAATCATATTTTTCATCTCCGGAATATAAAATTTTCATTATCAATTTGTTTTACAAAACAACCAGTTATATTTTAATATAAAAGCGTTTAAATGTAAATGACATTATTATAAAAAAAGAGAAATTAATTAGTATTAAAGTGTTAAAGTTGACATAATTATTTGTAGTAAAATAGTAAAGAAAACATTTACATAAAGCCTATTATATGGTATACTATAGTTATAAAAAATAAAGAAATAATTAGTAATAATTTTAACTATTTTTTGTTGTATTTCTTTATGTTTAAAATTTTTTTATTAGTAGAAGTAAGCGTTTACTTTTACTGAAAAGGGGGTTATTAAGTGAGTAATAATATGGCCGAATATTTATTCCATGAAGGAACTAATTACCATAGCCATAAATTTTTAGGATCATTTTTAGAAGGAGATACATGTACTTTTAGAGTATGGGCTCCAAATGCAAGAAGAGTATTTGTAACAGGTGAGTTTTGTTCTTGGCATCCACATACTTATGAGATGAAATTGATAAATGATAAGGGAATTTATGAAATTCAAATTCAAGGTGTTACTCAGTTTGATGCTTATAAATATGTAATAGTTACCCAGAGTGGAGTTGAATTGTGGAAAGCTGATCCATATGCTAAACATGCAGAGACAAGACCGTTGACAGCTTCTAAAGTATATTCTTTACCAGAATATAGATGGAAAGATAAAAAATGGATGGAAAATAGAGCGGTTCCTTATCATAAACCTATGAATGTTTATGAGGTCCATTTAGGATCTTGGAAACATAGTGAAGAAGGTAAAGAATTAAGTTACAGAGAACTTGCACATAAATTAGTAGATTATGTTAGAGAAATGAATTATACGCATGTTGAATTATTACCGGTAACTGAGTATCCATATGATAAATCATGGGGATATCAAGCTACAGGATATTTTTCACCAACTTCAAGATATGGAACACCAGAAGATTTTATGTATTTTGTTGATGTTTGTCATCAAAATCATATTGGAGTAATACTAGATTGGGTTCCAGGACACTTTACAAAAGATGCTCATGGTTTATATGAATTTGATGGAACATGTTGTTATGAGTATTCTGATACGAGAAAAATGGAGCACGAAGGTTGGGGAACTAGAGTGTTTGATTATGGACGTAATGAAGTTAAGTCGTTTTTAACGTCTAGTGCCGTTTCATGGATTGAAGATTATCATATCGATGGAATTAGAGTTGATGCGGTTAGTTCTATGTTATTTTTAAATTATTGTCGTGATGAAGATAAATGTGCTAGAAATATTTACGGTGGATTTGAAAATTTAGAAGCAATAGATTTTATAAAAAATCTTAACTTATATGTAAAAGAAAACTATTCAGGCGTAATTATGATTGCAGAAGAATCAACGAGCTATCCAAAGGTGACTGCTGCTGTTGAACATGGTGGTTTAGGATTTGACTTCAAATGGAATATGGGATGGATGAATGACAGTCTTGATTATTTAGAAACAGATCCTTTCTTTAGAAAAGGAGTTCACAACAAATTTACATTTTCAATGCATTATGCATTTTCAGAAAACTTTATTCTCCCTATATCACATGATGAAGTAGTTCACGGGAAAAAATCATTGCTAGATAAAAGTCCTGTTCCATATGAAGATAAATTTGCTAATTTCAAGGCGTTTTTAGGATATATGTATGCACATCCGGGTAAAAAATTAACTTTTATGGGAATCGATATAGCACAATTTATCGAATGGGATGAAGAAAGAGAATTAGATTGGTTATTAATGCTATATCCTAAGCATGTGTTTACACATAGATATGTCAAAGAACTTAACAAATACTATAAATCAACTCCAGCATTATGGGAAAATGATAGTGATTGGGATGGCTTTAGATGGCATGTTGTAGATGATAATAATAACAATGTATTTGCCTTTTCACGTAGAGATAGATCAGGTAAAGAAGTCTTAGTAGTAAGTAACTTTTCAAATCAAGTATTAAAAAATTATGAGATTGGAGTAGATACTTGGGGTAGCTACAAAATTGTATTGAATACTGATGCTAAAAAATATGATGGAATAGCAATCACGAATAGAAATCTTAAAACAATAAATAAAGAAAAAAATGAATTTAAATATACTTTGGGTGTAAACATTCCACCGTATACAACAATGTATATAGAAAAGAAATAACAAGTTCAAATGAAGGGGGTCAACTTAATGGCAAGAAAAAAAGAAGTAGTAGCGATGCTGCTAGCAGGAGGACAAGGTACAAGATTACAAGTTTTAACAAAAGATATGGCTAAACCAGCTGTACCTTTTGGTGGAAAATATAGAATTATAGATTTTCCACTTTCGAATTGTGCTAATTCTGGAATATCAACTGTAGGGGTATTAACACAATTTATGCCTTTAGAACTTAACTCATACATGGGAAATGGTCAACCATGGGATTTAGATAGAATGGATGGAGGATTGTCTATTCTACCTCCTTATACTGCTGGGAAAACGGGAGAATGGTATAAAGGAACTGCAAATGCTATATATCAAAATATTAAATATATAGAACAATATAATCCTGAATATGTCCTTATTTTATCTGGAGATCACATTTACAAAATGAATTATAAAGAAATGTTAGATTTTCATAAACAAAAAGGTGCAGATTTAACAATTGCACACATTAATGTTCCAATTGAAGAAGCTAGTCGTTTTGGGATTTTAAATACAAATTTTGATCTTAAGGTTACTGAGTTTTTAGAAAAACCAGAAAATCCAATATCAACGAAAGCATCTATGGGGATATATATTTTCAGTTGGCAACAATTAAGGGAATATTTAATTCGTGATGAAGAAAATCCAGATAGTGAAAAAGACTTTGGTAAAAATATTATTCCAATGATGTTGAATGAAGGCAAAAATATTTATGCATATCCATTTTATGGATATTGGAAAGACGTTGGTACAATTGAAAGCTTATGGGAAGCCAATATGGACCTAATTAAAAATAAAGAAAACTTTAATATAGATGATAGACTATGGAGAATTTATTATCGACATGAAGGAGCTATGCCACAATATTTAGGGCATAGTGCAAATGTCAAAAATTCTATGATTTCTGACGGTACTACAGTTTATGGAACTATTTCAGAATCTATTATCTCTTCAGGTGTTCGAATTGAAGAAGGAGCAGAAGTAGTAGGGAGTATCATCATGAAAGGTGTAGTAATCGAAAAAGGTGCGAAAGTTTACAATTCAATCATCGCCGAAGGTTCAGTTGTTAAAGAAAACGTAGAAGTTGGAAATAGAGAAATCGTTCTAGGAAAAGAACAAATAACTGTAGTCGGTAGAGATGAAGTTGTAAAAGAGAATAGGAAAGTAGAGGGGAAATAATATGGTAAATGCATTTTGTATATTATTTGCAGATAATTATCGTAACGATGATCTGCAAGGATTAGTAAGGAATAGAACACTAGCATCTTTAGCAGTTGCGTCAAGATATAGAATGGTCGATTTCATGTTATCTTCTTTAGTTAAAGCTGAAGTATCTAATATTGCAGTAGTGACTAACCATCACTATAAATCTCTAATGGATCACTTAAGCTGGGGGAAAGATTGGGATTTAAACAGAAAAAATAGCGGATTGAAGTTTATTACACCGATGTCAAACCATCAATCAAATAGAGTTGCTCAAAACAAAATTGAAGCGCTAGGAGATGCAGCTAGATATGCAGATACTTTATTAGAAGAATACTGTATACTTGCTGACGGAAATATTGTCGGAAATATTGATTTTAAAGAAATGGTAAATTACCATAAATCTACAAATGCTGATATAACTTTAGCTTATACGTATAGAAAACCTCAACAACGTGAATCACAAATAATTTTTGATGACAAAAACAGAGTATATGATAGTTTATATCATTATGATGGATATGATCAAGTTTGTCCAACACAAGTTAAGATATATATTATGTCTAAAGAAATGTTTAAAGAACTTGTTAAAAAAGGTATGACATATGGATGGCAAGATATTCTATTAGATTTCATTACTAAAAATTTCCATAGATTAAACGTTTATGGATATGAAATTAAAAATTACACGAGAACAATTAATAGTGTTCAAGAATTTTATAACTTTAATAGAGATTTATTAGACCCTAACAAAATGAATGAAGTATTTTTATCAGGAACTGATATTTTAACTAGGGTTCAAGATAGTGTACCAACTACTTATGGAGAAGGAGCAATCGTAAAAAATTCTATTTTAGGAGATGGTTGTGAAATTAATGGAATAGTTGAGAACAGTATATTATTTAGGGACGTAGTAGTTGAAGAAGGAGCTGTTATTAAAAACTCAATAGTATTGTCGAATAGTGTTATTAAGAAATCAGCTTACTTAGACTATGTAATTTTAGACAAGGCAGCAACTGTTTCAGAAAGAGTTGAATTAAAAGGAACTGAAAATTGTCAAGTTATTGTCGAAAAAAATAAAGTAGTATAATATAAAATACGGGTTAGGATAAAATGTGGGAGATATTTGTAAAATCTTCGATTTTCGAGAGAAAAAAGAGTATAATAAACAGATAGACTACATCTAAAACTAACCCTTTTAGTATGAAATAAATAACGAATAAGGAGAATTATAATGAAAATATTATTCGTGGCAGCTGAAGCGGCACCATTTGTTAAGGTTGGAGGCTTAGGAGACGTAATAGGTTCACTTCCTAAGGCACTTCAAGATGAAAATGTAGAAGCAAGGGTTGTTCTACCATTGTATTCTACTATAGATAGAGAAAAGTACGATTTAAAATATAAACAACATATCTTTGTTAATTTAGGCTGGAGAACTGTTTACTGTGGAATTTTTGAAACTCAAGTAAATGGAGTAACGTATTATTTTATTGATAATGAACAATATTTTAATAGAGAAAGTGTTTATGGACAACAAGATGATGGAGAGAGATTTGCATTCTTCTCAAAAGCAGCATTAGAAATATTACCACATATAGATTATAAACCAGATGTAGTTAATGCCAATGATTGGCATGCTGCATTATCAATTATCTACTTAGATGATTTAAAAGCTAGAGGTGAAAGCTTCTATCAAAATATTAAAAGTGTGATATCTATCCACAATATTGAATTCCAAGGAAAATTTAATCCTTATGAAATGGGGAATTTATTTGGATTAGATAATAAATATTTTGATGCTCTTATATACAAAGGTGATTTAAATCTATTGAAAGGTGCTATTCAATTAGCTGATAGAATAAATACGGTAAGTGAAACTTATGCACATGAAATATTAGATCCATACTTCTCATATGGCTTAGATGATATACTAAGAGTAGAGCAAGGAAAACTTCATGGTATAATTAATGGTTTGGATATTGATAAGTTTAATTCAAAAACCGATAAAAACATTTATAAGAACTTTGATGTTAAAACATTAAAAAATAAAGTAGAGAACAAATTAAAATTCCAAGAAGAATTAGCTTTGGAAGTAAATGAAAATATCCCTATGATTGGAATGGTTACTAGATTAACTCACCAAAAAGGAATTGACTTAGTTCTTCATGTAGCTGATGAAATCTTAAAAACAGGTGCTCAACTTGTGATTTTAGGAACAGGTGATCGTCATTATGAAGATGCACTTCGTTCATTAGAATATCGTCGTCATGATAAAGTAAGAAGTTTAATTATGTTCTCATCAGAAGTATCATCAAAAGTATATAGCTCTTGTGATATGTTCTTGATGCCATCTAAAACTGAACCATGTGGTTTATCTCAACTAATTTCAATGAGATACGCTACTATACCGATTGTTCACAGAGTTGGTGGGTTAAGAGATACAGTTGAACCATTCGATGGAAAAACAGGAACAGGATTTACATTTGAAAGTTTCGATGCATACGATATGTTAGATGCAGTATATAGAGCAACATATTGCTATTATCAAGAACGTCATATTTGGAATAAAATTATGAAGAATGCAATTCAACAAGATGTAAGTTGGAAAAAATCGGCACTACAATATATAAATATGTACAGTGAAATCGTCTAATGAGATGGATTATAGGAGAGACTAATGAAACAACAAGAGTTAGAACACAGAATAGAAAAATATTTAAAAAGACAATTTGGGATCACAATAAAATCAGCGAGTAAACGTCAAGTTTATGAAGCGTTAATGAGTACTGTTAGAGAAAAATTATCTGAGAAAAAATTTGCGTATGAACAAGAATTAAAGAAAACAAAGCAAAAACGTGCTTACTACATGTCAATGGAATTTCTTGTAGGTAGAACTTTAAGAAACAATTTATTTAATCTTGGAGTAGAAAAAGAAATCAAAGAATATCTTTCTGACAATAACTTCGATTTAGATGAAATTTATGATATCGAACCAGATCCAGGATTAGGTAATGGTGGGCTAGGACGTCTTGCTTCATGCTATTTAGATGCTTTGACTAGTAGCGACTATCCTGTGACAGGATTTTCTATTCTTTATGAATATGGTATCTTTAAACAAGTAATTAACAATGGATGGCAACAAGAATTCCCAGACTATTGGTTAGATTTAGGTAAGTATGGATTAGTTTATAGAAATGACGAAGAAATTGAAGTAAGATTCTATGGTCATGTCGAAGAAAAAATGACAGAAAACGGCTTTAAAGTTGAACATAAAGATTATACTTCAATCCAAGCAGAACCCTATGATTTACTAATTTCTGGATATAAAACAAAAACTGTAAATACTTTGCGTTTATGGGAAGCAAAAGCAAAAACTGGATTTAATATGAAATTGTTCGAACGTGGGGAATACTCTAAATCCTCTGAAGCAGAAGCAATAGCCTCTTCAATTTCTAAATTATTATATCCAGCAGATAGCACAAATGAAGGGAAAGAATTACGTATTAAACAACAATACTTCTTTATTAGTGCTTCATTACAACAATTAGTGAAAAATCATTATAATGAATTTGGAACATTAGAAAACTTAAGCGAATATGTTGCGTTACATATTAATGATACTCACCCAGCGATGGGGGTTCCAGAATTAATGAGATTATTGTTAGATGAATACGGATATTCATGGGATAAAGCATGGGAAATTACAACTAAGACTTTTGCCTATACTAACCACACAATTATGGCTGAAGCATTAGAAAAATGGTCTGTAGATTTATTCAAACCATTATTACCCCGTATTTACTCGATTATTGAAGAAATTAATAAAAGATTCTGCCAATGGGTAATCGATCAAGGTAAAGATTATACATTAGCAGAAACAGCGATTATTTATGATAATCAAATAAGAATGGCTAACTTATCAATTGTAGGAAGTCATAATGTCAACGGAGTATCGAAGTTACATAGTGACATTCTTGTTGAATCAACGTTTAGAGCATTTAACGAATTGTATCCAACAAAATTTGGAAATGTAACGAATGGTATTGCTCACCGTAGATGGTTAGGTCAAGCAAACCCAGAGTTAGCATCTTATCTGAAAGAATTAATCGGTGATGACTTCATTAAAGATTTATCTAAAATCAGTAAATTAAATGATTATAAAAATAACAAAAAAGTTGTTGCTAAACTACAAGAAATTAAGAAAGTTAAGAAAGAACAACTTGCTGCATATATTCAAAATACAACAGGTATAACTGTAAATCCAGAATCTATCTTTGATGTACAAGTTAAGAGACTTCATGAATATAAACGTCAATTACTTAATGCATTACATATTGTCTATTTATATAGAGAAATTAAGTACAATGGATTACGTCCAGTATCAAGAACGTTTATTTTTGCTGCAAAAGCATCGTCAGGATACCAAATGGCTAAAAATATAATCAAATTTATCCACTCTATCTCTCAAATGATAGAATGTGATGAATTAGTGCGTGAATATATCAAAGTTGTATTTTTACCAGATTACAAAGTAACACTTGCAGAAAAAATTATTCCCGCTGCTGATATTAGTGAACAAATTTCACAAGCAGGAAAAGAAGCAAGTGGAACAGGTAATATGAAACTAATGCTAAATGGAGCTTTAACATTAGGAACACTTGATGGAGCTAATGTAGAGATTCATGAAGCGGTCGGAGATGATAATATATTCATCTTCGGTTTAGAAACTCCAGAAGTAGATGCGTTATATGCTTATGGATATAAACCTTGGGAATACTACAATAATTCAGTAAAAATTAAAGAAACATTAGATTTCATTAGAACTATGACTGTAGGTGGTATGAATTTCAACTTTATCGTAGACTACTTATTAACTCAAGATAATTATATGTGTCTAGCTGACTTTGAAAGTTATATTACTGCTCAAGAAAAAGTTGCCGAAACTTATCAAAATAAAGAAAAATGGGGACAAATGAGTTTAGTAAATACAGCTAATGCTGGTATCTTCTCTGCAGATAGATCGGTAGAAGAATATGCTAAAGATATTTGGAACATAAAAAAAGTAAAATAGAATATTAGTTTTAAAGGGCAATCTATTTGGAAAAATTTTCCGTAGGTTGCTCTTTGTTTTTGAACAATAACTTAGTAAGAAATAAAATTATACTTAAATTTGTATAAAGTATATATAAACATGCCATTCTCATAGATAAAATACGATTAATATGGTAAAATTAAAAGGAAAGACTGTGTCAATTTCAAAATTAATATTTATTTTGAAATGTACACTTAGTAAATAAAAAAGAGGTAACTATGGCGAAAGAAAGAGCAGATGTCCTTTGTGTAAGTCAAGGATTATTTGAATCACGAGAAAAAGCAAAACGAGCTATTATGGCTGGTATTGTATATAATGATAATATTAGAATTGATAAAGCAGGGGAGAAGGTTGAGTCAACTGCAGAACTTAGAATTAAAGGAAAACAGATGCCTTATGTAAGTCGTGGAGGACTTAAATTAGAAAAGGCAATTAATGAATTGAACTTTGATGTTAAAGACAAAGTGATGATTGATATTGGTTCATCAACTGGAGGATTCACTGACTGTGCGTTACAAAACGGAGCGAAATTTGTATATGCGCTAGATGTTGGTACTAATCAACTTGTGTGGAAACTACGTAATGATGAACGTGTAAAAGTAATGGAACAAACTAACTTCAGGCATTCTGTTAAAGAAGATTTTGATGTTTATGAAATTGATATTGCTTCAATTGACGTTTCATTTATTTCATTATCATTAATACTACCAAATCTTGCTGAAATTATAAAAGATGGTGGAGAAGTTTGTGCGCTTGTAAAACCACAATTTGAAGCTGGAAAAGATAAGGTAGGAAAAGGTGGAATTGTACGAGATAAAAAAGTCCAATTAGAAGTAGTTGAAAAAGTATTGCTTTTAGCAAATAGTGTTGGATTTAGTATGACAAATCTATCATATTCTCCAATAACAGGTGGAGAAGGGAATATTGAATTCTTAATGCTTCTTAAATACAATGTAAATAAAGAAGTGGAAAATAGTAAAATCAATATTGAGCATATTGTAAATAATGCTCATAATCACTTTAAATAGAGGAGGAACAGATGTTAATTCAGTTAAATATTAAACAATTTGGAATAATTGAAAAAGCTACTATAGAACTTAAAAATGGTTTAACTGTCTTAAGTGGAGAAACTGGTGCAGGGAAATCAATGATTCTAGCGGCAATTTCACAACTGTCTGGTCAAAGAACATCGACGTCTTATATTCGTTACGGTGAAGAAAAGGCGAGTGTTGAAGGTGTATTTGATTTTCCTAAGAGTAAAGAAGTTAAGAAAATTTTTAATGAACTTGATTTAGACCTTGAAGATGAGGTTATTGTAGTTCGTCGTGATATTTATAGTAGTGGAAAGAGTGTATGTAGAATTAACGGAACAATAGTTAATTTATCTACGTTAAAAAAAGTAGCTGCTCATTTATTAGATATTCACGAACAACATGATAATCAAGTATTATTAGTGGAGAAAAATCATCTGAACTTGGTAGATTCATTTAATAAAGAAATAATTCAACCTGTTTATATAAAATACAAAGAAAAATATAAAGAATACCAACTTATTACAGAGAAAATTGATAACTTAAAACAACAAGAAAGTGATGTTCTTCAAAAAGTTGATTTTCTGAAATTTCAGTATAAAGAATTAAGTCAGATGAAGCTTAAAAAAGATGAAGATTTAGATCTTGAAAAGGATATTGATTACTTAGAAAATTTTGAAAAAGTAAATACACTAGCTCACAGTATTACAGATGGTATTGATGGTGAGTACGGAGTATTATCAAAACTTGCAGAAATTAGATCTAATCTAGGAGAACTAAGTAGGTATAATTCTAATTTTGAAGAAAAGTATGAAGAAATTACTAATTTATACTATATTCTAGATGATTTGAAATATGAAGTATCTAGTTATACTGATGTAATTGAATATGATGAAGAAAAACTAGATCGTTTAATTTATAGATTAGATAAAATAAAAACATTAGAGAAGAAATACTCTAAACCACTTAATGATCTTATAGTTTTTACAGAAACAATAAAAGAAGAATTAGATGAACTAGAAAACTATGAAGAAAACTTTGAAAATTATCTAGAAGAAAGTAAGAAAATCGAAGAAGAACTGACGATTCTAGCTAAAGAGTTAAGTTCAATAAGAAAAGAGACAGCTTTAAAACTAGAGAAACTCATACAAGATGAGTTAAAATTCTTATACATGGAAAAAAGTACTATTAAAGTAGATTTCAAAGAAAAAGAATTTTCAACAACAGGAAAAGATAATGTCAAGATTCTAATTAGTGCGAACTTAGGAGAACCTTTAAAATCATTATCTAAAGTTGCTTCAGGTGGAGAACTTTCAAGGGTAATGTTAGCCTTGAAAATAATCTTCTCAAGAAGTATAGAAGCAACTTCGATAATATTCGATGAAATTGATACTGGAGTAAGTGGAAGAGTATCACAAAGGATGGCTGAAAAAATGTATCAACTTGGTATAGGTTCGCAAGTACTTTGTATTTCGCACTTGCCTCAAACTACAGCTTTAGCAGATACAAATCTATTAATCAGTAAAGAAATAATAGATAAGAGAACATTAACTGTAATTAGAGAGTTAACTGAAGAAGAGAAAATTGCTGAAGTAGCAAGGATGGTATCAGGGGATACTATGACAAAACTTTCAGAAGAACACTCTATAGAAATGTTACGCTTAGCAGAAAAAACTAAAGCAGAAATAAAAGAGAAACTAAAAAAATAGTTACAAAAAATACCAATAAGGTATAGGAGGAACATGACAAAAGAAGGAAAAATATTAAAAGCACTTAGTGGATTTTATTATGTGAATTGCGACGGAGAAGAGATTACCTGTCGAGCACGAGGTAACTTCAGAAATGAAAATATTACACCACTAGTAGGCGATGATGTAAAAATTCAATTAAGTGATAACAATACAGGATATGTAGTAGAAATTTTAGAAAGAAAAAATGAATTACTAAGACCTAAAGTTGCGAATATAGATTATAGTATTATTGTAGTATCTGTTAAAGATCCTGAGTTTTCAAGTAAGTTATTAAATAAAACAATTTGTTTAAATGAAAATAGTAATGTAGATATTATTATAATTTTTACTAAGTTAGATTTATTAAATGATGATGAACTAGAAAAGATGAAAGGAATAATGAATTACTATTACGAAATAGGATATCAAGTATTTACGAATTCTGAAGAAGATATTAATAAATTAAAAGAAGTTATTTCTAATAAGTATGTAGCGATATCAGGTCAATCAGGAGCAGGAAAATCTACGTTTATTAATAAACTAGCAGAGCACTTAGACATTGAAACAGGGGGAATTTCGAAACATTTAGGACGTGGACGACACACAACAAGACATACGGAATTCTATCAAATTGATGATTTTTATATCGCAGATACACCAGGATTTTCTTCGCTTGATATTACATTTATTGAAAAAGAAGATCTACAATACTTATTTAGAGAGTTTCATGACTATGATTGTAAATTTAAACCGTGTAATCACATGGAGGAAATTCAATGTGGTGTTAAAGAAGCGGTAGAAAGTAAAGAAATATTAGAAAGTCGTTATGAAGACTACAAAGTATTATTTACGGAAAAACAAAATCAAAAAAGAAAATATATAAAGGAGAGATAAGATGAAGAAAATTTTACCTTCAATTTTATCAGCAGATTTTGCTAATTTAGAAAGAGATATTAAAGAATTAGAAAATATAGGAATTGATATGTTTCATATAGATGTTATGGATGGGAATTTTGTACCGAATATTTCATTTGGTTTTCCAATAATTGAATCAATCCGTCCTAAAACGGATAAAGTTTTTGACTGTCATCTAATGATTTCTAATCCAGAAAATTATGTAGAACAATTTTGTAAAGTTGGATGTGATATGGTATCTTTCCATATAGAAGCTACTAATCATGCAGATAGATTAATACAAGTAATCAAAGATAATGGAAAGAAAGCAGGGATAGTATTAAATCCTCAAACACCGCTTGAAAGTATTAGATACTTATTACCAAAATTAGACTATGTTCTAATTATGACTGTTAATCCAGGATTTGGTGGTCAGAAGTTCATTCCAGAAATGCTTGAGAAAATAGAAGAATTAGCTAATATTAGAGAAGAAAAAAATTATAACTTCTTAATAGAAGTAGATGGTGGAATAAACGTAGAAACATCGAAAGCATGTCGAGATAAAGGTGCAGACTTATTAGTTTGTGGTTCATTTTTATTTGGTGCAAGTGATAAAGAAAAAACATTGGGTGAGTTGTTAAAATAATGAATACAAAAAAAATAAGCATAATGTTAGGTGGGGTGTTTCCTGAAGAACTACCTTTATCTGACTTATGGTGCGGAGTAGATAGAGGAGCATTGTACTTACTTGATAAGGGGATTAATCCATTATTAAGTTGCGGAGATTTTGATTCAATAAATTCTGAACAAAGAAAAAAAGTAGAAGAAAAATCTAAGTATATTAGAGTAAAGGATAGTGAAGATTTAACCGATGCAGACTTTGCTTTAGAAAATATACTAGAACTATTTGATTCGGTAGAAGAAATAGATATTTATGGAGCAACAGGAAGAAGATTAGATCACTTTTTTGGTAATATCTTGCTGCTAAATAATGAGAAATATAATAATGTCAAAATAAGTATTATTGATGATAATAATATAATAACTTTAGCCCATAGTGGACAAAATATTTTTGAAAAAATTGAAGGATATAAGTATTTCTCAATAGTACCTATATACGAAAATACTTTAATGACAATAAAAAATTCTAAATATGAAGTTGAAAATTTAGTGCTGACATTAAATCGTCCTAACGCTACCAGTAACGAATTTAAAAGTAATGAGGAAATAAAATTAGAAGTAACTAATAATGTATTAGTTATGTACTCAAAAGATTAGAAGGAGAAACAATGGTAGAAATAATACAATTTATGTTAATAGCTGTTCTTGCAGGATTCTTAGGCTCTTTAGTAGGATTAGGTGGTGGAATTATTATCACACCTGCATTAACAATTTTATTTGGATTTGATATTAAATATGCTATTGGAGCAAGTATTGTCGCGGTTATCGCAACAAGTAGTGGTTCGGCAATAGCATTTGTAAAAGATCATGTTAGTAACATGCGAGTAGGTATGCTTTTAGAAGTATTTACTACAGCTGGAGGGGTAGTAGGTGCCCTTATGGCTGGAGTATTTTCATCTAAATTATTATATATCTTTTTCTCTTTAATACTGTTAAATTCTTTTTATGGAATGTTAAAGAAAACAGGTTTAATAACTAAGGTGAAAAAGGAAGAAGAAAAAGTAGAAAATGATAAGTACGCAAATAAATATAAATTAAATTCAACATACTATGACAAGGCTACAGGTGAAACTGTAGAGTATAATGTTACTAATGTACCTCAAGGTTCACTTGTTATGTTTGGTGCTGGGTTTGCTAGTGGATTACTTGGAATCGGTAGTGGAGCGTTTAAGGTTGTTGCTTTAGATACTTATATGAAATTACCTATTAAAGTAAGTACAGCGACGAGTAACTTCATGATGGGAGTTACTGCAACAGCTAGTGCATTAATATATTTCTTTAATGGTACTATTAATCCGGCAGTAGCAGCACCGATAGCGATTGGAACATTAATTGGCTCAAGAACTGGAGCAAAAGTAATGCAAAGATTAGATGCAAAGTATATTCGTTATATTTTTCTTCCAATTTTACTATTTACTATTATAAACATGTTCCTAAAAGGTCTGGGGGTGCTTTAATATGAATAATAAAAGAGATATAAATATAGTAATTGCCAATATTATAAAAACAGGAGTTTTTGTAAGTTCATTCTTTATTATAACAGGAATAATACTTAGTTTTATACAAGGAGCAAATAGAGTATTAACTATAGAAAGATATACGTTTAGTGAAATGCTAAGAGGTTTAGCAACATTGAATTACTATTCATATCTTATGTTTGGAATATTTCTTTTAATATTGACACCTGTATTACGTATACTAGGTTTACTTTATGTCTATATTGAAGAAAAAGATTACAAATTTGTAAGAATTTGTGTTTTAGTACTTGTAATTCTAATAGTTAGTTTAATGTTAGGAGTAACACACAGTTAAAATATAAAAAAAATTACAAAATAAAATGTTAAACTATGCGATAAGACACAATTCATCGTAATTTGTGAACAAAATGTGAACGAAAAATGGTAAAAAGTAGGAAAAATCATACTTTTTATCATTTTTGTTTTGCTATAATAAAGACTATGTTATACAATAATATTATAAATATTTGCACTAAATATAATTTAATATTTTTAAAGGAGGTATATCTATGTTGGATCCACTATTACTTGCTAGGATACAATTCGCAGCGACAACAGTGTTCCACTTCTTCTTTGTACCGATTACTATTGGTATGGTGTTCTTAATCGCGATTTTTGAAAGTATTTATGTTAAAACTGGCGATGAACATTACAAAAGAATTACGAAGTTCTTTGGTCACTTATTCCTAATTAACTTCGCTGTTGGGGTTGTTACAGGTATCCTACAAGAGTTCCAATTTGGTATGAACTGGTCTGAATATTCTTCATTCGTAGGGGATGTTTTTGGACCTTCACTTGCGATAGAGGCATTACTTGCATTCTATCTTGAGTCTACATTTATCGGTATTTGGATTTTCTCTTGGGAGAAAATTAACAAAAAATTACACGCAATGTGTATTTGGTTAGTAAGTATCGGAACACTTATGTCAGCGTTCTGGATTTTATCAGCTAACTCATTCATGCAACACCCAGTTGGTGTTAAATACGTTGAGAACAACGTAATTGGTAAAAAAGCAGAGATGATTGACTTCCTAGCAATCATTAAAAACCCATATTTATGGAACCAATTCCCTCACGTAGTAACAATGGCGTTAACTGTAGGAGCATTTACAATTGCAGGTATTGCATCTTGGAAAATGGTTCGTAAACAAGAAGTTGCAGTGTTCAGAAAAGCATTTAAAGTATCTATCGTAGCTGCTTTAATCGGTTCATTAGGATTATTTTGGACTGGACATTCTCAAATGCAATATTTAGTAAAAGAATATCCTATGAAAGTTGCAGCTGCTGAGGCTCTGTATGAAGATACAGGAAATTCAGCACCATTCTCAGTGTTAGCAGCAATTGACCAAAAACAACAGAAAGCAGAACATTACCTTGAAGTTCCAGGTATGTTAAGTTTCTTAGCATATGATAAATTTGAAGGAAGCCTTAAAGGCATGAAAACTCTTCAAAAAGAAATGGATGAGAAATACTATCCAGTAGTCGGAAAACATATCGATTACACACCAGACGTACCAACAATTTATTACTCATTTAGAGTTATGTCTGGTTCAGTTGGTATCTTAATCTTAATGTCGTTACTTGGTACTATATATGCATTCAAGAGAACTGAGATTAAAAAACGTTGGTTCTTACAACTTATGCCATGGACTTTACTAGTAGCTGAAGTTGCTACTGCTTGTGGTTGGATTATGGCAGAGATGGGTCGTCAACCGTTCTTAATCTTCGGAGTGATGGCTACTGAATCTGGAGTTTCTCCAAACTCAGCATCATCAGTATTGTTCTCACTATTAGTATTCTGTGTACTATACACAATTTTAGGTATTGCACAATTTGTAGCGTTCAGATATACAATGAACAAAAAAGAAACAACTGTGAAGGAGGTAGCATAGTATGGATTGGTCAGTAGCTTTACCAAATATATGGTTCTTACTTATTACAATACTATTTACAGGGTTCTTCGTGTTAGAAGGATATGACTTCGGAGTTGGGGTTTTAGCTCAAGTATTAGGTAAAACTGATGAAGATAAACGTGTTTACTTCAATACAATTGGTCCTTTCTGGGATGCAAACGAAGTTTGGTTATTAACAGGTGGTGGAGCGATGTTTGCAGCGTTTCCTATCTGGTATGGTAAATTATTCAGTGGATATTACATCGCATTTGTATTAATGCTTGTAGCGTTAATCCTACGAGGCGTATCATTTGAATTTAGAGGTAAATTAGGAGATAATAGAGCTTGGATTAAATCATTCGATATAGCAATGTTTGTTGGTAGCTTACTTCCTCCAGTATTATGGGGAGTTGCAGTAGCTAACTTCATGACAGGAGCAAACCTAGACGCTAAGAAAAACTTAGTTGACGGTTTCTTAGGATTATTATCACCATTTACTATTCTTGGTGGAATTATGATGTTACTTCTTATGTTAGTTCACGGAGCACAATTTTTAGCTCTTAAAACTACTGGAGAATTAAGAAACGCAGCTCGTGCAACATCTGCATTATTATTCCCATTTGCTGCGGTAGTAACATTAGTATTCGCAATTTGGGCTTTATTTAAAACAGATATTTTCACAACAAACTACTACGTTGGTTTAGTACTAGCTTTAATAGCAGTAGCATTCTTCGTGTTATCATTTGTTTTAAACTTCAAAGGTCGTGACTTAGGTGCATTCTTAAGTACATCAGGAACTTTAGCATTCCTAACTCTAAGTGTCTTCGCTGGTATGTTCCCACGTGCTATTATAAACAGTAATGATGTTAGTCAATCACTATTTATTTATGATGCTGCGAGTGGAGTATACACTCTAAGACTTATGACAATAGTTGCATTATTCCTATTGCCATTCGTTTTAGGATATCAAGTTTGGTCATATTCTATTTTTAGAAAACGACTAACTAAAGAAGATGAATTGGAGTATTAGTCAATGAAAAAAAAGGAAGCAAAATTAAAACTTCCTGTTAAAAAAAGTCTTACATTGACGCTATTAATATTATCAATATTCGAAGCAGCTTGTATAATTATACAAGCTGCTTTTTTATCAAAAGCTATAGTGGGGTTATTTGATAAAAATTATGATAATGTTGTAAGAGATAGTGTCCTTTTTTTAATAGGTTTTATATTTAGAATAGTGTTCTTGCATTTACAACAGTATTTTACAGAAAATCATGCAATAACCTTTGAAAAAGAACTTAGAAAAAAACTATTGAGAAGTTATTTTGATTTAGGTCCTGATTTTACGTCTAGAGAGGGATCAGGAAAATTAGTAACATTAGCAATTGATGGAATAGGAAAAGTAAAACAATATTTTGAACTAAATGTATCAAAACAAATACGTGGAGCAATTATACCAACCTTAGTAGTTATCTTTATATTTTATACAGATTATGTATCCGCCTTAATGATAATATCTGTAATCCCAGTTATCGTTATTTTTATGATACTGTTAGGAATTAATGCTAGAGATATGGCGAATAGACAATATAAAAAATATAGAGCTCTTTCGAACAACTTTATCGATACAATTCGAGGAGTGGAAACACTTAAATTCTTAGGTGTAAGTAAGAATTATTTACCAATAATGGAAAAGAAAAATAGAGAATATCGTCAGAGTACTATGAAAACACTTAGTGTGGCATTTCTAAATAGCTTTGCCTTAGATTTCTTAACAACTATAGCAATTGCTCTTTTAGCTGTTAGATTAGGGATATTACTATTAGATGGAAGTACAGTGCTATTACCATCACTTACTGTATTATTAATAGCACCAGAATTCTTCCTACCGATGAAACAAGCCGCAACAGATTATCATGCAACACTTGATGGGCAAATGGCTTATGAAGATATTAACAGAATGATAATTGATAATAAGAAAAATAAATCTGAGAAAACTTCTATTGAGAGTGTAGATAGTATTAAACTAAAAAATATCGGTTTAATTAAAGATGAGAAGAAAATTCTTGATAATATTACTTTGTCAATAAACAAAGGTGAAAAAATTTGTCTTGTAGGACAAAGTGGAAGTGGTAAAACTTCATTAATCTCAATATTATCAGGATTTAATGAACAAAGTGAAGGTGAGATATTAATAAATGATGAAGTTACAAATTTAAAAAATGTTCACTGGTCGAGTAATATTTCGTATATTTCACAGTTTCCATATATATTCCCAGATACAATTCGTAATAACATTTTATTCTATAGTGATGAAAGTGTTAGTGAAGAGTACTTAAAAGAAATTAGTAAATTAGTAGGATTAGATAAATTAATTTCAACTCTTCCACAAGGGTTTGATACTAGTATCGGTGAAGGTGGACAAGAGTTAAGTGGTGGACAAGCACAACGTATAGCTATTGCCAGAGCTTTAATAAGTAATAGAGAAATAATTATTCTAGATGAACCTACTAGTCATCTGGATATTGAAACAGAGTTTGAAATTAAAGAAAAACTGTTAGAGCTATTTAAAGGAAGAACAGTTATTATAGCTACACATAGACTACACTGGTTAAATAATGTAGATTATGTGTTAAATCTAGAACAAGGAAGGGTTAGTGATTTCGAAAAAGTCGTAGAATTTAAAAATTCACCTCGATTTGATAAGTTAAAAGCTAATCTAGTAGGAGGTAGCTATAGTGAAAAATAATTCAATTGTAAGAACAGAACTTAAAAAGAATAAAGCGGTAATGAGTGGAGTTGTATTTTTAGGATTAATGTCTGTTATTAGTGGAGCAGCGTTAATGTACGTATCAGGATTTTTAATTAGTAAAGCCTCATTACGTATAGGGAATATCCTAATGTTACAAGTTCCAACTGTATTAACTAGAACTTTCTCACTAGCACAATCAACATTTGCTTATATCCAAAGATTAGTAAGTCACAATTTAGTATTAGGAATAATAGAAAAAATGCGTAGTAGGGTGTACAGAATTTTAGAACCTAAAGCGTTAAAACTTAAGAAAGAATATAAATCTGGAGATCTACTAGGTATAATTTCAGAAGATATTGAAAATATGCAAAATATTTACTTAAAAACAATCTTCCCTAGTATTATTTCGTTAGTACTATATGTACTTTTTATTACAGTTATGTTTGGATATGATATGAATTATGCAATCTTAGCATCTTTATTCGGATTATTTATAATATTTGTAGTACCATTCGTGTCACTTACAATTACTAGAAAAAACTTCCAAATTATGAAAGAAGCTAAATATAATTTATATCGTGATTTTACAAGTGCTATTTTTGGATTAAGCGATTGGATTTCTTCTAACAAAGTAAATGAATTTATGGATGACTACCAAGCTAAAGAGGAAAAACTTTTAAAACGAGAAAGAAAAATTAAAACATTCGTTCACTTAAGAGAAAACATTGTAAACCTACTTGCTGGAGCCACAGCGTTCTTAATGATTTATAGCTGTTGGAATATGACGGTAAATAACGTAATTGAGAATGTTTATATTGCATCATTTTGTATGATGATATTATCAGTTCTTAGTGTAGCTGTGATGACTAGTGAAGCAGTTGCTCACATACCAGGATATGAAGTATCAATTAATCGTGTTAAAGAATTTTATGCTCAAGAAGATAATGAACAAATCGAAGTAACTGATGCGAAAAATTCTGATGGTAATATTATTGATGTCAAAAATTTATCTTTTGAATATGAAGAAGGTAAAATAATATTAAACAACTTATCACTTTCAATTAAGAAAGGTGAGAAAGTAGCAATATTAGGAAGAAGTGGTGTTGGTAAATCTACATTAGTAAAACTATTAACTGGGACATATACTGACTATAATGGAGAAATAGTTGTACTAGATAAAAAACCAACAGAAAAAATGTTAGGTACAGAAATTTCACTATTAAACCAGAAACCATATTTATTTGATATGACTATTAGAGAAAATTTAAAACTTGCTCTTTTAGATGCAGGTATAGAAGATTCTGAAATTGAAAGTAAGATTAATGATAGTTTAGAAAAAGCACAATTAACTAAATTACTGAAAAGTTTACCTGATGGTATAGATACAAATGTATTTGAAACTGGAAGTAGATTTTCTGGTGGAGAACGTCAACGTATTGCATTCGCTAGAAGTATAATTCAAAACAATGAATTGTTGTTACTAGATGAGCCAACTGTAGGGTTAGATCCAAAGACTGAACATGAACTATTAACTACAATTTTTGAATCTAGTAAAGATAAAACAATTGTTTGGATTACCCATCATTTAAATTCTATCGAATATATGGATAGAGTAATCTTCATTAAAGATGGAGAAATTGAAATGGATGGAACACATAGTGAACTATACGCAACAAATGACAAGTATAAGAAATTGTATGACATGGATAACATAGCGTAGCATAAAACAAAGTATTTTTTAAAAAAACTTGTAATAAGAAAAAATAGAGTTATAGAGAATTAATTTTTCTATAACTTTATTTTTTGGTTGTATACTAAATCCGGAACATGGAAAAAATTCCAACCCCGGATTTAGTATACAACCATTTTTTTGTTATAGACAAATAAAGTAATTCTTTAATAAAAGCTCAATAGTTTCTAAAGAATGAAATTTTTTTTACATTGTATTATACTATTGACTTTAAAGATGATATTTGATAAAATATGAATGAATAAAAATAAATATTCATTCATTCAAATAGGAGGTGATTTAATTGGATAAAAAACAGATGTTAAAAGAAGCAGCTTATGAGGTATTTTCTAAAAAAGGGTATAAAGCAACGGCAATTTCAGAAATAGCAAAACAGGCAAAAGTGGCAGTTGGTACTTTTTATAACTTTTATGAAAGTAAAGAAAAAATATTTCTAGATGTTTATATAGAAGAAAATAATCGTATTCGTCAACTGATGATAAACAATATCGATTGGGAAGGTGATGTAGTTAAGCTTACAGAGGAGCTTTTTGGTCAGTCAAGAAGTTTAATATCAACTAATAAGATTTTATCAGAGTGGTACAATCCTGCTATTTCTAGTGAATTACACAACTATTATTCATCAGAAGAGGGGAAGGCATCTAATCAATTCTACAAGTTTTTAGTTGAAAATTTTACTAATCGATTGCAAATAGAAGGGTATTCTCAAGAAAAGATTCAAGAGATTTTGAAAATTTATACTCTTTTTAACTATATAGATATGAACGTTACGGAAAAAGATATTCCTAATGTTAGTGAAACAACTGAAAAATTAGCAATTTATTTTGTAAAAGGATTATTTAAGGGGTAGCAACAAAAGTTCTAAATTCTCATGAGAACACATAGTTAGTGGCTTATTGATATTTTATTCACTTTATAAATGATTTTAGATATCTAATAAATTAATGAGGCAAGTGACTCGACAAAATCGTGTTTCTTAAGAAATCGAGATATATGAGTCACTATCTTTTAGAAGAAAAATGAATGAATTTTTTAAAATATTCATTATAAAAAATAGTATTTTAAATAGAGTAACAAATTTAGTTAATATAACTATATCTTAGGCTACACCATATTAACTATAATTTTAAGAAAGAGGAAGAAAATGAAAAGAGGTAAAAAAATGTTAACTATTATTTTTATTATAGCTGTGATTTTGGTGGTAATAATATCTGGAATATTCGTATTTCTTGGACGTAGTCAAACTTTATCTGTGAAATCAATAGATAATGTAAGTGATAATCTTTATGTGTTTCGATTTGAAAAGCCAAATAATATGAGTTGGAAGGCAGGTTCATATATAAAAGTTACAGTTCCTAATATTGAAGATAAAAAGGAAAATAACCGTTGGCTTACTATTGCAACTAATCCAGATGAAAATGAGATTGTTCTTTTGACTCGAAATAGTGGAAGTAAGTTTAAACAAGAGCTAACTAATTTACAAATTGGTGAAAAGGTTAACGTTAGTTGGTTAGATAAAAACTTAGAGATTGTAGATGGTCAAGAACCTATTGTTTGTTTTGCATCTGATGTTGGTATTGCAGCAATTAGACCAATTGTTAAAGAATGGAGTTCTAAACGTTCGATTATACTAAATCATTTAGATAATGGGGTAAAGGTCTTTAATAAAGAGTTGATAGAGTTATCTAATAAAGGACAAGATTTCACTTATGAAACTAGTAGAAGTATAGAACAAAGTCAAGATAAACTTAAAAAGGTAGTGGATAATTATGGAAATAGAGCAATATATCTTTTATCAGGTAAACCTGATGATGTTGAGACTATGAAAAATTTTCTAGAATCCGCTGGAATAAGTAAGGAAAAAATAAAAATAGATAGTTTTAAGGGATTAAAATAACGTTTTTGATATGAAACTCTTTTATTGAACAAATCAGTAAAATAGCTTCATATCTTTTTGCATTATAAATTTGGTTCTACAAAATTTAGGACTGATGAGAAGGGTCATGAGCTTAAAGCTCATGATTCCTTTTTTTAAAAAATAGATATTAAATAAATAATTTTTGGATTGAAATTAGATAGTTAAACATTGTAAATCAAATTTTAGTTCTTGAATTTTATCTTGTCAAGAAATTATATATTATTATCGATAAATTTAGCTATTGTAATATTATTGTCCAGTTTTAAGCAGCCATATTATCATAGTCTATTAGTTCTTTAACATTTCTATCAGTATTAGAATATCCAAGGTTAAATACGATTAGAATCCTAGTTTTAAGACTGAAGAAATTTCTATAACCATAACCTGTACGCTTTATATTTTTAATCTTATTAATGATACCTTCTATTGGTCCATTAGATAGATTGTATCTTAATGAGTTTTCAATATATGATTTATTATTAATAAATGTTTTAAAAGTAGCTGAGAATTCTTCAGCGATAGTATCTCTATTTGATCTAATAATATCAAAGAATCCCTTATAATTACGTGCGTCAAATGCATCAAAAAGCATTTGAGTCGTATAGTATGCATCCCTTAATACTTCATCTTGATTAATAAGATGTTTCACTATTTCTCTACTTGAAATCCATTGTTTAAAATAATTTTTTTTCCGTAATCATCAATAGAAATCTCATCTTCACGCTTTAATAGTAGTTTCCAATATGTTTTGAATTGATTATAAATTTGATCTTTTTCTTTAATTTTATCTTTAGTATCATCTTTTGAAATAGTATTAAATCTTTTCATAATACGTATTCTAAGATTATTTAATGAATTATTTAAGGCTTGTATTATATGAAATCTATCAATAATTACAGTAGCATTAGGGAAGATATCTTTAATCATAGCCATATATCCTGCATTCATATCTGTACAGATCATTTTTACTTTTAAACGTTCTTTTAATGAATATCTAGATTTAAAATGATTTACTATAGTAACTTTTCTATGATTTGTAAGTATATCGATTACTTTGTGAGTTAATGCATCACAATAAATAAAACTTAAATGACCTTCTACATCATTAGTTGATCTAAATTCATCAAGACATAAGTATTCAGGTAATTTAGAAGATGGTCTTCTAGTTTCTGATTCAAACAATTCTTTTTGAATATTATATACAGTCATATCGCTTATATTACATTCTCTAGCGATAGATTTTCTAGATGATTCTAGTGTTAATCGGTATATAACTTCTCGTTTTAATTCAAGTGAGATAGTAGATTTTCCTTTAGTTATAGATGTTTCAGCTGTAGAGTATTGATTACAATTTCTACAGTAATAACGTTGTTTATTTAAGTGAAGGTATGTATTTACACCACCACATTTTTGTAGTTTAATGTAGCTAGTTTTACATCCATTTTTAACAACTTTAGAATTACATTTTATACCACATTTTTCACATTTATGATGTTTGTATTCAAGTTTAGCATAAACAATTTTAAATAATACTTTGGGAGGAAGAGGAGTATCTTTATGTTTTGAACAAATCACTTCTTCAACTCCATTAATTTTAACATTATTATCGATTACCTCTAGTAATTTTTTTATATCTATACTATAATTATTCATGACACAAATATTCCTTTCTTTAGTTTTGGTCGATTAAATTATAATGGATATTTGTGTTTTTTCTATACTTTTTTTCACTTTTGTATATAATTTAATCGGACTGATTTCTCAGAAATCACGATTTTTGAATCACTCCATTTTTTCTTAATATTTAGTAAAAGTTTAAAATATGTATATAAACAAATAAGGATGTATGTTAGAATAATATGTAATAGTGATTATATTAAAGTAGGAAGGATAATAAAATGGAAGTATTTAATAGTCTTTGGTTTGAATTTACTAAATTACCGGAGGTAACTGCAATAGTATTAGGAGGTTCTAGAAGTGGTAGTAACTATGATAGAAGTTCTGATTATGACCTATATATTTATTGTGAAAATATACCTAATAAAGATGTTAGAAAATTAATTTTAGATAAACATTGTTCTTATATTGAGTTAGAAAATCAGTTTTGGGAAGTAGAGGATAATTGTACTTTATCTGACGGAATAGACATAGATATTGTTTATAGAAATATAAATGATTTTGAGAATAATATAGAAAATGTTGTCGAAAAACATCAAGCGAGTAACGGATATACAACATGCTTTTGGCATAATTTGAAAAATAGTAAAATTCTATATGATCCACATAAAGAATTTTATAGAATAAAAGAAAGATTTTCAGTACCATTCCCAAAAGAATTAAAAGAAAATATTATTTTGAAAAATTTTCGTTTATTAACAGGGAATTTACCTTCTTATGATAAACAGATTATAAAAGCATTTACTCGCGGAGATTTAGTTAGTGTAAATCATCGTATTGCAGCATTTATAGAATCTTATTTCGATATTATATTTGCAGTAAATGAACTTACTCATCCAGGAGAAAAGAGAATGATATCATATGCTAAAGAACATGCTAAAATTCTCCCTAATGATTTTGAAGTAAATGTGAATGAATTATTAAATAGTATAGGTAGTAATATAGTTGAAATAGAAAACAATTTAAAAAATATTATAAAAAAATTAGAAGATATTTTTTAATTACCGATATATAAAAAGAAACCGATATATAAAAAGAAGCTGAATTTTGTTTAGTTTGAATTTTTTAAACCTTTTTCATCGATTTGAGAGTCATTTAGTATATTTTGGAAGTTTTGAAATTGTATTTCAGAACTTTCTTTTTTAATATTCATTTGTATTTATGTTATAATAAGAGAGTTGAGTAAAGACTTTTGAGAAATGATATTATATGAAGGTATATGAGTATTTAAAGTCTTCACTAAGAAAAATAAGAATTTGATTGTATAGAATCATTTGAGGTAATTTATGCAAAAGAAAAATAAAATTGTAATACAAGGAGCAAGGGAAAATAATCTTAAAAATATAAACTTAGAAATTCCACGTGATCAGTTTGTTGTTATTACTGGATTAAGTGGTAGTGGTAAAAGTTCACTAGCCTTTGATACTATCTATGCTGAAGGACAGCGTCGTTATGTGGAAAGTTTAAGTGCATATGCTAGACAATTCTTAGGTAATCTTGAAAAGCCAGATGTTGATCTTATCGAAGGATTATCACCAGCAATATCAATAAATCAAAAAACAACGTCGAAAAATCCAAGATCGACTGTTGCGACTGTAACAGAAATCTACGATTACTTACGTTTGCTTTATGCAAGAATAGGAGAAATTTATTGTCCAAATCATCATGAGAAGATAGAAAGTAGTTCAATAAGTCAAATCGTAGATGCGATTATGCAGATGCCAGAACGTAGCAGAATACAAATTGTTGCTCCTATTGTTAAGGATAAAAAAGGTACACATAAAAAATTAATAGATAAGCTAATAAAAGACGGATATATTCGATTTAAAATAGATGGTGAATTATATGAAGTTGGGGATGTACCAGAATTAGATAAGAATAAAAAACACTCTATTAGCGTTATTATAGATAGGATTGTCATAAAAGAAGGAATTGAAACTCGTTTAGCAGATTCATTAGAAACTTCATTAAATCTTTCTAATAATGATCTAGTAGAAATAGATGATGTTAAAGAAGAAACTACACAATTGTTCTCGACAAAATATAGCTGTAAACATTGTGATTTCACCTTGGGAGATTTAGAACCTCGTATCTTTTCATTTAACAATCCTCAAGGAGCATGTCCAGAATGTGATGGTTTAGGAATGCATGAAACGGTTGATGTTAATAAAATTATCCAGAAGGATTTAACGATAAATGAGGGAGCAATAATTGTTTACAATAATGCTACATCTACATATTATCCAAGTTTAATAAAATGTGTATGTGAGCATTTTGGAATTGACATGGATACTCCATTTAAAGATTTGAAAAATGAACAGCAACAAATTATTTTATATGGAAACAATCAAGAAGAAATTACTCATAAATATATTAATGATGAAGGTATTATGCGTTCACGTATAGTATATTTTGAAGGTGTAGCCAATAACATACTTAGACGTTATAAATCAGGAATGACTAGAGCGACGAGAGAAGCTATGGCTAAGTACATCAAAGAAGATTCATGTCGCAGTTGTAAAGGTCAACGCTTAAAACCAGAAATACTGTCAGTATATGTAGCCGGAAAAAATATCGCAGAAATTTGTAAAATGTCTATTAAAGATAGTTATGAATTTTTCCAAGATATAAAATTAAGTGAAAAAGATTATGCAATAGCAAAACTAGTACTTAAAGAAATTAAAGCTAGATTACAATTTTTAAATGATGTAGGGCTAGATTATCTAACATTAGATAGATCATCGGGAACATTATCAGGAGGAGAAGCTCAGCGTATTCGTTTAGCAACTCAGATTGGTTCGAAACTGATGGGGGTTACTTACATACTTGATGAGCCGTCAATTGGGTTACACCAAAGAGATAATGAAAAACTAATTAATACTATGTTATCTATGAGAGATATAGGGAATACAGTATTAGTAGTTGAACATGATGAAGATACGATGATGGCTTGTGACTATATTATTGATATTGGTCCTAAAGCTGGTGAACACGGTGGACAAGTAGTGGCGGTTGGAACACCAGAAGAGATTATGGCTAATGAAAATTCTATAACAGGAGCATACTTATCTGGTCGTAAAAAAATACCAGTACCGACTGAAAGAAGAGAAGGTAATGGAGAAAATATTGTTATTAAAAAAGCTAGAAAAAATAATCTTAGGGATGTAAGTGTGAAATTTCCACTTGGGAAATTCATAGGAGTTACTGGCGTTTCAGGTAGTGGGAAATCAACACTTGTTAATGAGATACTATTTAATTCTGTGAAGACTGTTCTTAATAAAGAGGAAATCGATACAACTGTAGTCAAATCTGTAGATGGAATTGATGGAAATATCGATAAAATTATTGACATCGATCAAAGTCCAATCGGAAGAACTCCACGAAGTAATCCTGCAACTTATACTGGCGTATTCGATGATATACGAGATTTATACGCTAGTACAAATGAAGCAAAACTACGAGGATACAAAAAAGGACGTTTTAGTTTTAACGTTAAAGGTGGTCGTTGCGAAGCTTGTAGTGGTGATGGAATATTAAAAATAGAAATGCACTTCTTACCAGATGTTTACGTACCGTGTGAAGTATGTAAAGGAAAACGATACAATAGAGAGACTTTGGAAGTTAAATATAAAGGTAAGAGTATAAGTGATGTCTTAGATATGACTATTAAAGAAGCGTACGAATTTTTTGAGAATATTCCTAAGATAAAAAATAAACTAGAAACATTAGTACATGTAGGACTTGATTACATACGATTAGGTCAAAGTGCAACAACCTTATCAGGAGGAGAAGCTCAAAGGGTTAAACTGGCGAGTGAACTTTATAAGAAATCTACAGGTAAAACACTTTATATTCTAGATGAGCCAACAACAGGTTTACATATCGATGATATAAGTAGATTAATAAAAATTATCGATAAATTAGTTGATGGTGGTAATACTGTAGTAGTGATTGAACACAATCTAGATGTTATTAAGTGCTGTGATCATCTGATTGATTTAGGTCCAGAAGGTGGAGTTGGAGGAGGTACAATTCTTGCAGAATGTACCCCAGAAAAATTAATAGAAAATAATGAAAGTTACACAGGACAGTTTCTGAAAAAACTTTTAAAATAAAAAAACACATTAAATAAAATAAGTCTAAAATTATCAAATATTAAAAAAATATTTTAAATATTTTTATCTTATGGAAACCTTTTACTAATGAGATTTCAAGATAAAATATATAAAACGAACACATGATTATACAAATTTTGAGGTTGTTTTACGAGTTTAACTGTGGTAAAATATAAATATACAACTAAAGCGCTTGTAAGACTTACCATACATTCGGGCCTAACACTTTTTGAACGGGAACGAAAATCGCTTATCAGTATAAAATGCTTCCTTTGAGAAGACTTTAGAAAGTAAGGCTATCGTACCCACCTGATTATATCAGGACCAATTCAGGTAAGAATCTACGGCGTTTTGGTTTTTTTAGACTGGTTATAAGTGTTACCAGTCTTTTTATTATTTGATTTTTAGAAGAATATGGAGAAAGAAATGTTACATCAATTTTCAAGAAATGAATTAGTAATAGGAACAGAAGGTTTAGAATTATTAAAAAATAAAAGAGTAGGAATACTAGGTGTAGGAGGCGTAGGATCTTTTTCTGCAGAATCATTAGCTCGTTCAGGGGTTGGTTCATTAGTTTTAATGGATAAAGATGATATCGATATTACAAATGTAAATAGACAAATTCACGCTACAACAGAGACTGTTGGATGTAGTAAAGTAGAAGAGATGAAAAAACGAATTTTGGCTATTAATCCTGAATGTGAAGTAATAGCTATTCAAGATTTCTATACAGAAGATACTTATCCAATATTTTATGAGAAACCATTAGATTTCGTTATTGATGCTTGTGATACAGTAACTTTTAAAATACATTTAATAAAATATTGTTTAGCTAACAATATACCAGTAATTAGTGTAATGGGGTCTGCGAATAAAATAGATCCAACTAAATTCCAAATTGCAGATATTAGTAAAACTACTGTTTGTCCTTTAGCAAAAGTAATAAGAACGAAACTGAAAAAAGAGAGGGTTCGTGGAAAAGTACCTGTAGTATTTTCTACAGAAAGTCCAACAATTGCTAATAAAGAATACTTAGAAAAAATTGGAAAACAAGATTCAGAAATACGTAAAGCTAAGATACCACCAGCTTCTAACGCATTTTGTCCATCAGTAGCTGGTCTTATAGCAGCCAATTATGTTTATACAACTTTATTAAAAAATATAAAAATATTAACTGTTGAAAAACCTATTTAAAGAATGAAAACAACGCTAGTTATAGCGTTGTTTTATTTTTTATCAAGGTTGACATATCAAAGTTCATGCTAATTTTTCTGTAAAAATTACACATAATTTGAAAACAGTATTTCATATTAGTATAAAAAAAAGGTTCGAAAATTTATAATTTAATTTGATTTTTTATAAAAAAAAAGGTATAATAGTTATAGATGAGAAAGGAGGATTACTTTGAAGAATAAAGGAACATTACTGGCACAAAACTTAAAAAAACTTCGAAAAATGAACAATTACTCTATGTCAACTGTAGCGGATAAACTAGAGTTATCATCTCATGGTGTTTATGCTAACTGGGAATACGGTAGAAACGAACCTAATGTAGCGACACTTGTATCTATTGCGAAACTTTATAACGTTTCAATAGACGAACTTGTGGGGTATAAAACAGAAAAAGGGGAACCAGATGAGTTGGCAGACACTCACTTTGAAGTAATTGATATGATTAAGTCACTTGATAGTGAAGATTGCAAATTAGTAGAAGAAGTTTTAAGAAGATTTAGGGGATATTCTTTTTCTAGAAATATAAATCTATAACAAACTCAAATACTTAGGCTATAGAGTTAAAATGTAGTAAATTAAATTAATAGTTTTTAGATATAGGCTAAGTAGTAATACTTAGCCTATATTTTCCTTTTCTATATGAAATGGGGTGATAACTATTGATGTAAAGATTTTGATGAATCGTATAATTAGCGAGTCAATAGAAAAAAGAGCCAGTGATATCCATATATACCCACATATATCCGGAAATTCCTTTATAAAACTCAGAGTGAATGGACACCTGAGTAAATATGAAAAATATTCTAATAGGGAGTTAGAACAAATAATATCTTTGTTGAAATTTAATGCCAATATAGATATTTCAAGAAATAAAGAACCTCAAAGTGGACGTTTCGTTTATAATTATAACGAAAAAGATTATTTTTTACGCGTTTCTACATTACCTTTAAGTGAACTTAATGAAGGGTGTGTAGTGAGGATTTTTATAAATGAATTAGAGGATGTTGATTATAGTATCTTCGAAGAAGATAATCAATATATTAATAACCTTTCAAAAAGAGCCTATGGTTTAATATTATTTTCTGGACCAACAGGTAGTGGGAAATCAACATCGATGTATAAACTAGCAAATGAACTTGCTAGTAGGGATAAACAGGTTATAACTGTAGAAGATCCTGTAGAGAAGAATATACCTACTTTAATCCAAATGCAGGTAAATGAAAAAGCTGGAATAAATTATGACAATGCATTAAAATCAATTTTACGATGTGATCCAGATGCTATGGTTATCGGTGAAATCAGAGATTTTAAAACTGCAAGTCAAGTAATTACTTCATCATTTTCAGGTCATTTGGTATTAAGTACAATTCACTCAGAAAATTCTATCGGTGTAATTAATCGATTAAAAGATTTAAACCTGTCATTAGAAGATATTAAGCAAACTATACTTTGTATTATTTCTCAAAGATTGGTGAACTTAACAAATGGAAAAAGAGGATTAGTAACCGAAATATTGAAGAAAGAAGATATTCATGATTATATAGATAACAATAAAATAATAGAACACTCTTTAGAGTATAAATTTCAATTAGCATGTGAGAAGGGGTTAATCACTACTGATGAAAAAGAAAAATGGGGATATTAAAAAAGCTCTAGATAAAGAGAATAAAATATATTTTATAAAACGTCTATATGAATTAATTGATCATGGATATATGCTTGAGGATTCTTTAGAATTTTTACTTATTCAATATGAAGTTGCTGATGACGAAATTAAAAAGATAAAAGAAAAACTCTCTAACGGAAGTAAATTATCCGATATATTGGGATATCTTGGTTATTCACAACTAATTGTTAGTAAAATAAAATTTGCTGAAGATTATGGTCGAATAGAAGATATGTTAGTCGAAGTTGAAACATATCTAAAAATAAAAAAAATACAACAAGAAAAGGTAATAAAAACTTTACGATATCCACTATTTTTAACACTCACATTAATATGCCTTATCATGGTATTTAATGCGCTAGTAATTCCACAATTTGAGAACATCTATACTTCATCTAACATTAAGATGGATCTCCAAACACTTATATTAATCAAATCATTATATTATATTCCAAAATTTATTTCAATTATTTTTTTACTTACCCTTATAGGGATAGGTTACATTTCTTATACAATTAAATATAAGCCAAATCTATTTTTAAAATCTCTTATATATATTCCTAAAGTAAGGAACTATTCTAAACTATACTTTTCTTACAGATTTTCTATGGAATTGAGTTTATTTCTTATGAGTGGATTTTCATTAAAAACAGCTTTAGAAGTCATGGTTGAAGAAGACTATGATTATTATTTAACGCACTTTTCTAAAGAAATTTTATATGAATTAGATAAGGGTATTAGCTTCGAAGATTCAATCGGGAAAATTAAATACTTTGATAATTCTATGAGAAAATTTGTGAACCATGGGAAAAATAATGGTCTGATTGATAAAGAATTAAAGCTATTTAGTGAACTTATGTTAGATACTTTTCTAACATCATTAGATAGAAATTTGAAAAAACTACAACCTATATTATTTGGTATATTAGCCGTAGTTATAGTTGGATTATACATGGTTATACTTCTACCTATATTTAATATGGCTAGCTCGCTTAAATAAGGAGGAAAATATGAAAAATATTATTAAAAAGTTCAAACATAAAGATGGCTTCACACTTATTGAGATGTTAATCGTGCTCTTCATAATTGCAATACTTCTTATTCTTATAATCCCTAATATTACTAAGAATATAGATACTGCAAAAGATAAAAGCTCTGAAGCATATGAAAAAACAGTTCAATCCCAAGTAACAGCTTATGAAATTAATGAAAAAGATAAAGATGTTACTTTCGAAAAACTAGTAGATAAACATTATTTAGATGGCCCAGCAGATAAAGCTAGTACAGCACCAAATGGTAAAAAAATAGTAATAGCCAATGGTAAAGCAACATTACAAAAATAACGGGGCGTTTTCTTTAGTAGAGATGCTAGCGGTACTTTTAATAGTAAGTATTATAGTAATCATATTATCTAGAATATCTATAAATACCTATGAAAAATACCAGGAAAGGTTAGCAGTTAATGAACTTGTTTCTGAAATATACAACGTCCAAACAAGAAGTTTAAATGAAAGAAGAACATTCATTTGCTTTTATATGGATGATGAAGAATTTGATACTTTTTATGATGATCATGAGCATTGGAAAAAAATAAAAAGGGTAGGGAAACCAAAATTAGGATCAGGATCAGTGACCTTTGAATATAGGAAAGGAAATTTAGTGTCAAAAGCAAATACTGTAGATGTACAGTTTGATAATAGTAAGTATAGAATAATTGCTCATTTAGACACTGGATATATAACACTCGATGAAATCTAATAAGAGAGCTTTTACATTTGTAGAAATGATAGGGGCATTGCTTATTTGCTCATTATTATTCGTGTTTTTGATTCCTAATATGGTACGCCAATACTCAAACTTAAATAAAATCGAAAAAGAATTAGAAATGAAGGAAATATTATATGAAGAAATATGTAGTCATTATAAAGACCATGTCTTCACAACGACACGAGGTGATTATTACATAAGTGTAGATGAAAAATCAGCGAGAATAGAGGATGAACATACGGGTGAAAAAGTTAGCTATAGTTAAAGACAAAAAAGCATTTACCTTACTGGAACTCACAGTATCCTTATTTCTATTAATTATTTTAACTTTACTACTTATGTTAATCATACAAACTACAATGACTACCTCAAAGAGATTTCTAGATTATTCAAATTATGAATATGCTTTAGCTCATAAAAAGATATTAGAAACGTATAATAATAGTGCTAAGGTCTATCAAGAAAGTAATTACATCTTAATGAAAAGTAAAGATGATGTCGAAGACGTAAGGATTAACTTTAGAGGTGGAAGGATATATATAGATAAATTCAAAGATTCTAATAATTTTGCCGGATACATTCTTGTCTTGAAAAATATGAAAGGCTACTCTTTATCTCAAGATAATGACATCATACATGTCTCAATTGTCGATAAAAGTGATCACAAACGAGAGATTTTCTTGCGAGTTAAAGATGAGAAAACTGATAAAGAGAAAGAAAAAGAAAAGAAAGAAAAAGAGGAAAAGGCAAAAGAGGAGAAAGAGAAAAAAGATAAAGAAGAACATGATGAACACAATAAGGAAGGTGAGTAGATTATGAATTCAAAAAAGAAATATAAAAGAGCCAATGCCATAGTTGCCTCACTACTTGTAACGCTGTTGGTAATAACAGTTTTGTTCAGCATAATAGGAATATACATAAATAAAATGTATAGTTTAAAAAATTTAAATGATTATTATGATAAAAAAATAGTACAGCAACTTCAAGAAAACAGTAAATCTAAATAATATGTAGGCATCCTAATCTCAAATGGTGAGGTTAGGATGTTTTATAATTAAGTTGATAAAGTAGAATTCACACTTTTTTTAAATTTATGCATTTTGGCTCAATCCCTACAATAAGTAAAATAGAAAAATAAGTTATTTGTTGCTTTGTTTAAGTAAATAGTTTAAAATATTATTATATTGTCAAAAATTTAAAATTTAATTTTAAGGAGATTTTAATGGGTAAAAAATTATTGTTAGGACTAGTAGGTGCTGGAGCAATAGCAGCTGCTGTATTTCACAAAAAAGAAAATTTTAGTACAGAAGAACGTGCAAAAGTAGAAGAAGCTAAAAAGTATTTAGAAGAAAAAGGATATGTCGTAACGGGAAAATCTAAATTTCCTGTGAGAAGTTTAAACTTACTTTCAGTATCTTCATTACCAATGTATTATAAAGCTGCAAAGACTGTAGCTAAATTTATTCTATAAGATTATGTTTATACCAGAAAAAAATTATTCTTTCTATGAAGAAAATCCTAAAGGGAAATTAACAATAAAAAAATTTGTAAAAGAAATGTATTATCGTCTAATGTATGATGAAATATCATTGCTATCTGCAAATTTAAGTTATTATTTTATTTTATCATTATTTCCTATGTTAATCGTAGCATTGGCATTAACTCCATACTTTAAAATTGACCAACAATTTCTATTAGAGAAGATTCAAAATTTTGCCCCTGGAGATTTAGGTAACTATCTTTTTGATATGATTTCTGAAGTATTAAATAATAAGAACAATACGATTATCACTGTGGGTATTGTATTTACTTTATGGTCAGCGTCTAGTGGTATTTATGGGATTATTATTGCCTTTAATAATGCCTTTAGAGTTAGAGATGGAAGAATATGGATAGTAACAAAATTAATTAGTGTAGTAATTACAGCGTTGTTTTTAGTAGGAATGTTCGTAGTTCTTGCACTAGTCGTATTTGGAAAACAACTTACATATTTATTATTTCATAAATTTAATCTAGATGAAGGTTTTTATAATTTGTGGTCAATTTTAAATTATAGTTTCCCGATACTATTTACATTTTTCGTATTTGTATTTTTATATATAATGGGACCGAATTTAAAATTAAAAGCTATTAGTATTTTACCAGGATCTATATTTGCCACAGTTTCCTGGACTTTAGTAAGTAGATTATTTGGATACTATATAGATCATTTTTCTAGCTATATTAAAACATATGGAACAATCGGAGCATTTATGGCGTTTATCATCTGGTTATACATTACAGGATATATATTAATTATCGGTGCAGAAATAAATGCGATATTCCATAATTATAAAGTAGAACATAGAGTATTTGAAGAAACACATACTACAGAATAAAAATAAATAGATAAAAAATATATAATAGACAAGTACAACCATTGTTATGTACTTGTCTTTATTTATGAAAAATTATTATAATACACTTTAATTGCTAAATATTTGATGTAGTTAGTATACAATAGAAGTGCATAATTATATTAAAAGTTAGCGTTTTATAGTATAATAATAGTTAATAAATTTTGAATTTTGATTATAGATTGTGAGGAACTAAACCATGAAAAAAGAAATATATTTAGCGGGTGGATGTTTCTGGGGAGTAGAAGGTTACTTTGCACAACTTGATGGAGTTTTATCTACAAAAGTTGGATATAGTAACGGTCAAACTGCAGAAACTACTTATCAAAACATAAAATCAACAGATCATGCAGAAGTAATTTACTTAACATATGATAATTCAGTATTACCATTAAATGATGTATTTCGTCATTATTTCAGAATTATTGATCCAGTAAGTGTCAATAAACAAGGTGGAGACAGAGGTCGTCAATATAGAACGGGTATTTACTACGTAGATGAAGAAACAAGAGACGAAGCTGTTAAGTTTATAGAAGAACTTCAAAAAAATTATACTAAGAAAATTGCTGTAGAAGTAGAAGCGGTAAATAACTATATTGATGCTGAAGAATATCACCAAAAATACTTAGAAAAAAATCCTACAGGGTACTGTCATGTAGACTTAAGTTTAGCGAAAAAAAGCTTATAATTTATTAAAATAAGTTTGAAATAATTACTAAAAAAAGGTAAAATATAAGTAAGTATAAATAATAAATAAGGAGTTAGAAAATGACAAATATTTTAATTTTTGGACACAAAAACCCAGATACTGATACAATTTGTTCAAGTATCGTATACAACAATTTAAAAAGACTTCAAGGAATGGATACTGAAGCGGTAAGACTTGGAGAAATTAACGATGAAACAAAATATGCACTTGAGTATTTCAACGTACGTTTACCACGTTTAGTTGAAGAAGTAGCAGAAGGGCAACATGTTATTTTAGTTGACCACAATGAATTCCAACAATCAGCTAATGGAATTGAAAAAGCAGTTATCCGTGAAGTAATCGATCACCACCGTATCGCGAACTTTGAAACTGCTGGGCCATTATATTACCGTGCTGAACCACTAGGATGTACAGCTACAATCTTGAAAAAAATCTATGAAGAACAAAGTGTTCACATCGATAAACAAATGGCAGGATTAATGTTATCAGCAATTATTTCTGACTCATTATTATTCAAATCACCAACATGTACTTTACGTGATAAAATAGCAGCAGAAGAATTAGCAGCTATCGCTGAAGTAAATATTGAAGAATATGGTTTAGCAATGCTTAAAGCCGGAGCTTCAACAACTGACAAAACTGCTGAAACATTAATTTCTTTAGATGCTAAAGAGTTTGTTTTAGGTGCAGATAAACTTGTAGTAGCTCAAATCAATACAGTAGATGCGAACGAAGTAGCAGTAAGAAAAGCAGAATTAGAAACAGCTATTAAAGCAGAATTAGATTCTAAAGGATTAGCAGCATATGTATTTGTAATCACAAATATCTTAACTTCAGATTCAGAAGTATTAGTATTAGGAGATAAACAAGATAAAGTTGCTGCTGCATTTGGAAAAACTCTTGAAAATGACTTTATGACACTAGAAGGTGTTGTATCACGTAAAAAACAAGTAGTTCCTCAAATTACAGAAGAGTTTTCAAAATAATTATTAAAAATATAAATTTAAGAAAGTGAGGACATTGCTTCTCACTTTCTACTTTATATAAATAACAAGAAGAAGGAAAAATATGTATACATTTAAAAAATTATATTGGCCTATTATAAAAAAGGTCATATTAAATACATTTATTGTAATTGCCTTTTCTGGTTTGACTAAAGGGAGTTTGCGAGTCGATCATCCAGTATATGGTTTTCTTGGAGCATTGCTTATTACTATTTTATTTATATTAGTTCGACCTATTTTATTGATAACTATAATGATATCAATATTTAGTTTGGGATTATTTTCGTTATTAGTTAGGACGTCACTAGTATATTTAGTTTCTTTTATATTATCACCACATTTTGAGATAATGTCTTTTTGGACAGCATTTGGTTTGGTAATAATTATTATGTTATTTAATTTTATATTGAATACAAATGATAGAAAGATAGTAATTAAAACATTTAAAAATAAATAAAAGGAAAAAAATTATGCAAAAAATTACAACAAGAGATCTTGTAGAAAAATTAAATCTAGAAATTGTTAGTGGAGAAAAGGGGTTAGATAGAGAAATAACTACTGATGAATTATCGCGTCCAGCTTTACAACTGGCAGGATATTTTTCTCATTATTCACCACAGAGAATTCAAATTTTAGGAACTAGTGAATTATCATTTTTCAAATTAATTCCTGATATTGAGAAAAAATCAAGAATGAGAATGCTTTGTACAAGAATAACTCCATGTATCATTATATCAAGAGATTTAGAAGTTCCTAAAGAATTGAAGGAAGCTGCAGAACGATACGATACACCCGTTTTAAGGTGTCACAAAGATACTACAAAACTTATGGGGAATATTTCAAACTATCTTAGAAAAGAATTTGCACCTGCAACTTCAGTTCACGGTGTGTTTATAGAAGTTTATGGTATTGGAGTATTAATCACAGGAGAAAGCGGAATTGGTAAGAGTGAAATAGCTCTAGAGCTTATTAAACGTGGACATAGATTAGTAGCTGATGATAGAGTTGATATTAAAGAATTAGAAAGAGGTTATTTAATTGGAAGCTGTGAATCAACGTTAATAAAACATTTATTAGAAATTCGTGGATTAGGTATTATTAACGTAATGACACTATTTGGTACTGGTGCAGTACGAAGTGATAAGAGATTACAATTAAATGTACACTTAGAAACATGGAATGATCAAAAACAATATGATCGTATAGGATTAGGAGATGAACACAGAGAAATTCTTAATTCTAAAATTGAAAAGAAAACAATTCCTGTAAGACCAGGTCGAAACGTAGCAATCATTATAGAATCTGCAGCGATGAACTACAGATTAAATCAAATGGGAATTAATACTGCTAAAGATTTTACATCAAGACTAGCAGCAGAAATAAAACAAAATAATATGAATAATGGGGTGAACTAATATGACATTAGGTTTCTTAGATCCAGTTGCATTTCATCTATTAAGTAAACCTGTTTATTGGTATGGAATAATAATTGCTACAACAGTATTTTTTGCGTATTTGCTTGCAGATAGAGAAGCTACTAGACGTGGCTTAAAACAAGATACAATGTTAGATTTATTGCTAATAGCATTACCAATAGCATTCATCTTTGCACGTGCATACTATGTAATATTTAGATGGGAGTATTATGCAGGTGATTTTAGTAGTATGATAGCTATTTGGGATGGTGGAATAGCCATCTATGGAGGGTTAATTGGAGGATTTATAGTTCTTTACTTCTTTGCTAGAAGAAGAGGCGTTAAGATAATAAAATTATTAGATATTATAGCTCCAAGTTTATTAGTAGGACAAATGTTAGGCCGTTGGGGGAACTTCTTCAACCATGAAGCATACGGTGAGATAGTCACTAAAGAATATTTAGAAAATAGATTTATACCGAATTTCATTATTGAAAATATGTATATTGATGGTGCATATCGTCAACCAACGTTCTTATATGAAAGTTTATGGTGCTTAATAGCACTTGTAATATTATTACTAGTAAGAAATAAATTAGCTCAAAGTGAAGTTTTTGCAGCATATTTGATTTTATATGGAGTAGAGAGATTCATTGTTGAAGGAATGAGAACAGACTCACTTTATATTGGAAGTCTTAGAGTATCTCAAGTCCTTTCGCTAGTATTTGTGGTAGGAAGTTTGATATACTTAATAGTGCTTAATACAAAATTCAAAGATAAGAAGATTTTGTATAGAGAATCATAATAAAGAAGGTGGAAAATATGTCAGAAAAAATTTATGACTTAATTATCGTTGGAGCGGGTCCAGCAGGTATGACAGCTTCAATCTATGCATCACGTGCGAATATGTCAGTGTTGATGTTAGAAAGAAAATATCCAGGTGGTCAAATGCTTTCAACAGAAGAAATTGAAAACTACACAGGATATGAAATGGTAACAGGTCCTGAACTATCAGAAAAAATGTTCGAACACTCTAAAAAATTCGGAACAGAATTTGCTTTTGGTAATATCACAAAAGTTGGTGAAAAAGACGGACTTAAATATGTTGTTGCAGGAGAAAATGAATATGTTGCTAAATCATTAATTATCGCAACAGGTTCAGAACACAGAAATCTAGATGTTCCTGGTGAAGAACAGTTCTCAGGAAAAGGTGTAAGTTACTGTGCAGTATGTGATGGTGCATTCTTTAGAAATAAAGAAGTAGTAGTTATCGGTGGAGGAGATTCAGCGGTAGAAGAAGCTTTATATCTTTCTAATCTAGCAGCAAAAGTTACTATTGTTCACAGACGTGATGAACTACGTGCACAAAAAATTCTTCAAGATAGAGCATTTTCTAAAGAAAATATTGAGTTCGTATGGGACAGTGTTGCATATGAAATCAAAGGTGAAAGAAAAGTTTCATCAATTGAAGTCAGAAATGTAAAAACTGGAGAAGAAAGTTCAATTCCAGCTGATGGTGTGTTTATCTATGTTGGGATGTTGCCGCAAACACAAGATTTTAGAGATATAGGAATTACTGATGAAGCTGGTTATATACCAACTAACGAAAGATTAGAATCATCAGTACCAGGAATTTTTGCTGCAGGTGATGTTCGAGTAAAAGAAATTCGCCAAGTAATTACAGCAGCTTCTGATGGTGCTATTGCAGCTCAAAGTGCTTATAGCTATGTAGAAGGTTTAGAATAATAGTCAAAGAAGAGAGGTTCAAATTAGAGCCCCTCTTCTTTTATTTAATTTCAGAACTATATTTTACAACTTACCTTAAGTAAAAACTGTGGAACTATTAAGAACCACAGTCTTTAATATTTTATATTTTATCCTTTGAAATCAAAAATACTCTTACGCTTGCCGAAATCAAACTTTATATGATTATTAGAATTTACGACTTTATCTCTAAAATCATTTACTGGGATTTCTTCGTTTTTACCAGAAGGATATGATCTCTTATAAACTTTCGAATTAGTTACACCATCAAAATCAAAAGCATCAGTTTTTTCTAAAGCTAAACCATCATTGTTTAGTTTATAGAATGTATATCCATGAACTTGAGCACCACCTGAGCCATACACTTGGAATACTTTATCCTTAGTTATAGAAAGAGTTGTTCTTTCTCCATTTACACGTTCAGGAGTAATACGTACTACTTTATTGTCTTTATCTAGAGTGTAGACATCCATTGGACTATATTCATTTGGTTTATCCTTACTAGCTTCAGTAAATAGTAATAGTTCATCAACTCCATCATCATTAATATCGAAGAATCCGTAGTTTAGGAAGTTATTACCGACTTGTTTTTCACCGAAAACTTTATAATTACCGATAGCTACTGTATTAACATCTTTAGCGTCATTTTTACCGCTACTTATAGCATCTTTATAATTTTTAAGAACACTAGCATAGGCAGTTTCATAGTTGTCAGTTTTTTTACGTTGATTGTTATCTTTCTTGTCTTTCTTATCATTATTTTCATTAGAAGAACTTTTACCAAATTTCTTTACAGATTGCCAATTTTCTCCATCAAATTTCATTACTTCTGATATAGGGAAAGTATCGTTAAATTCTTTCTTAGAATTATATTCTTTATTATTAGTAATGTCTTTATATTTACTATCATCAGTATCAAGACCTGTGAAAGTAATAACATTAGTTTTCTCAAGTTTATCTCCATCTTTTGAGAATTTTAAGAAATTATATTCCCCTGTATCTTTATCAAATTTTCTAATTTTTATAGTTTTATCTTTAAATACAGCAGAACCAGAGTTGTTATTAGATCCATCAATGCCAAGTTTATTTAAAATAGCACTATCAATAGTTTCTGGATTAAATAATCTTATAACTTTATGATTTTTATCAAATGTATAAATATCAAATGGATTATTTGGCTTATCATTCCTAGAAATAATAAGTTCTTTTCTACCGTTGCCATCTATATCATAGAAAACATACTTGATATAATCATCATTTTTTTTCTCTTTAAGAGCTGCTTTAAGAGCTTCAACATTAATAGAACTATCTGCATTATCTGGATTATTGATAGCTTCTTTATATTTTTTAAGAACTGTGCCATATATCTCATTTTCATTTACTACTTTTTGTTTAGCATTTTTACTGTAGTAATAATATCCACCACCAGCAAGTAATAATATACCAAGTAGAGAAGAAATAGTTGCGACTAGTTTTCCTTTTGATTTTTTCTTAGTGTTAGAAGGAGAATTGTTAAAATTCTTTGGATTCATTACTGGCGGAATTGGAGGGATAACCTATCTATTTTGATCATTGCTATTTTGATATGTATTTGGGTTTTGTTGATAATTATTAAAATTATTTTGCTGTGTCGATGCGTAAGTTTGTGTATTTTTTTCTACACCATTAATCTTTGAATTAGTTTGGTTTACACTATAAGTCACAACAGTTTTTTGTTCAGTAGTTCTATTCTGATTAGATTCTTGATTGTAATTATTATCTACATGATTTAAATTACTTTGTTGATTATTTTGATTGTAAGTATTTAGTTTGTCATTAGTATTATCTTTTTCAAAGTAACCAAAGTTTTGAGAATTATCTTGTTGATAGTTTTGGTTATAATTGTTTTGAGCGTTAATATAATCCTGTTCAGTATAACCAAAGTTTTGAGGATTATCTTGTTGATAATTTTGGTTATAGTTATTTTGATAGTTATTGTAATCTTGTTCAGAATAATTATAGTTTTGGTTATTTTGTTGATATTCATTATAATATTGATTATTATTTTGAAGATTATAATTATAATCCGTAGAATATTGGTTTTGACCTAAATTATTTTGAGTATTGTACTGATTATAATTTTGATTATAGTTACCGTAATTTTGCTGATTATTATAATAATTCTGATTATAGTTGTCATATTCTTGGTTGTAATTGTTATATTGTTGATTATAGTTTCCTAAATTATCATCTTGTTTAAGATATTGGTTTTGATTATAATATTGATTATTATTTTGATAAAATTCATTATAATTCTGTTCATTATTTTGATTATTGTTATCATAATTATAGTTTTGGTTATTGCTATTCTTTGGCGGGTTATTGTTATTTTTTGTCATAAACATTTCTCCTTAGTGTCTTATAATTAATATTATAAAAAGTTTTTTAAAGAAAATCAAGAAGAGTTCATGAAAATGTAGTATAAAAAATAGATAATATTAAATTAAGTACAAACAGAGTTATAAAAAAGAAGTAACTCACTAAATTAGAGTTACTTCATAAAGTTCTAAATTATTTGTTATTTTTTTTAGCTAAGTATGGCATGATTAATCCTAATGAAAGTAGGATGATTGGAGTTGCAATATTCATACCTGTTTGGAAAGTACTTTCTGGAGTATACATACCAGAAATACAAGCGAAGGCAGTTAAGAAGAAACACCAAGCCCCAAGCCCAATACCTACATATTTATTCTTAACAAATTTGTATTCAGATTGGAATTTCTCTGCTGATTTTTTTAAGAAGATATATGCAGCAAATACCCATAGGTAACGTAGTGGCATAGTTACTGCATTAAGTTTAACTAACCATCTGAATAAATCATTAACTTCTTTAATTCCAAACATAGGGATAATTAGTAAGATAGAAACGATAACACCAACAAGTTTTAATCCGTTAACGTATACGTCGTTTTCGTTTTTAACTAATAATTTCTTAGGAATGTATTTCTCATCAGCACTACTTAATAACATACGTAGTGGAGCATCAATAGAAATAATAACAACAGAAATTTGTCCAATTAAATCTACAATTGCATAGATAACTAAGAATAAGTTACCAACACCGTAGTAGTTACCTAAAGTTTGGAAAGCGTAGTAAGTTCCGTTTGTTAATAAGTCTTTTGGAATATTATTTGTATCAAACATTAATGCAAGAGCAAATGTTCCTAAGATAGCAGTAGTACAAACCATAACTACTAAAGCAATCATTCCACGAGGGAAGTCTTTTGAAGGATCTTTCATCTTATTAACATAAGGAGAAATCTTCTCACAACCACCGACCGCAAAGACTAATATGGCAATCGATGTAATGTATTTAACATCAAATGTTGGCATAAATGTATCTAGTGACCAATCGATGTTAAATGTTTTTGCTCCAGTAATAGATGGCGCTGTAATAGCCATAACTACGAATAATAATGACATAATGAACATTGAAGATCCAGCTAACATAGCCATCTTTTTAATTAAGTTAACTCCACGAGCAGCTAAGAATAAAGCTATTAAGAAAATTACAAGTGAAGCAATCTGTAAGTATGTGATATTCATTTTACTAATACGATTATCACGGAATACTGTCCAACTAAATGCTGCAATAATACGAGATGGTTTTTGTGAAATATAAGGCATGTGCACAACCCACATTGTCCATCCAGTATAATAAGCAAGGAGTTTACCATGTGTAGAACTTATCCAAGAACTAACTCCGCCTCCAGCATCTTTAAAAGTAGAACCTAGCTCACCAACGATTAATGAATACGGAATAAAGTAAATTACGAAAATTAAAACCCAAGAAACTATAGATTTCAATCCACCGAATTCAGAGTATCCATTAACAACATTCCCAAACGCCCAAACTGTTGAGAATGCCATGAAGGCCAGGGTGTACCAAAATATTTTTTTTGCATCCCTCTCCATTGAGAACCTCCTAAATTTTAAATTATACTAATAACTGCAAAAATGCATTACTAAAATACTAGCATAGTCTACGTAAATATTCAAGTAAAAATAATATAAATTAAATTAAAATTTTTCTATCAAGAAAATATAATGTAATTTTAGAGATTTTAATTAATTATTTATATAATGATGAAGATTGAATTTAAAAAGGTATACAAATATTTTACGTAAATGAGCAATGTAAATTTACATTGTAGAAATATATTAATATAATGTGGATATTTTAAAGTGTATTTAAAGTTTACTGAAGTGAACATTGCTTGAAATGATAGCTATTTTGCTTTATAATTAACAATATTAAGAGAAAGTTATTTGAAAAATTGAGGAGTGATAAAAATTTGAAAAAAAGGCAACGAACATTAACTAGGTTAATGTTGATAATGACGAGTTTGGTAGTCATATCCCTATTGGTAACTTCTTTTTTTGTTAGGGAATATATTAAAAAGCGAGAAGATGAAGTTATTCGTCAAAAAATATATTCTACAGCAAAATTAATTTCTAATGATAAACAGGTTAAAGATGATATAAAACACCATAGACAAACATTAGGGATTCAAAAATTTGCCAATAGGGTTATGGATGAAAGTGGAACAGATTTCGTTGTTATAATGGATGAAACTTTTACTAGGTACACCCATCCAAAAACAGAATTGATAGGTGAAAAGTTTTCTAATATAGAAGATGTAAGTTCAACATTCACTATAGGAGATCACTACAGTAGACAAACTGGTCACTTAGGAGAAGGACTTAGATTCTTTACAGCGATAAAAGATGAAGACGGTGAGAATATAGGTGTTGTATGTGTAGGTTACACCAAAGAAACTGTAAAAAAACAAGTACTACACTCACAAGAAAAAATATTATTTGCTTTAATTATAGGAATTGCTATTGCTTTAACTTTAGCAATAGTGTATAATGGACAACTTAAGAGAATATTATTAAACTATGAACCAGAAGAAATTGCATATAATTATATTGAGAAAAATCTAATATCTGACCATGTTTCGGAAGGTATTATCGGAATTGATATCAATAGGAAAATAATAGTGAAAAATAGTAGTGCCAACCAAATTTTAGATAAGGCGGGCTATTCTAAAGTGAAAAAAGGAGAGAAAATTCCTGATGAAATGTACGAAATTTTCTTTAAATCTATAATTGAAGATAATATAAAAAGTCGAGACGAGCTAGTTGTATTAAATCATATAGAAGTACTAGTTAATAGAAATGCTATATATCAAAATGATAAATTATACGGAGCAGTCGTTACACTTCGAGATCAAAGTGAAATGAAAAAATTAATCACCGAACTTAGTGGTACAGAAAAATATAATGATAGTCTTAGAGAACAAAGTCACCATTTCATGAACAAGCTGCATGTATTACATGGTTTAATAGAGATGAAATCTTACGACGAAGTAGAGAAATATATAAAATATTTAAAAGATGATTATCATGAGAAGATAGGTTATATCTCTGAAAGTATTAAAGTACCCGCTGTAGCAGGTTTTCTACTGGCAAAAGTAAGAGAAACTAAACAAAAAGGTATATCTTTATTAATAGATTCAGATTCGATGCTTTTAAATAAAGAAGGTTTAGATGAACTATTTAATGAACTGTTAATCATACTTGGTGTACTAATTGACAATTCAATGGAATCAATATCGGATAAAAAGGATGGAAAAATTATTGTTTACTTGTATTTAAATACAGAGGAAAATATATTACTTTGTAAAGTATATGATAATGGTTGTGGTATTAGTAAGGATAAATTGGAGAATATATTTGAAAGAGGATATTCAACTAAAGGAGAAAATAGAGGATACGGACTAAATGCCGTTGATACTATTGTGAAAAAATATAACGGTTTAATAGACGTGGAAAGTGAAGTAGGAAAAACTACATTTACAATAGAATTACCTATTTAGGAGGAATAAGAATTGAGAATATTAATAATAGAAGACGATCCAATGGTAGCAATGATACACAAAGAATACTTTAAAAGAAAAGAATTATCCAATGATCTTAACCATGTATCTACATTAGAAGAAGCAAAATCATTTTTAGAAAAATCTGATGCAGATTTAATAGTTTTAGATAATTATTTAACAGATGGTCAAGGAGTAGAATACCTACCGGAATTAAAAGGATATCCAATAATTATGATAACAGCAGCTAATGATATTCAAACTGTAGAAGCTGCATTAACAAATGGAGTAGTGGATTATTTAGTTAAACCATTTACATATGAAAGATTTTCTCAAGCAGTAGATAAAGTACAGGATTATGTATCTTTATTATCAAAAGAAAAAATTAATCAAGATTTAATTGATGATTACTTAAATTCTGGAAGAGTGGAGGAAGAGGAAGACAGCCTACCTAAAGGTTTATCTCGTATAACTCTGAAAAAAGTACTAGAAAACATTAAAGAACAAGAAAGAGGCTTCACTACACAACAAGTAGCAGATGACTTAGATATTTCAAGAATAACAATTAGAAAATATTTAAATCATCTAGTTAATATAAATGTACTAAGTGAAGATGCAGAGTACTATACATCAGGAAGACCGGTGTCAGTATTCACAATTGAAGATCAGAATAAATTAGAAAAATTGTTATAAATATATAAAGAAAGAACGGCTCAAATGAGTCGCTCTTTCTTTATATATTTAATTATTAAGATTCTTTATTAAAGTTTATTAGTCGTTTATGCGTGTACCTCGTTCATAATTTTTTGTTTTTTTGTATTTTTCAATAGTACTGTTAATTTTATCCATTTCTTCTTTTTTGAATTTTTCTTGAATTTCTTTATACGTAATACTTTTTACAAGTTTAAAATCTCGTTGTTGAACTGGTTTATCATAATCAAGTACTTTAATATCGATTCCTGTTTCAGTACGTATAACTTGTACGATACTGCCACCTGTACCAAAACTTGTCATTAAGGCTGTATTGTCTTGTCCCATAGTAAAGGGGCTTTCATAATTTAAATCACCAGTACCAGGATCTGTAGAGTTTTGATAAAGAGCCCTTCCTATTAGAGCGAGTTGTGAATTCGTGTATTCTACTTTTGATGTTTCTTTGTTATCTTCTGAAGAATTATTTTTATTTTCATTGTAAGTATATACTGATCTATAATCAGATTTTGAGAAGTCTAGTTTATCATTTGATTGTTGACTATTTTTTAAGAAGTCTTCTAGACTACTGAATTGATTATTAGATATTGTATCAAGATATTTTCCATCTTTTTTTTCTTTTTCAGATATTGTGATATCATGTATTTTATAATATTTATCTTTTTTATCATTTAGTTTGTAGACGACATATCTGTCATAGTTTATTTCTTTTGTGTGAATCCATATAGTTCTATCTTTATAGAAAGTTGCTCGAGGAATATCATTTCTAGACTCAGCTTGATATAGTATTATAATTTTGTTTGAATTATATGAATAAACAGCAAATGGACTGTTAGGTTTATCTTTTTCAGCAATAACTAATTCATTTTTACCATCTTCATCTACATCATAATAACTATAAGTTATATAATTTTTCTCTTTTCCATGTTCATCATAACTTTTAATAGCGAACTTATTAACTTCAGAATTTTCTCCTAATTCATTATTATCCATAGATTTTTTGTATTTCTCTAGTATAGGCGCGTAAATCTCCTCATCATTTTTACTAGTAGAAAAAATACTAGAGATAGATTTATTAGTAGTTTTTGAATAGTAGAATAAACCACCACTACCAATTAATACAAATCCAAGTATAGTTGATATGATTGGAATGAATTTTGAACGCTTTTTCTTGTTGGGATTAAAGTTATTATTAAGATTTTGAGGAGAGTTCATAAAATTAGGATGTTTTTGTTCATTATAGTTTTGGTATTGTTGATTGTATCCTTCTTGATAACCTTGTTCATTATAATTTTGGTACTGGTTATTATAGCTGTTTTGTCCATTGTAACCATTTTGATTATAGTTGCTATAATTTTGATTAGTATTCTGATTTGAATTTTTATTATTATTTGGCTTAGAATTATTATTATTCATAACATCTCTCCTTTTAAGTGCTTTTATTACTATTATAGAATAAATTTAACACATTTCATAGTAATATTAAAAAAACTCCTAATTTCATATATATTCTATACAAAATTAAGAGTAGGTTTGTATTATTTAGTTACTACGAATGAATACCATCCGTTATCAGAAGTTTCCTCTACAAGTTTGAAACCACGTTCTAACATTTTTTCAAGAAGTTCATCTTTCTTCTCTTCGATAATACCAGAAGTGATGTAGTAACCACCATCTTCTAATAAGTTATACGCATCATCAATCATAAGCTCGATGATGTGGGCAAGAATGTTCGCTACGATAATATTATATTTTTTAGTTTCTTTTGTAAGAAGACTAGCTTGTTCAACTTCGATTCTTTTCTCAAGATTATTTAATGCGAAGTTCTCAAAAGAAACATCAACAGCAAGTTTATCCAAGTCAACAGCTTTAATATTACCATCAGTTAAATAACTAGCAGTGATACTTAAAATACCACTTCCACAACCAACATCGATAACATTATCAGTTCTTTGAACATATTTTTCAAGGTTTTTAATACATAATGAAGTAGTCTCGTGACCACCAGTACCAAAAGCCATACCTGGATCGATATTTATAATATATTTACCTTCAGTATTTTCATATTCACGCCATGTAGGTACAATAACGAATTTTTCACCGATATTAAGGATATCGAAATAATCTTTCCAAGAATTTTCCCAGTCGCTATCTTGAATAATAGTAGTTTCAATCTTGAAGAAATCTCCAATGTTGATATTTTCACCTAAAGCAAGAAGCTCAGCTTCAAAACGCTTGAAAGTTTCTTCATCAAAATTTAGCTCATTGATGTATCCTTTAACGATAACCCCGACTTCAGGATAATCAGCAGGACTAAGCTCAACGATAGTACCGAAATCATCATGTAAGTTCTCCTCAAGAGTAGTAGGATCTTCGATAGCAACCCCAGTTGAACCATAATCAAGAAGAATAGATTCAACTATTTCACTAGCTTCATTAGTAGTATGAATTGTAATTTCAACCCAATTTTCCATTTTATACCTCTCAAATATTTTATTTTTACATATTAACTAGAGTATTCTAGTAATCTACATACCTACACATATTATACTATTTTAAATATTTAAGCAACTAAAAAGGTAGGATAGCTGTCAATATTTCGTGTGTAGAATATACGAGGAAATATTTGACCAGTAAAATATTCTAAAAATTGTAGCGAGATATGAAATTAGAAAATATGTACAGTAAGGACGTAGTGGTTCATCTCTATAGTAGCTGTATAAAGTGGATATTTTAAATATTTTTAAAAAATTTGAAAAAAGTAGTTGACATATAAATAATACGATGTTAAACTTATACTTGTATCAGATACGAGAACAAGTCGAGAAGTTGCATTTGGATAATTTTAGAAAAAGACAGTTAAAGGAGAACAATATGGATACAAAATTTTCAGTAGCATTACACATACTAATATATATTTCAGAAACAGATAAAATAGTTTCTTCGGAGCTACTAGCCAAAAGTGTCAACACAAACAGTAGTCACATTAGAAAGATTTTAGCAGTATTAAAAAAAGGTGGACTAATAGAAAGCCAACAAGGAAAAACTGGAATAACATTGGCGAAAAAGCCTAAAGACATTACATTATCAGAAATTTATCAAATCATTTATCCAGATAAATACTTAGTAAATATCCATGAAGGTGCTAATAAGGAATGCCCAGTTGGTTTAAATATCGAAAATTTATTACAGCCAGTATTTAATGAAGCACAAGAAGCTTTTTATAAAAAACTAGAAAGTAAAACATTAGAAAAATTAATTAAAGAATTATACATAATAGGAGAAAAATAAATAATGAAAGCAGCAGTACACACAAAATATAATAAAAATAATATAGAACTTGAAATTAGAGAAGTAGCAGTACCTACAATAAATGAAAATGAAGTATTGGTAAAAGTTACAGCAGCTGGAGTAAATCCACTAGATAACATGATTTCACGTGGTGAAGTAAAGATTATCGTACCTTACAAACTTCCACAAGTTGCAGGTAATGAAGTAGTAGGTATTATTGAACAAAAAGGAAGTAATGTAGCTAATTTTGAAATTGGAGATAGAGTATTCTCTAGATTACCATTAGATAAAATTGGAGCTTTTGCTGAATATGTAGCTATTAACCAAGATGCAATTGCTAAAGTACCAGATTATCTAACTGATGAAGAAGCTGCAGCGGTTCCATTAACAGCATTAACAATTATGCAAGCTTTAGAACTTATGGGAGCAGAATCAGGAAAAACAATCTTTATCTCAGGTGGAACAGGTGGAGTAGGTGGTATGGCTATTCCAATCGCTAAAGCAAAAGGTCTGACAGTAATCACTAATGGTAGTGTAGAAAACAAAGAACGTGTTGAAAAATTAGGCGTTGATCAGTTCATCGACTATAAAACAACAGATTATACTAAAGTACTAAAAGATGTTGATTATGTACTTGATACTTTAGGTGGAGCAGAAACAGAAAAACAAATGACTATTATGAAATCTGGAGGTAAATTAGTGTCACTAAGAGCGATACCAAATGGAAGTTTCGCTAAACGTATGAACTTAGCTTGGTGGAAACAATTTATTCTAGGATTAGCTGGAAGAAAATTCGATAAAATAGCAAATAAATTTGGAGTATCATATGACTTCATTTTCGTAGAATCGAATGGTAAACAACTACAAGAAGTAGCTGACATTTTCACAAAATTAGAAATTAAACCATCAGTAGACATGGTATTTGACTTTAAAGATGTAAATAAAGCATTAGATAAAGTAGCAAATGGCCGTTCAAGAGGTAAAACAGTTTTAAGTTTTTAATAATATAAAAATATAGAAATAATAATAGAAGAGTGCGACTAGAAAATAATGGTTTCTTAGTAATAAATTTTTCGAAGTCGCTCTTATTATCGCAAAATATCAACAAACATAATAAAGTCAGGAGACAATCATGTCATATAAAAAATAAATATATATATATATTCAGCATAGAGCAATTAGAAAATTCAATTATAAAAGTAATAATTCTTCACTCACTCTAACATTTCTAATAAAATCCTTGACAATGACGGTTGTTTAGTATAATATAGACTAAGTAAACCGTAATATAAAATATTAGTAAAGAGACTTTTATTTCATGTTTTTTTAGAAGAGAGTTTAATCCTTAGGCTGAAAGATTAAATAATAATGATTGAAATAAGTAACACTCTTTATAAAACCGAATATATGTTGAAAGGTATCAGGAAACTGATATGAATTCGGGTGGCACCACGAAACTTGTAATCGTCCCATGTAGTTAAATGACTATATGGGGCGTTTTTTTATTTCAAATTATACGAGGTTTGTCTAATATTATAAGTTAAAATTGAGAAAAATATGGAGGCACTTATGACAACAATTACGAAAGAACAAGTAGCTCACATCGCTCATCTTTCTAGATTAGAAATCCAAGAAAGTGAAGTAGATGGGTACATCGAAAAATTAGAAAAAGTTGTAGATTTATTCAATACAATCAACAACGCACCAACAGAAAATGTAAAACCAACTTATCACGTTCTAGACTTAGTTAATGTATTTAGAGAAGACGTAGCTCATGATGGAATGGATAGAGAAGAAGTTCTTAAAAACTCTAAAGAAACTGAAGCAGGACAATTCAAAGTACCTACTATTATTGAATAAAATAAGGAGATAATTTAATGAGTTTATTACATGAATCAATTGAAAGTTTAGAACTTAAACTTAAAAATAAAGAAATTAAACCAAGTGATTTAGTAAAAGAATCACTAGATAGAATTAAAGCTACTGATGAAAAAGTAGGTTCATTCATTACAGTAACTGAAGAAGTAGCATTAAAACAAGCTGAAGCTTTAGACCGTGCTCAAGAAGAAGGACGCGTTGAAGGTAAATTATTCGGTATCCCAATGGGAATCAAAGATAATATTGTTACAAAAGACATTCAAACAACTTGTGCATCAAAAATCTTAGAAGGATTTAATCCAATTTACGATGCAACAGTAATGAACAAACTTAACAAAGAAAATCCAATTCTTTTAGGGAAATTAAACATGGACGAGTTCGCAATGGGTGGTTCTACAGAAACATCTTACTACAAACTTACTCGTAACCCTCACGACTTAGATGCAGTACCAGGAGGTTCAAGTGGTGGATCAGCTACAGCGGTAGCAGCAGGACAAGTTAGCTTCACTCTAGGAAGTGACACAGGTGGTTCTGTACGTCAACCAGCTTCTTACTGTGGTGTAGTTGGATTAAAACCAACTTACGGACGTGTATCTCGTTTTGGATTAGTAGCATTCGCTTCATCTTTAGACCAAATTGGACCAATGACTCGTACAGTAAAAGATAACGCGCGCGTATTAGAAATCATCTCAGGATTAGATGCTAACGACATGACTAGTGCACCTGTAGAAGTACCAGAATTCAGCAAAATCATCACTGGAGACATCAAAGGTAAGAAAATCGCTCTTCCAAAAGAATACTTCGGTGCTGGAATTGACGAAGAAGTTAAACAAGCCGTACTTGATGGTGTTAAATACCTAGAAAGCCAAGGAGCTATCGTAGAAGAAGTAAGCCTTCCAAACACAGACTACGCTATTTCAACTTACTACATTATCGCTTCTGCAGAAGCAAGTTCAAACCTTTCTCGTTTCGATGGTATTCGTTACGGTTATAGAAGTCCAAACGCAACAAACCTTGAAGAAATCTACAAAAAAACACGTGGAGAAGGATTTGGAGCTGAGGTTAAACGCCGTATCATGTTAGGAACATACGTACTATCTTCAGGATACTACGATGCATATTACAAAAAAGCACAACAAGTTCGTACATTAATTAAACAAGACTTTGACAAAGTATTCGAAGAATACGATGTAATTATTGGACCAACTGCTCCAACAGTAGCATTCAACATTGGAGAAGAAGTTGGAGATCCAATTAAAATCTACGCTAACGATATCTTAACAATTCCAGTAAACATGGCTGGATTACCAGGTATCAGTATTCCATGTGGATTCAAAGGTAACCGTCCAATCGGTATGCAAATCATTGCTAAACCATTCGCAGAATCTACACTATACGATGTAGCGTACAACTTCGAACAACACTACAACTTACACGATAAAAAAATAGAATTATAATAGGAGAAACAAGATGCATTTTGAAACAGTAATTGGACTAGAAGTCCATGTAGAATTAAAAACAGATTCAAAAATATTCTCACCATCTCCAGCTCACTTTGGTGCAGAACCAAACACTAACACAAACGTTATCGACTTAGGATACCCAGGGGTACTTCCAGTAGTAAACAAAAGAGCGGTAGAATGGGGAATGAAAGCAGCAATGGCGCTTAACATGACAGTAGCTCGTGAGTCAAAATTCGATAGAAAAAACTACTTCTATCCAGATAACCCGAAAGCATACCAAATCTCACAATTTGACCAACCAATCGGGGAAAACGGATGGATTGATATCGAAGTAAACGGAGAAACTAAACGTATCGGTATTACACGTGCTCACCTTGAAGAAGATGCTGGTAAATTAACTCACAAAAATGGTTACTCTCTAGTTGACCTTAACCGTCAAGGGACACCACTTATCGAGATCGTATCTGAGCCAGATATCAGAACTCCAGAAGAAGCATATGCTTACTTAGAAAAATTACGTTCAATCATTCAATACATCGAAGTATCTGACGTTAAGATGGAAGAAGGATCAATGCGTTGTGACGCGAACATCTCTATCCGTCCATATGGTCAAGATGAATTCGGTACAAAAACTGAGCTTAAAAACTTAAACTCATTCACTTTCGTTAAAAAAGGTTTAGAGTACGAAGAAAAACGTCAAGAACAAGTTATCCTTTCAGGTGGAGTAATCAACCAAGAAACACGTCGTTTCGATGAAACAACAGGAACAACTAAACTTATGCGTGTTAAAGAAGGTTCAGACGATTACCGTTACTTCCCAGAGCCAGATATCGTACCTATGATCATCTCTGATGAATGGATGGAAGAAGTAAGAAAAACTATTCCAGAACTTCCAGATGCTCGTCAAAGACGATACCAAGAAGAACTTGGATTACCAGCATACGATGCACACGTTCTTACATTAACTAAAGAAATGTCAGACATGTTCGAACAAACTGTAGCTTTAGGAGCAGATCCAAAATTAGCTTCTAACTACTTAATGGTAGATGTAAATGCATACTTAAACAAAGTACAAAAAGAACTTAAAGATACAGCATTAACTGCAGAAGGTTTAGCAGGAATGATTAAATTAATCACTGACGGAACAATCTCAAGTAAAATCGCTAAAAAAGTATTCGCAGAACTTATCGAACATGGTGGAGATGCTGCACAAATCGTTAAAGAAAAAGGTCTTGTACAAGTATCAGATAGTGGACAATTATTAGCTTGGGTTAACGAAGCATTAGATAACAATCCAAAATCTATCGAAGACTACAAAAATGGTCGTGATCGTGCGATTGGTTTCTTAGTAGGTCAAATCATGAAAGCCTCAAAAGGACAAGCCAACCCACAAATGATCAACAAAATGTTATTAGAAGAAATCGCAAAACGATAATAACGAAAATAATAAACGAACTCGAAGCAAGGAGAAATCTTTGTTTCGAGTTTTTTTAATGGCTTTCGTAGGTGGAGGATATAAAAACTATGACTTTTCTTTCTATTTCAGGGCAGGATGTATCTAATTTTTGAAGTGTATAATATTATCTTATATATTGTAAATTATATAATTATTATATATAATTAATATGGAAATAAAAATGGGCAATAGAATTTATTAAGGTATCTATTATATAATTAATACATAATAGATAAAGTAAATCAGGTGTTTTGTGATTATTATAAAATGTCTAACATGAGAAAAAAATGAGTAATGAAACATTAAAATAAATTTAATATACAGAGTCCATAATATCCCAAAATAATAATAATTTCAGATGAGAATTTTATAATATATTTATGTTTAAGTGAGTTAGTTAGAACTTTAAAAATAAACAAAAAAATTTTTAGTATATTGTTTTATCAATTAATGAAATCATAAAATATTTATCTAAATTCATCTTGAAAATTTTGAACTTTAATTTCATGAAGAAGGTAATACAAGGAAGTAGCTATATTTTATAAAACTATGATATTTAGCTGTAGATACTGGCTTTGATATATCCTAAAATTTATGGTAGGAACAAAGATAAATGTATCTTGTTTAAGAATTTTTGTCGTAATGAAGACTGGATAATTATCTACATGCTAAATCACTAAAGAGTTATGACTAAAAAACTAAATGAAATTTTCTTCCAAGAAGATATAATTAAAATAATAGTTCTTAACATATTGTTAAATGAATTCGAGGGAAGTAAACTAAGTTTTTAAAAAAAGCAAGGCAAAGGAGTTCCAACTTATTAAGAAGAAAGTGAAGATGAGGTACAGGTAAGACATTAGAAATATTTATTTATAATTAAATTTAGGAGGCTAGAGTTATGGAGTTTAAAATTATTATAGATTATTCTGTAAACTCGGAAGAGAAAGTTATCCCACTAGAGAAAAAAATTGAATATGAATACCATAGGAAAGTTATAGATAAAGAAGAAAAGAAAGAGGAAATAATTTGTGATATTGTAAATTTTGAGAATAATAAAATTGTAATTGAAGGAAATAGAGTAAAACCTATCAAAATTAAAGATTGTTGGCGTTCAAAAAAAAGTAATTATAGAAGGTGCATTCTTTCATCCTTATTCTATCTATATAATTATTATAAAATACCTATACATATTGAGTCAATTAAAATTAATAATCTAAAAAATGAAGAAGATATTCCATTTAATCAAGAATTTAAGGTGCCTTTACCAAATGATTTCTCAATTGATTTAACTAAAATAGAATATATATTCAAAAGGATATCTTTTCCAGAACTTTCAGAAGTAGTATATAGTATTCTACACAGTCAGGCATTATTTTTAAAAAGTAAAGACTTCTATAGTTCGTATAAATCATTTAACTCTATGTATACATTTTATTATAATTATCATGATAAACTTCAAGAATCTGGTAGTAATAAAAATGCTGATAAAGATGCCATAATTGCTTTATTAAACTTAGATAATCTTGAAAGCAATTGCCAAAAGTCTGTTTCTTTAGCTGAAAAGTATTTTACGGATAAATTTAAAGAAGTATATAAATTAAGCTATGTTTGGTTACTGGAGGAAAATATAAGTGAAGAGAGCTTTAAAGGTGTTATATGTGATCAAAATTTTAGCTATAAAAATAAAAATGTTTTAAAATTAATTAATGATCTAGTGAAAAATTACTATGAAATTAATCTTCCTTGCAGAAAGGTCATCAAAGATTTTACCAAAAGATGGAAATTAGAGAGTGCCGACTACAAAATAAACTATTTACAATTCCTTTCAGTTTATGCAGTGTATAGAAGGAATAAACTTCTGCATGGAGAACATGTTGATTCTACATTTCTCATTCCAGATGTAAATGCTGATATATTATTTAAATTCTCTGAAATTATTTTTCAATTTAGTATCGATTTAGTCAATTCTATTGCTGTAAAAGATTTTACAATTTCTAAAATTTTGGAAAATACTTCTAAAAGATATCTATAACTCTAAGAGTTATCATAATAAATATATTATATTTTGTATAATACTTATATAAAGAATAAAAAATAATCTTGAAAATACAAATGACTATTTTGAATTTCAACTTCATATTTGTTTCAATAAAAAGCAGGAAATTAATTCAAATTCTATCTTATTATATAGAAGATAATAATAAACTATTAAAGAATAGAGAATTACATATCAATTTGATAAAAGAAGATAGAGAGATTTCAATATATAATTATAAAGATAAACTAGAAAATTTCTCAGATAAGAATAAGGAATATATTAAGAACCTTTATGATAAATTCAATTTAGATTCTGTATTTGGAAGAAAAGAAGTGATGGAAGTTACAAAACTAAAAACATCAAGTGCATCAGAAATAATAAAAGAGATGCTAGTACACGAACTTATTGAAAAAGTAGAGGGGGATGGAAAAGGAAAATATAAATTTAGAATAGAGCCAAATTTATAGAACTCACAAAATGATAAAAATATACGAACTTGAAACAAGGGGAAATCTTTGTTTTGAGTTTTTATATTAATTTATGAAACCGGACATTTGTCATTAAAAACTGGACATTCGTAGATGAAAAAAAGTGGACACTGGTGAGTAAGACTGGATTTTCATGGTTAAAAAAGTGGATATTCAGAAATGGAACTGGAATTTGGTAGTAAAAAAATGGATATTGGAAGTGGAAGTGAATATTCGCAGATGAAAAAGTGGAAAATCGAAAATATTCAATTTATGTAGAATATATTTTGAGAAATGCGAGTAATATTATTGACACACGTATAAATACGTAGTATAGTTGAAGTGTCAGGAGGTTAAATATTATGCCGATGACACAAGAAGAGATGGTTAAGCTGTTGAAAAAGTACGGTTTTACGTTATGTAAAGGCGGAAAGGGATCTCATATAAAAATGAACAAACCTGGACAGAAAAGACCAATCATTATCCCAAAAGGTGAATTGAATAAATTCACAGAGAAGGGAATATTAAAGGATGCTGGATTATTATGATCCAGCTCCCAATTAATGAGGTGATATAATGTTAGTAAGTTATCCAGCAATTTTTTATTTTAACAAAGAAAGTGAAGAAAAAGAGATTTATAATGTTTATTTTCCAGATTTAAAAGGAAGTGGAACACAGGGGGTAGGAGTAGCAGAATCAATGAGTATGGCATCAGATTATTTAGGTTTAGCTCTTAGTGATTATTTGGAAGATGGAGAAAGATTACCTAAGTCAAGTAATATAAATGAGCTGTCAATAGAAGATGACTTTCCTTTTAAAGATGATCCTGAAATGAAGGATTATTATGTTCTTAATAAATCCTTTGTATCAATGGTTGTTGTAGATTTGAGAGAATATTTAGATAGTAGCACGCTAATTAAAAAGACATTGTCTATTCCTAAATGGGCTAATGATGTTGCAGTAAAATACAATATTAATTTTTCACAATTATTAACGAATGCTATAGCAGAAGAAACTATTAAGTATAAGTAGAAAATATGCGATTGTAATTCATGAAATGTTTTATAATATAAATCTAAACAATAGTTTGAAATGTAGAGAATAATATTAAATAAAGATGTACTCAAAAATAGATTTTTTAATCATAATTTCGAGTACATCTTTTTTGTATTTAATTTTTACTATTTACTCTTCACAAAGTCAACAATTTTAGAAATAGCTTTTGTTGCTTCTGGGATTGGGAAGGCAGGGTATACGTGGTTTAAGTTTTTACCGATTTCGAATTCAGTCTTAACATTTGCTTCACGAAGTTTTTCAGCTAATAATGCTATGTCAGGATATAATAATTCACGTGTTCCTGAGAATAACAATACCTCTGGTAAACCTTTCATCTCACCGTATAATGGTGAAACTTTCCAATCTGATAAATCTGCATCACCAGCCCAAGATTTGGCATCAGCTAGTAGAGTATCTACGTGTAGTAAAGGATCTTTTTTGATATATTTTTTAATATCAGGATTTGACATAGTTAAATCAACCCATGGACTTAGTAAAATAAGACCTTTTGGTAGTTTAATATTATTTTGAACAAAATCTTGAACTAATCCTAGAGCTAAGCCACCACCAGCACTATCTCCCATAATGTAGACATCTTTATCTGGATTCTCAGTAACGTAGTCTGTATATAATTTTGTTAGGAGTTCATAGCTATCTTTATAAGTATAGAGTGGTGCTAATCCGTAATCAGGAATGATAACCTCAGCATCAGCTCCTTGAGCAATTTTATCAGCCATCTCCCATTGAATATCTACGAATTCATGAACATAAGAACCACCATGAATATAGAATATAGTTGATTTTGAACTATTTACACTATTTAAATGCCACACCTGTCTATCAGAAACGATTCTAGTATAGAATTTAGACTTTGTATCGAATTCATATACATTTACAGTTTCTTCGATTTTATCTTCTTTTTGTTTTTCTAGTCTTTTAGTTTCGTCGATATCTCTTAGTTTCTTATATTTATTCCCAAGGTATAACTCGATTAATCCAGCTTTAGCACTACGTTTATATCGTAATTTTTGATACCCAGCATAGCTACCGATTAGGGCAGGTAATGTTGCGGCAATTGAAGCTACTGAAACAACTTTTTTATTAAATTTTCCCATTTTAATCTCCTCTTATTTACATAAATGTAAGTGTTTTATTAATTTACTATTATAGTTTATCAGAAAATAAAGTGATTGTAAAAATAAAAATCTGAAGAAATGGAATAAAGAAAAAGAAAGTTGGAAGTGAACTTCCAATTCGAGGTGAAAAAGGCAAAAGTTGGAAGTCTACTTCCAATAAAACTTTAAGTTTTTATAAAAAAAGAAGTGATTTTAAATCTAGACTCAATTGATTTTAAAATCACTCCTAAAAGTTCATCATTTAGTTTTTATTATCTAATTAAATAGTAGTTTGTAATATATGCATTCACGATATCACGTAGTTATTCATCAGATAGTCGTCTTAATGCTGGGAAGGTGATTGTAGATAATTCTACTAGGTTATCAATATTTTTTTCCGTGAATTCTTCTTGATCAATCTCTTCAGTATTATTAGAAAACAGAATGAATAATTTACTAGCTTCATCATCTGTAAGACCTCTATTTTTAAAATGAAGGTTCTTCGTTGAATCTATCTTTTATGTATTCATTAATTTCATATACAGCTGATTTAATGGTGAAGTGACTAGAGATAAAATCTGGACTTTCAACGTATTTTGTTTGTTTTACTTCAAAAGGTATTCCACCTTCATTAACAGCTCTTGTAAGGAACATGCTAATAGCAGTTTCTAGATTTAATCCAAGACTCGCGTATAAATCTTCGATATCATTTTTCAATTCATCATCAATAGTTAACAGTATTTTCGATTCACTCATAATATTCTCTCCTTATTTAATACGTAAATTTTATCGTAGAATGATTAATTTTTCAAGAGAACTTTATATGAAAAAGTTAAATTTAAAGATATATAAAGGAATAGTATAAAAGTTGTAATGAGATATAAGAATCACTAGTAAATATGATATAATATAATGTAAGAAAATTAGGATTGAAAGGATCTTTATGAAATTAGAATTATTACAAAAAGCGATAGAAGAAAACTACACCGCATTATCGGAAGTTAATAACGCAGCATATAGCTTAGAACCTGTGTCAGAAGAAAGACTGATAGAAATCGCAAAAGATGTAAATAAACAGTTAGGATATGAACTGTATGATAAACTAGATAGAGAAAGTTTAGTAGCGGACTTCTCAACTACATCAAGAGAAATGTATAAATATACACTAGATAAATCAAAATTCTTAAATAATAGATTAGAAAAAGCATTAGTAGAACATTGCGACGATATATTAATAGACGTAGTAAAAGCACACGAAAACTTCGATTCAATGGAAACATATGAACTATACACACTAGCATTCGAAGTAAATGAAAAACTAGGATATAGATTATTCAGAGATATCTATTCATACAGCTTAAAACGTGACTTCGAGAGAGTAGCAAAAGCAGTAGAAACATACAAAAAAGAAGGTAAAATAACGAAGTTTATTAAGTAAATAGAATGAAAAAAAAAGTTTTTTTAATTAATATTATTAATAGATTTTGATGTTTAATATAAGTAAAGTTTTAGAGAAAAAATAATTAAAAAATAGGAGAATGATAATGAAAATTGGAAAAGACAAGAAGATTTATTTTAATGAGGTGTCAAATGATAGAAAATAACGTTCCAAAAGTATTTATATCGTATTCATGGGAAAGTAAAGAACACTCAGAGTGGGTTAATTCTCTAGCAGATAAATTATTGGCAGATGGTATTGAAGCTATAATAGATAGCTATGATGTAATTCCAGGGGATAGACTTCCAGAATTTATGGAAAGCTCGATAAAAGATAGTGATTATGTAATAATAATATGCACTGAAGAGTATAAAAGGAAAGCTAATAATAGAGAAAAAGGTGTCGGATATGAAAGTCATATAATATCAGCAGAACTCTACAATAACCACAATGATAGGAAGTTTATTCCAATTATTAGACAAGGAGAGTTTAATACAGCTATACCTACTTATCTAGACGGAAAACTTGCAATAGATTTAAGAGGTAATTCATATAATGAAACTTCATATAAGGATCTTATTGCATCAATATTTAAAGTTAAAAAGAAACCTAAAGTAGGTATAAGACCAGATTATTTAGATGAATATGAACCTATATCAATTGAGGGAGAGGATATAAGAATTATAGGTATAATATCAAATGAAGTAACCTTGCCAAGAAATGATGGAACAAGAGGTTCTGCTTTATACAGGATCCCTTTTAGGTTATCTAGCAAACCAACTAGGATATGGTCTAAATTATTTTTAAGAAACTGGGATTCCCCACCAAGCTTTACATCAATGCATAGACCAGGAATAGCTAGAGTTGATTCTGATAAAATTATTTTAAATGGAACAACAATCGAAGAGGTAAAACAATATCATAGAGATACCTTGATTTTGTGTGTAGAAAAAACAAATGAAGAAGAAAAACAAATTAGAAAAAGAGAAGAACAAATAAAAAGAAAGAAGCAAGAAGAAAGAGAAAATCACTATAGAAATATAGATGATATTTCAAAAGACATAAAATTTTAATACTGAAACTTTGAGGTTCTAAAAAATTTAGGATCTTTGTTAAATACGGTTGATATTGAAAATTAGGAGGAAGCTATGCTATATTAAGTAGTATAGCTTTTTTCCTATTTTTTTGTTTTAATCTTATTTCTGAAAATGATAAAATAAGAATGTACGGTTTTGACTAAATAAAAATGTAGAAATGGGTTATAATAGTGCATATAAAAAGAAAGAGAGAAATATATGTACGTAAACCTAAAAATAAATAAAAATATAAAAATAACTCAACTATCAGATTTAGAAAATCTACGAAAACAAATATTTACTGAAAAATGTTTCAAGGAAAGAATTTTTTATCGAAGATATTTACGAAATTAAATCAGGAAAAAATATTTATGAACGCGATAGAATTGATGGACAGACACCGTATGCTATAGCAACTGCAAACAGCAATGGTTTATTTCTAATGAAAATGCAACCTTGCAAGAAAAGTGTATATCTGTTAATCGTAATGGCTCAGTAGGATATTTATTTTATCATTCATATCCTGCACTTTTTGGAAATGATAATAGAAAATTAATAATGAAGAAGAGTTAATTGATTATGATTTTATGAAAAAGTATATAATATTACAAGAAATAAAATCTATAGAACAATTCATACATAAATATAGTGAAAATTAGATTAAAAAAATAATTTATTAGAACACATACCGAACATAAATAATTAATTTTTGGGTTCGGTATTTTACTCTATATTTTAAATTTTTCTCTATTGTCAACCTCAACCATCAACTATTTTTAATTTTTTCTCCAATCTGAAATTATTTCCTAAAATACTGATATCAAAGTATTTGTGTTGCGTTTTCAATTTGGCAAAATTCATTTTGCCTACTTTGATATTGTTCGTTGACTAGGTAGAATGTATAATGAGTTCATAAGATAAAAGTAAAAAACAAAAGGAGATTTATACTTATGAGCGAAAATAAAAGTAGTTTAAAAGTTTTAGTTCAAAAAGTCGGTACAGCTCTTTCAAGTATGGTAATGCCTAACATTGGAGCATTCATAGCTTGGGGATTAATTACTGCATTATTTATACCAACAGGATGGATGCCAAACGCAAAACTTGCGGCATTAGTTGCACCAATGATATTCTTCCTATTACCACTATTAATTTCTTATTCGGCTGGTAAAAACGTTCATGATGAACGTGGAGGAGTGGTAGCGGCGATTGCTACTATGGGTGTTATTGTTGGAACAGTGACAATCAATGAAAAAGGTTTAAATGGAACACCAATGTTCCTAGGGGCTATGGTTATGGGACCTATCGCAGCTCACCTAATGAAAAAATTTGACAAAGCAGTTCAACCAAAAATTAAAACTGGATTAGAGATGTTAGTAAACAACTTCTCAGCTGGTATTTTTGGATTTATCTTAGCTATTTTAGGATTCTTTGGAATTGGACCTATTGTTAAAGTTATTACTAATGCACTTAGTGCTGGTGTAGATGTGATCATTAATGCGCATTTATTACCACTTGCTAACGTGTTTATCGAACCAGCAAAAATCTTATTCTTAAACAATGCGATTAACCACGGTATATTAACACCAATCGCAACTGAACAAGCATTAAATACAGGTAAATCAGTTCTATACTTATTAGAAGCTAACCCAGGTGTTGGATTAGGTATCTTACTAGCTTACATGTTCTTCGGAAAAGGTTCTGCTAAAGCTTCTGCTCCAGGGGCAGCAATCATCCACTTCATCGGTGGTATCCACGAAATCTACTTCCCTTACATTTTAATGAAACCTGCATTAATCTTCGCAGCTATGGCAGGTGGAGTAAGTGGTACAGCAACATTCCAATTATTAGGTGCAGGTCTACGTGCTCCAGCTTCACCAGGTAGTATTTTAGCAGTACTTGCTCAAACAGCAACTGGAAGTTACTTTGCTGTAGTTGCTGGTGTAGTAGTATCTACTTTAGTAACATTCGTAATCGCAAGTATTATCTTAAAACGTGATAAAGGTGATGGAGATTTAGAATCAGCTCAAAGCAAAGTAAGTAACATGAAAGCTGAATCAAAAGGTCAAGACGTAGCAGCTGATACTGCAAGTGAAACTTCTTATGCTGATGTTAAAAGAATCATCTTCGCTTGTGATGCAGGAATGGGAAGCTCAGCAATGGGTGCTTCTATCCTACGTAATAAAGTGAAAAAAGCTGGACTTGATTATGAAGTAACAAATGTAGCGATTAGAAATCTAAATGAGGAAAGTGGATTATTAATCGTAACTCAAAACGAATTAACGCCAAGAGCGAAACAAATGAATGGAAAAGCTCTACACGTATCTGTAGATAATTTCCTAAACAGTCCAAAATACGATGAAATCGTTGAGAATTTGCAAAAATAGAAAAATAACTATATAATATTTTGTAAATAGAGACGGTAGTGTTTATGACTTTTTCTTAGATAAGGCGCTATGCATTACTAAGAAGGAGTCATATTTTTATTATGAAAGAAAGTTTTGAATATTTTTGAATGGAGGTCATATGTTTAACGAACGTGAAAAACTAATATTACAAGTTTTGTTGAAAAATACTGATGAAGCACTTAGTATAAAAGAGATTGCTAAGGCTACAAAAATAAAAGAAAGAACACTTTATAGAGAGATTAAAAACTTAGAGGGTTCATTAAATCAACTTGGAATAGATTTAACGAAAGAAAAATCTAAGTATGTACTAAAAGGTGATTTATCTGAGTTGGATTCTTCGTTATTTGAAGCTAGTTTTGAAGATTATGCATATTCAACAGAAACTAGATTGAATTTAATATTATGCTTCTTAATTCTTAGTGAAGATACTTCGATTAAAGATATCTCTGAGAAACTGATGTTAAGTTATAATACTGTTGCGACTGCAATAGGCACTATCGAAAAGATTTTATCTGATTACAAGTTGACATTGATTAGAAAAAAAGGACAGGGTATTGAAATAGAAGGTAGCGAGGTAGATCGAAGAGTACTTCTTATTTCGTTGCTGTGTAATGAGATTAGTGATGAGGAATTTTTCACTAGACTAAATGATCGTAGTATTCTATCAAGTAATCCATTCATTAAATTCTTGAACTTTGATTTTTTAAAAAGGGTATTTTATGAAAATAAACATCTTGATGTGTTTAAAATATATACTGATTCTAGTATTAAGAAGATACTTATAAGTTTAAATGTAGTTTTTCTTCGAATGTCATATCCAACGGATATTAAAGAAAATATTACAAAACAAGAATATGATAGTATAAAATCACTGCTAACCGCTTCTAAAGATATAATTGACTTCGATATTACAGATGATATAATCCAATTCCTTGTCAAAATATTAAAAACATGTCGTTTAATCGAACAACTTTCATATTTAAATGATAAGTATTCATATACTCTGGTATATAAGATTAGTCTATTGATAAAATATGTATCTGAAAAAATGAATGTAGATTTCACACAAGATACGAATCTTTCTAGTGGTCTTATTGCACATGTTGAATCAGCTATAAAAAGACATCAGATGAACTTAACAGAAGAAAATGATGAATTACAAGATTTTGTATTGAAAAATTACAACGAGCTATATCTTGTAATTAAATCAGAACTGTTAGTTGTGTTTGATGAAATAATGTTTAATTCTACGGAGTTAAGTTATATCGTTATACATTTTGCTTCTAGTTATGAACAAATTTATAGAAAGAATTTTATTCGTGCTCTTGTAATATGTGCTAGTGGAATAGGAAGTTCAAAAATATTAGGGAGTCAGATTAGAAAAAATATTCCTGAAATAAAAAATCTAGAATATACAATTCCTAGTAAGGTAACTAAATCTTTAGTAAACAATTATGACGTAGTTATATCTTCAATCGAACTGGAACAAGATATCGATTACTTATTAATCCCGACTATTCTAAAAGAAAAAGATATAAACCTAATTCGTGAAAAAATATTATCTAGTAGAAGTTTCAAAAGAAATAATAGTGTTAAAAGAGAGAATATTGTCAATATTGATAAGTTTAGCAGTGCGTGTCGAATTATTTTGAAAAATACTGAGTATGTTGAAACAGACAGCAAAGCTAACTATGAAGTAATATTAGATGGTGTTCTGACAGATTCAGCACTGAATATTACTAACAAAGATGAAGTCTTAGATAGTTTGTTAGAAAGACATAATAAGAGTTCTGTAGTTATCCCTAATACGAACATAGCTCTTTTCCATACGTTACATAATGATATCGAAGAACCGTTTGTTATTATTAGTTCATTAAATGATCGTATCGTTATGAAGGATTCAATGGAAAGTGATCAGATTATTGATAATTTTATAGTGATGGTCAGTCAAAATCAACAAGAATTTACAGATTTACTTAGTCAAATTAGTATTGCGATATTAGATGATGAGGTATTTATTAAAGCTTTAGCTAGTAAGAATAAAGACTTTATCCTTACAAAGATTGAACTAATCTTGAAAAATTATATTTTACAGTTATAGTTATAATAGCGACTTGGAAATTAATTTCAGGTCGTTATTTTGTTATAAAGGAAGTTAATATATAGCGTTGTTGTAAAGTGATTTACTGCTGAATTAATTTTTTTCAGTATTTATAACTCTATTTTGGCAAAAAGTGTTTCGCCGACTTTGATATTGTTTAGAAGGATAACTAAAGGTATAATTAACTTATAAGAAATAGAACAAGAAAACTCGAAGGAGAAATGAAGATGAATTTAACAAAAAAAGATATTAGATTAGGGCAAGAAATTAGTAATAAAGAAGAAGCGATTAGAAAAGCAGGAGAAATCTTAGTAGAAAATGGATATGTAGATAGTGATTACATCCCTGCGATGTTAGAAAGAGAAGAAATCGTATCAACTTACATGGGGAACTTTATTGCAATTCCTCATGGGACAGATGAAGCAAAAAAATCAATTAAAAGCACAGGAATTTCTATTATTCAAATTCCAGGTGGGGTTTCATTTGCCAAACCTGAAGATACAGAAGACAAGATAGTATTCGTAGTATTCGGTATAGCTGGTAAAGATGGAGAGCATTTAGAATTATTATCAAAAATAGCAATCTTCTGCTCAGAACAAGAAAATGTTATAAAATTAGTAAACGCTGCTACTGAAGAAGAAGTTATTACTTTATTATCAGAAGTTGAATAATTAAAAATAAAATTAGTAAGAAGGTATTACAATGAAAAATTTACATTTTGGTGCAGGAAATATCGGACGTGGATTCATAGGAGAATTATTAAATAAATCTGAATATCACATTACTTTTGTAGATATTAATAAAGATGTGGTTAATGATTTAAAACGCCGTGATACATACACTATTAGAATATTAGATGAAAATATCGAAGAAGTTGAACTTAATAACTTTGATGCTTTAAACATTGCTGAAGAAAAAGAACAACTTTATACAGCAATCGGTGAAGTTGAATTAATTACTACTTCTATAGGTCCGAATGTTCTGCCTATCATAGCTAAAGATATCGCAGAAGGATTAAAATTAAAAGTAGAGAATAATAATACTAAATTATTAGACATTATCGCTTGTGAAAATATGATTTCTGGATCTGATTTTTTAAAAACAGAAGTGTTTAAACATCTTTCAGAACAAGAACAAGAGTTTGTTAATAAATATGTAGGATTCCCAAATTCGGCAGTAGATAGAATTGTACCATCTCAAAAACATGATGATGTTCTTTTAGTTGAAGTGGAGAAATTCTGTGAATGGGTAATAGAAGCGGATAAAATTAAAGTAGAAAGTAATAGGAATATTGAACAAGTACACTACGTAGAAGATCTTAATCCGTTTATTGAAAGAAAACTATTTACGGTAAATACAGGGCATGCAACACTAAGCTATATTGCGAATTACTTAGGTATTGAATTAGTTTCAGATGGTGCTAAACATGCTGATGTAAGAAAAGATTTTATCGCTGTATTAGAAGAAACAAGTGCATTGCTTGAGAAAAAATGGGGATTTGATAAAGCAGAGATGGAAGCTTATAGAAATAAAACAATCAAACGCTTTGAAAATCCTCGTATTGTAGATAATGTTTCTAGAATTTGTCGTACTCCTATAAGAAAATTAGGGTATAATGAAAGATTTATTAAGCCTATTAGGGAAGCAGAAGAATTAGGATTATCAAATAGTGCTTTATTAAAAGCTTGTTCATATATTCTTACATTTAAATCTGAAGAAGATGAACAATCTGTAAAACTTGAACAACTAATTAAAGAAAAAGGTGTTATCGAAGCTTTAAGTGAAGTAACAGAATTGACGGACACAGCCTTATTAAATAAAATTAAAGAAGGTTATGAAAAATTAGTTTAATAATACATACAAGTATCTCAATAGTAAAATTATGACATGACGTGTATACATAAGAATGAAATAGTATGTATTATTAGCAATTTATATATAAAATAATAATCGAAAGTCTTTGGAATAGCTGATTCCAAAGGCTTTTTCTATGTTTGTGAAATTTGAGTAATATTCTGGGTGTAGCTATTGAAATTACTACTAAAAATGGTATCATTATAGCATGAGTTAATAATAGATTATAAAATGAAAATTTGGTGATGATAGAGAAAAGGGAATAAGCTCTGTTAAGAATTAATAGGAATTCTTATGTGAAGTATCCAGTATTAATAAAACGCTAGCGAACTATTAAATATCGTTAGAAGACGATGTTTAAAGAGAAATGAAGAAAATTATATTATATATGTATAAAGAAATGTTACAGGAGAGAAATTAATGAAACACAGAAAAGAGAATTTTGTAATAGACAATAAAGAATGTATTGGATATATAACTGATGTTGCAAAATACTTATTGATTCAACCTGTTGATGGACATGATATTGAAGTATTGGATAACGAAGTAGCAGAAATTCAAAAAAATACAGAAAAACTATTCTCACTAATTGCTTTTAAAATAGAGGATTGGAATAATGAACTTTCTCCTTGGGAAGCACCTCCAGCATTTGGAAATAAAACTTTCGGTTCAGGTGCTAAAGATACTTTAGAATTTATTGAAAGTAAGTTAATACCAACGGTTAAAGAAAAATATAATCTAGGTGATGAAATTAAATTTATTCTAGGTGGTTATTCTTTGGCAGGTTTATTCAGTCTTTGGAGTGTGTATAAGTCAAATACATTTTTAGGTATTGCTGCAGCTTCTCCTTCTGTTTGGTTTAATGGATGGGAAGAATTTATGAATAATAATACGCCTTTAAGTAATACTATTTACCTAAGTTTAGGTGATACTGAAGAGAAAACGAAAAATAAAGTAATGTCTGCTGTTGGAGATAATATTAGAAAACAGGCAAAACTATTAAAAAATGATAATATAAATACAACATTAGAGTGGAATAAAGGTGGACATTTTAGTGACTCAGATTTACGTGTAGCTAAAGCATTTACCTGGTGTATTGAAAATGTTTAATTAGAAATTTAGTCAACCATATTTTTATTCCAGCGCATTGAAAATGTTTTAGAGATATTGTATCATTTATAAATAAAGCTACTTTACTATACAACCAAAATATAAATAATCCCTTTGAAAATATAGTTATTCAAAGGGATTTTTTGATATTTCAAAAATTAATCATCTAAGTTTTCAAGAATATCACTTAATTTTTTGTTTATGAAAGCTAGTACTTTTTCTAAACCTATAAGGATAATGTTTAATGATATTAACACAATAATTGTTTGGATACTTATATTTATCTTAGTGATTAAAATAGAAATTAGAATTGATATAAGAAATAGCATAGTAGAAATAGGTTTTGGTATTCTGTCTATTTTATCGATTTTAAATAACAATCTATATAGTTTAGCTATAATGAATTCTATAATAATTGTTGCTATCATTAGTGTTAATATCTCTATAGCGGAAATATTGTTTAGTATTAATATTGGTAGATAAATGATATTAAAAAATAATAGTGATAGTACAATTTTTAAAAATACTTCTATAAATTTTTGAATGTTCATAAGAAACCTTTCTTTTTATAATAATGTTAAATTAAATTTTGTATAAAGAACTTATAATTTAATTGTAATGTCTATAAAGCTGAAAATCAATATTCTATTGACGCATATGCGTAAATTAGTGTTTTAATAATAAGTTCTCTTTTTATATTAATGTAAAATCAAATTATAAATTTTAAATTTTATATAAAGAACTTATAGTTTAATTGTAGTGGCTATAAAGCTGAAAATCAATATTCTATTGACGTTGGACGTAAATTGGTATTTTAATAATAAGTTCTTTTTTTATATTAATATCGAATCAAACTATAATTTTTAATTTTGTAAATTAACTAACAACTTAATTGTAATCGCTATGTATCTGAAAATCAATATTTTATTGACGTTGAAACGTCAAAAAGTAGTTTAAGAAAATGATGGGGTACTTTAATTTATTTATACAGTTACTCTAAAATTATGTTGAAATATAGGAAGAATAACCTTGGTTTTGAATTAGTAGATTGTCAATATATAAAAGTTATATTAAAAAAGATAAAAATATAGTGGGTTATCAACCTATTTCCTTTCATTCTATTCTTTTTCACGTTATAATTAATTTACTATTACTAGAAAATTTCGGAGGTAACATATGAATGAAGTTATTAAAACGATGTTAGATCATCGTTCGACTCGTAGTTTTGTAAAAGGAAAAGAACTACCTAAGGAACATCTTGAGCAAATCATTGCTAGTTCTAAACAAGGATCTAGTTGGATGAATGGTCAACACTATAGTATTATCGTGACTACAGGTGAGACTAAACAACAAATTGTTGATTTAATCCGTGATAAAGCACCTGGTAATGCGGCTCATATTGATAATTCTGCAGCGTTCTTACTATATTGTTTAGATTATACTAATATCAAATTAGCGTTTGATATTGAAGGTGGAGAGTTTGATATTTCTAATCAACATGAACCACTACTTATCGGTACTTTGGATGTTGGTATTGCGATGCAAAATGCCGCTTTAGCTGCTGAGTCTTTAGGATACGGAATTGTTTATTGCGGTGGAGTAAGAGGTTTTGGAGATAAGATTTCTGAATTACTAAATATTCCAGAAAATGCTCTGTTCTTATGTGGACTAAGTATTGGTGTTAAAGATGAAGAGTTATCTACGGAAAAAGTTAAACCAAGATTACCAGACACGGCTAATGTAGGATATAATGAATTCCCTAAATCAAACGTAGAAGTATTAAAAGAATACCGTCAAACTATGGTAGACTTCGCTGAAGCGCGTGAGACAAAAACATGGACTAAGAAATTCGCTGACTTCTATGCACAACCTTCAGGAATAGAAAAAGTAACTAAAGAACTATTAGAAAAAAATGGTTTTGTGAGTGAGAAGGAATAAAGAATAAGATTAAATTAGAAAATCGCTTATGTAGTTTTATACTAGATAAGCGTTTTTATCTAACAAACACCTTTTTTAATTTTCATATTGTTATCATTAGATTTTCATGATATATTTTAGGTAGTGGAATATAATTATTATTAATGTTTAGTTGCAAATTTATTTTTAATTTCTATTTTATAAAGGAGGTTCTTCTTATGAAATATAAAAAATTCAAGTTAACGGCTTCTATTTTGTCATTAGGTAAATTTAATAATCATATTTTTAGATCTGAACAAGCTATACAACAATTATATTGGCAAGATAAAGGTATTGACGCATATTATCATATAAGTAAAAGTATAATGAGCTTAAACTATGTATCTTATGTTATGATTTAATCATGCTTAATAAATTTTATAACATAATAGGCTTAATACTTTTTCCTATTTTATACTTTTCTTATATAAAAAACACATTAAAAATAAACATAAGTCAAGATCATATAGAAACCTTTATTATATTATACTTAATAATGATCCTAAGTATAATTATTGAATATTTGTATACTAAGAAAATGAAAAATAAAAAATAACAAATTAATTTAACAAAAAATAGACGTAAGATAGAGTTCAGATCTATAGATGCATAAATAACTACCACATATGTATTTTAATAATATATATGTGGTGTTTTTTGATTAAGAAATTATTATCAAGTTAATCTAGTTGAGAAAGTCAAGATTCTAAAAATATAGACTCTTTTTTTAAGGGAGATAAAGATGTTGAATAAAAATCAAGTAAATCTTCATAAAAAACACCCGAATACTAGACACGTAGAAAAGTACGTGTTATAATTTAATTAAAGAAAATAAAAATATATAGGAGGTTGGGATGACCAAAAGAGAACTGATAAAACTCTTAAAGAGCAATGGTTTCTATCAGTTGAAAAATCGTGGTAAGGGTAGTCATGAAGCTTGGACTAACGGAACAAGACAAGTTATAGTACCTAAACCGAACGGAGCAGATTATCCTGTAGGAACTGCAAATACGATATTAAAACAAGCAGGGTTGAAATAAGCCCTTCTTGTTAATATCGGTGTCATCTCGTAAAATAAATTATGGCAAGAGGTAATTACACATATATTGCACTGTTTAAAAAAGAAGACGGCGTTTATAATGTAACGGTACCTGATTTAGAGGGGGTTATTACGTTTGGAGAGAGTATCCCTGAAGCAATAGAAATGGCAAAAGATGCATTAGAGGTATGGTTACTGAATGCAGAAGATTATGGGTTTGAGATTAATAAACCTAGATCATTTAATGAGTTACAATATTTAGCAGATGGGGAGGAAGATTTCTTACAGTATGTAACTGTGGATACTGTTTTTGCTAGAAAAAAAGAAGATAATAAAGCTGTTAAGAAAACTTTAACTATTCCAAATTGGTTAAATGAGTTAGCTATTAATAATGAAGTTAATTTTAGTCAAGTTTTACAACAAGCACTGAAGAAAGAATTAAATATAATTTAATCGATTAAGTGAATTGGAATTAATTATTTTTAGAATTAGTAATGTTTAAAGTGAAAGAGGAGAATAGAATGACTGAAACAAAAACGTCTGAAGCACAAAAGAAAGCAAGTAAAGCTTATTATGAGAAAAATAAAGAACGTGCTTTAATGAATAATAGAAGAACTGCTGCTAGAACATTTGTTAGACGCTATGCAACAAAAGAGGATATGGAAAATTTAATAGAAATATTTAATAATGAGAATCCTAATGCAAAACTGTAGTTAATGTTTTAGTAAATCTTAAAATTATTGATTGTTTACTTTACAATATAATATATAATATATGCGTGATTTATTTCACGCTTTTTTTTATTACTAAAAAAAACACCTATGAAATCTCATAAGTGTCTTGCAGAGCAGAAATTAATCTCTCTGAGAAAGTTACCAGTAGAGCATATATTTTTATATCTCTAAGATAATATTAAGTATAATATATAGTTTAAAGCTTGTCAACATAAGGTTTGTGAGCTTTTTTTCTTTTTTTAATTTTTTTCAAAAAAACTATTGTCAAAAAAGGTCAAACATGTTATAATTTATTTAAGGTCAAAGAAGGTCAAAAAGATGAAGCTTAAATATATTCCATAAAACCTTTTAGTTTATTGAGTGTTTAGGTGTATCTTATGAGGTCAGTATCTTTATTATAATAGTGATACTGGTTAACGAATAAAAGTACCTTTTGATCTAATAATTTAATCAAAGGAGATTTACAATGGATATTAATAGTTTTACTAATAGTGTGAAAGAAATCTTAGCGAAATCTTCCGAATTAGCAACAGATAAAAAAAGTCAAAGTATTACGAGTGAGATGTTCTTAAAAGCGGCTCTTACTGGTAGTAATTTATATAGTGATATATTAGGAAGAGTAAATGTTGATAAGGTAAATTTAACTCATGAGTTAGATAACGAGATTGCGAAAGTAAATAGTGTAGAAGGAGACAATATCAATTACGCTAGTTACCTAAGTAATGATTTGAATGCTTTATTAATAGAAGCTAATAAATATAAAGAGAAATATGAAGATAAATTTATTTCGTGTGAACATATTGTTCTTGCGAGTTATTTGAAAAATAGTATAGTAAAAAAATATATCGATAAGGTGACTACGTTAAAAGATTTAGTAGCTGTTATCGATAATATCAGAGGAGGTAAAAAAGTTATGAACGAAAATCCAGAAAACAACTACGAAGTTTTAGAGAAATATGGTCGTGATCTTGTAGAAGCTGCACGTAGTGGTAAAATTGATCCTGTGATAGGACGTGATGAAGAAATAAGAAATGTAATTAGAATTTTATCAAGAAAAACAAAAAATAATCCAGTGTTGATAGGGGAACCTGGGGTAGGTAAAACTGCGATTGTTGAAGCACTGGCTCAACGTATTGTACGTGGTGATGTACCTGAAAGTCTTAAAGACAAAACTGTATTCGAACTTGACCTTACTAGTTTAGTTGCAGGAGCTAAATATCGTGGTGAGTTCGAAGAGCGACTAAAAGCTGTATTAAAAGAAGTTAAAGAACAAGATGGAAAAATCATTCTATTTATCGATGAAATTCACATGCTTGTTGGTGCTGGTAAAACTGACGGAGCAATGGATGCTGGTAACATCTTAAAACCAATGCTTGCTCGTGGTGAACTACACTGTATCGGTGCTACAACTCTTAATGAATATCGTCAATATATCGAAAAAGACTCTGCATTAGAACGTCGTTTCCAAAAAGTTCTTGTTAAAGAACCAACAGTAGAAGACACAATCTCAATACTACGTGGTCTTAAAGAAAGATTCGAAGTTTATCACGGTGTGAAAATCTCTGACCGTGCGATTGTAGAAGCTGCTGAACTGTCTAACAGATATATTACTGATAGATTCTTACCGGACAAAGCTATCGATTTAATCGACCAAGCTTGTGCAACTATTAAAACTGAGAACTCTTCTAACCCTGCTGAATTAGATACAATCAATCGTAAAGTAATGCAACTTGAAATTGAAGAAAAAGCCCTAAGTGGTGAAGATGATGATGTGTCTAAAAGACGTTTAGAAAACTTAAAAGAAGAGTTAGCTAATCTAAAAGAAGAACAAAATAAACTTCAACTTCAAGTTGATAGTGAAAAAGAAAAATTATCAGCTGTTAAAAATCTTCGTGAAAAAATCGACAGAGTTAAAGTTGAATTAGAGCAAGCTCAAAACAGCTATGACTTAGAAAAAGCTTCTGAGTTACAATATTCTACTTTACCAAAATTAACTCAAGAGTTAGAAGAATTAGAAGAAAAATCTAAACATGAAGAGTATAAACTTCTAAAACAAGAAGTTACAGAAGATGAAATAGGATTTATCGTAAGTCAAATGACTGGTATTCCTGTAACTCGTCTAGTAGAAACTGAAAAAGAAAAATTATTACATCTATCTGATACTATTCATGAGAAAGTAATAGGTCAAGATGAAGCTGTAGAGAGTGTAACAAATGCGATCTTACGTTCTCGTGCTGGTATCGCAGATCCTAATAGACCGATCGGTAGCTTCCTATTCTTAGGTCCTACTGGGGTAGGTAAAACTGAGCTTGCTAAAGCATTAGCTCTTAACCTATTCGATGATGAACGTAACATCGTGCGTATCGACATGAGTGAATACATGGAAAAACACTCAGTTAGCCGTCTGATTGGAGCTCCTCCAGGATACATTGGATATGAAGAAGGTGGTCAACTTACTGAAAGTGTAAGACGTAATCCTTACAGTATTATCTTAATGGACGAAATTGAAAAAGCACACCCAGATGTGTTTAACATCTTACTACAATTATTAGATGAAGGTACACTTACTGATTCTAAAGGTGTAGTAGTAGATTTCAAAAATACAATTATTATTATGACTTCTAACATCGGTTCATTAGAATTATTAGAAGAAGTTAAAGATGGTGTGATTTCTGAAGAAACTCGTAAAAATGTTACTAACCAACTTTACGGATACTTCAAACCAGAAATTCTTAACCGTATGGATGATATAATTATCTTCAAACCATTAACACAAGATAATATTAAAGGAATCGCTAATAAACTTCTTAATGAACTTGTTGCACGTATCGCTAATAGAAATATTACTTTAACATATACTGATAATATTTCTAGTTGGGTTGCGACTGCTGGATTTGATATGAAATTCGGTGCTCGTCCACTTAAACGATTTATACAAAGTCAAATCGAAAACAAACTTTCAGTTGAATTAATCCGCCATGGTATCGAAGATGGAATGGAAATCCACTTAGACTATGTAGATGATCAATTGAAAATTGATATTAAATAATATATTGATTTAGCCCCATAAAGAGGGCGACTCAATAAATTCGATTTATCTGAAATCGTAATTTTTGAGTTGATTCCAAATAACTATAGACCTCAGGAGAAATATTGGGGTCTTTTTTTGTATTAAATTATAAGTGATTATTGTTGATTACTGTAAGTTTTAGGTGTATAATTGTAATACAAAAGTAACACATTAAGAGGGTGGAAAGAATGACTACTTTAACATTAAGACTAAATAAAGAGGAAGAACAGATTTTTAATTCTATTTCTGGCTTATACGGTGGTAAACTATCTACTACTATTAAGCAACTTGCACTTGAGAAGATTGAGGATGAGTATGATCTTCAACTTATAAAAGATTTCGAAAGTCGTGAGGAGAAAGGTGAAGTAACTCTAATAGAGTTTTATGATTTAAAGAAAGAGTTTGATTTATAATGTACAAAATTGTTTTTGATGAAGCGATAAAAAAAGATTTAAAGAAATTAGATAAACAAACTTTAAAGATTTTATTTAATTGGATTGAAAAAAATTTGAGTAATACGGATGATCCACGCAGTAAGGGAAAAGCTCTAGTAGGCAATAAAAAAGGTTATTTGAGATATAGAATAGGGGATTATCGGTTAATAACAAGAATAGAAGATGATAGACTTATTATAATCGCTATTAATTTTAAACATCAAAGAGAAGTTTATAATTAAGTGTGATTTTGTAAAAAAAAATGGATAAGTTGTAGGAGGAATTTTAATGAAAATAGCGGTTATGGCTGGAACACCGATTGATTCGAAATTAGGTGCTGAGTTACTAAATTCATATGGTTATGATGATGTAGTTTTAGTACCGATTTCTAATAATCCAGTAGAACAAACTACGTTCCAGGCTTTAGAAGATGAAGAACGTGAAAATATTATTGTAAAGATTATTGATGAATTAAAAGAGAAAGGTTGCGATGCAATCTTTGTATATTGTAACTCACTTAGTTCGGTTGTCGATTTCGATAGATTGGCTGAAAAAATGAATATTTCTATTATTACTCCTATGCAGATGTATAGAAATCTAGGTTTTGAGTATAAGTATCTTGCTGTAATGGCGGCGAACTCTCATGGTCTTACAGGTGTTGAGAACAATCTTTATGTATCGAATCCGCGTCTACGTGTATTAGGATTATCGATGTTGGAGCTTGTTAAAGCGATAGAAGAGGGGAATAAACCTGAACAAATAGTTGATGATTTCAACTTTAAGACACTGTTTAATTATTTCGAATTAACTCATGTAGAAGCAGTTGTTCTTGGATGTACTCATTTTCCTTATATCAAAAAAGAACTTGAAAAAATTACTAATCTTCACATTATTGATGTAGGAGTATTTATGATAGAAAGCTTGAAAAGTAAAGAGAAATAATTTTACGATTAATAAAATATAAAAGTGAGAATGACTAAACAGTTTGATTTAATAAAATCATTCATTGTAAAGTTATTCTCACTTTATTGTTTTATCTTCCCTCTAAGAAATGCTCATTTCTTTCTTTTGCTTGTTCGAAAATACTGTTGTATTCTTCAACCATTTCTTCTGTATATTCTCCTTCGACTTGGTCGCAGTCTAGTGAATAAAGTACTTTTTCAACTCTTTCATATACATCTTCTAGAGTAAACTCTTTATGAAGAAGTTTTTCTAATGTTTCCATACAGTTCGGATCGATTTTTGGATATTTGTAATTTATCTGTTGATCTTTAATTCCGATATCGTAAAATTCACGCATTATATTCGCGCGTTTTTGTTGATCTCCAAAGATACTGATATATATTGAAACAACGACTGAATCTTTAATTTTTCTTTGAGCGATTCCAGCGAATTTTTTTCCATTTATACTTAGGTCATAATCTCCAGGGCAGTATGAATTTGTTATTTCTATTGCATCAATTTTATTAGCACCTTCTGGAAAAACTGCTTTGATAAATTCTGTCATTAGCTCATAACCTTCATTAATTGAAAAGTTTTCTTTGGGCTTATTCATAATGATTGATAAATTTAATATACCTTTATCTGAAATTATTCCTAGTCCTCCGATATTTCTAACTGCTGGAATAATATTATTTCTATAAAAAGCAAATAATGCTTCGTCAAAAAATGGAACACGTGTATCTGGAGCTCCAATTATTGCTGAGTTCGGTAATGTATACATGTGTAAAATACACTCATCGTTACTAGAAATTGTACGTAAAAACATTTCATCAGTAGCAATAGGTATTAGGGGATTTACAATATTTAATGTTTTATAGACATTGAATTTTTTATTTCGAATAAGATTTAGCATAGCTACTCCTTCTAAATTTGTCGATAATATATATAACTTAAAAATTAATACTTTATCATTATAATTTATGAGGTTAATTTATGCAAGGCTTTAATTAGATTAAGAAATAAAAAAAGGAGACGGCTCAAAATGGTTTCAAGTCGTCTCAAATTATTTTATAGGTTAAGTTTGTAATCTTCTGGTTTAATAATAGGTACAATTTTCGTAAATAGTTTTACGAAGAAGAAACCAGAAACTATTGGAATTAGTGCGAAGACGATAGCTGCTTTTAATATTTCTAAAGTACTTCCGTCAGTAGTCGCAAGGTGTGCTAATGGTCCAACTAGACCACTGAATCCAAATCCAGCACTCATCGCTGTACCTTTAATGTTTAGTATTGCGGCGAATACTCCCGAAACAGCAGCACTACAAAGGACCGGTAGCATAATTTTTGGTTTAGCAAAAATATTTGCCATCGAGATTTTCGGAGATCCGATAAAGTGCGCGAAGCAAACTCCCTTAGAGTTAACTGCCCATCCTGCTATTGCAAGTGTGAATCCACAAGCACAGATTCCAAGGTTTGCAGCTCCTGAGGCTATTCCATCTATATTAATCGCAAGAGCAACCCCAACTGATGTAATTGGAGAAACTACAAGACACGCGAAAATAATCGCGATAAGAATAGTAAGAATGATAGGTTGTAATGTAAGTAGATGCTTAATTCCATCTCCTAATAATTTAGTTACTCCAGAGAAGAATGGAAGTGTATATCTACCAATACCTCCGATAATAACAAGTGTTAATGGAGGTAAGATGATTACAGCATAGTTTTTAGCTTTGTCTCCAATTAGTAGGATGAATAATGTTGCTAATGCAGCTGTAAAGATCATAGTTACGATATCTCCAGAACCTTTTAACATAAGTGCAGTTTTGTCTGGAGTTGGAATAATTGAACCACTAGCAAATAGAGTAGCTAGTCCTATAGATACACTTTGTACTGGTGTAAATTTAAAGAATAAACCAATAATAATCCCTGAAGCTAAACCTATCATAGCGTTAGAAATTGTTATTGATAGTGATAAAAATGCAAGTGAAGGATAAACTTTACCTATATATTTAAGTAGTTCACCAAGCAAGGCGCCTGGTACTAAACAAAGAACTGTTCCTAAGGCGATACCGTTAAGGACGTTCATAGTAAAATTTTTAATAGTAATCTTTTCTTTCATAAACAAATTCTCCTTATGTTTATTCGTAACCTAAAAAGGTTACTAATTATTATAACGTAAAATATATGTTTTGTACATTAAAATTTACTAGTTTTGAAATAATAAATTAGGAATAAATTTTAAAAAAACTGACTTTAAAAAAAGCCAGTTTATTAATAATATTATAGAGCTGTAAATGCAGCTGTAAATCCAAAAATTATGCCTGGTGAGTTGGCTATAACTATTGGCCAATCACGTTTTTCTCCTAGTAGACCATAAAGTACCCAAAGAGTACAGTTTATTCCTGCAACGAAAGGTTGAATAAAGTCTCCTTTATGACCGTGTATATTTCCTGAAATTTGTGGTATATATGATATATACATTAGCATAGCTGTGAATGTTGCTACCCAACTAAGTATTTTGAAAAATTTTGTATTCATATTATCCTTCTCCTTTCAAAGTACTGAAATATACTAACATATATTAAAGGATATTTCAAGTGAACTTATTAAATATTATAATTGAAAAGGATTTAAATTAAATATAATCATGAAGATATATATATTTATAGAGAAAATAGTTAGTTTAGTTTGATTTGTATAGTTCGGCATATTATAGTATAATGTAATTTAAAATAACTAAGGAGTTTTATAAGATGAAAGTATTAAGAAAAATACTAGCGTTATTAATAGTATTAGCTCTTTTTGGTGGTGGAGCAACATATGCGTTAACACCAAGTGAAAGTATAAATAATTCAGAAAAATTATCAAATCATGATGCTAAGATTAAGTTGGAGGATCTAAATGGAGATTTTATTTCAAATCTTAAATTAGTTGATTCAAATATTAAAACATCATTGAAAATTAATAATAATACATTTTTATCTATCTTTAAAAACGCAGTTCCTGAGGATTCACAATTATTAGATGGTAGTTATAAATTGGTCGATAATCATATTGAAGCGAAACTACCTGTCAAGTTAGGACTTTGGGATACAATGATTAATACGAATATAAAAGTTTCTGGAGCTAACAATAGTGTAGATTTAATTCTAGAGGATGCTAAAATTGGTAAAGTACCTATTCCTGATTTTGCTTTAGAAAAATACTTAAAAGAAGCACTTACTGGCAGTGGAGCAGGGGTTAATGGTAATACTATTACTATTAAATCACTTGACTTACCAGTTGTTGTTGATAATATAGAGGTTACTGAAAGTAATATTAATGTGACTGCATCACTTAGTAGAGAAAAAGCATTGAAATATGCTGCGGAGAATTTTAACGCATATCGAAGAGTATAAAAAATATTAGACTTTTGAAAATGAATAATTATTAGAAGAACTTCTACGTATGGAGTCTTTCTAATAGTAGGTTTTCAAAAGTCTTTTTTTTAATTTCATGATATTTTCAGATAATTTCAAATTAAATTCACATAAAAGACTTGAAAGTTTTATCTTGATGTAATATAATATACATATCGTAAATAAAGACAAGACGACTATGTGGAGTTTTAGAGAGAAACTGGTAGGTGGAAAGTTTTATAGAAGCATAGGAGTTATCACTTTATTGTGTAATAATTTTAATAGAACAAACAAGTGCTCTTGGTAGGAGTTAAAAGAGGTGGTACCGTGGATACATTTCGCCCTCTATAACTTTTACTAAGAGTTTTTTATTTTGAAAGGAGAAAAAATGGTAGAATTAAAAGATACATTATTAATGCCAAATACGAAGTTTCCAATGCGTGGAAATCTTCCAAATAAAGAACCAGAATTCCTAAAACGTTGGGAAGAAATGGATTTATACAACAAAATTTTAGAAAAAAATGCTGGGAAACCTTCATACGTACTTCACGATGGACCTCCATATGCGAATGGTAACATCCACATTGGACACGCATTAAACAAAATCTTAAAAGACTTTATCGTTAAATATAAAAATATGAATGGTTTTGTTTCACCTTATGTCCCAGGTTGGGATACTCACGGTCTTCCAATCGAACAAGTATTAGTAAACAATGGTGTTGATAGAAAATCTATGCCAGCTAATAAATTTAGAAATAAATGTAAAGATTATGCCTTAAAACAAGTTGATAAACAACGTGCTGACTTCAAAAAACTTGGAGTATTAGGTGATTGGGATAATCCATACTTAACTTTAGATCCAAAATTTGAAGCTGAACAAATCCGTGTATTCGGTAAAATGGTAGACAAAGGATATATCTACAAAGGATTAAAACCTATTTACTGGTCACCATCATCAGAATCTGCTTTAGCTGAAGCTGAAATCGAGTACCACGATCATACTTCACCATCTATCTATGTTGCTTTTGATTTAGTTAGTGAAAATGGTGCTGTAGAAAAAGGAACTAAGTTTGTTATTTGGACAACTACTCCTTGGACATTACCTGCAAACTTAGGTATTGCTGTTCACCCAGATTTTGAATACCAAGTTGTTAAATATAACGGAGAAAGCTACTTAGTAGCTAAAGAAAGAGTAGCATTCTTAGCTGAAAAATTCGGTTGGGAAAACTATGAAACAGGTGAAGTATTAGTAGGTAAAGACTTAGAGTACTTACTATGTCAACACCCATTCTTAGATAGAACATCTACATTAATCTTAGCTGATTATGTAACACTTGATTCAGGGACTGGTTTAGTACATACGGCTCCTGGACACGGGGTTGATGACTATCTTGTTGGTCAATTACAATACAAACTTGGAGTATTATCACCAGTTGATAACCAAGGTGTTCTTACAGAAGAAGCTGGACAATTCGCTGGTAAATTTGTATTCGATGCAAACAAAGACATTATTGCGCACTTAGATGAAACTGGAGCATTATTAAAACAAGAAGATATTACTCACTCATACCCACATGACTGGAGAAGTAAAAAACCAATTATCTTCAGAGCTACACCACAATGGTTCTGTTCTGTTGATGCATTCCGTAGTGAATTACTTGAAGCTGTAGACAACACTAAATTCTACAGTGAATGGGGTAAACCAAGATTATATAACATGATCCGTGACCGTGGTGACTGGGTAATCAGTCGTCAACGTGTATGGGGTGTGCCAATTCCTGTATTCTACGCTGAAAACGGAGAAGAAATTTTAGATATCGAATTAATCGAACACGTAGCGAAAATCTTTGAAGAAGAAGGATCAAATGTTTGGTTCTACAAAGAAGCTTCTGAATTATTACCAGAAGGATACACTCACCCAGGAAGTCCAAACGGAGTATTTACTAAAGAGATGGATATTATGGACGTATGGTTCGACTCTGGAACATCTCACCAAGGTTGTTGTGCAATTCGTGAAGATTTAACTTACCCAGCTGACTTATACTTAGAAGGAAGTGACCAATACCGTGGATGGTTCAACTCTTCACTAATCACTTCTGTAGCGGTATCAGGAGTAGCTCCATATAAAGAGTTAGTGTCTGCTGGATTCGTAATGGATGGTAATGGTAACAAGATGAGTAAATCATTAGGTAACGTTATTTCTCCTAACGATGTTGGTAAAGAATTAGGTGCTGAAATTATCCGTTTATGGTCTGCAAGTGTTGACTATACTCAAGATGTTCGTATCTCTAAAGATATCTTAAAACAAGTATCTGAAACATACAGAAAAATCAGAAATACTTTCCGTTTCTTACTAGGAAACTTATTCAACGGAAGCTTCAACAATAAGACTAATCTTGTTGCGTATGAAGACCTTGAAGAACTAGATAAATACATGGTTCTTAAATTCGAAAAAGTTGTTGCGAAAGTATTAGATTACTATGAAAACTATCAATTTAACAGTATTACTACTGAATTAATCAACTTCTTCAACGTTGAATTATCTTCATTCTACCTAGATTATGGTAAAGACATCCTTTACATCGAAGGTGAAGATTCTCACAAACGTTTAAGTATGTTAACAGTTCTTTACACAGTATTAAGTAAATCTGTTAGATTACTTGCTCCAATTCTTTCATTCACTGCTGAAGAAGTATATGACAACATGCCATACGAAGATGCTGAGTCTGTTCACTTAACAAACTTCCCAGCTAAAAACGTAATCGAAGATGCTGCGTTAGAAGCTAAATGGGATAAACTTCTTGAAGTTCGTGATGATGTGAATAAAGCATTAGAAGAAAGCCGTAATGAAAAAGTTATCGGTAAATCTTTAGAAGCAGCTGTTGAAGTATACAGTAATGATGCAGAAGTAGTTGAGTTATTAAACTCTGTTGATAACTTAAACCAATTCTTCATTGTAAGTAAAGTTGCTGTTAAAGAAAACGATGGTGTAGCATATGATCTTGCTACTGTTAAAGTAACTAAAGCTGAAGGACACCGTTGTGAACGTTGTTGGAACATCGTTGATGAAGTAAACGAAGAAGGTTTATGTCCACGTTGTGCTAGCATCTTAAACAAATAATAGAATAACTTACATATAGAACTTAGGTTAAATTTAATCTAAGTTCTAATTTTTTTAAATAAATTTTATAGAGTCCAAAAAAATGGACAGATAGATTGTTATAATTAAATCACAAAACGAAGAGGTGATTAAAATGGAAAAAAATTATATTACGATTACAGGGATGGAACACTATTTTGGAAATAAAATTTTTAAAGTAGGAGATGTTATCAGTTGTGAAAAAGAGTTTGATAACGACTATGATGAAGAAGCTATTAAAGTTATGATGAAAACATTCGGTAAAGTTGGTTATGTAGGAAATTCTTGTAGAACTGTTGCGAAAGGTACGAAAAGTGCAGGAAGAATTTACGATAAAGTTGGAGATAAATTTTTTGTAAAAGTTTGTTTTGTTACTGGAGGTTCAGTTATTGCAGAAGTTCTAAAAAGAGATGAAAATAATCACAAAAATAATAGAAAAATTAGTAAATAGTTGTTATTATATACATAAGTGTATATAAGGAGCAAAATTTATGGAAAAAGGAAGATATCAAAAATTAAAGCTATTGTACCTATTGGAAATACTAAGAGACTATAGCGATGAAAATACTTATTTAAGTGTGAAAGAATTAACTACTTTACTCTTAAAAAAAGAAATTATTGTTGAGAGAAAAACTTTATATAAAGATATAGAATTACTACAAGATTATGGATTTAATATCGTTGTTGAAAAGAATGGTCGTGAGAATATCTATGCATTAGTAGAAAGAGAATTTGAGCTTGCTGAGGTGAAGATGCTAATCGATGTAATCCAGGCGAGTAAGTTTCTAACTGTAAAAAAATCACGAGATCTAATTTTAAAATTGAAGAAATTAGCGAGTAAAAAACAAGCGCAAAAAATTCAAAGACAGGTATATTCTTTTGAAGAAAATAAATATATAAATGAAAATATTTATTATAATGTTGATGCAATTCATAATGCAATTGCAGAAAATAAGCAAATTAATTTTAATTATTGGCAATGGAATTATAAAAAACAGATGATTGATAGAAAAAATGGTAAAGTCTATAATGTAAGTCCATTCGCTCTTGTATGGAATGATGAAAATTATTATATGGTTGCTTTTGATGCTAAGACAGAGTTGATAAAAAATTATCGTGTTGATAAAATGCGAAATGTTGTTATTGCTGCTGATGATAGAGTGGGTCATGAAAAGTTTCAAAAAGAAGATATATCTAGTTATTCGAAGAAAATATTTGGTATGTATGGTGGAACTTTAGAAAAAGTGACTTTAGAGTTTAAAGAATCATTAATAGGAGCAATCGTTGATAGATTTGGAAAAGATATTATTGTTCATAAAAAAGATGATATTTATCAAACTTCTGTAGAGGTTATGTGTAGTGGTCATTTCTTAGGTTGGATTTTCTCTTTAGGTAACGATATAGAAATATTAGCACCTCAAAATGTTCGAGATTTATATGTTGAGAAAGTAGAGGTGTTATTAAAGAAATACAGATAAACGAGAAGGATGAATGAGAATGGATAAAAATATTGTTTTGTTAGATATCGTAGAAACTGATGTAACGAAAATTGTTTCTGTTTCATTAAAAAGAATAAATATAACTGATAGATTCGAAGTCATAGAAGATAGGAATTTTCATCGTAAGATGGAATCTGGGGAATATTTGTTTGATTTAGAGGATACTCTAGAAAGTTATTTTGATAATATACCATCAGAAATAGATGTTAAAGTTTTTGTTTGGTATAAGGAGAAGAAAGAATTAATAGATAAACATTTTTCTTTTCTTAGTGATTATAAATTTGAATTTATTCAATCTAAACTTATAAAAGTAGGATTAACAAATGGTAATAATCCTGTTAAATATTCTATGAAAAAAGTATTGAAGCTATTTGAGATTGAGTATGATAAAAATAACTTGGGCGTTCCTAGATATGCAGTAGATATATTTTATCAAATTTTCGAAAGACTTGTAGTTTATTTTGAACGTAGAAGTGAAGTTAGTGCTTTTTGTAAGATGGAGAGCGGTTTGATACATGAAGTAGCTTGTAGAACATTGAAAAAATCTACTAATAAACCTTCTTTAGATTGGCTGGACTTTATTTGGGGAGATTATCGTTTTTGTAAACACTGTTGTAGTTTTGAAATTAAGGGACCTTTTTATAAAAATATGACCAACAATCAATTAAAAAATGAAGGTATATTTTTAAAGAATATTAAAATTATTAATGATGGTGGAGAGTCTTGTAACGAGGATAAACTATCTCGAGAATTGTTATTGGAAGAGGATAGTACAAATAAAGATTATGTAATAGATGATACTTTGAAAGAAATAAACGATATTATAAGTAGTAAAAAAACAGAATATGTTGTTTTATCTAATGGTGAAAGAATAGAAATTTTTAGAGCGAATGATATGTTGAACTATAGTGTTAGAAAACTAATGGAGAAGCAAAAAACAGAGACTTCACCCTTAAAAAACAATGCTATTAACTATCAAATTTTACTATATAAAATAGGTGAAATTGGTGAAAATAAAGTACTAGATGAGCTGAAGTATAGTTTTTATCCTATGCACATTTTTAAAGATATCTCTATTAATATTGGTGAATTTCAGTGTCAGATTGACTTTGTTATATTAACTAAGAAAGCTATGTATTTAATTGAATGTAAAAATACAAAATTTAATGTTAAAATTGATAAAACAGGGAGTTTTTATCTTATAAACGAAGGTAAGAAGAATAGAACTTTTAGTGTTTTAAATCAAATTGAACGACAAAAAATGATTTTAGAACAATTAGATTTGGGAGTAGAAATTAAAGAGATGTATCCTGTAGTAGTTTATGCGAATGAGGAAACTGGAATAGAAATAGAAGATAAGGATGCATTAAGAGGAATTGATGTAATTAATCTAGATCGTTTAAATAGTCTCATTAGAGAAAAAGAAAAAGATTTAAAAGAAATATATACTGTGGAAGAAATTGAGAAGATAAAGAATAGTTTAATTAATCCTGATATAAAAAATAATGATTATATAGAAGAGGATACAGTGAAATGGGAAGAGTATGAACTTAGATTATTATTAGAAAAAAATATCAATGAGAAAAAAGCATTAGAAAAAATTGCTGAGAAAAATGTATTAAAGAATGTAAAAAGTGAATTCAATGGTTCGAAAATATCAATATCTGAATTCAAAGATGTATTAAAAAAGTATCTGGAGAGAAAATCAGAAAAATTAGGAGTTACTTCATCTTCTCTAATGACTGAGGTTATGAGAGATGAGATATTAGAGAAAATGCCAACAACGGTTAACCAATTATCTAAATTGTTGGTCAGCAATAGCATTTATTTCCATAAAATTTCGAATGATTTATTGGCGATGATTAATAATGTTAAAACTGTAATGGTTTAAAAATAATAATATGCAGATAGAATGGCTTTAAAATGAGATTATTATATAATCAAATTTTAGAGTCTATTCTATTATTTTTTACTTTAAAATCAAAAAATATATAAATTCATTTAGCTCTATTAATAAGATATGAAACCTACTTAATATCAACTTAAAATCGTTGTAATGTAGTTGCTTTAATAGAAAATGAATGTTATAATTAAATGATGAATTATAATATGATTATAAAATCATTTAATAGAAAAATATGTCGGAAGGAAAATGTTAATGGCTATTTTAGGAAAAATATTTGATGCTAATAAAAGAGAAGTAAAAAGTTTATCAAAATTAGCTGACAAAGTATTAGCTAAAGATGAAGAATATTCAAGTCTTAGCGATGAACAATTAGTAAATAAAACAGAAGAATTTAAAGCTTATATCCAAGAACAAAAAGAAAAAGGAAAAGATACAGCTGATATACTAGATAAAATTTTAGTAGATGCGTTTGCTGCAGCTCGTGAGGGAGCATTACGTTCTTTAGGAATGAAACCATATAAAGTTCAAATCATGGGTGGTATAGCACTTCACCGTGGTGATATCGCCGAAATGAGAACAGGGGAAGGTAAAACTCTTACTGCCACAATGCCAGTATACTTAAACGCATTAGCGGGTGAAGGTGTACACGTTGTTACAGTTAACGAATACTTATCTCAACGTGACGCTCAAGAGATGGGAGTTTTCTACAACTACATGGGACTTTCTGTAGGTCTTAACTTAAACTCTCTAAACTCTGAAGAGAAAAGAGCAGCATACAATGCTGATATTACATACTCAACAAACAACGAGTTAGGATTTGACTATTTAAGAGATAACATGGTTAAAACAGTTGAAGCTCGTGTTCAACGTCCATTAAACTATGCTGTAATCGATGAGGTTGACTCAGTTCTTATCGATGAAGCTCGTACACCACTTATTATTTCTGGTGAAGGACAAGAATCAACGTCACTTTATCAAGTAGCGAATGCATTCGTTAAAACTCTGAAAAAAGCAGAGGAAGAAGATGGAAGTGATGGAGACTACACATTAGATATTAAAACAAAATCTATTCAACTTTCTGAAAATGGTATTGATAAAGCAGAAAGTTACTTTGGATTAAAAAATCTTTATGATTTACAAAATGTAGACTTAACTCACCACATTAACCAAGCGTTAAAAGCTAACTACACAATGGCGTTAGACGTCGATTACGTAGTTGCTGAAGATGGTGAAATTTTAATTGTTGACCAATTTACAGGTCGTACAATGCCTGGTCGTCGTTTTTCAGAAGGATTACACCAAGCTATCGAAGCTAAAGAAGGTGTGCCAATCCAAAAAGAAAGTAAAACAATGGCGACTATTACATTCCAAAACTTCTTCAGAATGTATAAAAAACTTAGTGGTATGACAGGTACTGGTAAAACAGAGGAAGAAGAATTTAGAAATATCTATAACATGTTCGTTACAACAATTCCTACGAACAGACCAATTCAAAGAATCGATGCTCCAGACTTTATCTATGCTAATATGGAAGCTAAATTTAATGCGGTAGCACAAGAAGTTAAAGAACGTTATGACAGCGGACAACCAGTTCTTTTAGGTACAGTTTCTATTGAAACGAGTGAATTAGTATCTAAATTATTATATAGATATGGAGTACCTCACAAAGTACTGAATGCTAAACAAAATGAAAGTGAAGCAGAAATTATTAAACAAGCAGGTCAACGTGGTTCAGTAACTATCGCGACTAACATGGCTGGTCGTGGTACAGACATTAAACTTGGAGAAGGTGTTCGTGAATTAGGTGGTCTTGCTGTTATCGGTACAGAACGTCACGAATCTCGTCGTATCGATAACCAGCTACGTGGACGTTCTGGACGTCAAGGGGATCCTGGTTATAGTAGATTCTATCTATCACTAGAAGATGAATTAATGGTTCGTTTCGGTGCTGATAGATTACAAAAAATCATGGGTAAAGATGTGGATACACCGCTTGAAAGTAGAATGGTAAGTAAATCTGTTGAGAGTGCGCAAAAACGTGTTGAAGGTAATAACTATGATTCACGTAAACAAGTACTTCAATATGATGATGTATTACGTAAACAACGTGAAATTATGTATGCTGAAAGAAATGAAGTATTAGAAAATGAAGTTGTTACTGATATTATCCAAGAGATGATCGGTGAAGCTGTTGATAAAACTATGGCTTACATTACAGAAAACTTAGATGCACATAGTGAAAAAGAAGAAACAGAAGAAATCATTAAATCACTTAACGAGAAGTTCTTAGGTCAAAAACCTATTACTGAAAGTGAATATTCAGATGTAATGTCAGATGATGAAATTCGTGAGCTTGTGTTACACAGAATTAATCTTGAACTTGCTGAAAAACGTGCATTACTTGGTGATGAAACGATGAATTCTTTCGAGAAATACATCTTACTTAATGCTATTGATGATAGATGGACTGATCATATCGACCAAATGGATCAACTTAGAAAAGGGATTTTCCTTCGTTCTTATGGACAAATTGATCCACTACGTGAGTATAAAAATGAAGGTTTTGAAATGTTTGAATATATGATTGATGATATTCAAGTAGAAGTTATTACTAACTTAATGCGTATTAGAGTAGAACGTCATGAAGAGATCGAAATGAAACAAGAACCAACTAACCTGATTACTAACGATAGTAAAGAGCACATTGCTCGTGGTCCAATTAAGAGTGCATCTCGTGAAGAGAAAAAAGCTCGTATTGAAGAACGTAAACAACGTATTAAAGAGTTAAAAGCTCAAAAAGAAAAAGAAACTAATTAGTAGCTTATAAAAAAGAAGGAGACTTATTTTAGGTTTCCTTCTTTTAATGGCTTTTTATAATATTACAAGGAGGTAAGTATTATGAATAATATAGATAGATTAAAAGAAATAATTGATTCAAATTCTAATATTGTCTTTTTTGGCGGTGCTGGAGTTTCTACAGAATCAGATATTCCTGATTTTAGAAGTGCAAATGGTGTATTTAGTGTTGAACTTAATCGTCATTTTACACCGGAACAACTTGTTTCAAGAACGATGTTTGTCAAATATCCAGTTGATTTTTTTGATTTCTATAAGAAACATTTGGTTTATCCTGATGCTAAACCGAACAAAGCACATTATTATTTAGCAAAATTAGAACAACAAGGAAAATTAAAGGCTGTTGTTACCCAAAATATTGACACGCTTCATGAACAAGCTGGAAGTAAAAATGTCTTAAAATTACATGGAAGTGTGGATGCTAACTACTGTACTAAGTGTAAGTCTTTTTATAATTTAGAGGAGTTCTTAGCTAAAACAGAAGAAATACCTAGTTGTGATAAATGTGGTGGGGTTATAAAACCTTATGTAACTCTTTATGAAGAAGAACTTGATATGACGGTATTTAATGCTGCGATTAACTTTATAGAAAAAGCTGATGTACTTATTATCGGTGGAACTTCACTAAGTGTTTATCCTGCTGCTAATTTATTGCATTATTTTAGAGGAAAACATCTAGTAGTTATTAATAAAACTTCTACACCACAGGATAATCTGGCTAATCTCGTTATTAATGGGAAAATTGGTGAAGTCTTCTCAAAATTAGAAGAAAGAAAAGGTGATGTGTAGATGTATTTATTTAGAAAATTATCTTGGTTTATGAAACTAGAAAAGAAACGTTATAGTATTGGAATTATAGCCTTGATTTTAGTAAGTATTTTTAACTTAATTCCACCTAAGGTTATAGGTAATGTTATCGATAGGATTGAAGCTGGTAATTTAACAAATGGACAGTTATTTCTTAATGTAGGTTACTTAGTTTTAGCTGCTCTTGCTATGTATGCTCTTCGTTATGTTTGGCGTGTGTATATTTTTGGTGCAGCATATAATTTAGGTCGTATTTTGAGATCAAGATTATTTGAACATTTTACTAAAATGTCACCATCATTCTTTCAAAAGTATCGTACGGGAGATTTAATGGCGCATGCAACCAATGATATAAACTCAGTAGCAATGGTTGCTGGGGGTGGAGTTATGTCCGCGGTAGATGCAAGTATTACTGCCCTAGTTACATTATTTACAATGATATTTTTAATAGATTTTAAATTAACTTTAATAGCGATTATTCCTTTACCATTTTTAGCGTATGCTACTAATTATATTGGTGATAAAAACTATGAAAGTTTCGAAGAAGCACAAGAATCTTTTTCTGATTTGAATAATAAGGTTCAAGAAAGTGTTTCAGGGATAAAAGTTACGAAATCATTTGGTTACGGTAACGATGAAATTGAGAGTTTTAAAGAAGTAAATAATAAAGTATTCGGAAAAAATGTTATTGCTGCTAAGTATAATTCTTTATTTGATCCCATGGTATTAATTTTCGTTGGGTTATCTTATACACTTACTCTTATTTTTGGTGGTATTTTTGTTTCTAATGGAGAGTTATCTGTTGGTGAGTTAGTTACTTTCGTTACATATCTTGATATGTTAGTATGGCCGCTTCAAGCGATTGGTTGGTTATACAATATATCACAACGTGGAGAAGTATCATATAAACGTATAGAAAGTTTATTAGCTGAGGTTAATGATGTAAATACTAATTTAGATAGTAAAGTTAAAGCTGAGAATGGTAGACTAGAATACAATATTGATAATTTTGAATTTGAAGAAGGTAAAACCTTACTAAGAGATATTAAATTCGCAATTGAAAAAGGTCAAACACTAGGTATTGTAGGTGTTACTGGTTCAGGTAAAACTACACTATTAAGATTATTATTAAGAGAGTTTAATATTAAAACTGGTAATATCAAGCTTAATAATAGAGATATTGCTGAATACAGTCTAAGTGATTTAAGAAAACTTATTGGATATGTACCGCAAGATCAGGTACTATTCGCTATGTCGATTAAAGAAAATATTCGTTTTGCTAATCCTCAAATCAATGATAAGAAGGTGGAAGAAATTACGAAAATCTGTGGTTTATATGATGACATAATGGCTATGCCAGAGAAGTTTGATACAATTGTTGGAGAAAAAGGTGTGAGTCTTTCTGGAGGTCAAAAACAACGATTAGCTATGAGTCGTGCTTTGATTATTAATCCAGAGATATTAATTCTTGATGATTCGTTATCTGCTGTTGATGCGAAGACTGAGCATATTATTTTGGAAAACTTAAAAGAGAAACGTAGAGGACAAACAAATATTATTACAGCCCATAGACTATCTGCGGTTGTTGAAGCTGATTTAATAATTGTTTTAGGTGAGGATACTATTATTGAAAAAGGTACTCACGATGAGTTAATAGAAAATAATGGCTGGTATAAAGAAACTTATGAAAGCCAACAGATGGAAGAAAGCTTGAAAGGAGGAAGTGAAGATGTCGAAAAGTAAGACGTTTTTAAGATTAATGCGCTATATGTTTAGATATAAAGGGCTATCAGTATTAGCATTATTATTTATATTACTAACTTCTATAGTAGCGACAGCAATTCCTCTTTTAGCTCAGTATTATATTGATAACTTTATTACAAAAAATATAGCTAAAGCAGGGTTATATATATTAATAATTTATTTTGGATTATTTATTCTAAGAGTAGTGTTTACATTTTTAGGAGAATTCTATTTTGCAAGAGTAGCTCATAGTATAGTTAGAGATTTACGTAATGATAGTTTTAAAAACTTACAAAAATTAGGGATGTCTTACTTTGATAAGACGCCAGTAGGTTCTGTTGTATCAAGGTTAACTAATGATACACAAGCTGTTGCAGATATGTTTGGAACGATTTTCTCTAGTTTTCTAAATACGATTCTTATGTTTGTAGTAACACTTTCTGCGATGATTACTTTAAGTTGGCAACTTACTATCTATATGATATTATTCATTCCTGTTATGGTTGGTTCTGTGTATATGTATCAAAAACTGTCTAGTAAACTTGTAGAAATTTCTCGTGCGAAAATTAGTGAGATGAATACCAAGTTGTCTGAGTCAATCGAAGGTATGAAAATTATTCAAGCATTTAACCAAGAACAACGTTTAATAGATGAGTTTGGTGAGGTTAATAATGAACATCTTCGTTATTACACTAAATCATTAAAAGTTGATAGTCTATTACTACGTCCAGCTATGGCTTTATTTAAAGTATTAGCGTATGGAGTTATTGTTACGTACTTTGGTCTAAGTTTTGAAAGTGCTGGTTTTACAGCTGGGATAATTTATGCATTTATTCAATATACGAATCAACTTTTCAATCCGTTAATTGAACTAATGCAAAACTTCTCTATTCTTCAAACCTCTATAATTTCTGCAGGACGTGTTTTCACACTTATAGATAATGAAGAATATGAGCCAGAACAAAAAGAAAGTGCTAATAAAATTTCATGTGGTGATGTCGAGTTCAAAAATGTTAGTTTCTCATATGATGGTAAACGTGATGTACTTAAAAATATTTCATTTAGTGTAAAAAATGGTGAGAGTATTGCTTTTGTAGGAGCTACTGGTTCTGGTAAATCATCAATTATGAATCTTTTCCTTAGGTTTTATGATTATGATAGAGGAGAAATCTTAATTGATGGCGTTGATATTAAAGATTATAGTTCTAAAGAATTAAGAAACAGTGTTGGACTAGTTCTTCAGGATCCGTTCTTATATCATGGCACAGTAGAGTCTAATATTAAGATGTATAATGAAGAATTAACAAGAGAAGATGTTATTGAAGCGGCTAAGTTTGTCGATGCACATAACTTTATTGATAAACTTGAAGGTAAGTATGATAGTATAGTTACTGAAAGAGGTTCAACTTTTTCTAGTGGAGAAAGACAACTACTAACGTTTGCTAGAACTATAGCAAGTAAACCGAAAATCTTAATTCTTGACGAAGCAACAGCGAATATTGATTCTGAAACAGAAGAATTGATTCAAAATTCGCTTGAAAAAATGAGGAAAGGTAGAACGACTATAGCGATTGCTCATAGATTATCTACTATACAAGATTCTAATTGCATCTATGTACTAGACAAAGGTGAGATTATCGAATCTGGAACACATGAAGAGCTAATTACTCTAAAAGGTAATTATTATAAAATGTACCAACTGCAAGCAGGTATGTTAAATAAATAGATTTAAAATTCAAAACTGGAAGTGAATTAAGTAACTTCCAGTTTTTTTATGAAGAAGAAATGACCATATATAGTATGAGTTAACATAAATTTAAAGTGTTAATTATAATTGTGTAAATTTTATATTAAAAATAAAAGCTAATTAATCAAAGTAGTAATCTTATGTCTGATTTCTTGCATTTAGTTAAGAAAAAGCTTATAATTAATGTATTAATTATAAACAAAATTAATCTTAGTATCATATTATGAAAGAAGGATATAAAGTTGAGAAAATATTTAGGGGAAAAATATAATAAGTTTTCGTTAAGAAAATTAACTGTTGGAGTTTGCTCTTTGACTATAGGGTCTTTTTTCTTGATGTCGACTGTTCAACCTGAAGATTATGTAGTGAAGGCTGCAGATAATGCAATTGTTCACTATAAATATGTAGGAGAAGACAATCTTACTGATAAAGAAAAGGAATTAATAAGAAAAGAAGTACCAAACGTTGTAAATAGTACAGAAGAGACATATTACTTAGTATTTAAACCGACTAAAACAACACAACTAAATAAATTACCTAATACTGGTTTAAATTATGGAGTAGGAAGTATACTTTTAGGAGGTATGCTAGGTCTATTAGTAGTTGCAGTAGCAAAAGGTAAAAATAAAACACGTAAAATATTATCAATACTGTTAGTTACGAGTGTGGGGGCAACTACTCTAGAGTTACCTGTTCGTGCTATGGAAGACTTACAATTATCAGTTTATAACATGGATTATAACCTAAAAGTGGGAGATAAGTTACCAGAGATTTCTGGAATTCCTGGATATAGTTTTGTTGGATTCATTAAAAATGAAGCAGAAACTAAAAAAATAAAAGAAGATGGTAAAGAAAATATTATTTCACAACAAAATGATAAAAAACAACCAGAGTTAAAAGAAATTCCAAATACAAATGTAACAGATAAAAAACAAGAAACAAAAACAACACTTACTAATACTGACAAAAAAGAAGATAAAAAAGCATTAGAAAATAACAATATAAAAGAAGATAAAAAAGTAATAGAAAATAATAATGAAAAAGAAAACAAAAAAGTATTAGGGGTTAATACAGTGAATCCTCAAGATGAAGTTATTGTTGGAAACCAGACTAAACCTGAATTATTATATACTGATAAAATAGTAGAGACCCCGATACAATATAATCAAGTTATAGAAAATAATAACCAGTTGCCTGAAGGAACAACAAGAGTAAAACAACATGGAAAAGTAGGCAAAAAAACTGAAGTTATAAGGGTATTTACTGTAGAGGGGAAAGAAGTTTCTAGAGAATTAATTTCTACTAATACAAAAGCACCAGTTTCAGAAATTATAGAAAAAGGAACGAAAAAAGTAGTCAGCAGGGTTACTCCAAAAGGCGAAAAATTAGTAAAACCTGCTGTTGAAGTAAAACCTGAGTATAAAGGGGCACAAGCTGGAGCAATAGTAGAACCAGAAAAAGTAGAACCGCCAAAAGAATATACAGGAGAGCAAGCTGGAGCGATAGTCGAACCCGAGAAAGTAGAACCGCCAAAAGAGTATAAAGGAGTACAAGCTGGAGCGATAGTAGAACCCGAAAAAGTGGATCCACTAAGAGAATACACAGGAGTGCAAGCCGGAGCGATAGTAGAACCCGAGAGAGTAGAACCGCCAAAAGAATATACAGGAGAGCAAGCTGGAGCAATAGTTGAACCCGAAAAAGTGGAGCCACAATACGATGGAGTTACTTCTGGAGCGTTGGTAGAACCACCGAAAGAATACACAGGAGTACAAGGCGGAGCGATAGTCGAACCAGAAAAAGTAGAACCACCAAGAGAGTACACAGGGGTACAAGCTGGAGCAATAGTAGAACCAGCAAAAGTGGAAGCTCCGAAAGAGTACACAGGGGTACAAGGCGGAGCAATAGTCGAACCAGAAAAAGTAGAACCACCGAAAGAGTACACAGGGGTACAAGCTGGAGCGATAGTCGAACCCGAAAAAGTAGAACCACCAAGAGAGTACACAGGGGTACAAGCTGGAGCAATAGTAGAACCAGAAAAAGTAGAACCACCGAAGGAATACACAGGAGTACAAGCCGGTGCAGTAGTCGAACCAGAAAAAGTAGAACCACCGAAGGAATACACAGGAGTACAAGGCGGAGCGATAGTCGGACCTGAAAAAGTAGAACCACCGAAAGAGTACGCAGGGGTACAAGGCGGAGCGATAGTTGAACCAGAAAAAGTAGATCCACTGAAGGAATATACAGGAGTACAAGGCGGAGCGATAGTCGAACCTGAAAAAATAGAACCGCCAAAAGAATACACAGGAGTGCAAGGCGGAGCAATAGTCGAACCAGCAAAAGCGGAAGTACCGAAAGAGTACACAGGAGTACAAGCCGGGGCGATAGTCGAACCAGAAAAAGTAGAATCGCCAAAAGAATATACTGGTAAAATTGAACAACCTAGTGCTGAAAAAGAAAGAACAGTAGATAAGAAACTAGAACTTAGAAATATTTCTAATGTAGAATTGTATACTTTAGAAAATAATAAGTACCGACATGTAACATCACTTGCGAGTGTTCCATCTAATCCAACAAATTACTTTATGAAAGTAAAATCAGAGAATTTTAAAGATATTATGTTGCCAGTTAAGAGTATTGAGAGTGTTAGAAAAGATAGTCAAGATGTTTACAAAATTGTAGGACAAGCTAATGATTTAATTCAACACGAAAACAATAGTACTTTAGAAAATTATACTTACTACCTACCTAAGACCGTAAGAAGTGAAAATGGAGTTTATACATCATTTAAAAATCTGGTAGATGCTATGAATATTAATCCATTTGGTACGTTCCGTCTAGGGGCGACAATAGATGCTCGTGAAGTAGAACTTCCAGATGGTCAAGAAAGCTATATTGGAAAAGAGTTTAGTGGTACATTAATAGGTGCAAACAATGGTAAGTATTATGCTATATATAACTTGAAAAAACCATTGTTTAATGCTTTAAGTCATGCTACTATTCAAGATCTTTCAATAAAAGAAGCGAATGTTTCTTCTAAAGAAGATGCAGCTACAATAGCGAAAATGGCGAATAATGGTTCTAAAATTATTAATGTTCATTCATCTGGTGTAATTGCTGGTGAACGTAGTATTGGTGGATTGGTTTCACAAGTTGATAATTCTACTATTTCGAATAGTAGCTTTACAGGTAGAATAACTAATACTTATGAATCAAAATCATCGTATCAAATAGGTGGATTAGTAGGAAAACTTTCTGGAGCTCAAGCGTCAATAAGTAAATCAATTTCATCTATCGATATAGCCACAAATGCTAATAAAGGAGACCAGATTGTTGGTGGTATAGCAGGTGTTGTTGATAAGAAAGCAACGATCCTTAATAGCTACGTTGAAGGAAATGTAAACAATGTTAAACAATTTGGTAAAGTTGGTGGTGTAGTAGGTAATCTTTGGGATAATTCAGGTGAAGTTGAAAATTCAGGTCGACTATCTGATGTATTAAGCGATGTCAATGTTACTAACGGGAACGCTATAGCGGGTTATGATTTTAGAGGTATTAAAGAAACTAATATTTATAGTAATAAGAATAAGAAAGTAGTAAATGTAGTTCAAGAGGATGATGAGGTTATAACTAAAGATTCAGATACACAAAGAGGTACAGTATTAGAAGCGGATAGTGTTAAAGAGAAAAAAGCTAAATTGGTTTCTAGAAATAATACTAAAGTAGAAGATTTTGATTTTACTTCAAGATATACTACTAATTACAATGAAGTAACAGGTTATCAACAGTCGAGAGAACAAGTGTATAAAAATATTGAAAAATTACTTCCTTTTTATAATAGAGAAACAATAGTTAAGTATGGTAATTTAGTAGAGGATAACAGTAATTTATTTACTAAAAAACTTTTATCAGTTGTTCCTATGAAAAATAATGAAGTAATAACTGATATTAATAAAAGTAAACGCGAAATCAATAAATTATTGTTACATTTTGAAGGTAATAAATCACAAGTATTAAATATTACATATAAAGATGATTTCTCTAAAGTTGCTGAATATGATATAGCTAATACAAAATTGATGTATACACCTAATACATTGCTACATAATTATAATAATATTGTAAAAGATGTTTTAAATGATCTGAAATCTGTTCAATATAATTCAGTTGATGTTAGAAAAGTATTAGATATTTCTAATGATATAAAATTAACGGAATTATATCTAGATGAACAATTTGAAAAAACAAAAGCAAATATTGAAGACAGTTTATCAAAACTTCTTTCTGCAGATGCGGCAATAGCTGAAAATAATAATTCGATAATAGATAATTATGTAGTAGAAAAAATTAAGAATAATAAGGAAGCGTTACTTCTAGGTTTAACATATCTAGAACGTTGGTACAATTTTAACTATGATGAAACAAAAGCAAAAGATTTAGTATTATATCATTTAGACTTTTTCGGTAAATCTAATAGTTCTGCATTAGATAATGTTATAGAGCTAGGTAAATCAGGATTTAACAATTTATTAGCTAAAAATAATGTTATTACTTACAATGTATTATTATCAAAAAATTATGGAACTAATAGTTTATTTGATACATTAGAAAAATATAGAAAAGTTTTCGTTCCGAATAAAACAAATAATGAATGGTTTAAAGAACAAACTAAAGCCTATATTGTTGAAGAAAAATCTAATATTAAAGAAATAAGAGAAAAACAAGAGAAAGAAGGAACTGAGTATTCTATTGGGGTATATGACAGATTAACAAGTCCATCTTGGAAATATCAAAGTATGGTTTTACCGTTATTAACTTTACCAGAAGAAAAAATGGTATTCATGATAGCGAATATTTCAACTATAGGTTTTGGTGCTTATGATAGATATAGAAGTTCTGAATATCCTAAGGGAGAAAAATTAAATAAATTTGTAGAAGATAATGCAAAAGAAGCGGCTAAACGCTTTAGAGATCACTATGATTACTGGTACAAAATACTTGATACGAAAAACAAAGATAAATTGTTTAGAAGTATTTTGGTATATGATTCTTTCAGATTTGGAAATGATGTAGATAATAATATACAAGAAGCGAATTTTGAAACTAATAATCCAGTTATAAAAAACTTCTTTGGACCTGCTGGAAATAATGTAGTTCATAATAAACATGGTGCATATGCTACGGGAGATGCGTTCTACTATATGGCTTATCGTATGCTTGATAAGGCTGGTGCAGTAACATATACTCATGAAATGACACATAATTCTGATAGAGAAATTTATCTTGGAGGATATGGAAGAAGAAGTGGATTAGGACCTGAGTTTTATGCGAAAGGACTACTACAAGCTCCTGATCATCCAGATGATGCAACAATCACGATAAACTCTATATTGAAATATGATAAAGCGGAAAATGCCAATAGACTGCAAGTGAAAGATCCAACTCAACGATTCAATAGTGCAGAAGACTTGCGTAAATATATGCATAATTTATTCGATTTAGTTTATACACTTGAGAAATTAGAAGGAGAAGCAGTAGTTAACTTAGGTGCCAATGAGAAAGGTGAGCTATTAAGGAAAATAGAGAATGAGTATAAGTCTGATCCTGATGGAAATAAAGTTTATGCAACAAATGTTGTTCGTAGATTAAAACCTGATGAGCTTAATAAGTTAACTTCATTCAATAGTTTAATAGAAAACGATATAATCACAAGAAGAAAATATATAGATGAAGGTGAGTATAAACGAAATGGATACTACACAATTAATCTTTTCTCACCTATATATTCTGCTTTAAGTAGTGATAATGGAACTCCAGGTGATTTAATGGGACGTCGTATGGCATTCGAACTGTTGGCTGCTAAAGGATATAAAGAAGGTATGGTTCCGTATATTTCTAATCAATATGAAAAAGAAGCAAAAGCTAGTGGAAGTAAAATTAATTCATACGGTAAAGAAATAGGATTGGTCACTGATAAACTAGTGCTTAAAAAAGTATTTAATGATGAATTTTCTTCTTGGGTTGAATTTAAAAAAGCAATGTATAAAGAACGAGAAAATAAATTCAATAAATTAACAAATATTAGTTTTATAAATCCTAATAATTGGGGACGACAAGAGATAGTAACTATTAATAATATCGCTAAGTTAAGAAATATAATTAAAGAAGCGGTTAAAGAAGATGCTGAAGATTATCGAGCACAAGAATACCCAGATACAAATAGCAGAGTTCATAAACTTAAGAAAGCAATCTTTAAAGCTTATTTAGATAAAACTAAAGATTTTAGAACTTCGATTTTTGGTGAAGAATAACAAAGAGTATTCTAAGTTTAATAATAAGGATATGAGATTTTATGTCTCGTATCCTTGTTTATATATAAAGAATAAATTTTTAAAGTTATTTTGAATTGTGATATAATAGAATCAAAGAGATAGAAGGAGATTTCAATTATGATAAAAGTTGAAGTGTGTGCAAATAGTGTTCAAGATTGTTTAATTGCTCAGAGTGAAGGTGCAGATAGAATAGAATTAATAAGTGCAAGTTACTTAGGTGGGTTAACTCCTACTACTACAGTTTTGGATATGGTACTAGAAGGTGGAGTAGAAATTCCTATAATGGCGATGGTAAGACCAAGGGGAGGAGGCTTTTGCTATACTAGATTAGAAAAGGAACAAATGTTTAGGGAAGCAAGAGAACTTTTAAAACATGGAGCAAATGGAATTGTGTTTGGATTTCTTACCGAAGATAGAAAGATAGATTGGGTTGAAACAGAGAAGATGATAGATCTTTGTAATAGTTTTGGTGCTGAAAGTGTGTTTCATAGAGCGTTCGATTGTTCTGATGAACCAGAATATAATCTGCAACGTTTAATAGGTTTAGGCTGTACAAGAGTTTTAACGAGTGGACTAGGAGCAAATGTTAATAGGGGAGCTAAGTTGTTAAAATATCTTCAATCAAAATATGGACAACATATAGAAATACTTGCGGGTGCTGGGGTTACAACAGATAATCTTGAAAAAATAATTGAAAAAACAGGTGTTACTCAAGTTCATGGTACTTTTAAAAAATATGGTTTTGATATAACTACAACTGCTGAGGATGTCACATACAGATACACAGAAAAAGGAGACTTTGAAGAAGTGGATGCTCAGAAGCTGGCTTTGGCTATAGACATAGTAAAAAAATTAAATAAGGAAATGTATTAAAATGTTTAAAAATGTACATCATATAGCGATTATAGGAACAGATTATATTAAAACAAGGGAGTTTTACGTAGATAAGTTAGGATTTGAGGTTATTAGTGAACATAATCGACCAGAGAAGAATGATATTATTATAAATGTAAAACAAGGG
>ERZ773211.3-NODE-3-length-192392-cov-63.8875_pt1 | contig 192392 bp, 175 predicted proteins | sample MGYA00511914_ERZ773211 | MGnify/ENA primary metagenome ERZ773211 (study PRJEB29015, sample SAMEA2738163) | human oral metagenome | biome: human oral; feature: human-associated habitat; material: saliva | place: China | collected 2242 ...
ACATCCACTTGTCTAAACTAAATATATATGTGTCCAGAATTTTGGGTACACATCATTTCGGAGAAACAAGATTTTGTAGAGTCACCCCCACAAAGTTTATTAGATATCTAAAAATCTTTTATAAGCTAATTTAGATATCAATAAACCACTACGTCTGTGAGTTCTCACAAACACTTTTTAAAATTTTAGGACTTTTGGAACTTTCCTTTTAAGGTCCATTCATTTTATTGATATTCAAATTTTTTTTTGATAAAATATGATTATAATTACTTTCACTTTGTAAAGGAGATTGGAGTTATCTAACTAGCATTTTGCTACAGATAACTTCAATATTTTTTCAAAATCACTTAAAGTAAAATATAAATGAGGAGGGAGTTTTGTGGTAAAATTTATTTTAAAAAGAGAAACTATATTAACTACTTTATACACAATTTCTTTGTCTTTATTAATAAGTAGATTCTTAATAGAATATTTATATATGAATAAATCCATATATGGATTCATTCATTTTATTTTGCTATTTATTATTTTTTTTAATAGTTGGTTACTAGAAATAGTTCATTTAAATAGATATGGTAAAGATAATTTTCTAAATTATTTCTTTTTAATTTTTCAAACACTTGTTGTCTTTAATTTATTAATAAGAAATACATTCGATATTAAATTCACTCTTGCAACGTTAGTTCTTTTATCAGTAATATTGAGTGTTCAACACATCATGGAGTATATCCTCACAGATAATAAACAATTAATGATAAAAAAATTAACAGAACCGTTTAGTTACATTCACACTGGACGAACATTAGCTCTCTTTTTAGGTTTGATATTTATTGATTATTGTTATTGGTTTATATTTCTTGCTTTTACGATAAGCCAGCTATTCCCTAGTTTCATATCAAGAAGTATCCATGTAAGAGATATAAATTTTTATCACTTAACTGGCCATTTATATATAATTACTAACACCATAGCTATTAGTTTGTGGTTTAGCGATTTAAAAATAAATATTACTACAAAGATAATCTTGTTAATTAGTATAGTATTTATTCTTTTTTTAACTATCTATCAAAAAATATTTACAACAATCGATAGAACTTTAACAAAACAGTCGGGTAATACGTATATAATTGGTATATATTTTACAATATTAGAATTAATATTTATCAACTTATTTTTCATTTTAGAATACGACTGGAAATACTTTCTACCGTGTTATGCTTGTAGCATCATAAGTAATCAATGTTTTTACCAATATAAAAAACAAATCCGAAGGTAAACTTTCAAATTTAGAAAGTTTACCTTCGGATTCTTCTTATCTTGCTTCTTCGTAATCTAACACCTCAGACACTTTACTAGCAATATACCTCGCTAATTTTTCATGATTTTTTTCATCTAAGTGAATACAGTCAATTAATGAAGTTTCTGATACACGCCCCGCATTTAAAAAGTCTACTTCATATTTATCACTAACCTCTTTAAATGTTTGAGCTAAGAATTTTGATTGTTTTAAACTATTTTCATCAAATTCCCCAAATAAGCTTTGTCTTTCCACTATTTCATCACGTAAAGGAACTGGTGAAACAACAAGAATCTTTGGAATTTTATATCCTGTAATTAGATGCGGATTTCTTATGTATTTTATATATTCTTCGACTCCTCTTGCAATATGTTTTGCACTTGGATTAAATTGTTTTTTCAAATCATTAGTCCCTAACATAATTATTACTAAGTCTACAGGTACATGACTTAACATTAAAATTGGTAGTGTATCAATACCACATCTAACCGGTACAATTGTATCTTTTGCGGTAACCGTTCTTCCACAAAGAGCTTCTTCTATAATAGTATCATTGGGACGAAATTCTGCTAGTAATTTAGTCCAACGTTTGTCAGTTCTTACTCCATCCTCACCTGGAACATATCCCCAAGTATTACTATCCCCAATACATAAAATACGCATAATTTTCTCCACCTTTTTTCTTCTAAATTCTTCTTAATTTTATCAAACTAATAAAAAAAAAGCAATAGCGTCAGTTGATATAAGTACTAATAATTGTTATCAGTGCAGTATTTTTGTAATATCATCTCTCTTAAATTATAATAATATTATTATAATTTAAGGAGGTCAAAATGATACAAACAAATTTTCATCATAAAAAACATTATAAAATTCAAGCATACTCAAAAAAAGTACTTTATACAACATTAATTTTAACAATAAGTTTTGCATTATTAGAATATATTGGAGGGCTTCTATCTAATTCATTAGCGTTATTAGGTGATTCATTCCATATGTTCTCTGATGTTATTGCATTAGGATTTAGTTTAATAGCATTATTATTCAGTTCTAAAAAGCCAAATAAAAAATACACTTTTGGTTTTGTGAGATTAGAAGTACTAGCCGCCTTTATTAATGGTTTAATGCTAGTTGGTATTTCTATTTATTTAATTTTCGAAGGGTTTATGAGATTCTTCAACCCTAAAGACATTGATTTCAAATCAATGCTGATAATATCAACAATAGGATTAATCTTCAATATTGTAGTAACGATAATTTTAACAAAGAGTTTAAAAGAAGAAGACAATCTTAATATCCAAAGTGCTTTATGGCATTTCCTTGGTGATTTACTAAGTTCAATCGGAATAATAATTTCATCAACAATTATTTATTTTACAAATTATCAAATAGTTGATGTTATTATGAGTATTATTATTAGTATAATTCTTTTCAAAGGTGGATATAAAATTACTAAATCATCATTTGTAATTTTAATGGAAGCTACTACTTTAGATACCGAAGAAATTTATAATAAAATTAAAGAAGTAGAAGGGATTTCAGATATTCACGAATTTCATATTTGGCATACAGACACAAATGAAATTAACGCAGCAATGCACATTCTTTTAAATGAGTATAATACTGCTAAAGATTACACAATTGTAGAAAATGTAAAAATACTTCTTAAAGAACAATACGATATTGAACATTGTTTTATTGCACTAGAAAATATTAAATACAACGATCACAGTTTGTAAAAGAAAGAGTCTAAGTTGATATTTTGTCAACTTAGACTCTTTCTTTTATAATTTCAATAAATCTATAGTTTTCTCTATTTTATACGTAGGAATTATCTCTGAATTAGAAATATTATGGATATCAACTAAACAACTGTCTATCCCTGCATTATTAGCACCTAATATATCCGATGTAAAAGTATCCCCAATCATTAAAACTTCATCCTTATTTTCAATACCTATTTCTTTAAAAATAATATCAAAAAACTTTTTATCTGGTTTCTTACTTCCTATTTCTTCGGAAATAAAAATCTTTTCAAAATACTTGTTAAGATTATTATTTTTTAGTCTTGTATGCTGCGTAACTCCAATCCCATTAGATGCAATATAAAGTTTATGACTTAAAGTAAGTTTTTCTAACATTTCTGTTATACCGTCAAATAGTTGATTACCTTCTGCTAAATATCCTCTATACCTATTATCTACCTCAATACCATCAACCTCTCTATCGAACAGCATAAAAAACCTTATAAATCTTTCACTTGTAACTTCTTTATTAGATATTTCTCCACGTTCGAAACTTCTCCATAGAGATTTATTTATCGTTTCATATTGTTCAAACAACTCATCACTATACTCAATATTTTCATCTTCTAATAATTTTTTAAAAGCTAAAATTTGTGCTTTACCAAAATCTAATAAAGTATCATCTAAATCAAATAATAAATACTTATACTTATCTAAAATCATCTTTTCACTCCATTTGTATATTATCTACCATTATAACACAGAGAATACTTTTTTAAAACATGGCTTTATTTGTTCTTAAAATATTCTCGAACCCTTGGAGCTACTTCTTCTCCAAATAGTTTTATAGCTTTCATTATATCTTCATGTGGCATAGAACCGAGAGGAAGATGTAGCATAAATCTATCTAATCCTAATGTTTCAATCATATCAATAAGTTTATTCGCTACAGTCTCTGGACTTCCTACTAACATAGATCCATCTGGCCCTACACTATTTAAATATTGTTCAAAAGAAAGAGGTCTCCAAAATGGTCTATCTTTTGAAATTGCATCAACAACTTGTTTTGTTGGATGGAAATATTTTTTAATCGCTTCTTCATCCGTTTCAGCTACGAATCCCCATGAATGAGAAGCAACTTTTAATCTATCTATACTGTAACCTGCATTACGTCCTATAGCTCTATAATAATCAATTAAACCTTTAAAAGCTTTATATTGACCTCCAATTATTGCGTATGCTATTGGCAATCCTTTTTGAGCTATTTTAATAGTAGACTCCGTGTTACCTCCTGTAGCTACCCAAATCGGAAAATCTTCTTGAACACTTCTCGGATACACTCCCTTATTTTCTACACTTTGTGTATGTTTTCCTTCCCATGTTAACATTTCATTAGCTTTAATTTTCTCTAACATAGCTAATTTTTCGTCGAATAGTTCTTCATAATCACTTAAATCATAACCAAACAGCGGAAATGATTCTGTAAATGAACCTCGACCTACCATTACTTCTGCTCTACCATTGGAAATAGCATCGATTGTAGCATATTGTTGATATACTCTTATTGGATCTGATGATGATAATACTGTTACTGCTGAACTTAATTTTATATTCTTAGTAACAGCTGCACCTGCTGCTAGCAATATTTCGGGAGCTGATACAGCAAAATCTTGTCTATGATGTTCCCCTATTGCATAAAGATCTAATCCAACTTCATCAGCAAGCTTCATCTCTTCTATCATATTTCTAATACGTTCATCGTGTTTCGGCGTTATTCCTGTTCCTTCTATTTCAGTTGTTTCACCAAATGTACTAATACCTAACTCTATCATATAGTTCCTCCTAAATTATCTCAATTTCAAGATATTATTCCTAAAAAAAGACAACAGCCTTTAATTAATTTTTTTTAATATTTGTTTTAATGTAACTAATTCCTCTTCAGTTAAATCATCGAATATCTTTTTAGTATTAATTTTATGTGCAGGGAAAATATCATCCATTAAATTCTTGCCTACTTGAGTCAACTTAATATAAGTTACTCTTTTATCTCTTTGACTAATCTTTCTATTAACATATCCTTTTTTCTCAAGATTATCAACAACATAGGTTGCACTACCGCTAGCAAGTAATATTCTATCGCGTATTTCTTGAATATTCTTCTCACCTTTACTATATAAAAATTCCATAACAGCAAATTCAGTCGCATTAATTGGATAATTCTTTAAAGTTTTCTTCAAATCATCCAATAATAAATTACTTGCTCTCATAATACCAATAACGACTTTAAACTCATTATTCATTCAAATTCTCCTGATTTCATTATACATTTATTCATACTATAATTATCTCGAATGTGAGATAATTATACTTTATTAACTTTATATTGTCAATGAAATAAAACTAAAGACATCTAGAGAGAAATCTCTAAATGCCTTTAATTTTATTCTGCAAATTGACTTTGATATAATTCTGAATAGAAACCATTTTGTTCTAATAATTCATCATGATTTCCTTGTTCGATAATGTCTCCATCTTTTAATACTAATATTTTATCTGCATTTCTAATTGTTGATAAGCGGTGGGCTATTACGAATGTAGTACGACCTTCCATAAGTTTATTCATAGCTTTTTGAATTAGTACTTCTGTACGTGTATCTACACTTGAAGTTGCTTCATCAAGAATTAATATAGGCTTATCGGCAAGTATTGCTCGAGCTATTGTTAATAATTGTTTCTGTCCTTGCGAGATATTTGAAGTATCTTCATTTAATTCCATATCATATCCACCTGGCAATGTTTTAATAAAGTGATGAATGTGAGCTGCTTTAGCCGCTTCTATAACTTCTTCATCAGTAGCATCTAATCTACCGTATCGAAGATTTTCCATTATTGTTCCTTTGAATAACCAAGTGTCTTGTAGAACCATTGTAAAGTAAGAACGTAGTTCCGCTCTGTCTAATTTAGAAATATCTTTTCCATCTATATAAATATTTCCGCCGTTGATATCATAGAATCTCATAAGTAATTTAACCATTGTTGTCTTACCTGCTCCTGTAGGTCCTACGATAGCAACCATTTCACCTTTTTTAACATCACTAGTAAAGTTTTTAATAATTACTTGATCTTCTACATAACCGAATCTTACTTTATCGAATACTACATTACCTTCTTTATTAATAACTGTTTCTAATACTTCAGCATCTTCTTCATCTTTAGCATCTAAGAACTCAAATACTCTTTCACCCGCAGCCGCCATTTTTTGAATTTCTGACATAGATTGAGCTATTTGTCCGATTGGTTGAGTAAAGTTTCTTATATATTGAATAAAAGCTTGGATATCACCTACACCAATAGTTCCTTTTGAAACTAATAATCCACCTGAGAATACAATACCAACATAACCAAGGTTTCCAACAAAGTTAATCACAGGGAACATTAATCCTGAGAAGAAATTCGCTTTCCATGATGATGTATATAATTGTTTATTTTTATTGTTAAACTCTTCTACACTTTTTTCTTTATAGTTAAATGCAGCAATAATATTTTGTCCTGAGAAACTTTCTTCAACTTGTCCATTAACATCTGAAAGCATATCTTGTTGACTTCTAAAATATTTTTGACTCCATTTTGTTATTGCACCTAATAGTATTCCTGAAACTGGAATTAAAGCCAACGCTATTAGTGTCATTACGGGACTTATTGTAAACATCATTACCAGTACTCCAAGTACCGTTGCAGTATTTGAAATCATCTGAGTGAAACTTTGATTCAATGATTGTCCTAATGTATCTACGTCATTAGTTACACGAGATAATGTCTCTCCTACTGTACGTTGTTCAAAATATCCCATTGGTAAAGTATTTATTTTCTTACTTATTTCTTTACGAATATCATATGTCATCTGTTGAGAAATATTACTCATCAACCATCCTTGAATAAACATAAACAGTGATGACAGTATGTATAAACCTAATACTGTTAGTAAAATTCCAGCTATTTTCTCAAAGTTAATACTACCTTCATTACTAATTTTAGCTACTAACCCTTCAAAAAGTTCAGTAGTCGCTTTCCCCATAATCTTTGGTCCTACTATACCAAATACAGTACTAGCTAAGGCAAAGAATACTATCAATATGCTTGAGAGTTTATACTGTGTAAACATCAATTTGATAATTCTTTTTAATGTTCCAGAAAAATTATTAGCTTTTTCTATTTTTTTATTTCTAGCCATGATGTTTACCTCCTTTTTGTAATTCTTCTTCACTAAGTTGACTTTCTGCAATTTCTAAATAAGTCGGACATGTTTGTAAAAGTTCTTGATGTTTTCCAATTCCTACTATTTTACCTTCATTCATTACAATAATCTTATCCGCATTTAGAATTGTTGCGATACGTTGAGCTACTATTATAGTAGTTACACCTGACATTTCTTTTCTTAAAGTTTTTCTTAATTTAACATCTGTTTTATAATCTAATGCAGAAAAACTATCATCAAAAAGAAGTATCTTTGGATTTTTTGCTAGTGCACGAGCGATTGAAAGACGTTGTTTTTGTCCTCCAGATACATTTGATCCACCTTGAGAAATCTCACTATTAAATTTATCTTCTTTTTCATTAATAAACTCTATTGCTTGAGCAATTTCAGCAGCTTTTTTCATCTGTTCATCAGAAATATTCTCATCAGCGAATTTAATATTTGATTCAATATTACCACTGAATAATACTCCTTTTTGAGGAACAAATCCTAAAATATCTCTTAATTTACTTAAGCTTATATCTCTAATATTGACTCCATCAATTGAAATTTCACCTTCACTAGCATCGAAATATCTAGGAATCAAATGAAGCAATGTAGATTTACCGCTACCCGTACTTCCTATAATTGCTGTAGTTTTTCCTGCTTCCGCTTCAAAACTAATATTGCTTAATACTGGACTATCGGCACCATCAAATGTAAAGCTAACATTATCAAATTTTAATGTACCCTTCACATCTTTAAGCTTACTATCATCAATATGTTTACTATCTACGACAGTTACCTCAGTCGCTAATACTTCATTAATGCGTCCAGCTGCAACTTCTGCACGAGGTAATTGCATCATTAAGAATGTAAAGAATAGGAATGACATTACTATCTGCATTGTATATGTTATAAACGCCATCATATCACCAACTTGAATACTTCCAGCATCTATATTTTTTCCACCAACCCAGATTATTAATAGTGCAATACCATTCATAATTAGTATAATCATTGGCATAAGCGCTGATAAAGTTCTATTGATGAAAAGTTGTTCATTTTTTAAAACTGTATTTTCTTTATCGAATCTTTCTTCTTCATATTTTTCACGACCGAAAACACGAATTACAGAAATACCAGTTAATGCTTCACGAGTTACTAAGTTAACTCTATCTATTAATTTTTGCATTATTTTAAATTTTGGCATTACTAAGAATGAAATTATTCCTAATGTTAATCCTAAGATACCTACACCTAATGCAATTATCCAAGTCATTCCAGTATCAGTTTGTGTAACTTTATAAACTCCATATACTGCCATCATTGGTGCATAGATTGCGATAAATAACATCATATTTAAAGCATTTTGAATTTGTTGAATATCATTTGTACTTCTTGTTATTAATGAAGCTGTAGAAAATTTATCAATATCTTGTTTTGAAAATGATAATACCTTGTTATAAAGCTGTTCACGTAAGTTATATGCTATTTTTGAAGAAATTCTACTTGCTATGAAGTTTGAAATTATACTACCTATACCTGATATAAATGTCACAATTATCATCATGATTCCTACTTCTTTAAGGTAATTTTTTCTAATCTCATTAGTATCAATTCCTACATTATTTCTATACTCTTCTTTTACATAACGAATACCAGCCTGTTTTGTAATCATATCAGCTGAATTTCCTAAATCACTTATTGATTTTTGTTTTTGTTCAATTAAGCTATCTTTTTTTACTAAACCTAGTTTTACTCCTTCTGCAACCTTAGCTAAGTCTAAATTCTCAGATTTTGCTCCAGATACTACAGTCATAGTATTTTTTAGTATATCATTTAATTCACTTCGTTCTTTCTCATTAATACTATCAAGTTTATAAACATCACCATCTTTTGTATATTTAGATGAAACTTTTTTAATTTCATCATCAGTCATAAACAATTGTAACTCATTAAAAGAATTTTCACTGATTTTCTCAGGTACTGCATCTGGAATACCACTTTGTTGAATACCTTTATCGACAATATTACTTGTATAAGTTGGTAACGCAAGCTCTGCGACAACACGAACCCCTAATATAGCAACTAAAAATATCATTGGTACCAAAAAACCTTTTAAATATTTAATTAGTTTCATTGTTATCCTCCTTATCTTCAAGTTCTTCTCTTAATACTAGATTTGTTTTTGTTAATAATATATTAAAAGCTTCCTTTTCTCTAGCATCGAATTTATCCCACATAGATTTAAACCAAGTTTCATAAGCTTTTCTATGTGATTCAATACATTCGACTCCTTTTTCCGATAAACTAAGATATTTTTTTCTTTTATCTTTTTCATCTATACTTTGAACAACAAACCCTTTTTCTAGTAATTCACTTACAAGTGCTGTAACTCTAGGTTTTGTCACATGTAGTTCTTCACCTAACTCCTGCATAGTAATTTTTTCTTTAAAAGATAAAAATAACATTGCTTGAAATTCAGGTTTTCTATATGGTGTATCACTTTTTTTATGAAATCTTTTCATTATCAATCTAAATTCTTCCATCATATCCATTGCTTTATGGTATGAAATTTCCTCTACGCTCATTTTCTACCTCCTTTATTCAAAAATTAGTTCACAATGTTAACTAATTAGTTAACTATGTTAACTATTATATTTTATTTTACTATTTTAGTCAATAGAAATTTTGATTTTAAATAAAAAAGATTAACCTAGAAGTTATCTAAGTTAATCTTTATTTTTATTTACTAAATACCCATGCTTGGGCAATATTATTTTTCAAATCATTTTCTGTGAATCCATTATAACTTGTAAGTTTTACATCATCGTCATTAGGATCATTGATATAGAATTTATCATCTTCAAAACCTCTAATAACTTTGTAAGTTACTCTGTCACCAAAAACCCCAGATTTTAATCTAACAAGAATTGGTTTATTATCTTTAATAGCATTCTCTATATTTTCTATTAATTTATCCATCTCAATTCTTTCAACTTTAAGATTGTATTTATCTGCAAATGCTGAAACAATTGTAGGTTGTGTTCCTTGATTTCTAATGTAGTATTTATTTCCAGCCCAAGAAGCAAGTTCTTCTACTGTTGCTTCATCCTTACCTATATATTTAGCAATCATAGCTAACGAGATAATAGCATCACCATTAGTTTCAATTGTTTTTTTACTATCCAATCCATATGTAATATTTTTATATGCATCTTGTTTCATATAATACATAGGAACAGAAAGACCTTTTTGAGGTAAGTTAAGAAGTTGTTCTTTTCTTTTCGCATTATAATTATCTACATTTATTAAATAATATAAATAGCCTTCTACACCTTCTTTAAGTGAATCTATATACTGCTTATTAGAAATTTCATTGTTTAATAAATCAACATCAATCTTATTAGCAATATTCGCTGAAATAATTTTTACCTGTGGTAATTTATCACTAAGTTGAGAAAAGTTTCCTTGTTTTTCAGAAGATGAAACTCTTGATAAATAATGATCTGACAGATTTTTTTCTATACTTCTCGCTATTATTGATGATTGTTGAGTTCCATAGTATACTTTTACTCCAAAAGTATCTTTATTATTATCATTAGCTACATCAATATCAATTAATAATTCTACTGGATTTTCTGAGGCAATCTTAGTTATATCTTCCTTTGTTGGAAAAGTATCATCGTTATCTCTAGTTAATATTACCTTAATACCATCTTTTTCCAATAATTCTTTTAATTGTTTTGCTATTTTTAAATTATATGTCTTAGCATGTACACCTTTATAATCCACAGCATCATCTTGTTTAATTACTGGATTTAATAAGATTGTATAAGATTTCAATTTTTCTTTATTTTGATCTTCTGGGCTCTTTTGTCCACTTCCTAATATACTCCAACCTGGTACCCAGCCAACAAAACTGTCGTTTGTTTTTATTTCATACCAGGTATCGGATTTACTTAGCATTTCAACATTATCACCGGCTGTCACTTTTTTCAATGTTGGATAAGTATCATCTGGACCTGTTCGAAGCTCTATTTCTTTTGAAATAGTAATGTTATTTTGAGCATTAGCCGAAGGATTCATTTTTTCACCGATAAAGTTTATTATTCCACCTACAACCAATATTAATAATAATGCGGATATTACTAACAATACTCCGTTTTTATTTCTTCTTTTTATTCTCATATTAATTTCCTGCTGATAGTTTTTCGTAAACAATAGTCACTGGTCCATCATTTACAATATTTACTTCCATCATTGTTTGGAAGATTCCAGTCTCTACTGTTACACCCTCTTCTTTTAAATATTCATTAAATTTTTCATACAATTCATTAGCTTTTTCTGCTCCTGCAGCGTTAGTAAAGCTTGGTCTATTACCTTTTTTAGTATCAGCATATAATGTAAATTGTGAGACTGATAAAATACTTCCTCCTACATCATTTAAGCTTAGGTTAATTTTATCATTTTCATCTTCGAATAAACGAGCTTGAGCTATTTTTTTAGCCAAATACTTCGCATCATCTATAGTTGATTCTTTATGGACACCAACTAATAAGCAGAATCCCTTATCAATACTTCCCACAATTTTATTATCAACACTAACACTAGCTTTCTTTACTTTCTGTAATATAATTTTCATACATCCACCTATTTTACTATTCTTTCTACACTGTATACATCCTGAAGTTGTCGTAATTTTTTGATCATATAATCACATTCACTTACATTTTTCACATATATTCCTATCGTTATAACACATGTTTTATCAGCTTTTGATTCAGAATTAAGTTTTTTAATCTCAACCCTACTTTCACTTAATGTTAACAGCACATTTTGTAATAATAAATCCCTATCAAATGCGTGGATTTGTAAGGTTACACTATAACGTCGAGCATTTAGACTATCTACCCACTCAACGTCCAATAATCTTGCATGATCTTCTTCACTTAAGTTAGGACAGTTATGTCTATGAACAGTTACCCCTCTACCTTTTGTAATAAATCCAACGATTTGATCTCCAGGTATCGGCTGACAACATTTTGATAATCTTACAAGAATATTATCAACACCTTTTACATAAACACCTGTTTCAGTTACTATTTTTTTTGTTTCTTCAGCATTGAAAAGTTTCTCAATTTTTTCTTGAGTCATCTTTTCTTTTCTAATTTTCTCAGTTAATCGAGCAAATACTTTATTAGCTGTGATTCCACCATAACCAATAGCAACATACATTTCTTCAAGATTAGCAAATTTATACTTATTTAAAGCAATTGCAATATTTTCTTCAGTTAAGACTTCATCAATATCTAAGTTATTTGCTTTAATCTCATCTTTTAATAATATTTCACCTTTAACTAAGTTTTCTTCACGAGCTGCTTTTTTGAAAAATGCTTTAATTTTTGATTTAGTTTGTGATGATGTAGCTATTTCTAACCAAGAGCGTTTTGGCCCTGTAGAATTTTTACTAGTACGAATATCACAAATTTCACCAGTAGATAATACATAATCAAATGGTTCTATTTTATCATTTACTGTTGCCCCTACCATTTTATTACCAACTTCTGAGTGAATTGCATAGGCAAAGTCCACAATACATGATCCTTTTGGCAATTCAATAATATCACTATTTGGTGTAAATACATATATTTTATCACTTAATAAGTCCACTTTTAATGATTCCATGAAGCTTTCTGCAGTTGCTTCAGTTTCATCATTTTCAGCAATTTTTTGGAACCAGTTTAATTTTTCATAAAAGTTATTGTTTTTATTAACTTTCTTACCTTCTTTATATGCCCAATGCGCAGCAATCCCTTTTTCAGCAATTTCATGCATTTCATATGTTCTAATTTGAACTTCTAGGGTTTGACCATCCGGTGCTATAACCGTAGTATGAAGTGATTGATACATATTAGGCTTTGGCATTGCAATATAGTCTTTGATTCTTCCCGGAATAGGAACCCAAAGATTATTTACAAGTCCTAAAGTAGCATAACAGTCAGCTACGCTATCAACCAAGACACGTACAGCTAATAGATCATAAATTTGGTCAAAAGTTTTATTTTGTTTAACCATTTTTTTATAAATACTATAAATATGTTTTGGTCTACCAGTAACTTGGGCTTTAATGTTGTTTTCCGCTAAAATCGAGGTAATACTTGAACATGCATCTTTTATGCTTTCTTCCCTAGCACTTCTTTTCTGTTTCATCATTCCTACTATTGAGAAATATTGAGATGGATGTAAATATCTAAGTGAAGTATCTTCTAGTTCCCATTTTACCGCACTAATCCCTAATCTATGAGCTAAAGGCGCATAAATTTCAAGTGTCTCACTAGAAATTTCACGTTGCTTTTCCTCTCTCATATATTTCATAGTTCTCATATTATGTAGCCTATCTGCTAACTTAACAAAAATTACACGTAAATCTTTCGCTATTGATACGAAAAGTTTTCTATGGTTTTCCGCTTGTGATTGTTTTTTAGATCGGAATTTTACCTTATCTAATTTTGTAACTCCATCAACTATTACCGCTATATCTTCACCAAATGTTTCTTTAATATCATCAAATGTATACTTAGTATCTTCCACAACATCATGTAAAAATCCCGCACAAATTGTTGCATAATCTAATTTAAGCTCAGTTAAAATTCCTGCAACTTGAACTGGGTGTAATATGTATGGTTCCCCTGATTTTCTAAATTGTCCTTCATGAGCAACTTTTGCAAATTCATAAGCTTGTCTTATAATTTTAATTTGTTCCTCTGGTAAATATTTACTCGCCATATCTTCTACGTTTTCATAACTATATGGATATTCAAGATTCACAGAAATTCCTCCTCTATCAAAATTTAATCTACCTTTTATAATACCACAAATTAAGGAAAATTTCCCGTGATTTAACTAAAAATATTACAATTTTAAAGTATTTTCATAATTTACTTAATTAGCTATTAAAAACTATATTAGCAATTCAATTGATAGATATTCTCGACAATAAAATTATAATGTATCTTTTTACTTTATAATAAAAAAATTCTAGTTCAACACGAACTAGAACTTTTTTTATTATTTAGTATCTACATCTTGAGATAAATCAACTTTATCTAAAGGAATTACTTTTGTTTTATATCTAATTTTGTGGTAAAGATAGAAGAATAAGAAGATTGGAACTCCCATATATGTTGTTAACATTCCACTCCAGTTTACCACACCTTTAGTAATAAGTTCTGTATCTTGACCAATAATAACGATGATACATAATACTAAAGCGATAATCGGCCCTGCTGGGAACCATTTAGCTCTATATTTTAGAGCGTTCAGATCTTTACCTTGAGCAACATATGCTCTTCTAAATCTATAGTGACTTAACGCTATACCTAACCAAGCGATAAATCCAGTTAATCCACTCGCCGCTACAATATAAGTATATGCATTAGCACTTGTAAGTTGGATTAAGAAAATTAAAAATACTACTGAAGCTGTTGCAATTAATGAAATTACTGGTGTACCGTATTTAGTAACACGGCCAAAAATTGGGTATGCTAATTTTTCTTTACTCATCGCATAAAGCATTCGAGTTGATGCATACATTCCTGAGTTACCAGCTGATAAAATTGATGTTAAAATTACTGCATTCATAACACTTGCTGCTAGTGCAAATCCTGCATTTTTGAAGACAATTGTAAATGGTGATTTAGCAATTTCTTCAGAGCTTGCAGCTCCTAATAAATCTGGTGAAGTATAAGGAATTAATAATCCAATAACTAAGATAGCTAGTACGTAGAAGATTAAAATTCTCCAGAATACTTGTTTTACAGCTTTTGGAATACTTTTCTCAGGATTTTCACTTTCACCAGCAGTAATACCGATTAACTCAGTACCTTGGAATGAATATCCAGCAATTAAGAATACTCCAAGTGTAGCAAGGATTTGGCTTGATAATGAAGTATCTTCTCCGATAAATGGTGCATCACCAATTGTTAAGTTTTTGAATCCAATGTATTCTCCACCTAAAATACCGAAGATAGTTAAACATCCAACTACTAAGAAGATGATTACTACTACTACTTTGATAAGTGCGAACCAGTATTCACTTTCACCATAAACTTTAACACTAAGTGAGTTTAAAGCGATAATAATAACTAGGAATAATAAACTCCAAGCCCAGTGAGGAAGTACTCGCATAGGCTCCCAATAACTAATTGCTAATGCAGATAACTCTACGTCAGCTGCTACTGTAATTACCCAGTTAAACCAATAGTTCCATCCTAAAGCAAATCCTAATGAGGGATCCACATAACGCGTTGCATATGTACTAAATGACCCTGATGTAGGAAGATATGTTGCCATTTCTCCTAATGATGTCATTAAGAAATATACCATAAGTCCGATACATAGATAGGCTACTATAGCTCCTCCAGGTCCCGCACTTTGAATTGCTTGACCACTTGTCATGAATAATCCACTACCGATACATCCACCGATAGCAATCATACTAATATGACGTGATCGTAAATTTCTTTTTACTTCTGTTGCATTATTGTTATTGCTGTTGTTTGTCATAATAAAAACCTCCTTGATAAAATAAAAAAGCATAACTTCTACCATATTTGCACGGAGTTATACTTCACATTATCTCTCCAAAACAAGATATTAGTAGCGCAACATAGCCTCACGACTATGACAGTCCTATACTTAGTTCAATATAGGCCCAACAATATTAACATAGGATTAATATTATTTCGGCGACGTTTCCTTTCAAGTAATCTCATCAAGCCCTATACTTTCAACTACTCTACTAATAAAAATCGCAACCTCTACCTCACTTATTTTGTGAGGTACATATTCAATTAACTAAAAATTAGTATAATATAATTTTCTTATATTGTCAACAAAAAATTTTATTTTCTAAAATTTTAATTAAATATTGAATATATTATCTTTCCTACTTTTTCAGTAAAGTAAGAATATCAATATCTACAGCTAATATTCTATAAAAAAGAGAGTGACCCAAAATCATGATTTCAGAGAAATTTCGATTTTGAATCACCCTAGCAAAGTTTATTAGTTATATAAAAAACTTTTATATAGTGAGTTTAGTTATCAATAAAGCTTCGAATCTTTGAGTTCCATATATATTTTTTTAAGAAACTCTTTTGATTGTACTTACTAGTATCCTTTTATATCTATCTATTTGATAAAGGTATGATTAATTAATTATTTTTTTCTTTTTTTCAATAATTTATAGTTTTTTATTATGCCTAGTAGCATTAAAATCTCTAGTATATTTAATAAAATCTTCATCATTTATCTCCCCCTTAAATACAAAGAAACTCAGAATATCTATTTTTATTAACTAATATCTTTCACAAATCATACCTTGGCGATATTCTTCCAATAAAATTTTTAATAATTCAATTTGTTTTTTTATTCTTGCACCACTATCTGTGTCAGCTACTTTTTTTCTACATAATTTATCTACAACTCTCTTAGTTGAAATTATATCTGTCTCATTTTTTATCGACTCTTCTTTACTTTGGAATATATCGTGACTCATTATCTGTAATCCATAAGAGTTATAAGTTAGAGTATATCCACCGTGACCTGTTGTTTTATGGTATGCTCTAGACATCCCACCATCGATAACAATCGTTCTACCATTAGCTTTTATTGGATTTTCTCCTTTTGTTTCTTTAACTGGTGTATGTCCATTTATAATATGCCCCTCACTAGTTAGACCAAACTCATTTAATAACTTAATACAAAATTCTTCATTATCTCTAAGTTTGTAATAAGCATTTTTCACTTCCTCATGAGTAGCCTTATCCTCGATAAAATATCTCTCGAAAGTTGTCATATCGCATTTTCCAAATAGTGGAGAATATTGTCCTTGCCAAAGATAAAAGAATAAACCATTATCTTCTCTACAATCACAATAAAAAATACTGCGAATTTTTTTATCAAAAAAGTCTAATAATTTTTTTCCAGAATATTTATGACCTCCATAAGAAAATTCCTGGAAGTTACCTTTCTCGTCAACTGGCATACAACCATGTAACAGAAGGTTCCCATTATAGCAACAATACATGCCACCTTTGTTAATGAATAATTCAACATGTTTTTTTAATTTTTCACTTGTTATGAATGATTCTTTTAATCTATTAATAATCTTCTCTTCTTCATCAGTCAATAGATATGGATTTTTTTCATCAATCGTTGGAAAATTACATGAAGTTAATGGATATTCTTTACCATTTATCTTTACTGTTTGTTTTTTGAAGTTTATCTTATCAAGTAATGCACGTCTTTGTAATTTAAATTCTGGGTGTTTGTCTATAATTTGTTTTTCTAGTTTAAATTGAATTATCGCCATAGCTTTATGCATTCTTGCTATTTGCATAATTTCATGTTCACTATATTTTAACTCATCATTTTTAGATAGTTTTGGTAAAAACTCTTTACAATTATCATCTTTATAATATGTTTCACTAAAATTTAATAAATTTCTAAGTGGAATTCCGTATCTATCTTCAATAATGTCCAAATTATCATATCTTGCACATATTCTTATAACATTTGCTAATGATATTCTATCTCCAAGATAAGCCCCTATCCATAGCATATCATGATTTCCCCATTGAATATCAAGCGAATGATAATTCAGCAATCTATCCATTATTTTATCAGGAAATGGACCCCTATCATAAATATCACCTACAATATGTAAATGATCTATGATTAACTTATGAATACTTAATGATAATTCAATAATGAATTTATCACCAGCACCTAATTCAATTATATTTTCAAGAATTCTATCATAATAGTCATTTTTATCATTACTTTGCATTTTATAAAGTAATTCTTCAATAATATACTTAAAATCTTTCGGCAAGATTTTTCTTACTTTAGATCTTGTGTACTTCCTTGCGGCTACCTGTGTTACTTCTAATAAACGAAGAAGAATTATTTTTTGGAATTCTTTATAATCGCATACATCAAATTCTTTTCTTAAAAGATTTAATTTTTCTTCTGGATAATAGATTATAGTAGCCAGTAAATTCAAATCTTTTTTAGGTAGTCTGTTTCCAAATACTTCTTTAAGTTTTTCTTTAATAATGCCTGAGCCGTTTCTCAGAATATGATCAAAGGCCTCGTATTCTCCGTGTATATCACTTAAAAAGTGTTCTGTTCCTTTTGGCAATGTTAATATTGCTTCTAAGTTTATTATCTCCTTAGTTGTCTCATCAATATTTTTAAAATTTTGAGACATTAATTCTAAATGTTCCCTAGATATATTCATGTTGGTCTCCTTTTTTTAACTTTTTTCAATTAAATCTTAACATACTTCTATTCGCAATTCAAGAAATGTACACGTTGCCAAAAATTGATAAATCACTCTTTAGATTTTGAACTATAAAAAAATATGAAACCAATGTAAAACATTAGTTTCATATTTTTTTTAATATTATTTTAACTTCCCTACAAATCTTTCCATTTCTTTCATTTCTTCAAGTGTATCGGCTACAAGAACATACATTGTATTTCCTTGGAGTTCAGCGAAAGCTTCTGGCATTCTAAGAACAGCTTTCAATTTATCTTGATATTTTTCTCTAATTTCTTCATCAGAATGTACATAATCTTTATAATCACGACGTGTTGAAGCTAACCCATATTTTTCATCAATATTTAAACCATTAAATGTTCCATTAGCCACCTCAGCATATACTCTGAAATAATCTGTTGAATGTGCAAAGTTATAAACATCTACAGCAAACGCTCCTGCTGGACGGTTATTATACTCTATTGCAATATAATCATCTTTAGTTTTAAAGAATTCAATATGAAAGAAACGTTCTTTCATTCCAAAGGCTTTAACGGAATTTTTACCATACTCTACTAATTTCGGATCTAAATCTTTATCAATGTAATAAACCCAATCTAGAGTATTGTTATTCAGTAAATCTAATGGAGTGTGATAATAAACAATACTTGTATAAAATACGATATTCCCTTTAGCGTCTACTAATCCATCAAAAGTTACAATATCAGAATTATCAACGAAAGGTTCTAAGAAGTAGTGTGTAGTACCATCCCATTCTTTTTTAAAGTTTTCTACATCTTTCTTATCTTTAAGTTTATAAGTTGCAGAAGCTCCTACTCCATTATCAGGCTTAGCAATTAACGGAAGTTTCAATTTTTTCACACCTTTTTCGATGTCTCCTTCTTTTTTCACTAAGAAACCTGGTACAACAGGAACCCCAGCTTTTTCAAAGTATTTTTTCATTTCTGATTTGTGTTTTGTTTTCTTAAGATCGTGTTCTTTTAAACCAAATACATTAAACTGTGTACGTAAAGCAGCATCTAGCTCCATCCAGTGCTCATTTTGCGATTCTATTCTATCAATATGACCATGTTTGTGGTATAAAAACGCTACTGCACGTTTAACTTCATCAACATCATCTAAGCTATTAACTCTAAAATATTCAGTTAGAGCTTCTTTTAGTCTTTGATCAAGTTGTTCGTATGGTTCTTCTCCAATTCCTAGTACATTTATTCCTTGATTCTTTAATTCTATAGAAAACTTTTGAAAATTGTGTGGATAATATGGTGATATAACTATGTAATTCATAAATACTTTCTCCTCTTATTATTATTATAAATTTAATTTATCTAAAAAGTATGGCATTTGGATTCTCCACCAAGGCCAGTCGTGTGCAACATCGTCGCCCCAAACATCAAACCATGCTGGAATATTTTTTTCTTCAAATGCTTTTTTCAAACTGTAAAATGATGGCAGACCATCTTGTTCCCATGGTCCTAAACCAGTACAAACAATAATATCTGCATTTCTATAGTGATCAATAAACCATCCATCATTTTGCTTCCAAATATTATCACTAGGTGAATTTCTGTATATTAACTCATCATTACCATATTCACCTACGAAAAATCTAGCATCATAAACTCCACTTAGAGCAATGACTTTTCCAAATACATCTGGATGCTGTAAGAAGATATTAAACGAATGATATCCTCCCATACTGCAACCTGTAGCCATCATTTGTCCAAACCAACCTGTCTTATGTTTAATAAAAGGTATAGCTTCTTCAATCACATACTTCTCATATTGTGTATGTGCTAATGCTCTATCATGACCATTTTTCCAATCACATAACCATGATTCACTATCGACACTTGATAATGTGAAAAACTGTACTTTTCCTTCATTTATAAATCTTTCACAAGCATGTATCATACCAAAATCATAATACTCATTGTGTGTTCCCCCAGATGATGGAAATACAACAATCGGTAATCCTGCATGGCCATATCTATTAAGAACCATTTCTCTTCCTAAGTTTCCACTATAATGACTTAAATTCTCTATATTCAAATTAAATAACCTCCATTTTCTATAAAATACTCTTACCAGTTTTCACTAATAAACCTTAAGCATTCCGGTAAATATTTAGCCCAACATTCTTCACTATGTTCACCATTAGCTACTACATTTAACTTAATCTCGCTAGTCAATAATCCAGCGTCAATTAGTTGTCTATAGTAATCTAAACTTGCATCTATATATAGTTGTCTTAAATTACCATTTGCCAATTGTTTATCTGTATCATCACCTTCATTTGTTCCTACTTCAATATATATTCTTTGATCAGAAACTTTATGTTTTGATATATATCTATCAAATTCAGGTTTATTTAACCAGTTTGCTGATGAAAATACTCCTAGACATCCTACTACATCTTTGTGTTCTAATCCTATATATTGTGAAATATTAGCTCCTAAAGAACTACCAATCATCGCTGTGTACTCACGCTGTGGTTTTGTACGATATGTACTATCGATAAATGGTTTAACTACATTTACAAAAAAGTCAGCATACTCAGATCCTAATCCACCTAATGTTAAACCGAAATTTAATATAGGTAAACTTGAGAATTTCCAAGGTGCATATTCATTCATTCTTCCTTCATTATCATTATCAATACCAACTATTATCATTTTTGGCATATCTGGGTTTCTTTTTATCGCAGGAATTACTTTCCATGAGTGTCCACTAAAAGATTCTCCACTATAAAAAACATTTTGACCATCATTCATATAAACTACTGGATAATGTTTATGTTCATCTTGAGCATACCCTTTTGGCAAAAGAACTCTAATACGACGATTTTTCCCCGTATAAGGAACTTTTAATTCATGCTCCTTCATCTCTAAATAAAAATACGCATCTCTATTCATTAATTTTTTCCTTTTAAATTATTATTATAGCTATAATTCTACAACATTTCTCATATAAAAGCAATTAATTGAGTGTAATTTTATTTAATTTTTCTGAAAAATTAATTTTAACATATTATTTTCATAATAAATCATAATAGAATATGCATTTTTGAATATAAATTTATTATAAATTTCTAAATAAAACAAAAACGGATTGCATAAAACAACCCGTTATTTTCAACTTAAAATTCACTGTATACATATTCTTGAACATTAGAAAAATCAGTGACAAATGAATATATTATTATTCCCATTATTATAATATAAAAGAAAAATATCCATACCATTAATTTCTGATTTTCATTCATTCTATTTTTTAAGCTTGTAAAGATCTCTTTCAAAATCAATCCATCCTCTCCAACCTAAATGCATTGCATCGTACATATAATATTCCTCATATTCTTTACTAGAATAATCCATTACTTCTATATTATTCTTTTTAGCAATTTCTTTCAAATTATTATACGCAACCTGTCTTTTTTCACTATCTATTCCTGTATAATCACTCCACTTACCATTAGCGGGAAGTATAGCGAATTTCATATTTAGATTCAAGTCTTTAACTATTGATAAAAATATATCTAAATCATCATATTCCTTAGACTCATCATATTTTGTATTTTTAGAACTATTTTTCAATTGATCATATTTTGTTTTAATATACTTATCATAATAAGTATTATCAATTTGATAATCATTGTTATTAGTTCTTTCTTTAGCTTGTTCAGTTACCTTTTCATCTAACTCTTTCCAGTTATAATCAGGTGTTTTTTCACCACTTAAGGGATAATTTTCTCTTCCTTTATTTTTGAAAAACTCATACTTATTCTTCAATTTGTAAAAGTAATTATCTAGTTTTACAAATTCCCCTGTGATAAAATTCCCTTGTTCCTCTACAAAATATTTTTTATAACTCCTATATTTCTTATTAAGAACTTTATTAGTTGATGAAAGTTCAATTACTCTATTGATAAATTTTTCTTTTGTTTCTTTACTGATTTTATCATTAGCCATAGTGTTATAAACATGCTCACTAGAAATTCTTGATAAAAATGCATCTTTTAAAATACCATTTTTATTATCGAACCACTGAATTGATTGAATCATGACAATTTCATTATTTCTTATATCATTTCCTATAGAACCAATCGTTGCTGCATGTATAATATTTTGAGAATTACCTACTCCTATTTGCATAATGTTAAAATCTTCATAGTTAAAGATTTTCTTTGGATGATATTCTTCATTTATTGTTGTAGTTAATTCTGATGAACCTAATAATACTAATGTTTTAGGAGTAATATTCTCAAGGATTATATCCTTACTCTTATATTTCTCAAAAGCAGTACTATATCTAACACTATTATCATTTACTTTATAATAGTTTTCTATCTTTTTTATATACGTCTTATTTAAAATTACAAGTGTAATTAATACCAATACTATTGATATTAAAAATGCTTTTAATCTTATCATCTTTACTTCCTATTTTCTATGTAAGAAATCACTTTATTTGGTGTATCGATTTCTTCGTATGTTACTTCAGTCGGTGCTATGCTTAGTCCAAATATTTCTTCAATTTTAACCAACATTTCTACAAAAGCTAATGAATCCATTAGACCTTCTTCTTTCATATTTATGTCTAAATCTTCTCTTACTACTTCATCTTCACAGATTTCTTCTAACATTTCTAATACTTGTTCTTTTATCATGTTTTTCCTCCTAATTCTATTTTATTTTTTTAGTATATGGCTTATTAGTTTATATGGTTCTCCTGAGAAGATATATAATCCTATTATTACTAGGTTTATCGTTACGAACCAACTAAGAACTTTATACCATGTTTCATTTTTATTCTTCTTGTAAAATTTACTTTTCTTTTGGTAATATTCAAATCCTGCCATTAATAAACCGTGGTAGAATCCATATACTATATAACTTATAGTTAGACCATGCCAGAATCCCATAAGTACCATGTTTATCATATAGGCATACATCGCTGTATTTAGTCTCTTCTTAAATCTTTTCTTCTTTGTTGCTTCCATAAAGACTCTTGAGAATACGAAGTCTCTTAACCATGTTGATAGTGTTATGTGCCATCTATTCCAAAAATCTTTTATGTCTATACTTAAAAATGGTTTATCGAAGTTCATAGGTGTTTTTATCCCTAAGATATTACTGCTTCCTACTGCCATTAAACTGTATCCTGCAAAGTCGAAGAATAGATATAGTGTATATAGATACATGTATTTTATCGAATACATAAATGCTCCATGGTTTGTTAAACCAACCAGATAATGATAACTAAGTGTTGAGAATACTACTTTGTATAATAATCCCAATATTAATCTGTATATTCCTTCTCCTGCTAGTTCTAAGTATTCAGCTCTTGGCATCTTTTCTTTTATATCACTCATGAATCTTCTACTTCTATCTATCGGACCTGAGCTTACTGTTGGGAAGAATAATAGGAATTGTACATATTCTACAGCACTGATTTTTTCTTTTATTAAACCATCTGATATTTCTATCATAATTTGTATTGTCTTAAATGACATATATGATATTCCAATAAAAGCTAATAAATGTAAATGTGTTACCGCAAATATTTTATTTATTACTAGTGGTAATATTGATAGTATCACTAATATTTTTAAGGATTTTTTACTTTCTGTTTTTTGTGCTATTAATACCAATATGTATTCATATAGGATAAAACCTATTAGGTACACTAACATTATCGTACTTTTTCCATATATAACTACGGCAAAAATTACCGACAACGCTAAGATGTAATACTCGATTCTTTTACCTAAATAGTTTATAATAAACCCTATTATTAGTGCTATAGCTAAGAAAAAGAAGAATTCTATTCCTTCAAAGTAGCTCATTTTATACTAACTCCTTTAACTTTTTCTTATCTATTTTTCCATTATTGTTTAGTGGCATTTCTTCTAGAAATACTATTTTTTTAGGTATCATATATTCCGGTACTAATTTTTTTAGTTCTTGTTTTATCTGTTTAGTTACTTCGAAGCGTTTTTCTATCTCTTCGTTATATACTATAAATGATGTTAGTGATTTTACTTTTCCATCTTCATAACTTGGCACTGTCGCAGCTTGTCGTATTTTTTTGTTTTTAAGTAGATTGTTGTCTATATCTTCAAGTTCTATTCTATGCCCATGAAGTTTTACTTGGAAGTCTATGCGTCCTTCACAAAACAGCATACCATCTTTGAAATATCCTAAGTCACCAGTAAGATAACTTCGTTCTTCTTTTCCATCTACTTCTCCTATACCAAATTTTTCATTTGTTATAGCATCATTTTTGAAATAACCTTTTGCGACAGTATTTCCTGTAATTACTATCTCACCTTTACCTTCTTTATCAGGATCAGCTAAATGTACTTTGGTCCCCCATTTCACCTCTCCAACTGGTAGGTTCTCATAGTATTTTTTATTCACTTCTTTTGTTATTTCTACCCATGTTACCATTACAGTAGATTCTGTTGGTCCATATGTATTTATTACTTGAGCATTTTCAAAGTTTTCATGGATTTTTTCTACTGTTGTACTAAATAGTTTTTCTCCACAAAATACAAATTGTTTTACTTTTGTCATTAAACTTTGATTGAAGTTTTTATCTATAAAGCACATTTCTATAAATGATGGTGTTGAAATCCATATTGTAGCATTTGATTTATTCAATTCCTCAAACATTAATTTAAAGTTTTCTTGATGTTTTTTATCTATTTGTACCAAAGATGCTCCTAAATAAATACTTGGCCATAATGACATTACCGATAGATCAAATGAGAATGGTGGATGTCCTAAAAATACTAGTTCTTCTTTTTCATCATAATATCCTGTATACCAATGTAAGAAGTTATTCAAATTGTTATATGTAATACACACACCTTTTGGCTTTCCTGTACTTCCTGATGTAAATATAATATAGAACAAATCTTCATCTTTTACGTAGTGTTCTTTTGATATTGAGCCTTGAGTAATTGATAGTATTTCTTTAGCAGATTCTACATCTAACATTTCTCTAGTCAGTTCTATTTTTTCCGTAACAAGTACTAGTTTTGATTCTACTGTTTCCACTATTTCTTCAACTCTGTCTTTTGGTGTATTTATATCTACTGGGCAAAATGCTCTTCCTGATTTCACACACGCTAAAAAGTACACTAACATAAACGGATGTTTATGTCCATATACTACTATAGGATTTTTATCTTCTCCTAGTTTTTCTTCTAGATAAAACGCAAGTTTATCCGAATATTCTATTAAATTTTTGTATGTTAAATTTTCATCCTGATATATATTATTAATATATACTTCTTTAGAACTGTTTTGATACTGTTCTAATTTTTCAAAAAAAGTTAATTTCATATTTATCTTATCCTTGCCTTTATCGTTATTATTTATTATCTAATACAATCTCTTACTTCTACGAAAACATATATGAAAAGAAGCTACTATTTCACTTATACTATTATAATATAAATCTTACCAAATGTGATTAAAATTTAATAAAAAAATAAAAAAAAATAGAGATAATCCAATTAATGCATGTATTTTAGTAAACATTTTATCGAATTATCTCTAATATAATATTTTTTCTTTAAAAAATTCTAATAATCGATTAAAAATCTATTCTTTCAACAACTTTTCTTTTAATTCTTTTGGTTTAAGACTAACCTTATTTTTATAATCTAATCTTGTATCGCTATTAGATGCAAATTTAAATAAAGTTTGTTTTTCAGCAAGATACTGATTATCAACTTCATAATTGTTTAGTGAGTAATCAAATGAGAATATTTTTTCTAATAAAATCATTACATTATGAAGATTTTTATTAACCAATTTTTCTAATTCTGGACTAGTATATGCTTTATGTGCATCTGCTCCATGAATAGCACCTTTCTTCGTAGTTCTAACATACATAACTTCCGGTGCAATTTCTAAAAAGTCTTCTTTTAGTATTAGATCACTGTTTGCTAAACCTCTTAATCTATAAGTTTTTAAATCTTTTCCTAACTTGGCAATTTCTCTATAAAAAATCCCAAGTATATCCTCAGATTTCTTATCAAACATCAACTCACATGCTAATGAGTATGTTAAAATTTGAGAAATAAATCCTAGTTCAATACTATCTAACGTGAAATCTGTTTGGCTACTCTTATAGTCAATTATAGAAATATTTTTATCTAAAACATCAACCCTATCTATTACACCAACAAATCTAATAGTTGGAATATTATATTGTTGAAGTAACTCTTTTTTATTAATCTCACCTGTCTCAATATTTTCACAAGTAATATTATTTTTTTCTATCTCTAAAACAAATGGTTTTTCTAAGAAAGTTGGCATGAATTTTGTTAAAGCAAAATATTTTATTTCGATTGCTATAGCTATTTCTAGCCTTTGAAGCATATTAATTAATATATATTTATGAGTATTTAATAATTCTATTAATTTTAAAGTTTCTAATATATCTTTATTATCACTATTATAAACAACAACTCTTACAATTTCTTTTATATTATATTTCCTTGCAATATCTTCATCTTCATGAATGTCAATATCAATCTTACTTCCACATTCAGCAATAAAATTAACAATTCTTTCATCTGCCATCACCGCATGGAAAAATCTTCCTGAAACAAGATTATCCATATCTATATCTCTTTCTTCAGCTATTCCAAGAACTCTCTTAATAAAGAACTGATATGGATTTCTCTCAAAATCAGAAATTTTAGAAATACTAAACTTAGAGAAAGTCTCTTTTTTTTCTTCTAAAAATTCATCAACTGTTTTTGAATTAAGTTCAAACTTGTAATCTCTAATTATTTTAGCTAAATAATTTTTAATACTATTATCCTTAGAAAAGAATATTCTGTCATTTAACTCATCAAGTACTTCGTAGCTTTCAAAATTTTCTGAAGGAAGAGACATTTGATAGTTTTCTAAAAACTTAATCATAAGTTCTACTAAAATTTCTACTTCTTTAGTCTTACTATCTTTTACTTCCATAAATCTTCGATAAACTTTTGAAAACAAGTAGTTAAATTCTTTCTCCGAAACAATTTCTGAGAAATTTTCTAAATAATAACTATAATCTGAAATAGAAAACTCTAAAATTTTCGAAGTTTGCTTCTCAACTAATTGCGGAAACAATGATTTCACAGTATTTAAGTATGGAGAAGCAAAGTTTTCTTTAAAACTTTTATCTAATAAACTATAACATATAAATGTTTTCTCTTTAGCACGAGTTAAAGCCACATAAGCTACAAATTCTTCATCAATAAGCGCCGCTTCTTTAGTTGGTGATAAAAAGATATCCCTTAATATAAGTTCTTCTTTATCTTTATCATCTATTAATCCTGTACTCTTAGACACTGGTAGCACATCTTTGTTAAATCCAATAACAAAAACAACTTTTTTATTTTCTACCTTAGCTAAATCCATTGTAGACATAATTATAGAATTATTAATTTCTGGTATTGAACGGTACTTAATAGTACTTAATCCCAAATTAAATAGTGTTACAAATTTTTGATATTCAAACTTATCATTACCAAAATTTTCATTTATATCATTTATATACTCCAAGATTTTTTTATATACTTGTCTATCTATACTGTCCACTTTCAACTCTTCTATATCATCATAGTCTCCATCTTCTTTATCAAGATACATTCTGATTTTACAATAATCAAATACATCTACTAGTTTTTTCACATAACGTTTAACTTGTAGACTATCTTTCATAGATACTTGATAAACCTTATCAGAGAATTCTAATAATACATCCTTACAAATTCGTAGTTGCTCTGTTGAATATTTAATTGTTTTTTCAATAAAATAATCTTTTAATATATCATTAGAAGAATTTACCAATTTCTCATTTAGTATATTTTCAACATCATCTACAGAAATAACTCTAACCTTCTCTAATAATTCATTATAACTAAACTTAGTGGTTGATGATATAATTAGGTTGCTCTTAGAAATTTTTTCTTTGATCGTATCCATGTCTAATTCTGTTATTAACTTTTCTAATTGTTTTTCATTAACACTTGTATCATCTAATAGTATATGAGAAATAACTTTTTGACGATAAATATTCTCAAAGTTTGTTAACCTAGTTTTTAATAAATTTAGTAATTTAGTTTTATAATTGCCATCATTGAAACTTAGTACTTCCTGAATAAATTTAACTAGACGATGATTACTTGTCTCAATATTTTTATCTAGATGAACTTCTAGATCATAATCTTTGAATATATTTATATAGTTTTCATATGTGTTGTCACGATAAAGAATTGCTATGTCTTTATGATTAACACTTTTTTCTTCTTTTAATTTTACTATTTCACGAGCTACTTGTTTAACTTCTAATTCTTTATTTTTAGCACAAATTATTTCAACACTGTCATCAATATCATATTGCGCAGTAAAATTTTTATAATATTTCTCAGCAAGAATACTATTTGAAATCCCCGTGAATCGTTCATTTTTATTTTCTAATATACTATAATTCTCTACTATACTATCCTTTATATCAAATTTTAATACACTGACATCTTTATTTTTGATAAAGGCTACTAATGAAAAATTAACATCTTTGTTGTTTTTCACGATTTCATTCATACTAGCAATAATTTCATGAGACTTTCTGAATATATCTAGTTTATATTTCTCTTTACTAAATAAATCTGAAAGATAAAAACTATTATATTTCATCTTTTCTAATTCATAGCCTTGAATCAACTGCGAAAGATCGAAGTTAAAATATCTATTCGCATCACTAATTACAGTTATTATTAATTTTTTAGATTTCTTAGCTAATTTCTCTATATAATTATACTCTTGAGCTGTGAAGTTATAATAAGCATCCACATAAAATATATAATCACTTAAGTCAACATATTCTAAATATAGTAACAATTCAGTTATATAATCTACTTTATCAAATGTACTTTGTTCTTTTAACAACCTTGTGTATTCTACATATATTTCTAAAATTGCCTCTAGTTTTTCGCGATGATTCTTTTCTAGAAGTGGATTCTTTTCTAAATACTCTTCTAAAGTATTTATACTTACAGTATATTCCTTTAACTCATTTATAATTTCTTCTACAAATTCTATGAAACTCACATCTTGTAGAATTCTTTTCACTAAAAAATTCTCACTATTATCTATGTTCTTCGCAGCTCTGTAGAAATAAAATGGTTTAATATTGTCTCCTAATCTCTTAAGATTGTCGATTCCGAGTTGTTTAGCTAACCTTCTAGTTAAACTTGAGAAATTCATAACATCAATATTAAACGTTCCACCAAATTTATCACATAAGATTTTTTCGAAATTAAAACTGTTCTGTTCCGGAGTCAATACTATTATTTTATTGTCTTTTCTATTTAAATCTATATCCTCTAATATATAGTTAGTTTTACCGACACCACTTGGTCCTACTAATAATTCTAAATTCATCGTTTCTCCTTTCTTATATTATTTCAACTTATATTCCAGTCATTTTGACTTTTGCATAATTATCTTTAGTGTATACCTCAATTTTCGGTCTAATTCGTTCTTTAAGTTCACTAACATGAGATATTATACCTATATTTCTTCCATAAGACTGAAGATCTATTAATGTTGTCAATGCAATGTCTAAAGTTTCAGCATCCAATGAACCAAACCCTTCATCAATAAAAATAGTCTCTAGAGAGATTCCACCACTCTCATTTTGTATTACTTCTGCTAAACCTAGTGCCAATGCTAACGAAGCTAAGAATAATTCTCCTCCAGATAAAGAACTTATAATACGTGTACTATTTAGATAAATGTCATGTATCTCTATTTCTAGACCTTGCAATCCTCCACCTTTAGATTTTTCTTCACGTCTAATAAATCTGTAACGATCATTTGTCATTTGTAGCAATCTTTTCGTTCCAGCAACAAGTATCAAGTCTAAATAATATCCTTGAACATACGTTTCTAATGATTTTCTATTTTCTGTTTTTCCACTAACAACATCACTTAATATTATTATTTCTCGTGCATCTTTAGATGTTTCTAATAATTTAAGATACTCACTATGAATTTTTTCGTATAATTTTTTATTATTAGATAATTTCGTTGTAAGAATTGCCATTTTTTCTATAAAATTAGAAACCTCATCTTCTATATTTTGCAATTTCTCGTGTTCTTCTTCTAAATCAGGTTTTACTACGTTCATTAATTCTTCTTCAAGTTGTTTTAAAGAACTTAGTAATATCTTCTTAGTATCTTCAAATTCATCAATTTGAGCTTGATATTGTTCTAATTTTTCTAATTCTTCAATATTTTCTTTAGCTTGTTCTAAAGAACTATAGTATTTACTAAGTTTAGAATTCATAAAATTTGATATTATAAATTCAATCCCTTTTGTAACTTCTAATAAATTATCTGCATTATTCTTCTGCTCAGTTTCTATTTTTGTTTTTCTTATTAATAATTCATTATTATTTTCCTGGAATTTTTTATAATTATTATCAAATTCATTAATTTGAACTATTTTATTTTCATAATAATCTTTAAAGTCTTCTAACTCAATATTTACATTATTTTCAAATTGATCAATTTTATTTTTAGCTTCCAATTGTTTTTGTTTTAACTGATCCTCATCTTTTAATAAAATTGACAGATTTTCTATCTCTTTTTCAAAGTATTTTATTTTAACTTCCGATTTTTTTATTCCTTCAACGACTTCTGCTAAATTATTAGTTTCATGTTTTAATTCAGCTTCTAATTCAGTTAATTGTTCTACGGCTTTTAAATTAATAAAATCTCCTAAATCCTTTACTGTTGTCGTTAGCTTTTGAATATCTTGTTCATCTTTTTGTAAAAGAGTTTCTAATTTTATTACTTTTTCAGTAACATCTTGTAGTGATTTTTCTATATTATCATCTACTTCTACAAGTGTAGTTATCTCTGGAAGATGCTCGATTTTCTGTTTACAAAGTGGGCAATCGTCACCCTCATGCAACTTCACTAAAAAGCTATTCAATACCTCTTGTTCTTTATTACTTTTTAGTAATAACACGTCTCTTTCAATTTCTCCTTTAGTTACCTGCAACTCTTCTAAATATTTTTTTGAAGCTTCATAATTAAGCTTTTTATCATTTAATTCTGATGATTTTTTTTCAAACTCTTTTAGTTTTTCTACTTCTTGTTCTTTCTTCAAAATCTCTAATTTTAACTTTCCTATACTGCCATCGAGAATATTCTTTTCTTCACTCGATTCAAAATAGTTTTCTTTTTCAATTTTTAAACTATCTTCTATTTCTTTTATTGATTCTTTTTTTAGATTTAGTTCTTCAAGTTTCTTAGTAAATATATTTATATCACTTTTAGCCACTATCAATTCATCAATATTGTTATAAAAGAATTTTAAATCTGTTGTTTCTTTTCTAAGTGATTCAATTTTGTCTTTCATTGAAGTAAGTTTAGTTTCTAGCTCATTATTCGCAGCTAAATCTTTCTTATATCTCTCTTTTTCGTCTAGCAGAGATTTTCCCTGTTTCGTTAATTGAAGTTGTTTATCTAATAAACTTACATATTCTGTTATTTTATCTTTACTTTTTTGCAACTCAGCTAACTTTTCTACCTCCGCTTTTAGTTTATTGAAGTAATCGTCTTTTTTATTTAATTCATCAATTTTCACCTTATTATCTTCAAGATTTAAAAATTTATCGTTCAGTTTACTTAATTCTATAAAATTCTCTTTTGATTTTATAAGATTTTTTTCTAATTTAGCTAATTCTTTTTTTTCTGTTTCTATCTCGTTTTCTTGAGATAAAATTATTTCATTAATTTCTTTAAAATTCTCATCTTTTAAAAACTCAAACTTTGTTAATTCTCCATCTATATCAAACTGTTCAAATCTTGTAATTAATTCTTTTTCTTTTTGTTTGTTATTACTATCTAATTTTTTGGCTTGTTCTTGTAATTGATCTACAAATTTTTGATAAAAATAAGTATTAAATAACGATCTTAAAGTTTCTTTCTTCTCACTTGATTTTGATAATAGAAATTCTTTAAACTTACCTTGAGGTAATATGATAATTTGACAAAATTGTTTATCATCTAAACCTATTAACTCTTCTACTTTTTCTTTAACTTCTTGCTCTTTTATTGCAATAACTTCTAATTCTTCATCATTATATTTCATTAAAGCAACTTTCCCAGAAGTTAAATTTTTATTACCAGTCTTCAGATAAGCTAAAGTTCTTTCAATTCTGTATCTCTTTCCGCTTAATTCAAAGTCAAAGTTCACCTGTGTTTTATCTTTGTCGCTAGCGGTTTTCGTCCTTAAAGAAGATATATCTTTACCTCCTGTTGTCTTATTGTATAATGCATAAGTAATAGCATCAAAAAGTGTAGATTTCCCCGAACCTGTTTTTCCTGTTATTAAAAATATAGGTTCATTTATTATTCTATCCCATTCTATTATTTCATCTTTATATGGACCAAATTCTTTTAATTCTAATCTAATTGGTTTCATCTTGATTCACCTTGTCTATAATATTTACCAGCACTTGTTTTTGCCCTACCGTTAACTCGCTACCTGTTTGTTCATTATAAAACCCTTCTATCAATTCTAGTGGACTTTTAGTCAACATTTCTTTATCGAATTTAATTTCACTATCACTATTATTATTTCTTTTTTGTTTAAGTATCAAAGTATTTGGATAATACTCTTTAATTCGTGGTAAAGGATCTGTCACGCCTTCCATGCCACTTAATTCCATACTGAAATAATCATTTTTACAATCAAAATTTTGTTGAAATACTTTTGTAAATACCTCTTCATATGTTGTACTAATATTATATAATTTACGTTTTTGTTCCAAGGAAATAAACTCTTCAGTAAAAATTTCTTTTGTTAATTCTACTAACCTCATACCTTTTGTCTGTGTTGCTTCAGAGAATGAATAAGCCATTGGACTACCGCTATATTTTATACGTTCTTCTTTTATAGCATTCGGATTATGAAGATGACCTAGAGCTACATAATCAAATTTTTCAAAAATTTCAACTGCTACATTTTCAACAGTTCCTACAGAAATTTCTCTTTCAGAATCAGTTTCTAGCCCTCCAGATACAAAAGTATGAGCTACTAAAATATTAGTTTTACTTATGTCTATATTTTTATAAATTTCATCAATTACTCTTTTTGTCGCAGAATTATGAGTTGTAAGTGTAGCATCTTCAAAATATTCTCTCGCTTCAAAAGGTTCAAAATATGGTAATAAATATATATCAGCATCTTCATAAGAAATCTTATCAAAAGCTTGCTCTAATCTTGTGTGAAGATAGAATTTATGTTTGCTAAACCAAGCTTCTCCTATAGCTAATCTCTCTCTACTATCATGATTACCACTAATTGCAAAAATTGGTATATTGCATTCTATGTTAATTTTCACTAGAAGTTCCTGTAAAAGTGTTGTAGCCTCTTTACTAGGAACACTTCTATCATATAAATCACCTGCAATTATTAGAAAGTCAGGTTTAGTCTCATCAATTTTACTGATTAAATTATTCATTACATATTGTTGATCTTCTAATAAATCTTTTCCTTGTAATTTTCTTCCAATATGCCAATCTGCAGTATGTAAAAACTTAACCATATAATCACCTTTTTTCTATAAATTATCTCTATTATATTATAGCTTAAAACGAAACAAAATAACAGAGAACGATAAAATATTATTAGCTACACTTCTATAACGAATATAAAAAAAGAGCCGTGTATTGCTACATGACTCTTTAATATTATAAATTTGTAAAAATAGTTTAATAGGTATTTAATACCTATCGATATTATATATTAAATTCATTAAAATTAAAAGCGATTTCCTAATACTAGATATATGTTATTCTATATTATAAAAATGAAGAGAAGTTAATCTAAACTCCTCTTCATACTTATCTATTTTCCAAATAATCTTTGAACATCGTTCCACGTTACAGCTAACATTAATGCTACCATTAATAAACCAAATGCTACTGTTAAGTAGTACTGAGCTTTTTTATTAATTGGTTTCTTAAATATTGCTTCATAAATTACAAAAATTATTCTTCCACCATCAAGAACTGGAATAGGAATTAAGTTCATTAGTCCTAAGTTTACACTTAAAATCCCTGTCCATCTTAGGGTTGTTAGTAATCCACTTTGTGCAGCAGCAGAAGACATTTCATAAATCGCTACAGGTCCACCAAGTTGATTTAAGCTAAATCCTCCACTAAATAGTGAAGCAAATAAATTAATAATTCCCATAAAAATCGCAGTTCCGAAGAATAATGTTTGTTCGAAACCATTCTTAATAGAACCTGCTAAGTCTTTTTCATAAGCTTGATTTATACCAAGTTTATAAGTTTTAACTTCTTTTCCTTTTTCCACTGAAGTCTCTTCTTTTGGAATTACTTTAATCTCTTGTTGCGAACCATCACGAGAAACTTTTAAAGTAAGTTCAGAACCATTAGAACCGACGATTTCTTTAGTCATTTCATTCCATGTACCTACACTCTTACCATTTACTTGCTCAACTACATCACCTTCTTTTAATCCAGATGAGTAAGCTGGGTAATTGGCCGCTATTTCTCCTAAACGAGTAGTATTTGATGGAACACCACTATAGATTGAAATACCTAAGAAAATAGCTAAAGCTAAAATAAAGTTCATCAATGGTCCCGCGAATAATGTCCAGAATTTTTTTCCCCATGAATGCGAAGAAAACATTCTTTCAACTGGAGCAATTTGTTCTTCCATACCACCAAATGCAACACATGCATCTTTTCTTACTTCATAACGTTCTATCTTATCTCCAACGAATCCTTCAACAAAAAGTTTTTCTGTTAAATCAAATTCATTTAATTCTAATGGAAGTAAATCCATATCATTAGTTTTATCTAAAACAATTTTTTCTACTTTATCATTTTCATCTAGTTTTAAACTAACTTTCATTCCCTTTTTAAGATCATATGCCGACATATCGTTATTAAAATCAAAAACATTATCCGGCATTTTTACATATCCACCAACAGGTAGAAGTCTAATAGTAAAATTAGTTTCTCCTATTTTTTTATGGAAGATTTTGGGTCCCATTCCTATTGCGAATTCCTGGCATAATATTCCAGATCTTTTTGCAACTATAAAATGTCCAAATTCATGAATAGTTACTACTACAAAAAATATTAATATAAATGCTATAATACCTTGCATCTAATACCCCTTTCTACATTCTAAAATAAACTAAGTAATAATATTAAGCATGGAGCTGATAATATTACAGAATCAAATCTGTCAAATATACCACCATGCCCTGGTAATAAATTACTACTATCTTTAACTTGATATTCTCTCTTATATGCTGATTCAATTAAATCACCAAATTGTCCGATTACACTTACTATTAATGTTACAACAATTGCAACTAATAAATTTGAAAAGATATTTGTTGTAAAGAAGAATAATAATGCTATCGCTATTGATGATATACTTCCTATAACTGAACCTTCAATTGATTTATTCGGGCTTATATTCGGAGAAAGTTTATTTTTCCCAAATTTCATACCGCCAAAGTATGCAAAACTATCTGTGAACCAAATTGTAAGTAATAAATAAGCTACATGGGTTAAACTTAAATTTCTCAACATAAATAAACAATAAAACCCTACAAATATATAGGCAGTCACGAATATAATCGAACCAATTTCAACTAATTTAATCTTGTGTCCAGTCATAACAACAGTACCTAACATACCAATTAATATTAAATAAATTATAGAATACTGTACTAATGTTGAAACTTCATTATGTAAAAATAATAATGCTCCCGCTAATGATGATAAACTTAAAACTACGATATTAGTTTTCTTAAAAGTCATTCTGACAATTTCATACATAGCCATCACACCAAGTGCAAAAGTCGTAAATTTGAAATAATCTCCACCTAAAAATAATAAAGGTAAGAAAACAATTAATGCTACTATAGCCGTTATTATCCTAGTCTTCATTTAAACCTCCAAACCTTCTATCTCTACTTTGATATTCTAATAAAGCTTGATAGAATTCATCTTCATTAAAATCAGGCCAAGCTACTTTTGTGAATAAAAACTCACTATAAGCAATTTGCCACAGTAAAAAGTTTGAAATTCTTTGTTCTCCTGATGTTCTAATTAATAAATCAGGATCTGGTGTATTAGAAGTAAATAGATTTGCACTAACATACTCTTCAGAAATTTCTTCTGCACTATATTTATTATCTTGAACATCTTTTGCAATTTGTTTAATTGCCCTTAACATTTCGTCTTTAGAACCATAATTCAAGGCAAAAATTAATTTTAATCCTGTATTATTTTTTGTTTGTTCAATTGCATCATTAACAGCTTTTCTAGTATTTTCTGGAAGTTTTTCTACCACACCTATAACTTCAACTTTTACGTTATTTTCCATAAGTTCTGGCATAAAACTGCTAAACATCTTCTCTGGAAGATCCATTAAATAACTAACTTCTTCCTTCGGTCTAGCCCAGTTTTCAGTAGAAAATGCATATAATGTCAAATATTTAACACCTAATTTTGAAGCATACTTTGTGATTTTTTTTACAGTTTGCATTCCTTCATAGTGTCCTTTAATTCTAGGCATATTTCTTTTTTTAGCCCAACGTCCATTACCATCCATTATTATAGCAACGTGTGTCGGAATTTTTTTTAATTGTTGTTTTTCAGTTTTTTGTACTTGTTCAGTTTTTCTAAAAAATTTAAACATAATTCCTCCTATGTAATATCCTTCATTATATCATAAAAGACCTAATGCAACAAACTTTTAATAGAATATGAATTTTAAAATGTTACATCCATTTATTAGTTAATACATGATATTAATCTTTTAAAACAGTTAAAATTAATTTTATATTTTTTTAATTAGAGATAGTTATTATCCCGAAAATTAACATTCTTTATATAAACTTTTGAATTTTTTTGTTGCATTGTCAGAAAATTTATGCTAAAATATATTCATTAACAATTTAATGCGTTGATAAGTAGAATCTTACAATCTACTTATAGAGAGTTCTCGGTTGGTGAAAGAGAATAGTTAGATGTAAGAGAAATGGACTTTGAGCATATAGTTTTTACTACGGTATTGCCCGTTATAGCAAAAGTTATGTTTGTAACATACTGAGGTACAATAAGTGATTATTGTATAAATAAAGGTGGTAACACGTTAAGACGTCCTTTAGCAAAAGCTAGAGTACGTCTTTTTATTATAAGAAAGGAGAAATATATGATTAATCTTAATAATGTTAGCAAAACCTTTTATCAAAAAGGTAAAGAAATTAAGGCATTAAAACCAACTAATCTTCATGTAAAAGCTGGTGAAATTTTTGGAATTATCGGTTACTCAGGTGCTGGAAAAAGTACCCTTCTACGATGTCTTAACCTATTAGAAACTCCTTCTGAAGGAGAAGTAATTGTAGATAACCAAGTTGTTAACAAACTAAACAGAAAGGATTTACGATCATACAGGCAAAAAATTGGAATGATATTCCAACAGTTTAATCTTCTTAGTTCTAAAACTGTAGGTGAAAATATTGCATTCAACTTGAAAGCTGGAGATGTTGATCCAAAAGATATTCCTAAAAGAATAGATGAATTATTAGAACTTGTAGGACTTTCTGATAAAAAGAATGTTTATCCAAGTCAACTTTCTGGTGGTCAAAAACAACGTGTCGGTATTGCAAAAGCCCTTGCAAATAATCCAAAATTATTGCTTTGTGATGAAGCAACAAGTGCATTAGACCCTGTTACAACTAAACAAATATTGTCTTTATTAAAAGAAATTAATCGTAAATTAGGAATCACAATTATTCTTGTTACTCATGAAATGGAAGTAATAAAACAAATTTGTGATAATGTAGCAGTAATGGAAAATGGTGAAATTATCGAATTAAATTCTGTTTACGAGATTTTCTCAAATCCAAAAACAAAATTGATGCAAGAATTTATAGCTAATCTACACAATGATGAAGATTTTGAAGAACATCTAGCTGAACATTATAAAAATGAAACTGTAATAAGGGTTATTTTTAAAGGTGAAGCAACTAAAGAGCCTTTGATTCAGACTTTAGCAAATAAATATAATGTTACTACTAACATACTTGCTGGTCGAATTGAATACATTCAAAACAAACAATTAGGAAGTTTAACTTTTTCAGTAGTTGGTGAACCTGATAACACAGAGAAATTTGTAAATCACTTAATTGATCAAGTTAATGATGTGGAGGTGAATGTATATGGAAAATAATCTAAGTCTAATAGAACAATGGAAAAATCTTCAACCAGAATTAATTAAATCATTTGCCGATTCATTATACATGATAAGTGTTTCAATAATAATTACAGTAATTGTCGGATTATTTTTAGGAGTAGTTTTATTCTTAACTAGTAATAGACTTCTATTCAAAAATGCTATTATTTATAAAACGGTAGATTTTCTAGTTAACACAATTCGTTCTATTCCATTTATTATTCTTTTGGTATTCTTAATACCATTTACTCTATTTTTATTAGGAAAATCAACTGGACCTACTGGAGCAATAGTTCCACTTACAGTTGCAGCTATACCTCTATTTACGAGATTAGTTGACACTTCACTAAATGAAATAGACTATGGTGTTATCGAGTCAGCAGTTGCTTCTGGGGCTTCTCTAAAATTAATAGTTAAAGAAGTTTTAATACCTGAAGCTATGTTCGGAATTATCCAATCTATTACACTAACTTTAATCAACCTAATTGCTTTTTCAGCAATGGCTGGTGTTGTTGGTGGCGGTGGAATTGGAGACCTTGCAATTAGATATGGTTATTATCGTTTTGATAATTTCACAATGTGGATTACAGTAATTCTATTAATTATCTTAGTCCAGATTACACAATATATAGGAAATTCAATTTCAAAAAAATTCAAAAAAAATTAATTTAAAGGAGATTTATATTTATGAACAAACTAAAAAAATTATTAACAGTTGTTTTTACAGCGTTTTTAGCTATTACTCTAGCTGCTTGTGGAGCTACAAGCTCAAGCAATAATGGTGGTGGAGAGAAAAAAGAAGTGAAAATTGGTGCAACATCTGGTCCTTATGCTGATATGGTAAACAAAGCACTAAAACCTCTTCTTGAGAAAAAAGGATATACAGTTAAAGTTACAGAATTCTCTGATTACATCCAGCCTAACAAAGCTTTAAACAGCGGTGAATTAGATGCAAACTTATTCCAACACAAAATTTATATGAAAAAATTTGCTGAACAAAATGGAATGGACTTAACAGCTCTTGTTCCTGTTCCAACTGCACCAATGGGATTATATTCTGATAAAGTTAAAGATCTTAAAGATTTACCAGAAGGTGCTGAAGTAACTCTTCCAAATGACCCTTCAAACGCTGCTCGTGCTTATGCATTATTAGCTGCTGCTGATTTAATCAAAATCAAACCTGACACTGATGTACTAAAAATCACTAAAAACGATGTAGTAGAAAATCCTAAAAAACTTAAATTTACAGAATTAGAAGCTGGTCAACTTGCTAGATCATTAAGTAGTACTACACTTGCTGCAGTGCCAGGAAACTTCGCACTTGCTGCTAAATTTGATTTAACAAAAGCATTAATCTTAGAAAAAATGAACGAAAACAACCGTAACAATGTTGTTGTAACTACTGCAAACAAAGACAAACAATTTGCTAAAGATTTAGTAGAAATCGTTCAATCTAAAGAATTTGATGAAATCATCAATAAAGATTTCAAAGGATTTGACAAACCTGGAAAATAATTAACAAGGACGTGATTAATTATGAAAATTGAATTATCAAATACAATTAAAAATATTCCTGAAAATGTATTCTACCCTATTTTCAAATTAATCTCTGAGGAAAGTTCAAATGGTAATCCATTATTAAATGCGGGTATCGGAGTTCCAGACTCTGATACCCCTGAACTTTTACTTAAAGAATTGGAAACAGCTATAAGAAAACCTGAAAATATGAGATATGGAGCATTTGATGGGAAAGTAACATTATTAAATGAAATATCTCAGTGGTTAAAAGAAAACTATAATATTGACGCAGATCCTAAAAGTGAAATTGCTTTAGTGTTTGGTACTAAATCTGGATTATCAAGTATTCCTTCAGTACTACTAAATCCAAATGATACGGTGTTATTACCAGTACCAAGTTATCCTGACTACATTCAAGGAATTGCATTAGCCCAAGCTAAATATGAAGAGATAGAATTGAAACAAGAAAATAATTATTTACTAGATTATTCTGATATTTCTGAAGAAGTGCTTAGAGATACTAAACTTATATTTTTAAACTATCCTTCTAATCCTATTGGAGCAGTAGCTACGAAAGAGTTTTACGAAAAAACCGTGAAATGGGCAGAAGAAAATAATATAGTAGTTCTTCAAGATCATGCATATTCTGATTTCTATTATAAAGAAGGATACTCTCCAGCATTTATGCAAACTGAAGGAGCTAAAGAAGTAGGAATTGAATTTTTCTCATTTTCTAAGAACTTCTCAATTTCAGGTCTAAGAATTGGTTTTGCTGTAGGAAATAAAGAAATTATACGTGGATTAAAAGAGTATAATACTATCTTCCACGCAAATATTTATGGAGCTATTCAAGATACTGTGATAGCTGCGTTAAAAAACTATAGACAATTAACTAGTAATATAAAAGAAACTTATTCGAAAAGAATAGATAAAATTACTACTAAACTTGATGAACTAGGATATTCATATTTTAAACCAGAAGGTGGAATTTTTATCTGGTTAAAAGTTAAGAATGGATATGATAGCCAAAGTTTCTTTGAATTATTACTAAAAAAATATAGAATTGTTACTATGCCTGGACATGTATTTGGTCAAGGTGGTGAAAACTATATTAGATTAAGTCTGAGTCTTTCAGATGAACAAATTGACATATTAATAAAAAAATTAGAAATACTAAATAATGATTTCAAGAATAATTAGAAATGTTGATATCATTATTAAATTTCATTAATATTCGACTAATCTATTGATTAGCCGAATTTTTAATGTTCACTTCTAAGTTTACATAAATATTTTTGAAAGGATGATTAAATGAAGAAAAATACAAGATGGACTGTTTTATACGCCTCAATGGCAATATTATTATGCGTAGGATCACTATATTCTTTTAGTGTTTTTGCAAAACCTCTAAGTGTTTCAAAAGGATGGAGTTTACCAGATGTTATGCTAGCATTTACTATTAATGCTGCTATCGCTCCTATTCCTACTATTATAGGAGGTTTTATTTCAGACAAAGGAAAAGCAAATATTTCTATTATTTTAGGAGGAATTCTATTTGCTGTCGGATTTATTCTTACTGGATTTGCGACTACAAAAGGAATGCTATATTTTAGCTATGGAGTATTATCAGGTGTTGGACAAGCATTTGCATATTCTGGAATTATAAGTAATGCGCTTAGATTCTTCCCTGATAAAAGAGGATTGGCTGCTGGTCTAATAACTGGTGCTATGGGTGGTGCTAGTGTTATTGCCGCCCCAATAGCTCATAGTCTTATAGCAAATTTTGGAGTTCATAGTGCATTTATTTACTTAGGAACAGCATACTTATTAATTATTATCGTTGCTCTATTCTTTATTAAAGTTGCTCCTGCAAATTATCAACCTGAAGGTTGGATTCAACCTGTGGCTGAAATTAAGAAAGAAGCCGTTAATAAAAATTGGAAACAAATGTTAATGAGTTTATCATTTTACTTTATTATCTCAATGTTCGCAATCGGTGCATTCTCTGGACTAATGGTAGCATCAAATGCGTCAGTTATAAGTCAAACTATGTTTGGATTAACAGCTTCTGTTGCGGCAACATTTGTTAGTATTTATGCATTATCAAATTCTTTGGGACGTATAGTTTGGGGAATCATTTCAGATAAAATAGGTCACGAAAAAACTCTTATTGCTATCTACTCAGTAATCGCTATATCTTTATTAATTCTAGTTAATATAAGAACTACTCTTGGTCTTACAGTTGGACTTGTTCTCCTTGGTTTATGTTTTGGAGGAACTATGGGAGTCTTCGCACCATTAGTAATGAAAACATTTGGTCCAATTAACCAAGGGGTAAACTATGGAATTGTATTTATAGGATTCTCTACTGCTGCATTTTTTGCTCCAAAATACGCTGCAGGAATTGCAGCAAAGCATAACGGTGACTTTACAGATGCATTTTATGTAGCAATATCTCTAGTTCTTGTTGGATTAGTAATTAGTGTGATATATTCTATTTTTTCAAAACGCAAAGCATTTTAAAAAAAGAAATCATCTCAAAACCTAATGAGATGATTTCTTTTTTATATTTTCGGTATTTGAATTTTTTGTCCAGCTGCAATATTATTATTACTAATATTATTAGCTTCTTTTATTTTTTCTACTCCATTTTGAGCATTCGCTTCTCCATATGCTTTAGAGGCGATAACAAATAATGAATCACCTGATTTGATCACATAATCTTGACCTGCTACAGGAGTTGTACTTACTACACCTGAAGATTCACTCTTTTCAGTATTAGTATCAGTATTGTTATTATTATTTGTTGACTCTTTTTTAGAAGTAGTTCCTTCTGTTACTTTAGAATTACTAGCCTTAGGTATATTATTATTACTTTCAGCTTTAGTTTCTTCTGGAACTTTAGCCGTTTGTTGTTCTGTAGTTTGAACTACCTTATCTTTAGATTTTCCACCAAGTGAATTTCCTACGGTTGTTACCCCTACAAGAATAAGTGGTGCTAATATTATAAATAAAACAACTAGAACTGTATTCTTTATAGTATTATTTTTCATAATATTACCCCTTATATTATTTTACTTCTTCGAAATAATCGTGGTAATAACCACCAACTTTACCGCTATTATCTACTACAAATACATATTCTTCTGTTTCATTTACTACTTCATATTCTTTTCCTACAGTAAGCATATTACTTACAGTAAATTTTTCAGCATCTGTATGTTTTACAATAACTTTTTTTGACATTGTCCTACCTCCTTACTCTATCATTTTTATTTTATTACAATATAACTATTTTTTCAATTGTTTTTTACCAGCTATTAATGAAACAATCATAAATACCACAAGTGAGATTAATAATGATATCACAACAGGTTCAATAAATTTAATTACATAAACTGTTTTTATTAGTATATAACTAAGTAGACCTACTACTATCGAACTCAATGCTCCATATTTTTCAGCTTTTTTCCAGTATAATCCTAATAATATAGGCCATAAGAATGTAGCTTCTAATCCACCAAATGCAAATAGATTTACATTAACTATTAGACTAGGTGGTCTCATACTTAATAACATTATAAGTAAAATTACTAAAATATTTACCCCATAAACAAATATAGGAACTTTTTTACCAGTAATTTTTTCTTTTATAGACTTATTATTAAATAATAAATCCTTTATCAAGGCTGATGATATTAATAAGAATTGAGCATTTACTGTTGTTATTATAGCTGCCATAGGGGCTGCAAGTACTAACGCAGCAAGATACCATGGAAGTACTTTTAATGTAATTATTGGAATTACTGAATCATAGTCTTTTATATCTGGGAAAACTCCTCTAGCCATAACTCCAATTAGATGAACTCCAAACATTACGATAAATATCACTATTGATCCAACGATAATAGATTGTTTTAAACTTCTTTTATTCTTATATAACATTGAATTGATAGCAATCTGCGGAATACCTATAACCCCAACTCCAACTAATACCCAAAATGAACTAACATAACTAGGTGTTAAACTTCCATTAGCTCCAAAAGGAGTTAATATCTTTTCATTAATATTAACCAAGTTCGCTGTAATCTGATCAATTCCTCCACCATAATTAATTACTGCAAATAGTAAAATTATTGTAGAAAATATCATTATTAAACCTTGAATCATATCGGTAATTAAAATATTCTTTAATCCACCGAATACTACACAAAATATAATAATTACTGAGATTAGAACTATACCGGTCTTATATTCAATTCCCATAAATGCTGCTAACAATTTTGCTCCTCCAACCCATTGGGCACTCATCGCAGCAATTAGAAATACTATCATTGCTAAAGTAGAAATAAACGCAACTAATTTTGAATTATATCTATTTCTTAAATAATCGCTTATAGTTATTGCATTAATTTTTTGTGCAGCATTTTTAAATTTTTTCGCCAAGACTAATAGTACAAAATAGCCTGTTACAACTTGGATTACAGCTAGAAGAACCCAACCATAACCAAGTTTATACGCTACTCCTGGACCACCTAAAAACGTTGAAGCTGATCCGTAAGTTGACATTAATGTTATCGCAAGTACTATTCCACTTACTTTTCTATCTGCTAAATAGTACTTTTCGAAAAAACCACCATGTTGTTCTGCTTTACTCATACGGTTCATCATTAGTGGTAATAAAATTATCGCTAAAAATATTGTTGCAAATAAAATTATTATTTTGTAATCTAATGTATTCGTCATTATTTTTCCTCCTCTTTTATTTCATCATTTAGTAAAAGATTCGTAGAAATAATAACTAATGTTATTATTAGAATACTAACTACTATAGAACTATAAAAAAACCATTCAGGTAATCCTAAAATATACTTATAAGATTTTACATTGTTGACATCGAATCTAACATATGCAAAATAATACCATAAGGCAAAATGAATTATTGCGATGACTACCGCAACTATCCCTTCTTTATTTTTAAATTTATTCATTTGTCTTTCCTAATATCCTCATTATTAAATTATAAATCTGTACATAATAAACTTTCATAAAGTCTACTACTAAACTACCAAGTAGTAACCCAGCGGTAACATCACTTATAAAATGTGCACCTAGTATCATTCTTGAAATAGGTACGGCAATTATTGCAAAAGTAGCGATTACTTTTAAAATATCTTTTTTATTTATTACAAATAATAATGCTAAGAAAAATAATGCTACAAATGTAGAATGTCCACTCGGAAAACTAAATCCATCGTGAATCTCGGGAAGAGGCCTCACCCTTTGGATGCTATATTTTAATGCAGATAAGAAGAATCCACCTAAACCTGCACTTAAGAATATAAACACAGCTTTTTTAAGCTCTTTAATCCATACTAAAAATGCTGATAAAAGAATCATTATTAATAATAATAATTTATCATTAAAAACTAAAGAGATTATTTTCGCTAATGTTGCCAATGATTTAATTTCAATTAAATCAGCGATAATTCTATCTATATCGTTATTCGGGAATTTAATTGCTACAAATGCTAAAAGAATCAAAATCAGAAGTTTCAAGTAAAAAGTAATTTTTAATCTGTTCATACTATTTTTCACCTCCTATTTTTTCAATTATTTTATTATAAAATTCACTTACGTCATTAATAACACGTTTTTCCTTTTTATAATCTTTCATTGAATTTTTATAACTGTCCAAATTATCATAGAAATCAAAAATCTGCTTAACTGGTAAAGTTGTAAAATCTTCTTCAGCTACAACTTTTGCAAAACCGTTCTTTTCAAAAAATCTTGCATTTTCAATTTGATCTCCTCTACTCTGATTAGTTCCAAGAGGTACTAAAATAGGAGGTAAATCTAAAGCTAAAAATTCATATAAAGCGTTAGCTCCAGCTCTTGAAACAGTAAAATCCGTAATTTTCAGTACATCAAATAGTTCTTTAGCTAAAAATTCATATTGCTTATAACCTTCTTTTTCAACACTATCATTTAATAATCCTTTACCTACAAGGTGTACTATCTGATACTTTTTAATCAATTCATCTATATTATTCCAAATATAATCATTCAATATTTTTGAACCTAATGAACCACCCATAACGAGCATCACAGGTTTTTCTGATGTAAATCCAGTTAGTTCATAAGCTAGATTAGCGTCTCCAGTATAAATATCATCACGTACAATTGCACCTATTAGACTAGCTTTCCCTTTAGGTAAGAACTTCTGTGTATCTTCAAAGGTTGTAAAAATATGATTACAGAATTTAATATTGATTTTATTTGCAAGTCCTGGTGTTAAATCAGATTCATGTAAGACAACTGGAATTTTCAATAACCTAGCTGCAATACAAACTGGAACACTCACAAATCCACCTTTTGAAAATACAAAATTTGGTTTTTCTTTTCTTAATACTAGTAAAGAATCAACGATTCCTTTTAATACTTTAAATGGATCAATAAAATTCTCCCATGAAAAATATCTTCGTAACTTTCCTGAACTTATTTTATAATACTTTACCTCTGGGATTTTACCAATCATCTCATTTTCTATACCAGTTTTGCTACCAATATACGAGATTTCATATCCATTTTTTTTGAATTCTGGAATTAAGGCAACATTAACAGATACATGACCTGCTGAACCCCCTCCAGTAAACAGGATTTTTTTCACCTTTATCCTCTCTCTTTCATCTTTTTCTCTAAGCGTTCTTCAACATGTTTAGGTACGAATTTCGACAAATCTGCACCAAAACCTGAAACACCTTTTACAATACTAGAACTAATAAATGAATATTGTTTATTAGCCATCATATAAAACGTTTCTATATTTTCATCTAACGCTTTATTCATAAATGTTAATTGCATTTCATATTCAAAGTCAGATACAGCTCTTAAGCCCCTAACAATAACATTTGAACCTACTTGTTTTGCATAATTCACTAACAATCCTGAAAATGAATCAACTTTAACATTTGAAATTTCTTTTATTGTTTCATTTATCATCTCTACTCTTTCATCAAGTGAAAATAAATATTTCTTGTCAGGATTTACCAAAATAGCTACTATTACTTCATCAAATAATTCAGCACTTCTCTTTATTATGTCAATATGTCCATAAGTAATAGGATCAAAACTACCTGGTACAATCGCTATTTTTCTTTTCATTTTATTTCTCCATATATTCAAAAATTACTATGTCTGTTATTCCATACTGTTTTTCTTTTATAATTTCGATATTTTCATTTACGATATTAATTTGTTCGGTATTACTTTTCTCACAAATAATCAAAGCTCCATCATTGCACAATTGATTATCAAAAATATTTTTTAAAGCATCGTCTATCAACCCTTTATCATAAGGGGGATCTAGAAAAATCATATCAAATTTTTCTTCTTTTTTTCCAAAAATTTTCAACGCACGCTTAAAATCATTTCTATATAAAGAATAATCTTCGGCACTAATTCTACATTTTTCTATATTACTTTTAATAACTTTTATCGCATTATTACTACCATCTATAAAAGTGGCATGTTTGGCTCCACGACTTAAAGCTTCAATTCCTAAACCACCTGTTCCACCAAAAAGATCCAGTACTTTACAATCATAGCAATCTATCATATTAAATAAATTTTCTTTAATTTTGTCTGTCGTTGGTCTTGTATTCATCCCCTCAACAGCATTTAATTTTATAGATCTATATTTTCCTGCTATAACTCTCATGTTTCCTCGCAATAAATATCTAATACACTGTATTTATTAATGATATCTTTAAAATAAGGGAGAATATAGCTCTCGCTTCCCCCTTATTTTAATATTTTTATTTTGTTTGTAAATCTTTATCTAAATGTTCAAAACTTAAATGTAAATCTGACATTCCTGATAATTCGATTTTCTTTACGAATTTCTTTTTCTTAAGATCTGCAATAATACTTTCTATTCTAGTTTCATCAACATAGATACATGCATATCTTCCTCTTTTAGAATAAGAAATAAAGTTCCCATATTTTTCTAATTTATTTAAGTCTTTAAAACTTTTAAAATAGACATATATTCCACGTCTTTCTTTTTCAAATAACTCCATAAATTTCTCCTAGAAATGAGCTGCTGCGTCTACGCGACCTTTCTCATCGATTTTAATTACTTTAACTTTAAGAGTGTCTCCAATTTTTACAACATCTTCAACTTTATTAACTCTTTCTTTAGATAATTTAGAAATATGAACTAAAGCATCAACTCCTGGGAATAATTCAACGAAAGCACCAAATTTTTCAATACGTTTAACTTCTGCAAGGTAGATTTCCCCAACTTCTGCTTCACGAGTAATATTTTCGATAATTTCAATAGCTTTATTAATTCCTTCAATTTCAGGTGAAGAAATGAATACATCTCCATTTTGTTCGATATCAATTTTAACACCTGTTTTTTCAATGATTTCATTGATAACTTTACCACCTGATCCAATAACATCTTTAATTTTTTCAGGTTTAATTTTAATAATTTTAATTTTTGGTGCAAATGTTGAAACTTCTTGACGAGGTTCAGAGATAATACTGTTCATATGCTCTAGAATTTGTAATCTACCAACACGTGCTTGTTCTAATGATTCTTTTAAGATTTGCTCACTTAGACCATCGATTTTAATATCCATTTGAAGAGCTGTTATACCTTCAGATGTCCCTGCAACTTTGAAGTCCATATCCCCAAGGTGGTCTTCCATACCTTGAATATCAGTTAAAATAGTATAGTGTTCATCTTTTTTAACTAATCCCATTGCAATACCCGCTACTTGAGCTTTAATTGGAACCCCTGCTGCCATAAGAGCCATCGATCCAGAACATATTGTAGCTTGTGAACTTGATCCATTAGATTCTAAAATTTCTGATACAATACGGATTGTATATGGGAAATCTTCTTTAGATGGAATTACTTGTGCTAATGCACGCTCACCCAATGCACCGTGTCCAATTTCACGACGTCCTGGCGCACGACTAAATCCAACTTCACCAACTGAGAATGCTGGGAAATTATAGTGTAACATAAATCTCTTGTTTTCTTCTTGAGTTAAATCATCAATGATTTGTTCATCTGATAAGTTACCTAATGTTACAACACCTAAAGACTGAGTTTGTCCACGAGTGAATAATGCAGATCCATGCGTTCTTGGTAGTACATCAACTCTTGAAGCTAATGGTCTAATTTCTGTTAAAGCACGTCCATCAGGTCTAATTTTATCTTCAGTGATTTCACGACGAACTTCATCTTTTACAATTTTATCTAGTGATAATTTTGCTTCTTTTACAATATCAAGCTCATCTTCGTCAGTTGCTTTTTCTTCAAATACTTCAAGAACTTTTTCTTTAACAGCTGAAATAGCTTCATCACGTTCTTGTTTATCTTTAATAGCAATCGCTTCTTTCATTTGAGATAATGCCATTGAAAGAACTTCGTTATAGATTGTTTCATCAATAACTTTTAACTCTACAGCCATTTTTTCTTGACCAATTTCATCAACAATTTGTTGTTGGAATGCAATTAAGCGTTTGATTTCTTCGTGTCCGAACATAATTGCATTTAACATAATTTCTTCAGATACTTCTTTTGCACCTGCTTCAACCATGTTAATCGCATCAATTGTTCCAGCTACTTTTAAGTCAACTGTAGAACGTTCCATTTGTTCAACTGTTGGGTTAATTACGTATTCTCCATCAACATATCCTACAGTAACACCAGCGATTGGTCCTTTGAATGGAATATTTGATACTGATAATGATAGTGAGCTTCCTAGCATTGCTGCCATTACAGGATCACAATCATACTCTACTGATAATACAGTCGAAATTACTTGTACTTCATTTCTGAAACCATCTTCAAATAATGGTCTAATTGGTCTATCGATTAGACGTGCTGCTAATGTTGCTTCAGTTCCTGGTCGTCCTTCTCTACGTAAGAATCCTCCTGGAATTTTCCCAACTGCATACATTTTTTCTTCATAGTTAACTGTTAGTGGGAAGAAATCGACATCTTTTGCTTCTTTTGAAGCAACTGCTGTTGTTAACACAACAGTATCTCCATATTTTACTACTACTGCTGCATTAGCTTGACGAGCCATTTCACCTAACTCAACAGTTAATGTTTTTCCAGCCCATTGCGTTGTATAAACTTTTTTATCTTGAAACATGTTTATTTCCTTTCAATATTTTTTCTTGAACTTTATATAAATCGACTACTTTATTATATCATGAATACTAGTATTTACAAAGAAAAAAAACGAAAACATAGTAGAAATAGCTTTGATTTCTCTACATTTTCGTTTATGATTTTTATCCTAATTGTATTTGATATAGTTTATATAAAACTAATATTATTAACAGCATAATAATAAACAATATAATATAAATTTTTTGTTTATTAGACATAATTACATGTTCCCTTGAATCTCTTTTTCAAGTATGTTTCTTGTATGTTCACATACACGAGTAAAGTGTTGAATTAAGTCCATATAAACTACTCCCGCTGGGATTTCACAATCTCCATCTTTCATACGTTGAGTATGTTTTTTACGAGCAGCTTTCTCCATTGCATATATATTTTCACATGCTGCTAATGCTGCTCCTGCAAGAGCTATATTGTTTTCTTCTAATGACTTAATCGTTTTTAAAATAATATCATTACAAAGATTGAACATTTCTTGTACTTCTTCTTTTGCTCCATCAGAGAATTTCAATTTTTTTCTAATTTGATAATCTACTGATAGTACGATATCTCTAGCATGGTCTCCGATTCTTTCTACATCACGAGTTCCATCTAATAATGTTGAAGCTATTAACCCTTCTTTAGGACTTAGTTTTTCTCTAAATAATAAAGTTAAGTAGTCTGTCATTTGCTCATCAAAATTATTTATCGCATCTTCATAAGTTTCACCTTTTTCACGTAATTGTTCATCACGATTCATAAAGTACTCTACAGCGTTACGTAAACTTTTCTTAGATAATACTAACATTTCCACAAACTCTTTTTGAACTTGACCTAAAGCAACTGCTGGTGCACTTGTAATAAGCGATTTATCAAGATATTGGGTACTATATTTGATTTGCTCATCTTCACCTGGAATAAGCTTAGTTACAATCACAACTAATACACTAATAAATGGGAATTGTAATATTGTATTTAGTATGTTAAATGTACCGTGAGCAGAAGCAATAGTCATCTTAGGTTCTAAGCCTAAAGTTGTTTCTAAATATTGTATAAATGCTCCGTAAGGTACTAAAGCGATTAAACAGATAATCGTACCAATAACATTAAATAATACGTGAGATGCTGCAACACGTTTTGCTGCGATATTACTACCAACCATAGCTAATGCAGCAGTTGTAATAGCTGTCCCAATATTATCCCCAAATAGTACAGGTAATGCACCTGTTAAGCTTAAAGCTCCATCTGCATACAGGTTCTGTAAAATAGCAATCGTCGCTGCTGATGATTGAATTAAAACAGTTAAAAACGTTCCTACTCCTACCCCTACTACCGCACTATCATTAATGTGCGCTAATACGTTTTGGAACCATGCCATATCTCTCATTGGCCCCATAGCTGTAGACATCATTTTTAGGGCATAGAAAATTCCCCCAAAACCAAAAATTACACGACCGATGTTGTTTACTAATTTAGCACGAGTAAAGAATAAAAATGCTGCTCCTAAGAAAATTAAAGGAAGTGCATATTTAGAAATATTAAACCCGATAATGAATGATGTTAATGTAGTCCCAATATTAGAACCCATAACAATAGCTATTGCTTGTTTCGTTTTTAATAATCCAGCCCCTACTAAACTTATAGTAATTACGATTGTTCCTGTACTTGATTGAATAAGTATCGTAACTATAATCCCGGCTAAGACAGCCATAAGTGGTTTAGATGTATATTTATCTAAAACATATCGCATTTTCTCCCCGGCTATTAATTGAAGTCCGTCCCCCATGTATTTAATACTGAATAGGAATAATCCCAGACCTCCTAAAAAAGAAAATAAAATTTCTTGCCAAAGTGCTGACACTTTTTTGTCCTCCTAGTATATGTTGCGTGTATCATTAAACACACAAATAAATTTTACCATATAAATTTTAAAAGTACAACAGAAATCTAAAACGAAGAATATTAAAATATTATTACAAATGTTTTCATTAAATATATATTAAACACACATTATAATACCAATATTTTTTTAAAAAATAAAAAGGTATCTACATAAAATGTAAATACCTTTAAAAAAATGCTTATTAAGCTTGTGGATAAACAGAAACTTTTTTACGGCTACGTCCGTATCTTTCAAAACGTACAACTCCGTCAACTAGTGAAAATAGTGTATCATCTCCACCTTTTCCTACGTTAGTTCCTGGCCAAATTTTTGTCCCACGTTGTCTGTATAAGATAGAACCTGCAGTTACGTACTGACCATCAGCTCTTTTAGCACCTAAACGTTTTGATTCAGAGTCACGTCCGTTTTTAGTAGAACCTACCCCTTTTTTAGATGCGAAGAATTGTAAATTTAATTGTAACATCATGTCTATTTCACCTCTCTTACTTCAATAGTTATATAATCTGAATAATTTTCTTCAATTGTTTTTAATGCAACTAGCATTGCATTTAGTAGAAGTTGCTCTTTTTCTGTAGATTTTAATGATCTATATGTTAAATGCCCAGTTACATCTTCGTTAGCCGAAATATCGAACTGTACATCTTCATCTAGTTCATCTACCGCATTTATTAAACCGAATATTACAGCAGAGACACCTGCACAAACTATATCTGAACCGTGTTCAGCATAATCGGCATGTCCATCGACTGTTACCTGTTTAATAACTTCAACTTCTTTTACGATTTCCACCTTAATCATGATTAAGCGTTAATTTTTTCAACTACTAATTTAGTGAAAGGTTGACGATGACCTAATTTACGGTGATTGTTCTTTTTAGGTTTGTATTTAAATACTGTGATTTTTTTACCTTTACCTTGAGCAACTACTTTAGCTGTTACTGTCGCACCAGCTACTAAAGGAGCACCAACTTTTGTTGTTTCTCCACCTACTAATACTACTTCGTCAAAAGTAACTGTAGAATCAACTTCAGCTGCTAATTTCTCAACTAAGATTGTTTGTCCTTCTTCAACACGTAGTTGTTTCCCACCTGTTTTAATTACTGCGTACATATCTGCACCTCCTTAAATATTTTTTTACTAAGACTCGCCATACAAGGTGGATTTCTCACTTATTTACCTTATACGTGCGGTTGTAGTAGCTATTTAGGAGCTACACAACAATACAATTCTAACACATATATCCCCTAACGTCAACTATATTGATAACTTTTATTACTTTTTTTTCAAAAAACAGGAGTGACTCAAAAATCTTGATTTCAAAGAAATCGATTTTTTTAGAGTCACCCCATTCAATTCGCTATTTACGTTTTTTCTTGTTAGAAACTAATGTAACTTTTTCTGGATCAAAAGCTTGTTTCTTTTGTTTTTCTGGTTTATATGGCGGATATAGTGCATGTCCTAGATAAGTTTGGAATATCATAAATACTCCCCCTACGATATAGTACACAGCTACTGCTCCTGCTACCCAAAATGAGAATGCTGTAATCATTATCGGAGATAACCATTGCATCATTTGCATTTGACTTTGCATTTGTTCTTGACCTGGTTGAGTCGGTGTTGGCATTAAGCTCATTTGTAGTTTTGTTTGGATGGCATAAACTACAAACGCTATAATAGGTAATGTATATGAACGAGTTCCAAGGCTAAATACTCCTAAGAATGTTGAATCAATAATTCCTGCAGAATATAGCGGATTTGACAACGTGTAGAACAATCCAGTCAAGAATGGAAGTGGAATAAGCATTGGTAAACATCCACCAAGACTTAATGGCATAGCATCATATTTTTTCATAATAGCCATTTGTTCTCTTTGTAATTCCATAAGTTCACTACGAGCTTGCATTTTTTCTTCATTAGATATCGCTCTTGCTTCTTTTTCTTTAGCTGCTTGTTGTTTCTTCTGAACTACTTCTAATTCTGGACGAGCTAATTCTTGTCCTTTTCTTGATTTATTTTGGACTTTGTAGTTATTTAACATGAAAGGTAGGACTAATAGTCTGATTACTAAAGTAATAATAACTATTGACCAACCCCAACTTCCTGTGAATTCATGTATTTTGCTCAGTGATAAGTCCATAGGTTTTACGAAAACTTCGTAAAAAGTTCCAGAACGGTCATTTTGTGAACATCCTGAAAGAGTAACTACACCAAGCAAACCTAATAAAATTGCTGATAGTTTTTTCAATTTCATTCTCCTTAAATTTTATTTCTTCTTTGTAATTTTAGTATGTTTACTAATATTATACCTAGTAAATTATATCAAATAAAAAAGTGGTAGTCAAACTATTGTTGACTAATTTTACTAAATTTAATACTCCTGAAAAATATTTTTATAACGTTCAAAAAAAATTGACAATTAATTTTACTCATTATATAATATTAGATAAGAAAGGGATGATTATTATTAAAGATATACAATATATTACAGATATCGAGAGGCTAAAGGTTATTTCTGATCCTTTAAGAATAAGTATTCTTACGACACTCGGTACAGAAAAGAAAAACTCAAAAGAACTTGCTAAACTATTAAAAATTAATAGAACTAAAATACACTATCACCTTAATATTCTAGAGGAAAATAATTTCATCGAAGTAGTTGATACAGATACAATAAATGGTATAATCCAAAAATACTATCTACCGACTGCACAGGCATTTGTACCTTCACCTAGTATCTTTAACAACTTATTTAACAATACTTCAGTTAATTTTAATATAAATAAAGAAGACATGGAAAATTTCTGGAATGAAGTTAAAAAACTAGAAAAGAAATTCTCCTCAGAAAATAAAAATAGTGTTAGTATTAGTATTATTTCTACAGCTCACTAAGAGCTGTAAAATAATATATTAACTGTCAAATATTTTTTATCGTTAAAATTTTTATAAAGGATGTGATCTCTATGTTTAAAAATAAAAACTTTTCAATTTTACTATTTGGTCGATTAATCACTAACTTTGGTGATAGCGTATATTCAATAGCTACTCTAACATTAATTTACACATTAACTAAATCTACTTTTTATAGTGGTATAACTTTATTTTTAATCTCATTTACTGCTATATTACAAATTTTAATTTCACCGATAATCAGTAAATTTGATGTAAAGAGGTTTTTAATTATTTCGCAGTTACTTCAAGCAATAATATTACTAGTTATTACTTATCTAATCTGTGTAAATAAGTTGCAAATCACTACGCTAATAATTTTTATTGTTTGCATAAGCTTCATTAATCAAATAGTTTATCCTATTCAACTTGCCTTACTTCCAAAAATAGTTAAACAAGAAGATTTAGTAAAAGCAAATTCATTATTTTCTATAGCTTATCAAGGTAGTGATGCACTCTTTAATTCAGTAGGTGGATTTATTATAACAGTTTTTGGGACAATATATGCTTTCATTATTAATAGTATTACTTTTTTCATCAACAGCTTTATATTCATCTCCCTATCAAATAATTTATCTAAAAATACTAATACTATACAAGAAAACTACTTTTCTAAACTAAGTAGCGGTATGAAAATATGGAATACTCCTCTATTAAAACCATTATTAATAGGAATCATAATAATTAATTTTTCTACCAGTTCGTTGCTAACACTACTTCCTGAGTATTCGGAAACTAGTTATTTTTATGGAATTTTACTTAGTGCATCTGGTCTTGGTATCCTAATAGGAGCCTTTCTTTCTAACAGTCAGACACTAAAAAATATAAGGTTAAATACTCTATACACTACATTTACACTAGGTATAGCCCTATCTTGGAGCGCACTTAGCATACTTAACAATAATTCCATTACAAACAAAATTGTCAATTTTTTATTATTTCTTTTTGGCTGGATATTGATTGGGATTTTAAACACATATTCTCAAACAATGATTCAGTGTATCATAAGTAAAGATAAATTAGATGTCGCTATGTCCACTATGATTGGTTTATCTATAGCATTTAGCCCGCTAGGAGCTTTATTGGCAGGAGTACTAAGTATAAAATACAGTATTAAAACTATTATAATTATTACTTCTTTATTAATTTTTAGTATTTTTCTATTTTGGTTATTCAATAAAAATATTAGGAATTTACCTAGTTTTTCAAAATTACTAGAAATAAGAGATTAAAATATCTAGTTCCTAATTAGAAATATACTTTACTATTATAAATATAATCTACATATTAATTTACAATATTGTTTTATACAAAAAATAGCTAGTAACTTATGTTAAAAGTTACTAGCTATTTTGTTAAATACTATTTTTTATCTTCTTTTGGTAAGAATGCATTTAATAGCACACCGCTGATTGCTGCAAGTGCCATAGCTGGAAGTTCGAAGTTAATACTTTCAAATTTCAGCATTGCTCCACCTACACCTAAAACGATGATTACTGATGAAATTACTAAGTTTCTGTTGATACTTAAGTCTACTTTTTCATCTACTAACATTCTAAGTCCACTTGAAGCGATTATACCGAATAGTAAAATCGATACACCACCCATAACTGGTGATGGAATCGTAGAGATTAGAGCTGAGAACTTACCTACAAAACTTAAGATAAGTGCGAATACCGCCGCTCCTCCTAATACGAATACAGAGAAGATACGTGTAATAGCAAGAACCCCTATGTTTTCACCATATGTTGTACTTGGTGGCCCACCTAAAAGTGATGCGAACATCATCGCTGTTCCATCAGCTAAAATTGAACGATGTAAACCTGGATCTTTTAGGAAGTTTCTTCCTACAACTTCAGATAATACCATTTGGTGACCGATGTGTTCGTTAATAGTAACTATAGCAATAGGTACCATTGCTAATGCTGCTACATTCCAATGTGGTGTATATGTCACAAAAGGAATTGTGAACTTCGGTAAACTAAACCAAGGAGCATCGATAACTGGTTGGAAATCTACTAATCCTGCGAATACTGCTATGATATAACCAAAAACAATTCCTAATAATACAGGAATTTGTTTAGCAAATCCTCTTAAAGCTACGCAACAGAAAATAGTTGCTGCTAATGTGATAAGAGCTACTAAGAAGTATTTCAAATCATAAACTTTAGCTCCATCTACTGTTTTATACATTGCCATGTTAATTGCTGTAGGAGCAATTCCAAGTCCAATAACAATGATAATAGGTCCAACTACTACCGGTGGTAAAAGTTTAAGTAACCAATTTACACCAAATTTGTAAATTAACATTGCTACAACTCCATAAACTAAGCTGGCTAAAAATGCACCCAGCATTGCTGTTTCAACGTTATGTGTTGTTGATAATACAATAATCGGATTAATAAAGGCAAATGAAGATCCTAAGTATGCAGGAATTTTACCTCTAGTTATTAATAAATACGTAAGTGTTCCAATACCTGATGTTGTTAAAGCTGTACTTGCTGGTAATCCTGTTAAAATTGGTACTAACACAGTCGCTCCAAACATTGCGAATAAGTGCTGTAAGCTTAACGTTACCCATAGAGCTAAGTTAGGCTTTTCATGAACATCAAGAATTGGTTTTACTCTTGTTTTTTCTGCCATTCTTTTTCTCCTTTTTTTATATTCAAACTTTCATAATTATATCACATGAATAGTCAATTTGAAAGTGTTTTTTTTAATTTTTTTCGAGAAGAAATTTAAAATAATTAATAATATTTTATTATTGGAAAAAAGTTTCCTCTGTTTTTTTAGTTTATATTAATTTTTATTATCTAAATTCTAAAATTATATAATGATTTTTTCTACTACAATATATAAAAACGCAAGATTAAATCTATTAACCTTGCGTTTTATAATTATTTAACTTCTACATCAAGAATTACAACTTCTTCAACTGGCTTGTCTTGGACCCCAGTTTTTACAGCTGCAATTTTTTCTAGAGTTTTCGCTCCAGCGATTAAATGTCCAAATACTGTGTGACGGTGATCTAAGTGAGGGGTTCCTCCTAGTTTAGCATAACCTTCAATAGCCTCTTTTGGCCAACCACCTTGTTCAAGTGCTTGTAAGGTTCTAGCATCTACGTGAGAATTTTGAACAATAAAGAATTGACTTCCATTTGTGTTTGGTCCAGCATTCGCCATACTTAACGCACCATAGAAGTGGAAATAATCCATTGAGAATTCATCTTCGAAACTACGTCCCCATATCGATTCTCCTCCCATACCTGTACCAGTTGGGTCTCCACCTTGAATCATAAAGTCTTTAATTACACGGTGGAAAATAATACCTTTATAGTATCCATTTCTTGCGTGAGTTAAAAAGTTTTCTACTGCTTTTGGAATATCTTTTTCAAATAATTTGAAAGTCATATCTCCATGAGTAGTTTTAATTTTCACTCTAACTTGACCTTTTTTTACATTTTTTGTTAATTGAGTTAACATTATATCTCTCCTTATTATGATTATGAGCTTACCAAAAATTCTAAAATTTTACAAAGTTCATACGAAAAACCATAGACGCAGTGGTTTATTGATATCTAAAATCGCTTTATAAAAGCTTTTTAGATATCTAATAAACTGTGCGGGGGTGACTCGACAAAATTGTTTCTCCGAAATCACGATTTTTGAGTCACTCCCAATTTATTTTACTATGCGTTTTTCTCGATTAATCTTTCGCTAATTTCTCTTAAGATATTTTCTTTGAATTCAGCAAAGCTTTCTTCTTTTTGGTTTAATGAACCAAATGTTCTTACGTTAACATTTCTGTTTTCAACTTCTTTATCTCCAATTACTAAAGTATATGGAATTTTTTTACTTGCTGCTTCACGAATTTTATACCCTAATTTTTCGTCTCTATCATCGATAGCTACTTTAACACCAGCTTTTTTAAGTTCTTTCATGATTTCTTTAGAATAGTCATAGTGGTAATCGTTGTTTACCGGAATGATACGTACTTGGTTTGGTGATAACCATGTTGGTAAGTCCCCTTTGTACTCTTCTAATAAGAAAGCAACCATTCTTTCCATTGTTGATACGATACCACGGTGGATAACTACTGGACGGTGAGCTTTTCCATCTTCACCAATATATTCTAATTCAAATCTTTCTGGTAATAAGAAGTCTAATTGAATTGTAGATAATGTTTCTTGTTTTCCGATTGCTGTTTCTACTTGTACGTCAAGTTTTGGTCCGTAGAATGCTGCTTCTCCTTCAGCTTCAACGTAGTCTAAACCAAGTTCATCAGCAGTTTCTTTTAACATTTGTTGAGCATTGTTCCACATCGCATCATCGTCGAAGTATTTTTCAGTGTTTTCTGGATCTCTGTAAGATAGACGGTAACTGAAGTTTTTAATACCTAAATCTTTGTATGCTTCTTCGATAAGTCCTACTGTAAGTTTGAATTCATCTTTAAGTTGGTCTGGGCGTACGAAGATATGAGCATCATTTAGAGTCATACCACGAACACGTTGTAACCCACTTACCGCTCCACTTGCTTCATAACGGTGCATCATTCCAAGTTCGGCGATACGAATTGGAAGTTCACGATATGAGTGACGTTCATTTTTATAAACCATCATGTGGTGAGGACAGTTCATTGGACGAAGTACCATTGTTTCGTGGTCCATCTCCATCGGTGGGAACATATCTTCTTGATAGTGTTCCCAGTGCCCACTTGTAATATATAAATCTTTAGATCCCATAATTGGAGTATAAACGTGGTCATATCCTAATTCTACTTCTTTATCAACGATATATCTTTCGATAGTACGACGGATAGTAGCACCATTTGGTAACCATAATGGTAATCCAGCACCAACTTTTTGACTTGTTGTGAAGATTCCTAATTCTTTACCTAGTTTTCTGTGATCACGTTCACGTGCTTCTTGTAGACGTACTAAGTGTTGTTCTAAATGTTCTTTAGTGAAATAAGCTGTTCCGTAGATACGTTGTAACATTTTATTATCACTATTACCTCTCCAGTATGCACCAGCTACAGATAATAATTTGAATTCTTTAATTTTTGAAGTTGCACTTACATGTCCACCACGACAAAGGTCAGTGAAGTCTCCTTGTGTGTAAACTGTGATAACTTCATCAGCTGGAAGATCATTAATTAATTCTACTTTATAAGAATCTTCTTTAAAGATTTCTAAAGCTTCTTCTTTACTTACTTCACGACCTTCAATTACGTGATTTTCACTAATAATTTTCTTAACTTCTTTTTCAATTGCTTTAAAGTCCTCTTCTGATACTTTGTATTCAGCATCAAAGTCGTAGTAGAATCCACCATCAATAGCTGGACCAACACCGAAGTGTACATCTTTACCATATAGTCTTCTTAATGCTTGCGCTAATACGTGCGCGCAAGTGTGACGTAATACATATAAGCTGTCTTTATCTTCATCATCTGCAACAATAAGTTTTAAGTGACCATCTTTTGTTATCGGTTTATTAACTTCGATATAGTCCTCATCTAATTTTGCAGAAATCACTTTTTTCTTAAGACTTACACTAATACTCTCAGCGATTTCTAATGGTGTTTTATTATCATATTCTCTTACATTTCCATCTGGAAAAACTAATTTAGCCATATTAAGGTCTCCTTCTTTTTTATATACTTAGTCTAACTTATCCAAAAAATTAAAAAATCCCTTCTCTAGCCGAAACTAAAGAAGGGACGAATCTTTTCGTGGTACCACCCAAATTCGAAGTAAATTTACTTCCTCTTTGTGAATAAAGCTCACTAACTATGTTAATACTATTAGCTAGGTAGTAACATATATTGCTTATAGGTATTTTCAGCACCATACCCTCTCTTAAATAAGTTAAATATATATCTTGTCCTAAGTATACGTTGATTTATTTCATTAATGTAATTCTAGCACAAAGATAGATGAATTTCAAGGGGAAACTCATCTATCTTTTACATTTTATTTATTTTTTCTCCAGTAGCTTCTAATACCACTAAAAGTGAAAATTAGTATTAACACCATAAAAATATAATTTTTAATACTAAAATATTTCGCAGCTTCTGTTTTTACTACCTCTAGTTTCTTATCTATGTTATTAGATTTTTTAACTTCTAAGTTATTTTTTTCGAATGTAGTTATATCAGTTTCACTAACTTTAGTATTTTTTAAAGCTATATAATAAAGATATTTTGCATCCTTTAATGCTGAAATATCAGTCACCGCTGTATCAGATATATCTACACTAGAAATATTTGGTACATCTTTTAATGCATCAATATTTTTTAAACCTAGATTATCATTTAACATTAATCGATATAGATATTTTTTATCTTTTAACGCATCTACATTCTCGATATTATTTTTATATAATAGTAGTTCTTCTAAACTTGCTAAATCTTTAAGCGCAGTAATATCGCTAATATTATTTCTATCTAAATATAAAGTTCTCAAAGATTTCAATTCAGCCAATGGTGTTAAGTCTTTAATAGCATTTTCTTCAGCAACTAAACTCTCAAGTTTTCCTGCATTTTTTAAAAATGATATATTATCTAAACCTATACCTGAAATATTTAGACTTCTTAGATTTTCTAGTTTTAAATTATTTGGAATATAATCTTTTAAGACACTGTTCATAGAAATATCCAATGATTCTACTTTTAGATCATTTAAAAAATCTAAATTATTCATTAAGTTTTTTTTAAGCACTAATTGTCTTAACTTTGTTAATTTAGCCAAACTCTTTGAATCTTTTATTTTATTGTTAGTAAGGTTTAAATCTTCCAATTCTACTAGTTTTTCTAAAGGTGTAATATCTTCAATAAAGTTATTTGATAGATTCAAATTTTTCAAATTAACAGCATATTCTAAACCTTTTAGAGAAAAAATATTTTTCCAAGGTAATGATAGACTTGTAAATTGTTCCATCATTCCTATCGTTACTTCTTCACCTTTATAGTCTTTATTAATATGAAACTTATAATATTCTAGTAACGCTTCTTTAAGATTAAGATCATCGAAATCTATTTTTTGACTATTTTTAATTTCTGTAAATTTCTTTTCTCCAAAGGGTACATAAACATCATTAGCTTTTATCGTTGGAGTAGATACAGCTAATCCCAATAATGTTATGACAAAAGCTTTATATATTACCTTTTTCATCTTTGTCCTCTTTATTTTTTTTATACTCAGTTATCTTATTTCGCACAATTATTAATCCATATGCAGCAAGTGGAATTAAAAATACGAAATACGGGAATACATATCTACTTTTCGCTTCCCAAATCATATGAAATAATGTTCCACCAATAAATGCAACCGGGATTATCGTTAGTATTTCTTTTTTCTTTTTATAAACATTCACTGCAAAAACTACAGAAAATACATACACGAATACTTGAAATACCTTCATAATAAAAGTAAGTACATGATGAGTTCCATCAAAGTAAATTTGTTTTATAAAAAAGTCTTTTACTTTCTCTAACTTAGTTTCATTATCAAAATTTCTTTGAGGTGCTGTGACCAATAAACTTTGGAATGTTGGTTCTATAAATTGATTTTCATACTTTCTTTGATAAAAATCTACAGCATATCTAGGATTTTTCTTAAATACCTCTACTCTTTGTTTTATAGAATCTTTTGAAATATCCGTTATACGTTTTGCATCATAATCTTCTTCTGGCATTATGTCATAATTAAATCTATTCCACCAACCTGCTTCACGATCTCCTTCTTGCATCCCCATCGCTATCCATGTAATTTTCGGAACACCCTCAGCGATTGTCTTTTGACTCTTAACTTCATAATAATTATAAATTAGACTCTTAGATGCACTCATTAAAAATAAGCAGCTGACTATAAAAGCTATTACCTTTTTATCTCTAATTCTAATAAGATAAATTATGACTGCTGAGAATATTGCTAGCATATGTATTAAGTTATTACCTATAAATAGAATTGCAATATTAATGCTTAAAGCACTTATTACCAACGTATACCAGTTTTTATACTTAATATACTTTATAAAATAATAATAAGCGACTAATGTTAAAAACATACCTGGCAGCAATCCGTAGACAAATGCAACATAAAATATTAATGGAAAACATAGTCCACTAAGAATTACAACTAAATAGTTTGTATCTTCATCATCAAACATTATATTAGATATTTTATATAACATAAAAATTATATAACTTATCGAAAAACTTTGCATTATATATAAAATAAATGTTGCTCTACCAAATAATGACAGTATTATTTGGAAAAGAAATACTGTTGTAATTTGGTGTGAATATATATATAAATAGTTATTTCCTTTATCAAGACCACTATAGTTCTCTCTTATGAAATTATTAGCTTGATCTATTACATTAAATGGATCAAATTGCACATAATCACGTCTCAATATCGCAAATAATATACTAATAATAAATGTGTAAATCATTACAACTAAAACTAATCTTTGAACACTTATTATTTTTTTCAAATATCTTGCTAATATTAAGATAACTATACTAAATATTATAAGAAATATAATATTTAGTATAGCACTATCATTTTCATAATATAAAGTTTCTTGATAATCTTTCGGAAATATCGCCGTTTTTGTTAATACTAATAGTGAATTAAACCCCATAAGCACTATAAAAATCACAGCTATAACTTTTACTAAAAAGTTAGAAAATTTATTTAATATTTCCTTATTCATTGCCAATTATTCCTCTTCGTTTTTTTCTTCGTTTAAGAATTGTTCAACAATGAATCTTGGGCGACCTTTTGTTTCTAAGTAAATTTTACCTACATATTCACCTACAATACCTAATGAAATCATAATCATTCCACCGATGAACCACATCGATATCATTAAGCTTGACCACCCTGGTCTTGCAAACCCTGCAAAATAACTATACAAAGTGTAGAAAAATACTATCGCAGCAATAAATATCATTAATGCTCCACCTATAGTAATAAATCTAATTAATTTTACAGATAAAGAAGTAATTCCTTCAAAAGCAAATGCTAACATCTTAGATAATGGATACTTACTTTCTCCAGCAAATCTTTCTGCACGTTCGTATGTAACAATATCACTTGGATATCCTATCATAGGAACAATACCGCGTAGGAATAAGTTTACTTCTTTAAATTGAGCTAATCCTTCTAATGCGCGTTTACTCATTAAACGATAGTCTGCATGGTTGAATACTGTATTAGCTCCTAATTTTTCCATTACTTTATAGAATGCCTCTGCTGTGAAACGTTTAAAGAATGTATCTGTAGTTCTTGCTGAACGAACACCGTAAACTACATCAGCACCTTCAAGATATTTTTTCATCATTTCATCCATAGCGTTAATATCATCTTGTAAATCAGCATCCATTGAAATACTTACATCACAGTGATCCTTAACAGTCATAAGTCCTGCTAATAGAGCATTTTGGTGCCCTCTATTTCTACTTAAGTTAATACCACTGAATAATGGATTTTTTTTATGAAGTTCTTCTATCATCTTCCATGTTTTATCTTTTGAACCATCGTTCACTAAAACAACACGGCTATCTTTTGAAATTAAATCTTCTTCTATCATAGAATTCATTTTAACTTCTAATCTTTTTGCAGTTTCGTTTAATACCTCTTCTTCATTGTAACAAGGTATAACTACGTATAACTTTTTCATTACAAATCTCCTATTTTATTTTTTACTTATAGCTTTATTAAGTCTATTTAATAAAGCCTTATTCTCTTTCGTCTCTTCAATCGGTAGTATAAAAATCTCTTCTACCTCTTCTTCATCAAACTCCCTTAGAATATTATATAAATTTTTATTAGATTGTTCAACACTTTTCTCATTATCCGCTAAATATTTTACAGAAACATTTAAAAAGTCAACTTCTGATTCCATTTCTTTATATGTAATAAAGCCAGTTTTTTTATCTCTTTCTTTTAAAATACTTATTAATTTCTCAAATGAATCATTAAACAACACTAATTCCGCTTCGGGAGAATAATGTCTATATTTCATTCCAGGGGCGATAGGAGTCTCATTTTTTGTTAATATTTCTTCATTATATTTTACACTACCTTCTCCTAGTACACCTTCTATATCTTCTTTTGTAATTTCTCCAGGACGTGCAATAACAAGAGGATATCTCGTACAATCAATAACTGTACTTTCCAAACCAATATCAGATTGCTCATCTTCGATTATTACATCAATTTTCCCATTCAAATCATGGTAAACATGTTCAAATTTTGTTGGAGATGGTTTACCACTTGTATTAGCACTTGGTGCTGCTAATAAGACTTCAGTTTCCTTTAATATTTCTCGAGCAGTAATATTAGAAGGCATCCTAACAGCTAATGTATTTAATCCTGCAGTAACCTTTTTAGAAACACCATTGTTATCTTTAGCATTTAAAATTAACGTCATAGGTCCTGGCCAAAAATTATTTATTAGTTTTTTTACATTTTCATCGTTATAATCGACTATGCTATCCAATTGGTTCATTTCATAAAAATGAACAATTAATGGATTGTCACTAGGTCGTCCTTTAGCTTCATATATTTTACTTACCGCTTCATCGTCCATAGCATTAGCACTAAGTCCATATACCGTTTCTGTTGGAATGGCTACTAACTTCCCTTCTTTATAATATGTAGTTAATTTACTATATATTTCTTCTTTATTTTCACTTTTAGAAATATTAATTATTTCTGTTTCCATCCTATCTCCTTTCTTTAATTTAACACTACAGTATTATTAATATTGTAATGACTATTATTAATATATAACTTAAATAATCTAGATTACTATATTTCAATACTTTATACTTACTTCTTATTCCAGTTGTAGAATACCCTCTTACTTCCATTGCAGTAGCAAGTTCATCAGCTCTTTTTAGAGTAGCTATAAATAAGGGGATTAATATAGGAATAAACTTTCTTACTTTCTGCGCTAGATTTCCCTCATTAAAATCTGAACCACGAGAAACCTGTGCATTTATTATTCTATTAGTTTCTTCTAATATAGTTGGAATGAATCTTAGTGAAATTGATAATACTAATGCAAAAGTTGAAATTGGAACTCCTACTTTCTGTAAAAATCCAAGACTCTTTTCTATAGCATTAGTTATCTCAGTTGGTGAAGTAGTAGCCATAAAAACTACCATTATCATAACAACTAAAATAAATCTAACAGTTATCAATGCTATTCCAAAAAGTGCTCCACTATAAATCTTCCAGCCCAACACCTCTAACAATATTTCACCTTTTTTATTAAAAACAAGATGAATAAAAGAAGTAAATATAATTAATATACTAATTGCTTTTACACTATTTATTAAAAATACTGGACTTGTTTTTGATAATATAACTATCATTATCAACATTAAAAACAAGATAGAAAACTCTAGAACATTATAAGCAATAAAGACATCTATTAAGTACAAAATTACAAAAAATATTTTTGCTCTAGGATCTAGATTATGAATAATTGTATTCAATGGAATATATTTACTTATTAATGAATTATTCATTTACACTACTTCCTATCTTATTTTTTAAAGCATCTATTAAATCTTCGTATTTCCTAGGAAATACATTTAACTTAATATTATTTTCTTGCAGCTTATTATAAAACTTTAGTAATTCTGGTTGTTCCAGTGAATTTTCTCTAAGCAGTTTTTCATCAGAAAAAAGTTCCTCTACTGTTCCTTCAAAATTAATTTTTCCATTTTTCAAAACAAAAATCTTATCTGCATATTCTAATACATAGTTCATATTATGAGATATAAGAACTATTGTCATATTAAGTTCGTCTTTAAGTTTTTTCACCATAGTCATGATTTCTTCACGACTCTTATAATCTAACGCTACTGTCGGCTCATCTAATATCAATACTTTCGGTTCAAGAGCAAGTACTCCACATAGGGCGACTTTTCTCATCTCTCCACCTGAAAGTTCAAATGGTGATTTATCCAAGTAACTCTTATCTAATCCGACTAACTTTATTAATTCTTTAGCCTTAGAAATGGCTCTTTTTTCTGATATACCGTAGTTTAGCGGTGCAAAGATAATATCTTTTAATACACTTGTTTCAAATAACTGTTGCTCAGAAAATTGGAATAATACGGCAACATCTTGTCTTAATACTTTTAATTTTTTAGCCAGTTCACGCTTTTCTTTTTTACTTTTCGGGTTAGTAATTAGTATATTATTTACTAATACTTCTCCATGTGTAGGTAATAATAAACCATTAATATGCTCTATAAGAGTAGATTTTCCACTCCCAGTCTTACCTATTATAACTGTATAACTTCCTTCTTCTACGTTCAAGTTAATATCTTTCAACACTTCTCTTGCATAAGGGGTTTTATAATTATAAGTATAGCTTACATTTTTTAAACTAATTTGCATATTTTTTTCACTACACTCTCCTCGTCTTCTTCTATTTCAAATATATCTTGATTTAGGTAATTATTTAGATCTTTTTTTACTCTTTCTACAAAAGGAACTTCTAAACTATATTTTTCCAGTATTGTCGTATCAGAATATAGTGTACTGTAGTCTCCATGATAAACTATTTCTCCATCCTCTAATATAACAATGTCATCCGAATAAATACTCTCTTCTGCATCATGAGTAATTGATATTATAGTTATTCCTTTTTCTCTATTAATTTTTTTTATATAGCCTAAAATGGACTTTCTTGCCTTCGGATCAAGCATACTCGTCGCCTCATCGAGTATTAAAATCTCAGGATTTAAAGCAAGAGAAGATGCTATTGCAACTCTTTGTTTTTGTCCTCCTGACAGTGATGATGGCTCATATTTTCTGTAGTCACTCATATCTACAATCTCTAAAACCTCATCTATTATTTTATCCATATCTTCTTGTGGTACATTCCTATTTTCAAGACCAAAAGCAATGTCTTCTTCTACAGTAGAACCTACAAATTGGTTGTCAGGATTTTGAAATACTATAGCTATTTTATTTTTTATATCATCATAAATTTCTTTACTGTATTCTTTATTATTAAATAGAACCTTCCCAGAAGTTGCTAAATTTTGACCGTAAATCAACTTCATTAACGTTGATTTTCCACTTCCATTTTTTCCTAAGACACTTAACCAATGCCCTTCTTTTATTTCTAAATTTATATTTGATAATGCAGTCTTTTTAGAACTAGAATACTGAAAAAAAACATCTTCAAATTTTATCATTTTATTACCTAATTTCTATAGAATATCTCTTTATTATATCAAATATCCCGATTTTTCTCAATCTAAATGAGGCTAATCCAAAAGTCCTAAATTTTAACAAAGTTCATATGAGAATTCATATACGCAGCGGTTTATTGATATCTAAATTAACTTTATAAAAGCTTTTTAGTTATCTAATAAACTGTGCGAGGGTTCCTCTGAAAAATCGATTTCTACGAAATCACGATTTTCAAGTCACTCCCGTCTGTTATTTATTACAGTAACTTTGAAAACTATTTTTAATAAACTCATTTACTTTATCGTCATCATATACTACCTCTTTTAGGTATAATCCAGCAGCATCTGCCTTAGGGCCAGCAAATTGACGTTCTCTTTTATCTAATATTTCTTTTATATAATCCGCTTCATACTTACCAGCAGCTACATTTTGTATAGTTCCAATAATTATCCTAACCATGTTATATAAGAAACCATTCCCTGTAATTTCAAAATTTACAATGTTAGGGTTAATCGGATCTTTTTCCATAGTTAAACTATATATCGTCCTAACCTTGTCCTCAACACTAGAGTTTTTCGAACAAAATGACGAAAAGTCATGTTCTCCTATAAAATACTTCAGTGTTTCTTGAGCCTTTTCAAAATTAAAATCAAAACTATGTTTACCTACATAATTTAATAAAAATGGATCAACTTCTCTTCCAATGTATAATTTATAATAATATGTTTTTTGTGTACTATTATATCTAACATGGAAATCTTCTGAAACTGTCGTTGCTCCTACTATTCTAATATCTTTTGGAATAGTAGCATTTAAAGCCTTAACCCATGCAACATCTGGAATATTTAAATCAGTATCAAAATGTAATACCTGCCCATAGGCATGAACACCACTATCGGTTCTTCCACTCATATAAAGTCTCACATTTTTTTTATTAATTTTCTTTAAACTCTTCTCAATTTCTTCTTGAATTGTATTATTATTTGGTTGTATTTGAAATCCATGGTAGTTACTACCATCATATCTACAAAGTAAAGCTATTCTCACTTTTATCTCCTACATCTTTTATTTTTAATATTTCCTTGCCTCTTCTTCTGTCATCCAAAAATGAATACCTCCAGTTGAATCATACCATCGATCTTCATTGAAATTCCCTGCATAAACCCACTCTCCAAGTTTATAACAAAAATTCTCTGCCACAGTTGACCATGCCTCATCATAAAAAATAGTACCTTCAAAGTTTTTTATTTCTAATACCTTAGCCTTATCACATCTGCAACAATTCCGAGTTGAAGAGACTCTCTTTGAATCACTCGGTATCAAAAGTTTTATAATTCTATTATTAAGTCCTTTTTTATAAGCAATAAACGCTCCTTGTTCAGGACAGTACAATTTATAATACTCCGTTTTATTATCAAAAATAATATTTTTTAAGTTTGCACCTTCCAAAACAGCTGCATACAACTTGGCACCCTTAATATTAGCGTATTGCAAATTCGCCCTTCTCATCGATGCCTTTTTTAGATTTGAATTGATAAAAATAACATTTTCCATATTACAATCATCTAAAAGACAATTTTCTAAATTGCTATCTGTAAAATCTACATTACTAAAATCTACATTGATAAAATTTGAAAAAGAAAAATCTAATTTAGATAAATTAAATTCTCTTAAATTCATATCTTCAAAAATCAAATCATTAAAATTCTTTTCCCCGTGTTTTAATCGTCCACTAAATTCCTCATACGAAATTTTTTTCATATATTAACACCTCTATATGATATTATAGCATATACAGTGACTTTCTATAAATTTTATCTGAATAAAATATTAGTAAAAAAATACCGATTCAAAAATTAGATTCTCTTCTAACTTTTAAGTCGGTATCTAAATATTTATAATTATCTGAAATATGACTTTATATTGAGTCTAAATAACTCATTATATCCTCGCATATATTACGACTGGCTTTTGGTGAATAATTCCCTTCCATATTGAACTTCATTTTTTCAATGTTATCTTTCGATAGTAATTGATCTATATGCTGCAATACTTCTTCTTGATTTTTAGCAGTTTTTGCCATATTATGTTTCTGAAAGTATCTAGCATTCTCCATCTCCTGACCTGGTACTGGATTAAAAAGAATTAATGGAATATTACTAGCTAACGCTTCAGATATAGTTACTCCCCCAGCCTTTGTTATAAGTACACTAGAAGATTTCATCCACTCATACATATTCTCTGTATATCCGAAAATCTTAACATCTTTATCTCTACTGTATTTATAATCTAACTCATTTTTTAATTTCTTATTTTTACCACAAATTATTACTACTTGAACATCGTTACTTTTCTTTTTCAATTGCTCGATAAGCATTGCAAAGTCAGTAGATACCCCGAAAGCTCCGGTAGATAATAAAACTGTATTTTTTGTAGTACTTAGACCGTTATCTTTTAACCAACTATCAACATCGAGATTACCATCAAATTTTTCTGCAATCGGTATACCAAATTTTTTAATCTTATTTTTTTCTACACCTAATTTCAACAACTCTTTTTCAGTATCATTAGTCGCAACGTAGTATCGAAACGCTCCTTTTGTTAGCCAACTTTTATGAAAATGATAATCTGTTATTATATTTACCATTGGTATTCTTTTATTTTTTAATAATGATAATGCTGGTGTCGGAAATGTAGATACAATAATATCCGGTTCAATCTCTTTTACTGATCTTTTTAAATAATTATAACTAAAATACCTGTAGATAGAGATATCACTTTGATTCCTACCAGCATAATATAAATACCCATAAATATCTCGAAAATACGAAAAGCTATATAGATACAATTTTTTTAAAACAGGTGTTAAATTCGGATGTGCTTGTAAAAATAAATCAGACTCTATTACTGTCACTCTGTCACTATAATATTTTTCAAATGTTTCTCTAATATTTTTTGAAACTTGTAGATGCCCGTTTCCGAACGAGCCTGTTATCAATAAAATCCTCTTCATGCTATTTCACCTTACTTCCTACTATAATAAACTAAATTATAAATTAGTACTATTATGCTTCCTAAAGATACTCCCGCTATCGTATCAGTTGGATAATGAACTCCTAAATAGATTCTAGAGATTACTATAAATAGAATTCCAGCTGTAGCTACAAAAATTGGAGTATATGTAGTTTTCTTCATCAATTTTATAAATATTAAGGATAACGATAAATATAATATTGTGGCTGAAGTTGAATGTCCACTAGGAAAACTTAAACTATTCAACTCTACTAATCGATGTATATTCGGGCGTGGACGATTAAATACTGTTTTAATAAAAGCCATCACTATACCACATGTTCCCATTGTAAGAGTTAAAAATAAAGCCTCTCTTTTAAACTTTCTTGCGAATAATATTGTAACTATCATAACTGTTATTATTGCACTTTGTTTCATATCTGCTATATTAGTTGTATTTAAGTATATATTAGTAAGTATTGGATTCTCTAATCCTTGAATAAAATTAATAATTGCATTATCTAAAGGTTTTAAGAAACTAGTATACCCACTAGCCATTAAGATGAATATTCCAATAAATAATATAACTACGTTCCCCTGTTGTCTTTTTGTCATTTGATCTCCTATGAAATTATTTACTTTATAATTCCTATAATAATACCATAATTTAATACATATAGATAGCGAAAGGAAACTCCCCTTTCTTTTGATTTCTATAAAACTTTCTCTAGCTTTCCGTTTTCTCTTTATCCACTAGCAATTCCCTCATCAAAACTTTAAAATTAATATGTTTCTGTTAACTATTTTAACATTAATATTATACTATAATTTATTACTCTTTTTCTATAATCCCATCAAATTTGACTACATTTAATTTTTAAAAATCCACTCTAATTCTCCTTAGATGTTACTTGAAATTTCGCATGTTATCATTTATAATTATTAAATTAACGAAATAAATATAAACAGGAGAACTTATGTCGAAGGAACCTATGTCGAAAATTAAAAAAATTATAATATTATTATCTTCTCTATTTTTAGTATCCATGGCTGCTCTTTATTATTTAAATAAAAAGCATATTGTAAATTTAAATAACATAACATCTTATTGGCATGCTAATAATACGTATAATACAAATGAACAAGCTAATGCCGAACAAAATGATAATAAAGAAGAAAAAGAACCAGAAAAAAAAGTTAAATCTTTAGAAGAAAAACAAGCTACAATGGCTGCTGATGCTGCAACTATGAAATCATTAGGATTATATTTTGATTATGCAAATATGACTCTACCGGAAGTTGTTCAAGCCTATCTAAAAGAAAATAGAATTAAAAATTCTCAAATAGCTTTCTCGTATAAAAATCTAAATACCGGTGAGTTAATAGAAATGAATGAGACACAGCCGATGACTGCGGGCTCAACTTATAAACTACCACTTAATATGATAATTATCGACGATTTTGATAAATACAATTTATCGATGACCGAGCGATACGATATTACTAAAACAGAGTATGAGTATATCGGGGAACACGATACATATGTTAGAGTTTTTAACGGAGCCATGACTATTCCTCAAATGCAATATTATTCATTAGTTTATTCAGAAAATACTCCAGCATACGCCCTTGGAGATCGTATCGGTGGAATAAGCAAAGTATACGATATGTACAATAGATATGGTGAATCTAAGGGGGAACTTAAAACTTTTAGTACTGACAACAAAACTACAACTAATTACTATATCCAAGTTCTTCAACATCTATGGAATAACGAAGAGAAGTATAAAGATATCCGTCAGTATCTCGGAGAATCTTTCCCTGGTGAGTATTATAAACGATATTTACCAAATCTAAAAATCCAACAAAAACCAGGTTACGTTAACAATGCACTAAACGTTGATGCGATAGTCTATGAGAAAACACCTTATATTATCGCATTATATACTGCTGGTTTAGGTGGAACAACTCCTGCCAACCAAGAAATTAATCTTGTTGGCTTAGATCAAGTAGGACAACTTGCATACGTTATAAACGAATGGCACCGCGTTAATATGAATATGTAATTCAAAAATGTTTATTTTTAGAATTGGTTAGAAAATATATTTTCTAACCAATTCTTTTTATTTATACTTTGACAAATTTAAATTTTTAATCTATAATATTTGTAAAGTTATAACTTTACAAATATTATAGTCGGAGGAGTATATGTTTTCTTATAATAGATTAAAATCTTTACGCACTAAACGAAAAATTTCTCAAACTGCAGTAGCTGAATATCTCGGAGTCACACGCGCCGCTTATAATAGTTGGGAAAAAGGCAAATATGTTCCTAATAAGAAAAATTTAGAAGAACTGGCTTCTTACTTTAAAGTAGAAACTACCTATTTTGAATCAGAATACGAGATAGTTAATAAATACTTACAATTAAATGATATTAATCAAAAAAAACTTTTAACTATAGCGAATGAACTATATATTTCTCAATTACATAAATATCAAGTTCACGCAAAATTATCAGCTGGTTTAGGTAATTTTTATTATGAAAACTATGAATTTGATACTGTTTATTTCGATAAAGATATCCTATACGATATAGCATCATGGATTGATGGTGATTCTATGGAACCTAAATATCATAGCGGAGATGTCGCCCTAATTAAGAAAACTGGGTATGATTTTGACGGATTAGTTTACGCTGTGGTCTACAATGAAGAAACATACATAAAAAAAGTTTATTTGGAGGGCAATATTGTTCGCTTAGTTTCTATCAACGATAGTTATAAAGACATAATGGCTCCTATAGAAGAAGTACATATTGTAGGAATAGTCACAGATTCGTTTAAACCAATAACAGAGGTGTAAATCCATGGGAATAATTGACTACACATCAGAACCTCATTCTGACATAGCATTTATAGACATGAAATCTTTTTACGCTAGTGTCGAATGTATAGAACGTGGACTTAATCCGCTAACTACCTCACTTTGTGTAATGAGTAGAAGTGATAATTCTAATGGTCTAATCCTAGCCAGCTCTCCTATATTTAAAGAAGTTTTCGGAAAAAATAATGTTGGAAGAAGTTACGATCTTCCTTTTGATATCAATACACGACGTTTTTTGTTTTATAATGCAAAAAGACAAGGGCTTAAAATAACTCCAGAATATATTAAACACATTGAATCTTGGGCTAAGAAAACATTAATAGTCCCCCCAAGAATGACTCTATATATTGAGAAAAATATACAAATACTCAACGTACTAAAAAATTATGTTCCAGACGAAGATATTCATCCCTACTCGATTGATGAAGGTTTTATCGATTTAACTCAGTCCCTTAATTACTTCATAAAAGATTCTACTAAAACAAGAAAAGAAAAATTGGACATAATTTGTGCGAAAATCCAACATGATATATGGAAAAAAACAGGAGTATACTCAACTGTGGGCATGAGCAATTCTAATCCACTTCTAGCAAAACTTGCTTTAGATAATGAAGCTAAGAAAACTCCTACTATGCGAGCAAATTGGTCATACGAAGATGTTGAAACAAAAGTGTGGAGTATGCCAACTCTTACTGATTTTTGGGGTATAGGAAAAAGAACAGAAAAAAGATTGAATAAATTAAAAATATATTCTGTTAAAGATTTAGCAAATGCTAATCCTGATATACTAAAAAAAGAATTCGGAATTATCGGAGTTCAGTTATGGTTCCATGCAAATGGTATAGATGAAAGCAAGCCCTCAAAACCTTATAAACCAAAATCAAAAGGTTTAGGTAACTCCCAGGTTCTTCCTAAAGATTATAAAATAAAATCACAAATAGAATTAGTTTTATCTGAAATGGCTGAACAAGTCGCCATAAGACTAAGAAGAATTAAGAAGAACGCAAAATCCGTACATATCCATATTAGTTACAGTAGAATTGAAAATAAAAAGTCTATTAACGCATCTAAAAAGATTAACCCTACTCAAAGCACAAAGCAACTAACCGATTATGTTTTAGAACTTTTTAGAGATAAATATGATGGTGGTGCTGTACGTTCTATCGCAGTTAGATATGACAACTTAGTAGATGATAATCTTACAATATACACTCTATTCGATGATATTGAAGCTATTGAAAAGCAAAGAAAAATAGATAAAACATTGGATAATATACGTGATAAATATGGGTTTCTATCTGTACAAAATGGGAGTATGTTGATGGAAGGTTCACGTGTTAAAGAAAGAAGTAAATTAGTAGGAGGACATGCCGGTGGCATGGATGGAATAATATGATAAACAGAAATTATCTCCCTTATAAATCCGCAAGAGAATATGCTGATCGTGGCATGGCAAAATGGATGGGATTTTTCATCTCAGAGCATACTACGGCAATCAATACACAAGCCGACACAATAGACTTTTCCAACAATATGGATGAAAATGAAAAAATACTATTACTAAATCAGCTATATTTCTTTAAAGGATTAGCATATTTATATACCTTAAATCAACGTGAACCTTATCTAGGAAAAGTGGTTGATTGTGGCAAAGATACTATTTATTTTTCTACTAAACAAAACATATTACAAGTTTCAATTAATGATATTCTAAAAGTTTCACTAGCAGAGGAATTAGATTATGAATAAACTTAATCAACACGAAGTCCAATTCGATTATTTTAGCAGTAATTATGATCAATTTGAAAAAGATTTCTATAAATATTCCGCATTAAATGTTCCTCTAACATTTTTAACAGATGATATTTTAAATTTAATGGTAAATAACAATAGCAATTTTTTCAGATTAATCGCTAATAAATCAAAAGATAAAAGAGACCACTACTTCTTTTTTAAAGTTCAAACTCCTTTAGAAAACAAGATGGTGAGAATCTTTCAATATACTGGACATAAATTTATAAACCAAAAATAAACTCGAAACTAGGATAAGCTCCTAATTTGAGTTTATTTTCTATATCTAAGTGTGATAATTTCTTAGATTTTATTGATTTTGTTTCCTTCTAATTGCTATTGCAGCCCCTAGAGCTAATAACGCAAAAGTAACCGTTTGCTCTGTTTCTAAACCAGTTTTCGGTAGTTGTTCATTTTCCTTTGTATTATTTTCTTTTGTATCACTATTAGTTTTATTACTATTATTTTTATTACTATTATCAGACTCTTCTTTTTTATTCCCAGGCTTATATTCAGCTTTTACCGGTGTCACTATTTGAACACGACTTTCTAAATCCTTAGCACCTACTCTGATTCTCTCTAGAATAGTAAATTTACTAAAATGATTTATTTTAAATTGTATAGATCCTTCACTAAAACTACTTTCAACTTTTTCTAGTTCATTATTTTCCGCAATATGATATACTTCTAGTTCTGTATTATCATTTTTTACAACAGACATTTTAACTGTACGTTCTGCATCACTATCTAGCTTTTTCCCATCTTTTTCAAAATGAATTTCAAATACTTCCACAACTTTATATTCACTACCTAATTTTTCGATAATAGTTTTATTTAGATTTTCATCATTAATTGATCCTACAAAAATATTATCAGCTTTTATTTTATCTTTATCAAATAATACAGCTACATCACGTCCTGAAAGTTTCGCTAATAAAACATGGTTTTCTACCTTAGCAGTATTTGTTGGAATTTCTTTTTTATCATCAGTAACTTTTTCTTCTTTAGGGCTGTCTTTTTTATCTTCTTTTTCAGCTGAAGGTTCATTCTTTAAAGTATTTTCTAAAATAGATTTCACTTTTTTAAGATTTTCATTATTAGGATTAACTGCTAACAATTCTTTAACTTTAACTAACCAGACAGTTTTTATTTCCTGTTCTTTATTTTTATCTGCTTTAATACCAGCTAATAGATAATTTACAAATTCTTTTTCATCGATTGAATTCCAATCAAGCTTATCCTCCAAAATAGATTCAACTAATTTTTCTTCTTTGTTAACTGCTTCAACTGAAACTGGTTTTGATAACACTGATTCTATAGATGTTGAAGTTGTTTCATGAGAAATCTCTTCTGTTTTAGATTTACCTAAAACAGTTTTTTCTTTTACACCTACTCTATTATGTTCTATAACTTTTTCTTCGTGTTTACACTCACTACATATTGAAGGTGCAATAGATTTTGGAGCGGTTTCAGATACTAAGATTGTTTTTTCAGGTTTTTCTAAAGTAGTTTTTCCCATATCAACATTACGATTAACTTCTACTTTTACCACACCATTGTTTATATCTTCATGTGCATAAGCTGTACCTAGAGAGCCTGCAGCAATACCTATAAGTACACTTGCTATACCTACTGAAACCTTTCTTATAGAATATTTTTTCTTATTAAACATTATTTTCTCCTTATAAATTAACTTAAAAATTCCAACTTACTCATCATTCTGTCTTTTTAATTATATTATATCTATTAAATTTCATCAAGTATAAAGCGATTTTTTTAAACTTACAAAATAAAAATGTCAGTATCAAAAAGCTAAATATTATACTTAACTTTCTGATACTGACATTTAATAATATATCATTTTTCTAATTTTATATTATTTAATTTGATGTTTATTCATTTTTTCTTGGAAAATATTCGTAATAACTTTACGTAGTTCTTCTTTTTCTTTTTCTGGCCACTCGCCTTCTTTTTGAGCTGCAGCATAAAGTTCTGGATACTCAATAGAAATTCTCTTAACTGTACGAGTATTCGCATGTTTTCTTACGAAAAACGGAATTTTCTTCATTAATTCTTCAGGAACTAATGAAAGTATTCTTTCCGCAGTTTCTTTATCACTAATTACTGAAAAAGTAAGACCTTTCTTAATCTGTTTTTGTTCCTGTTCTGTAAAATCTTCTAACTTCATTCTTGTTCTCCTAAATATGTATATCTCTTAATTAAAGATTATATACTAAGAGTTAGGAAACAACAAATATATTCTACTGATAGAGATTATCAATATTACAATGTTACAATGTTATCAACTTATAATTACTTACTTTAAAAATAGCAAGCTTTTATAAATATTCAATAATGTAAACTACTATCTTTGAACTTTAATATAAAACCAATAATACAACTCAATTAATAAAATATAAAATATGAAAAAATATTTATAGGAGTTTAATACAATTATAGTTGTTTCCCTATCTAACTTTCCATTACATCATCTATTCGGGTCTTATGAACTAAAAATTCTATAGCAATCAATACAGCAATCAGTGATATTAATATTAATAAGATAATGATAATACTCGGTATTCTATAAAGAAATGCAATAAAGTTACCTACAATAGATACCATAATTACTGAAGAAATGATTGAGATATTTGTCGCTTGAAACTTTTGACCTATTAAAAAAGATATGAGTATTAAAACTAGTGAAAATAATGCTGAAAAACCTACTATACAGATTACTTTAAAATAAGAACCAAAAGAATCAGGTATCATAAATCCAAAAAATTCGTATAAAAAATAATATATTATATTTTCTAATAATACAACAGGAAAGAAACTGATTAAGAAATTTGCACATAAACCATAAAGTTTAGACAAGAAGATAGTTGATCTTCCCTCCGGGAATAGATAGGTAATTTCTCTCTCTTGTTTTATGTAGTGTATAAGAAGTAAACGATTAAACAGTACTACACCAAAAATAATTACAACCGTAACTGTAACAGTAGTTGCTAGAGTTATTACACCAATTGCATAATTCAAAATAGAAAGTTCTTTAGAAGTTTCATCAAGTCTCCCTACCAAGGTAAAAAAAACTAGTGATATGAAATTCACAACTATATTTGTCCAAAATAAACTCTTAAAATGACTTGCTTGTTTTTGAAATTCATAATTAATTTTATCTCGCATACGTTACTGTCCCTCCATTTTTATATTTTCGTAAAAATCTTCTAATTTCTCAAAACCTAGTTGTTTCATTTCCTTAAAGCTAGATTTTTTTACTATTTCTCCATTTTGAATCATGATTACATTGTCAGCAATACTCTCTAATTCTGAAAATGAGTGGCTAGAGACAATAACAAGTTTCCCCATCTGTTTAAATTCAATGAGAAGATTTTGTAACAAAGTAATTCCTTCTCTATCTAAACCGTTAAAAGGCTCATCCAATATTAAAATCTCTGGACTGTGTAAAAATGCTAGAGCCATGTTTAAGCGTTGCTTCATACCTAGCGAAAATATAGAGATTTTAGTATTCAAAGAGACTGATAACCCAAATTTCTTTAAATAGGATTTCACATCAATAGACGGACAATCATAATACCTAATATGGTTTTCAAGCACCTCTTTCACCGTTAAGGAATCATAGCTATCAGGAAAAGAGAACCCCCCCCCAATTTTTTTCAAATAATCAGAAAACTGCTCTTCTGTAATTGGTTCATCATCAAGGAAAATATCTCCGATTGAAGAACTCAGCCCTAGAAGACACCTAAATAAAGTTGTCTTTCCTGCTCCATTTCCTCCAATAATAGCATAAATATTACCAAAAATTAGAGAAAGATTTATTTCATTTAATAAAGTTTTTTTTCTAATGACTTTTGTCAAATTCGAAATAGTTAATTGTTTCATTTCTATTTCCTCCTAGTTAGTGTCAGTAATGATAATATAAAACTTAAAATAGCCCAAATACCTAATACTACGAATTGTTGTACACCTACCTGCTCCAAGTGAAACAAATTTGCTCTAATTAGTTGACTAGAAGGAACAAATGGTAGATATTGATAAAAATTTGTTATCCATCTGGGCAATCGTTCTACTGGAAATATAATTGGTGAAAACATAAGTCCACCAAGCATAATTAATTGGGTCATCAAAGAAACAATATTTGACGGAAAAACATATGCAATAGCGAAACCAAGAGAAAGCAGGGCAAATATAATTAATATTATTGACACCAAAGCGATTAAACTAAGGAAAATATCTAATCCAAATCCAAATTTACTAATCAGAAGACTAGATAAAATACCTGGCAAACATAAGAAACCCCAAATTAATAAATCTGAGAGTAAAATACCAACTCTAGAAACTGGCAATGTTTTCTGGTAATCATAGATTCCATTTTGCTTAGCTTCGCTGACTATTTGAGGTGCTAGTACACATGTCACTGCAATAACATTTATAGCAATTGCTCCCGTGCAGAGATAAGACTGTGTTACCTTGTCATTAGCATTTGTTATAAATAAGAAACCATAAATTATCGCAAATGACAAGATAATTTGCACCAATACAAATATAGGTATATAAAACTTATGCCTAATTAAACTCCACTTAATTAATCCCAAAAATTTCGATATGTTTTTTTGCTTATTATTCATTCATATACTCCTCATAATCATATGATAAATTTTTTAATTTTAAATCATAGGAAATAATTTTATCTTCCTCTAGCAAATCCATAATAATAGACACAATTTCTTTCAATTGTTCTTTTTTCACCGTGAACGTCAATCGTTTCTCAATATTATCATATTTACAAGAATCCATTTGTGAAAATCTAACTATAGTATCTTCGTCAAGAATTAAAATCGACACTTGATGTCGTAAATTACGTTGCGTTTGAATATCAGAAACGTTAACATCTTTCTTTACTTGTCCTTTGTCAATCATAAGATACCTATCCGCATATCTCTCGACTTCAAACAGATTATGAGTTACGATAATAATGGTTGAGCCCTGATTAGCGAGATTACGTAAGTGTCTCCACATGAGCATTCGTCTATACGGATCAACATCATTCGTTGGTTCATCCAATATTACAATAGATGGAGTATCAACGACTGACATAGCGAATGATGTTAATCTCTGTAACCCACCAGATAATTTTTCTCCTGTTGTATGACGCCATTTTTCAAGATTAAGATAACTAATTAGCTGATTTGAACTATTCTGTATATCAGATTTTTTCATACCTTTCAAAGCTCCAATACACTCTACAGCTTCTTGTATGGTCACACCCTTAATTGGTACTTGAAACTGTGGCATAGATGACACTAATTCCCGGGCTTGATTCGGATGATTCGTTACATCTATTCCATTAATTTGAATTGAACCACTATCAGATAAAATCAAGCCATTTAACTGATTTAAAAAAGTAGTCTTTCCTGCTCCATTATGCCCAATAACTGCAATAATTTGACCACTATAAAAAGTAACGCTAATATTATCAGTAACTATCTTTGAACTATAAGATTTTTTTAAATTTTTAACAACAATAGTTTCTTTCTTCATAAATACCTCACACTACTTGATATAAAAAAGTACATAAAACACATTAAAATCGGCATAATAAGACTAAAAATTTACAAACTATCCACGTAAATACCTGTATAATCAATTATTTAAAATAATATTCCCCTATACATACCATTGGTATGTAACTTCATATTAACATACCGGCGGTATGTAGTCAAGAGTTTTTAATAATTTTAATAAAAAAATAGAAAGACTCACAACATATTAAGCTATGAATCTTTCTATTTCCTAGATAGAAAGTGAGATATTAAAATCACTCAAACATCTATTTATTATATTAATTTTATTCCTTATCGTATCATTTGAGCTATTAAATATAAGTGGATTTAACCATATATTTAACATAAGTGTAATTAGTTCTGCTAATTCCTGCGGATGCTCTGATTTTATTGAACCATCTTTAATTCCTTCATAAATAATTGGTAAAAAATACTCTTGTATTGTCATCTCCTGCATCTGCTTGAAAAAAGAAGCTAATAATTTAGGATTATCTGTAAGATTTGGAGAAATTGAAGTAATGACATCCATATTAGTATTCCCTATAGCAACCGATATTAATTTTGATATTTTTTCTCTTCCATTCAAATCTTTTGCATATTTAATTTCATCAAATATAGCCTTATTCTGATATCCTATTCTTTTAACAACTTCATTAAAAATATCTTCCTTAGAATCAAAGTAATGATAAATTGCACCTTTAGTAAGTCCATCTAATCCATTTATTATATCAGAAATCCTAGTTTTTTCGTATCCTTTAGTCATAAACAAACCATTTGCAACCTCAAGTATCAGTTCTCTAGTATTTTCTATACTATTCACAATAAATACCTCCTTCCTTACTAAAATTTATAATTGAAAATTGGTAATAATAAGATATTATCTGATTATAATCTATTATAACATATTATCAACCACTTAATATTACCTATCTTTTATACCTTATACTATCATTGAAATATGTAAATTTAGCTTTTCATAGTTTTTCTTAGAAACTATTATTAGATCTTTTTTTGTCGTTAGTCTTAGCATAATTAATTCCTCGCATAACAAAACACTATATTATACCCTTTATAATCTTCTCCATTACTTACCTTATTCTATTTTATATATTTCCCTCTACTTATGAAATACTTCATACTTTTTAATCTAATATACACTAAATTTTCAAGCTGAAAATGCCCACTCTTTGAAATATCTTGCTATCATTTGATTTACTATGTATCTATAAAAACTATTTCCCCTTTCAGTTTGAAGCCATTATTTATGAAAGAAAACTCTTTTTACAAACTGAGATTTAACTATTTTTCATTTGATCATTTAGGTATATCATTAATTGCTTATGTAACTTCCCGAACATTATCCCAACATCTCTTGTAAGCATTTTAATTTCACAATTTTGTGTTGTATCTCTTGGATTTTCATCTTTAAATGTAACATAACTGAGACCATTTTCAATTTTATATACACACTTAGAATGAGAAACAGCATTTCGAATATGTCTATAATAATCAATACTAGTCAAATCGTTATTAGATTCATTTGGATATGTTGTATTTACAACTAGAGTAAAAGACTGAATCTCTGCATTAAATTCATTCGTCCATAAATTAATAGTTGCATCATTCAGATTTGAAAGAGTTTCTTTTGGCATCACTAAAAGTATATAAAGAAACATTTGGAGTGTAGCAGGATTACCTATCCCTGATTCATTAAGTATTTTTTTGAAATTATCATTGTTCATATCATCAAAAAATATATTTTCCTTGTAATAGTCGCTATTTAAAAAATCAACTTTTTCTAATTCTGCAAGTAAAGATGTCATTGCTAGTGCTTGACAAAAAATCGATTCTTGTTCAGTAAAATTTATAATTTTCATTTTTTCTCCTTCTATTTATCTCAATAAATTAAAATTTTTCAGTTTTTTCAATGTACTAACTTCGCGAACTCAACATGGATTGAATACTCACTAAGTACATCAAGTAGTGTTATCTGTGTATTGGAATATATCATTGAACCTTTTAGAGATATCATTGAACTATCACTAAAAGGTATGTTATTCTCATAAATTTAAATTACTACAAGGAAGGTCTGAATTTAAGTAATTTTCACCAATTAAATACCTCCCTAATTCAAAAATCACTCCAGAATAAAACAATATATTTTCATCGTACTCTATTTCAATTATTGAGTTGTCTTTAACTTTAATATAATTAACACCATCGAACTTCACATTATCATAAAGTGATGTGAAATCCTTTATTTTAGTGATTATAGTTTCTCCTCTGTTTTGATATCTTGCAGATAATTGAGAATGGTTAGCACCATTACAAACAACTATATTCATCGGATATAAATAATGATTATTTATATTTGAACTAAAACAAGCACCATCAAATACATTATTATCATTTATATCTATAAAATTATCAAGTATTCTTTTCCCACTCCAAGGATTTAATAAAATAGGTAATTTATTAATCTCAATCTTTATATGTTCTTTTTCTTTACAAATCGTTCTGCAATTTAAGGATAAATACCTTTCAATTTTCAAATAAATTTCTTCGATTAATGAATTATCTTGTATATCATACTCCTTCTCAAAAGCTTGCAAAGCTTCCTCATAGTTTAGATGTTCAACTATGATTTTGATGAGAATTTTTGCGCATTGTACTGGTTCATACCCCAAACGATTATTATTTACTAGGTTTAAATATCTTTGAAATCTATCTATCGCTACTTTGTTCTTATCTGTTTCTGATTCGCAACTCATATTATTTGTCTTTTTCTTTAAAAATCCAAACATTTCTTACCTCCTCAGTAGTTATGTTTATGTTTTTGTATTATTTTACCATTAATACAAAAATTACTCAAGTTGATTAAAAACTAGACGATTCTTAATTTTCTATGTCTTAAATTTTACAACAAATTTGAAAACTATTTTAAACCTATTCTCATACATTTTTATTGTACATTTCTAAAAGATATGAGAGAAAAAAGTAAAAAATAAATAGCTGATATGCTAGAGTCACAGATAAGATATCTTCTCTGCGGATTTTTGACAAAACAAAACAAAACCAAGCATGCGACTTCACTTTGACTTTTGCTCTATATTGAGCATATTATTTTGAGTATGTGAAGCTACGCTCTATTATTTCTTTTCTTCTTTTGTACAATAGTTTACCTTCTTTTGACATACATCTTAATCTAGCTTCATGATAATAATTCGTGTTTATATAGCGACTTATTACTTTTCCACATTTTTATCATCACTTTTATATTGTTTATTTCTATATCTATCAATATTTCTATATCTATAAATATCCCCTGTTCGTATATATAAATATATGTCATTTTTCATGTAAGTATTAAAAATATTTATTATCTTTTGATTTTAAGGATTTTCTATCTTTCATTAAGTTTTATATTATTTTTATAATCAAAAACAAATAATCATGATACAACTAAAATACTTAATATGTATTTACTTCTACAGTTTCACTACATGAATGTATCATTCTTACTACTGTAGAGGTTGACATATTACTTAATTGTGATATTTGTTTAAATAATAGTGTTTGTGTTAAATTTCTCATTATATGTAGTTTAACAGCTATAGATATACTAAAGTACTTACCTATAAATTATCTTGCCGCACAGAATTTACTATTACATTCTTTACATTTATATCGTTTTTTCTTCAATACTGAGGTGCGTAAGGTATTCTAATATCTTTAATAGAGATATTTTTAATGAAACTCCTAATCCATTTTCAACTATATTATTCCCTTCTTTTCACATACACAGTTAGTGCAGCACTTTGGTTCATATGATAAAATTCCACACAACACCAATGTTTCTTGATTTTTTTCTTTAATTATATCCAGTTTATCCTTAAATTTTATATTTTGGTCTTTTATTAAGTAATAAATTTGTGAGATAAGACAAATATCCTCTCTTAGTTAATTATTTTTCTACACTTTAATTATATTGGATATTTGTCTTATTGCATATAAAAGTAATGTGGGGCTAGAATTATTCCATACCCTGGATTTAGTATATAATCCAAAAAAGAATACCCTCATACAAGAATATTCTTTGTCAAAATCTACTATGGTTGTGCTTTACAAGATGCGTAAAAAATACGAAATTTATATAGGTAAGGAGATGTAGAGATAGCTTCTATCTCTACTCTTTACTTTTAAAAAATAAATCTCCTATTGTTTTTCTGTTAGTCCAGTAACTTCCTTTTATGGTGTCATTTTTATCAATTTGCAATTTGCAAGTGCCTATTTGTATTGGATTTTTTTCACTATATCTACTCAAAGGATTAGTAATATAAGTATAATATAATACAAATCCTCCATTTTCTTCAACTAAATCGCTGGTAATCGTTTTACTGTTTATTTCATCAGATTTAAATTTCACATCTGTATAAAGAAAGCTTTGCATAATCTCAATTTCAACTGTTTTTTCTCCTGATTCACCCTTATAGTTATAATTTAAAACTCCAATATATTTTTTCTTTAATCTTGGTATTTTCACAAAAGGATTGTATTTCCATAGATATCTTTCATATATAGCTATTACAGTAACAGAATATCCAGCGGATTCTAAAGTCAAATCCCAATAATCCCAACCCGACTGAGGCTTCTTAAGCTTATACAATATAATGAATATAAAAATTATAATTATTCCAGACAATTTCATCAGTGATTTCACTTTAGGTTTCATAATTATAAAATCCTTTTAATTCATCTATGAATCCTTTATATATCTTCTCTCTATCAACAGAATCAGAGGATAATTTTTTAATGCCGTTAACTTCAACAAAACTATTAATTCTATGTTTATTATCATAAAGAAACTCTACAATATCATCAAACATATATTTGTAACAATCGTGCTTTGTAAAAATTTCATCAGGAACATTATAAATTAAGCATTCTATACCAAATGAACTTGCCTTTTGTGCAAATTCATATCCTTCATCTTGCATTTGATACCTCATCTCTTTTGCTATTCTAACCATTTTCTTAAAATATAAGTTTGTTCTTTTATTCTTATCTATCCCATTCTTAATATGTTGTTCGGGATAGTTAATTACTTCAGTTCCATCATCAGCTTTGATAAGTATTCCTCCTACGTAGTTTTCTGGATCAAACCTGTAATCATCAGAGTAATCCCTATATCTTAATGCTGGAACTGAATCAGCATCTTTTCTATAAAAATTCCCATGTATTTTAATAGATTTATTTTTTCTTTCCACATCATCCCCAAATTTAGTTTCTAAGGCGGATTGAACTATATCTTTAAAAGTCTTTTTTTTTGAAAATGCACTTATAAAACCATAGTTAGTTTTAGAAACACCAACTCTATATTTTGGTCTAAATTGATCTATTTGAACAACAGCAATATCTACATCGCTATGCTGTCTAACATTAGTATTGTTTGCATAAGATCCTTGTAAAAATATTTTTACCTCATAATCATCATTACTCTTCATCATCACCTCAAATGAAGGTGTCTCACTATACATTTTTCTAATAGAAGTCCTTTCATTAAATCCGATAATTTTTAATGCATCAACTACCATTCTTATGGCATTTTTACATTGATTTTCCTCTGTTTCACTCAAAGGTTTTGCATATTTTCTTAATTGTTTCTCCGTAAATATCATTTACTACTCCCCTCCTTTGATACCAACATTTAACATCTATTCAAACTCAATTTCTTCATTAACTTTTCGGTGAATATTTACTCTATTAACAACATCAATTACATTTACTAACCAACCATTTAATGTACAACTTCTGATAAATTCATCAATTCTATTAACTCCATTCATTTCTTTAAGTGTTACAACAACACCAAACCTAACTCCTACATCATCTTGGGGGTCTAATCGATTATTTCTCTTTACTTCCATACCCCAGTTTTTATTTGTAAAAGAGTCTTTGGGTAACATTCTTTTTGTAGCACTTTCTGCGATATATTTTACATTATCCCATTTTCTAAACTGCTTTCTGGCTTCACCTTCCAAAAGATAATTTCTTTCTCCCTCTAAAGTATCTTCTGTATTCTGTTTATCCCCCTTAATATCCTTGATTTTTTTATCATCTCCTATTCGACCAAACTGTAAATTTAATTCCGTATTTGTATAGTCGACACCCTGCAATCTATCACACAATGGAAAGTAACACATCGTAGCCTTCGCAATATATGGATATTTATTATCCTTTAGAGGAACTGGGAAATCATAGTTATAAGTATTCCATTTTTCACTAATATCTGATACCACAAATTTTATTTCATCATCTTTTGTTTGAATAATATCATTTATATGAATGGGTACAACTCCATGCCCATATAAAGCAACTTCCTCAGGAGTCGGTTTTTCATCCCAACCTCTTGCAGCATCAATAATCATAGCTTTTGCAACTTCTCTATTAAGTCCTAATACATCAATTAAATAAGATAATTTTCTCGCAATCCAAGGTGCAGCATAAGAAGTTCCGGCAACACTCGCAGCCCCTAAAGGTTCACAAACCCTAATGTACTCTTCTTCACTGCCACCATAATAGCTCACATCAGGTTTTGCAAAGAAAGATAATACTAATCCTTTACGAGCATATTTAGGAGACAGACCGTTCTTACTAACTGAATTTACAACTATACTATTAACAGAATCTGCCGGAGATCCTATTTTTACTATATCTGCACTTGGTTTATTTGTTCCTGCTACAACAAATATTACATTATTTTCAAACTGAATTTTATCTAATGTTGCAGCTTCAGCAGAAATAAAGTTGTCGTTAATTTCCTGATTACTACCAAGTGAAATATTCCAGACTTTTATGTCCGAATTATTTACTACAATACTTTTTATTTTCTTTATTATTGAAAATGAAGAAAATTCAGCACCTACCGCTACTCCAAAATGCCTAACCTTAAATCTTCCACAGCCATCATCCAGCCAAGGATTTAATCTTGCACCATCAACAATAATAGAAGATACTGCTGTCCCATGATTATAATCTTTTGGATTTTTTGGTATATCTTCTGAGACCATATCATGATATTCAACCCAATCGCTAAAATAAACACTTTTATCGAATAAAGTATCTATCACTCCAATTGTTGGTTCAATAGTAGGGGACGGTATAGTTACCATTTTTGTTTGATACTCATTGATAAAATTATCAGGTGATAAACTTGATAAATCAACAGTTGCCATTGAGACAAGATAAGGTGCTTTTTCAAAAAGTAGTTCTACCTGCTTTTCGTCTAAGTAAACAGTTTGATTATCTAAAATTCTGCTACTTAAAATATCTATCCCTAATCTTTCAAATAATAATTTTGTATCTTTTTTTACATCATACAAAGTTATAATGCTCTGTTTTACATTTGTCGTAGATAACTCTATCCCAAAAGAATCAATATATGATACATCTGCAATCACCTGTTTAAATTTGGACATACTTACAGAAAAATCTTTAAAAACTATTGGATTAACAATACTTTTATCATCGAATATATTCTTGCTAATCTTACCATCAAATTTTTGAGACAATATATTTGAAGTATCTGTAATCAATTTTATGCTTTTAGTCAAATCATACTCGTCAAGAAAATATGTGATTATATGCTTACTCTTATCTAAATTAAATTTTGCACCAACAACTGCATCATTAGAAGCTTTTCCTTTAAAAAGTCCTGCTATTCGATTACTTTTCGCCACAATTTTATTGTAATAAACACTAATTAATATTCCTTCAAATGGCTTTGTTTCTTTATCCCAAAATTCTTTAATTTGGCTTAATTGAGATTTTAACCTTAACAAATGCTGTATACTAACATCATTTTTCCCATTCATGGCTATACCACCACCATTACCATTTTTGCGTGCTTGTACAAAGCGTTTCCCTTTTAATTCCAAAACATTATTCACTATCTACTTCCTCCTTTTTCAGCTTTCTTGATACAGAACTTTTAGACTCACCTTTTAATTTTTCTATTTCTCTTACAGTAAATCCTTCTTCATGAAGTTGGTTTATATCCTTTTGATCCAAACTCCCTATCAAGCTATTGTATAATCTCTTCAAATAATCATACTCAGAACCAGCAGCGCTAAACGCAAGTGATGTTTTTATAATGTTTTTTAATTCTCCGGGATAAGGTATTTTCTTTGCTGTCTTCAATATTTTTTTAAATAGTCTTGTATCCTTGGAGATTCCTTTGAAATTCTTGATAAATGTCGAAAAATAATGTTCAGCAACTTCTATTAAATCCTCATCACTATACCTATTAAAATTAATAACAGCATCAAATCTCCTAATTAATGCTTTATCAAAATTTGAATATAGATTAGTTGTTGCAATAAGTACAATTTCTTTATTAAGGTCTGACAATCTATCCAATTCTCTTAAAATTGTAGATGTCACTCTCCCCATCTCTCTAATATCATTAGAATTAATTCTATCCAAAGCAATAACATCAATTTCATCAAATAAAACCACAGCCTTATTTGTATTTGGGAGCATATTTATTTCTCTAAATACTTTTATTATGTTTTTATTAGTCTGGCCTAACTTACTATCTATCAAGCTTTCAAAATCTACCCTAAAAAGAGATCTGTCCAATAATCTTGCAACATTTTTGGCTGCTTCTGTTTTTCCACTTCCTGGTAATCCTTCAAATAAAAATTTATTAATACCAACATTATGGTTTACAGCGTTAATAATACCTTTTATGTCTTCTGTTATTTCAAGTGGTAAATTTAAAGCTTCTAAATTTCTTATTTCTACTTGCTTTAAAAACTCACTTTCAAAATCACTACTCTGTGGTGAATATAAATTTGATTCAGATATTAACCCCATAATGTATTCAGATAGCTGATAATCTCCTATGCTATCAAAATATCTTGCTATTGATATCGCCTCATTTCTAAAGAAATTTTCATTTCTTTCCACATGGTATCTTATTAAATTTAAAACATTTTGTTTTTTCATATTACCATACCTCCTATTTTTTTATTATACCATAAATCGGGACATACTTCTATTCTTATGGGACAAATATAGGAAATTAATTTTCTATGTCAAAGATTATATTAGCAGTCATTCATGAAATAATGACCGCCCCTGAAAAGGGGATGGTTTTCTCTTCGGGTATAATAACCCTTTGTTATTAACACGCACCTCAAGACGCTGGCTTTCACATTCGTTCAAACCCTATTGTATTGTAACGTCCACTACCTGTTAAACGGGTTTATCTATTTTTTCTTATCTCCAAATGGATTTGTATATGTTTGTCTATTGCAATTTCATGCGATTCTTGTTCTCTGATATATTTTCTTATTTTACTTTCATTCAAACCTACTGTACTTACATAGTATCCTTCTGCCCAAAACTTTCTATATTCCATACTTGTATTTCAAATTTGATTACATATCAAATATCATCAGTGAACTTTTCCCTTTCAAATATCCCATAAAACTTGAAACACTATATTTTTGTGGTATTGATATTAGCAAATATATATGGTCTGGCATTATATGTACCCCTATTATTTCTATGCTTTTATACTTAAATAATTTCTTTATTATACTTACTATGTCTTGTTTATATTGATTAAATTCTATTTTTCGTCTATACTTAGGTATAAATACAATATGGTATTTACACAATCACTTTGTATGAGATAAACTATTATGTTTATTTACCAATAAAAAATCATCCTTTCTTTATTTTTGAGTTTGAACTACTCTTATTTTATCAAGAAAGGATGCTTTTTCAATTGTTTAACTTTTATCTCGCACCCGCATAGCGGGTGATTTTTTGTTTCGGAGACTTTGCCTCCTCAACTGGCTAAAGCCATTAACAAAAAACAGTATTACCGTTTAATAAATTGCCATGTTGTAGCGTTTTATTTGATTATTTGAGTTAAGCAGACTAGGATTTAGATTTTAACTCTTCGGAAAATAAAAAGGGCTATTCTCCTAAAGTATATTCTATACCATTATAGTTTAATGCAAAGTGTAGCTATGTAGTCGTTTCCATAACGTGATAGTCTATGTCTTTTGTCACACGATTCATAAAAATCTATCATAGCAAGCCCATTTTTAAGTTGTCCTTGGATCTGAGTTTCTAAGGTATGGCTAAATTCATATCCATATTCTGGATTTATAGTTATCTTGCCATCCTCTTCAAGCTTTTTAGAATTAAAAGGTATTGAGAATTTTAAAAGTAATTCTTCATCGGGTTTGTCCCATACAATGTCAGCATCATACATGTATATCCAAGGATTCATAAATCCAACCATTAGCAGTCCACCTTTTTTCAATACTCGAGAAGCTTCTTTATATATGTTTTCTAAATCTTCTACATATACATTTGAAACTGGATTAAAAATAATATCAAAAGTTTCATTTTCAAATGGAAATGGTTTTGTCATATCGCCTTGAACTGTGTTTATTTTTAAGCCTTCTCTTTTAGCAATCATTTCATCTCTTTGCAATTGTGATTTAGAAAAATCCATTATAGTTACATCATAACCTTTTACAGCAAAAACTGGTCCCTGCTGTCCACCACCACAAGCTAAACCTAATATCTTTTTTCCGTTGGCTTTTTCAAACCATTCTTTTGGAACTTTTTTCCCAACAGTTAATGCAACAGAAATTGGATTATTTCTAACTTCATCTAATTGTTCATATGTCAATGGCTCAGTATAGTCATTTTTTACATTATTCCATCTATCCTCATTAAATTTTATATAATTGTTCATCCTATAATCTCCTCGTAATTTTTCAAATGTGAGCTATCGTTAAAAAGTATCCAATATATTTTTATTTGCGATACTCTTCTAATTTGAACCCATATTCATTTAGAAGTTGTCTTGAATAAATTTTTTCATTTTTTGAGTTTCTAACTTCTTTCCAAAGGATAGCTGCAACTTTTAACTTATTAGAATAATTATTGCTAGATTCATCTGCGCAAAAATCTTTCAGAAATTGATTCCACTGACAAGCAGAATTATCATACTTGGCGTAATCTGATTCTCCATAATATATTTTTATCATATCTTGAATTGTAAATTCTTTATCGTTATCACTTTTTACTTTTCTCCAAGCCGTTGCCATATCAGCATTAAATTTAAATGGGCTAACTCCTGTTACGGCTGAAAAATAATCTCTAAATTTTTGGTTAAAAGAAAATCCACATTCTAGCAATGGTGTATTTAAGGATATCACTTCGGCATATTTTTTGTTTACTTTCTTTGCAGACTTTTCTATTCTATTTCCCTTGAAATATTGTTCAATAATATAGTTCAATTCTTTCTTTGTACATCTATACTCTAGTCCAAGAGACTTACATATTTGTGAAAGTTCCTCTCGATACCAATAGTACTTGTTAAATTCCTCAAATGATTCTATATCTTTAAAACTAGGTCTAATTTCTATCACACACTCACCTCCAAAACTTCATGTATATCTAACTTTACAGTCTTAACCAACTTTCTTTATTCTATTATACTATATTACTTGAGGTTCACCAATAATAAAAAATGTAGAACAAGAATACTATCTTACACTACTTTATTTTGTCAAAACTATATATTCTTATTTTATCATTTTCACTACTCTATCAATATATTTTTTGAGATTAAATTTGATTATATAATCTCACATGATATTTAATTATATAATATTGTAAATCATTATAAATACGCTAAATTAAAAAACGATGACCCAAAAAGTTAGATATCTCCTATCTAACTTTTCGAGTCAATGTAATATAGGTAAAGTATTTATTAATCTATCGAAATAATGCTCACGTTGACAAATCCAAAAGAAAGATTTTCATCAAAGTAGAGAACAAAATTTACTTTTTTGTCGTTAGATTAGCAATCAAAAAGGAAGTTTACGTTAATTTATCTTTACTTCCTTGTATTTTTCCATTTATATCTTACTTGCAATTTTTTTGATGAGCTTTTATTTTTTTATAGCCCAATCATAATGGCTAGAAGTAGCACTGACAAAATAAGATCCCAATGTACTCCCGCCAAGCCATTTATAAACTTTTTTTGAAAATAATTCTTCATTTGTAAAATTTTCGGCTAGTTTCAAAACATCTTTATGAGATTTTTGTAAAGATTTTGTCACATCTTCCAGTGACGTATTCTGATGCTTTTTCCAAAATTCCACATTCATATCGCCGTAAGTTCTCCAGTTATATGGTTCAGGAATAAATGATTTCTCTTCTCCCTTTTGATTGGAGCGTACCCAATTCAAAACAAGTTTATGCCATTCATATAGATGAATTAAGATATCTCTTAAGTTTTTATCTCTTCTCCAATGAGCTTCTTTTTTCTTTTTATCTTTTGAAAAATCAAAAGGTGTATTTAACTCTTCACTCGTCATCTTTGAAATAAGTAAGTTTAACTTTTCATAACTTTCCTTAGCAACTATCATTAAATCATTTTTTGTCGTTGGTCTTGGCACAATTAATCCCTCCCTTTATAAAATACTATATTATTATTTTTTGTAATTTTCTTCTATTAATCACCTTTCACAAGCAACGTCACATATTCAGCTGTTCACTGTTACCTCATCACTACCGCTCTGCGACAACTATCTCATAAAGCATTCGTAATTAATGGCTTTGGGTCTACACCCTTGTCATTAAAACGACTGCTTCAACATGGCTCGGTTCTCCAACAAGTAACGTATTTCATATCCACTGTACACAGGAATGGTAGCACACCTATTTTCACCTTAAAATGGGTATGTCGAAACGATACCAATAAAAAACTGCAACTTACTAGTTTCAGTCAAACACAGATTTACTTCTGTTTCTTTTAGAAACTTATATTTTCATTTTTAGGCATAGTAAAAATATCGTTTCTTTCAAAATAAGATTTTACCAATTCTTTCCATCTAGCTTTATGAAAATTGATTGACTTTAAAGGAGATAGTCCATAATTTCCCAATGCATAACCATCATTTACTTCAACAACAAGTGTCCTGCCATCACTAGTAACACCAATATCTAGTCCATAAGCTATTGGCGCATCTTTCCAACATGATATGGCTTCATCAATTACACTAGGATCAAATTGTGTATGATAATCACCTGTATAAGGCCGAACATCTAAAACGCGACCATCTAAAACAAAACAACGCCATTCAGCTATGAATTCTACAACCTCACTAATCCATATAGGATAGTCGAAAGGTAGACCAATACCTATCAAATCACGGGTTCCATTAACAACTCTTCCTGTAAAGATTTTTGAACCAGCTTTGGGCTTAATAAATTTTCCCCAATTATCAGGTATATTTACAATCTCTCCTAAAATACCTGCATAAATCTTTCGACCATAAAACTCTTTAAGCTCAATAGGATAGTCATAAACTGGAACGTTTAACCCCATCATTTTTAGCAATGCTCTGGTCTCCGTTATATAATCTACAACTGTATCATCACTTGTTAGCTGTTTTATTTCAGAAAAAGATTGATATAAAATAACTTCTTCTCCTTGTAAGTATGCACCTACTTGAGTATTGTATTTATTAATTGAAACCTCACTTGGTAATTTACTTTGTCTAATATAAACAACCATTTTATCACTCCTTTTTCACTAGTGTTGCACCTGATTGTAAAAAAATAATAGCAATTTTGCTCTTATTTTTTTAAGTAAATAGCTCCCATAATATCATCGAAATAATCAACGGTATTTAGGAGTAATTCAATAACCTGGGATTTTGTTAGTCGCATTCCTCTTCTATCTCTAGCATCTTCTACTAAATTTTCAAGTTTCTCTAGATTTTTATCATCCAAGCTAATCATTATTCTATTTTTATCAGTTGCCATTTTCTTCACCTCTAGTTAATTCTATCATAGGTGTAACACTTGTGTCAACTGTCTTTATAATATACTATTGAAAAAAATGGGAACTTTTTATATTAGGTAACAAAATATCCCAACGGTATTAGAGAATTTAAGTATTCTCTTTCTAATCCTATAGATATATCTATTCTGTTCGAGTTTCAGCTAAATATATTCCCCATTCAGCTAATTCTATAGGCAAATCATAAACAGTTTTACCGTTACTTTCATAGATTTCGGAAATTCCTGGTGAAGTCTCAGAAAAAGTTTCGCAAGCTGTCACTAGTTCTTCTACAAATTGAATATTATGAGGTTCAAAAAAGTCATTAAATTTCGATAGTTCTTTACTATAAATTGTCACAACATTATAGCTATCAAGCATAATTTCGTCATGACTTTTATGCCCACCAAATCCAAACTTACTTAATCCATCATTAACAAGCAAATCACCGTATCTAATCAACAGTACAAGGCATTCCTCTATTGAACAATTATCAATGTAATAAACATCCATATGGGATTCATTGATAATATTCTTTGCTATCTCTTTTTCTCTATCAATACTAACAGGCAATTCCAAAATAAAAAACAAGGGCTCGTCATGAATCGCAATAAAGTGTTGAAAAATCTCTAATATTTTTTCTTCGTGTACATTCGCCATCAAATAATATTCAGTTAACTTTGTAAATGATTCAAACAGGTTCTCTACCAAGCTAACTTGGTGACCTTTTACTAAATTCAACATTATACGTCCTCCAGAGTATTTAAACAATATCCACTTTTATAATCTCATTATACCATTAACCCCCTAAAAAGACTACAACTTACCAGTCACAGTTTCTTATAAATCTACCTCAGTTCCTTATGCTGAACTACATTCGAAACAGAAAATATTAGTAGTAAAACAAGCATTTCAATAATTTATTCATAGCTATTAGGAACGTTTCTCTAACAAGCTTACACACTCGACATGTGCTGAGAGCTTTCTTCTATACTAATAGACGAAAGGGTGTGAAAATGATTTTTAAATGATACTGTGGAACGGAACAGTAGCCCTAGTATTGACTACTGTCGTTTCTATTCATATTGGCTATTCTAGGACTGAGATGAAAAAATCTATAAATGCTCAGAATAAAATTGAACCCGCAAATCTCCCCAAAACAATGGTGAGTCATGTACTTGTATTATTCCGAAAAAATACACCTCTGGTGCAGTGAGACAAATTGGTGTATCTTATAGTGGCTTCGTAGATGAAAGCTATACTCTACTATCACTCTTTGATGATGTAGAACAAATTGAAAAAGATAATAGACTTCAGACAGCTATTGATGTTGTCAGAGAACAGTTTGGTTTTTTAGCCATACAAAAAGGAACCGTCCTAACTGAAGGTTCCAGAAATATTGAACGCAGTAAACTTATCGGTGGTCATTCCGCGGGTGGATTGGAGGGATTAAAATAAAACAAGAAAAAAATACAGTACAATTTTCAGAAATCCGTAGCAAAGGATGTAATGATATTGAAATGCTTGAAAGATTTTTACATGGAATCGTTGAAACAGCAACTTCAAAACTTCGTCAGAGAAAACTCAAAACAACTGAAATATCGATACGACTAGTACATGCTAAATCTGAAAACCGATTACCATTGGAATTTACATTTAGCATTAAGCCAACAAGCTCATCTGTGATAATCTATACTGAGGTAATCAATCGCTTTAAAGAATGTTACACAGGTGGGGGAATTCAAGGTTTTACGATTCAATTTGATAAAAATACCCTTGCCTCTGCATAGAAAGGATTTGATATGATTGACCGTTCATATTTACCATTTCAATCAGCAAGAGAGTACCAGGATACAAAGATGCAAAAATGGATGGGCTTTTTCCTATCTGAACATGCATCAGCACTCTCTGATGATACAAACAAAGTAACGTACATGTCTGACTTATCACTAGAGAAGAAATTATTACTCCTCAGTCAAGTATACGCCGGGCAGCTACGCACACGCATTCAAGTGATTGAAAAAAACAAGCGTGTTTCCTACACTGGAACAATACCAAGTCTGACCAAAGATTTCATTTTGATAAAAACTACAACAGGTCACATCAATTTGAAATTAAAAGACATTATTAGTATTGAACTTGTCGAGGAGGTGCTCTATGAATCAGCTTGAGTTTCAGCGTAATCACCTACAAATGGACTATTATAGCGAGAGCTACCAAGATTTTGAACGTGACTTCTACCGCTACTCTAACATGAATATTCCATTGACCTTCCTAACTGATGATATCCTAAAAACAATGGCGACTTCACGTAAGAATTACTTTGTCCTCAATAAGGAAAAGTCCAGAGATAACCGCGATCACTTCTTCATATTTGAAGTAAGTACCGTAGATGAGAATCCGCTAATCTATCATTATACATATAAGAAAACTACAATATATTTAGCAGAAAAATAGGAGCAGTTCAATTGACTGTTCCTATTTTTAATATTCATAAAATCTAAAGTCTTTATACTCTTTAACAATGGAGTCGCCAACCAGAACAGACTATACTGACCAGCGACTACCTTAAATTTAATGTTTCAGATTTATTTTCTTATCTCTAATTTCATAAACTACATCTGCTACATTTTCGAGTAATCGTTTATCGTGGGTGATAAACACGATAGTTCCGGTGTACTCCTTCATTAGTATTTCCAAAGCCTCTAAACTTGGTATGTCAAGGAAGTTACTGGGTTCATCCATTATTAGGATGTTATATCTACCCATGAGCATTTTAGCAAGCAACAATTTTATAATTTCTCCACCGCTTAAAACAGATAAACTTTTTCCAATATCGTTCTGTTTGAACCCCATAGATGCTAGCACTGAACGAATTTCTGATATATTGTAGTCACAATCCTTCTGCATAAACTCCATAACATTCTGATTACTGTTGTACTTGTAACCATTCTGTGCAAAGTAACCTATTTTTGCCTTAGGCGAAATAGAAATTCCTTCTTCATGGTTTAAGATCATTTGGATTAAAGTTGTTTTTCCGATTCCATTACCACCAGTTAACGCCACTTTTGCTCCTAACGGAATTTGAAAAGATGCATTTTCAAACAGAGCCTTATCCCCAAATACTTTATTAATTTCTGCACCGACTATAGGGTATGGATTATGGAGCTCCAATGCTTTACTTTGCCTGAAACGAATTCTGCGAATGCCTTCCGGAGCTTCTACTTTTCCTAAGGCCGCAATCCTGTGCTCTAGGGTTTTAGCAGCATTATACATCTTTTTTTCCTTACTTCCTATTGATTTTTGATGAGCTAAACGCCCTCCGTCTTCAGTACTTTTTTTCTTTGAAGAACCTTTTGCCTTCTGTTCTATTTTACGAGCCTGTTTTCGCTTTTCCTCCGCAGCCCTTTCCAATCGGGCACGTTCCGCAATAAATTGTTCGTATTCTGCAGCTTGGCTCTTACGTTCTTCCTCTTTCTGACGAAGATAATCAGAATAGTTTCCCCAATACTCAGTGATTTTGCCATCTTTCAGTTCCCATATTTTATCTACTATTTCATCAAGAAAATAGCGGTCATGGCTAATAACTAACAGTGCACCTGTAAAATATTTTAGCTGTCCTATTAGAAAATCAATTCCTTCACGGTCTAAATGGCTCGTAGGTTCATCCGCTAAAATACCATGAACCTGTGCCGATAAGGCCTGTGCTATTTTAAGCCTTGTTTCTTCACCACCGCTCATAGTCTGTATATTTAATTGCTCAACACCTAGCTTGCCTACAAGTGCAAAATCTTTTTCCTCCTGCAGAGTTACTTCGTCCAACTGGGGAATATAGGCAAGTTCACCCAGACGATTCATTTTACATCCTGGGGGAGTTAATTCTCCTAAAAGTACCCTGAGTAAAGTGCTTTTTCCAGCACCATTTGCTCCTACTAAACCAATACGGTCATAATCATATACTTCTAATTCATTTATATCTAAAACATCGCGTCCTTTGAATTCCACACGAATGTCTTTTGCTTTTAATATTAATTCCATAACATTTCCTCCTGTCTATAATCGCATACTTTCATTTGCTTGTATGCAGGGAAAACCCTGCGATTTTAGCAGGAAGAGTTACATGAAAATAAGATACATAAATATTCCTCCAATATTGTTTATTTTAAATCTAATTTTCTAACCTCAGTTATCATTTGGCAAACTATAGCAATGCCAATAATTAAAATACCTGATAGTAAAAACCAATGATTTACACCGATTTTATCAGCAAAGAATCCAGAAAGAATTAACCCAATTGGCATAGCAAGTGACATGATACTTCCGATCAAAGAAAATACACGTCCTAAATATTCAGGCTTAATTTTCTCCTGAAAAAGAGCTGTTTGCACACCGCTATAAAATGGCACCGAAAGCCCCATTATTGCACAGCAAACTACGAATATTACAAATCCATTTGGAGGAAGTATTCCCGAAACGGCTAAACTGGTCCCCATTATAAAAAATGAACTTGTTATTAGTAATACATGCTTTTCGAAGCCCCCTAATCTTCCTAATAATAAGCCTCCTGCTAGCATCCCAAATGCAAAGGAAATTTCCGTAATAGAAATATGCACAGGCGTTCCATTAAAGTGTTCCATGCTTATTAAAGGAAATAGTGCATTGATTGGCATATAAACAAAAGTATATAGTGTTCCTAAGAGTAATAAGGCAAACAATCCTTTGTTTTGTCTCAGAACCACAACTCCTTCTTTCATCTCCCTTATGAAATTTGGTTCTAAACTTTGCACTTGATTACCCAGCTTAGGTATACGTACAATTGCTACCGTAATAGATGCAATCACAGCACCCAATACGTCGATGGCAATAATAGCATTTAAATCCCAAACGGAGTATAAGAGTGCTGCAACTGCCGGACTAACAATATAGCTTATAGACTGCAAAGACTGACTATAGCCTGCGCATTTCGTTAGCTGTTCTTCTGGTACTAAAAGTGGTGTAACCGCATTGAGTGCTGGGGTATGAAAAGCTGTTCCAATGCTACGGATAAACAATACTATCATAATCATCCAGACAGGTAGCTCCATACAGAATGCAACAATAGCAAGCACTGCACCAGCTGCTGCGATAATTAAATCGGCACCAATCATTATCTTCTTCCTATCATGACGATCCACTAGCACACCAATGGCAGGTCCCAAAATCGCATAGGGTAAAAAACCTACTAATGAAGCCATAGACAAGACCATCGCAGATCCTGTTTTTTCTGTAAGGTAAAAAATAATCGCCATTTGCAGGATGGCACTAGTGATTAATGATACTGCTTGCCCTGCCCATATTGCATAAAATTTTCGTTTCCAATTGTTGTATTTTTCCATTTATATTATCTCCTGCATATTATTTTGCTTGAATTTCTATTTTGAATAGCATTCTAGGCAATAAAAAATGCAGGCCAAACCCCACAATGTGGCTTTTGGTCTGCATACATACAATTTGGAAACATTCATATTAAAGACATAGTTAAATAAAGGTATAGTTAAATAACCAATATCCTCACCGTAACTAATGAATGCTCAATATCGTATAAATAAGCACAACAAAAAAGCCTATCATCGGGTATAGATTCTGCTTTTTTTATTGCCAGCTTATCTTAAACGCATTGAGGCTGTCATAGTTTCGGTTCCTCCTACATCTTTGTTTATATCAATTTATAGTATAACACAACAAGATGATATGTTCAATATAAAAGTTATGGAATGAGACTCATACTTCCAATTCGATGCCAGATTTAAAGGATATGACGAAGTTTTCTTCATAGACTGTAACGCTCTGGATTATCTTCCTTAGTAGCAAGCAAGCGATTAGCTTTCACAAAATCTTCTGTTTGTAGTTTTAAAAATTCATCAGGATTTTCTAACTCAACCTCAAAATATTTCATTTTACATTCCCTCATTTCATTTATTGATAAATTGAGTTTGCAAAAAAGAGTGGACAATTTTTGTCTACTCTTAACCTTTAAAATAGTTTTTTTTAATCGATTTGAAGTTGCCTAAATTATTACTTATTCGGTAAAATGAAGTATTGCTTTCAACAGATTTCCTTCAACTACACTTCACTTGATTCAAACAAGGTGGGTACATTTCTATTCCCACAAACTCCTTGTCAATGGAAACAAACACGTACCCACAGGGTAAATGGAAATAGAAACTGATAATTTCTAGCTATCACTTCTACTCATTCCAAAAATTTTCTCACTCTGATACTTACCCACCATAAAGCAAAAAGCCTTGCAATCAAGGCTTTCATTATCCCTTTCGTTCAAAGGTTTCTAAGCTTTTACGAGCAGAGCGACACACTCAGCGGTTCGCTATCTCCGTTCTGTCTGCGTGCTAGCACTTGTCAATCACGGACAGCTATCGCATGGGCGGAAGTAAATGCTAATCTTCGTCGTTTTACTCCTTGACTAGCAAACTTACCGCCTCAACATGATACGTTCCTGGGAACATATCTACAGGTTGCACTGCACCTAGTTTATAACCTAAAGTTCTCATAATTTCCATATCTCTAGCTAATGTTGCTGGATTACAACTAACATATACTATTTTTTCTATATCCATAGCTGCTAAATCACGCAGGAAACTTTCCTCACATCCCTTACGTGGCGGATCTACGATAACTGCATCTAAATTCACATTTTGCGAGATTAATTTTTTAATTACATCTTCACTCTTACCTAGTAAAAATTCAACATTTTCAATATTATTATTTTTAGCATTTTCTCGAGCATCTAAAACAGCCGCTTCTACTATTTCAATACCGTATACTTTCTTAACTTTCTTCGCTGCAAATAAACTTATTGTTCCAATACCACAGTATGCATCGATTATCGTATCAGTTTCTTTTAATTCTGCAAGTTCTAGTGCTTTACTGTATAATACCTCTGTTTGAACTGGATTCACTTGATAGAATGAACGAAGTGAAATCTTGAATTCTATTCCGTCTAACGTATCAGTTATATAATCCTTACCAAAAAGATTTTCAGTTTCGTCTCCAAAGATTACATTTGTCTTCTTATCATTAATATTCAACATAATACTAACGATTCTATCATCTAATTTAGATATTTTCTCAACGAATTCACCTAGTTTATTGAACTTCTCTTTCGCCACAATACCTACCATAATTTCAGTTTTTAGGGTGTTTGTTCTAAACATAATATGTCTAATAGCACCTGAGTGGTTATTTTCATCATAGATGGATAAGTTAAGTTCTGAAATTAGACTACGTAATTTATTCATCAATACATTATGTTCGTCATATTGAATAAAACATTTTTCGATGTTAACAACATCATGGCTTCGTGGTTTATAATACCCCATCTTAACTTCACCATTAGCTTTTTGTACTGGAATCACAGATTTATTACGATAATGGTATCCATCTTCCATTCCTAGCGTATCTAATACTTCGATAGAATCTTTTCCAAGGGCTTTATCCATAACATTTTGAACTTTTTTCTTCTTAAACCTCAACTGTTCTTCATAGTTCATGTGAACTAAATTTGCTCCCGAAGTTTTTGGAATACCATCTACTCTATTTTTTGAACTTTCGATAATACTAAGAACTTTTCCATAACCAAGATTTTTCTTTAATTTAATTATCTTAAATTCGATTACTTCACCTTCTATAACATCTTCAATAAAAATCGGAAAATTATCAATTTTAACTACACCAAGACCATCGTGGGTATAATCTATAACTTTCCCTTCGAATATATCATTTTTTTGCATAATTCACCTTTCTAAAATAAAAAGGAGAGCAGATATAGGAAACTGACTTCCCTATTCTGTTCTCCTACATTTAATATTTATTAAACTATCTTTACATGCTTAAACCAATTACTTTAATTGAATTAACAAATTCAAGATTTTTAATTCGTTTATTTAATTTTTCAATATTTATATCGCCTGAGCTAAGTTCTAAAGAAATAATTATCGTAGCTTTTGCATTTATCGGTACTGTTTGGTGAATAGTAAGTACACTACACTTCTCTTCATTAACAACCGCTAAAATTTTACCTAATATTCCTGGAATATCATCAACATCAATAGACAATGATAGAATTGATTGTCTTTTCACATCTTGAATAGGAAAAATTGTATCTTTATACTTATAAAATGCACTTCTACTTAAATCAAATCTCTTCGAAGCTTCTAAAATCGATAACTTTGAATCATCTTCTAAAGCTTTTTTCATAGCTAATGTCTTTTTTACAGCTTCAGGTAATACATCTTCTCTAATTATATAATAAACTTTTTCTTTATCCACAGTGGCTATCTCCTACTCTACGAATTCAAACTCACCTTTAAGGATTTTAACAGTATCACCATTTTTACATCCTCTTTCACGTAAAGCATCATCTACACCCATAGAACGCATTTGCTGAGCAAAACGTCTAACAGAAGCATCACGGTTAAAGTCAGTCATTAAGAATGCACGTTCAATACCAGGCCCACTTACAACATAAGCACCAGTATCATCACGAGTAATCTTGAATGTTTCATCCTTAGGCTTATGTTTATAAAGAACTCTATTTTCCATACTTTCTTCTTCAGTATCAAGTTCATATAACGTATTTGGATCTGTATTATCTAATATATCACTTATTTTATAAAGTAAGTTATCGATATTACTACGAGTGAAGGCTGAAATTTCAACGATATCCACTTCTTCACCATCATTTTCTAATTGTTTTTTAAACTCTTTAAGATTGTCACTCGCAACTGGAATATCCATCTTATTAGCTACAACTACTTGAGGTCTTTCTAAAAGTCTCATATTGTATTCCGCTAACTCTTGATTAATAATTTTATAATCTTCATATGGATCACGTCCATCAGTTGCCGACATATCTACTACGTGCACAATAACTTTTGTTCTTTCAATATGTCGTAAGAATTGGTGCCCAAGACCTACACCTTGACTAGCTCCTTCGATTAATCCTGGAAGGTCAGCCATAACAAAACTTCTGTGGTCTTTTGTTTCTACTACTCCAAGATTTGGTGCTAATGTTGTAAAGTGATAATCAGCAATTTTTGGTTTTGCTTTTGATGTTATTGATAATAATGTTGATTTACCAACAGAAGGGAATCCAACAAGACCTACATCTGCCATAAGTTTTAATTCTAATGTAAGATTTCTTTCTTCTCCTGGTTCACCATTTTCAGCGATTTCTGGCGCTGGGTTTGAAGGTGTTGCGAAACGACAGTTTCCACGTCCACCACGACCTCCACGAGCTACTACTACTTCTTGCTCATGTTCTACTAAGTCTGCTAATACCTCTCCAGTATCAGTATCACGAATTACTGTTCCTGGTGGTACTTTTAAGTATAAATCTTTAGATTTTCTACCGTGCATACCTTTACTCATTCCATTTTCACCATTAGGTGCAACGAATTTCTTTTGGTAACGATAATCCATGAATGTTCTTAACCCTTCATCAACAATGAATACAACGTTTGCCCCACGTCCACCGTCACCACCTGCTGGACCACCTTTTGGAACATACTTTTCTCTTCTAAATGCTACTAATCCATTCCCACCATCACCTGATCGGACGAATATTTTTACCTCATCTAAAAACATAAAAATCTCCTATACAATTCTCTTTATTTTCTTAAATTTCAACTTTTAAACTATATAAAATTCAACTTGATAAAAGTTCATATATCATGAACTATTATAACATAATTTTTCCTTTGATAATAATATTTAGCGAGATTTTAAACAAAAAAATATACGGCTGCATACACAGCCGTACTTTACTCCACAGGCAGGACTCGAACCTGCGACCCTCTGATTAACAGTCAGATGCTACTACCAACTGAGCTACTGTGGAAAAATCTCTAAATAAAAAAATGGAGCGGGTGATGAGAATCGAACTCACAACATCAGTTTGGAAGACTGAGGTTTTACCACTAAACTACACCCGCATGAATATTTGTTATTAACTTATGTATTAATTATATAATAGATATTATAGTTTGTCAACAACTTTTTTAATTTTTTTTTATTTTTTTAAAATTTTCTAATTTTGTTAGCTTTGCTAAAGAATTATTTTGAAAAACAAGAAACATCTATAGAAAAATTAACAATACTTTCAATTGATAATATATAGTATAATATTTTTCTTTTAATTTGTAAAGGTATTTTTGTAATAAGCTATAAATTTTATCCCAACTTTAAAATTTAAAAATGTAATTAACATATATTAACCAGCCTATTCTAGTATTATATATTTTTTTTATATAGAGGTAATTCAAGATATTCTATAAAAATTAAACATTATCGATTAGGAGAAGGAAAATATGAAATCTAAATTACTATTTACATCTCTGTTATCAGCTTCTGTAATTCTAAGTGGATGTTCATTACTTAAAAGAGATCTAATTAGACAAAGTAAACCTACATCAGAAAATAAAACGACAACGACAAAAAATGAAAATTCGTCAGATAAAGTATACGGCCTTAATGAAGAATGGATTGTAGATGGTCAATGGAGATTAAAAATAACAGAGGTTAAAACTACTCAAGATAGAAGTAAACATATCAAAGATAAAATAGCACAAGTAGTTATCATAAAATATACTTATGAGAACTTAGATTTTAAAAATGAATATCAAGATCTATTTTTAGCTCCTAGAACAGTTATTGATGGAGCTAAAAATGAGGCTAGAATTTGTCCAGTTAATTCTTCAAAATATCCCGAACCTACTCCAGTTGGTGCAATTTCAGAATCTGCTATGGGATACGGTTTAAGTGTAGAAAGTGACAAAATTAAAATTTCTTTTACACAATTCGATAAAAATGGTAAAAAAATGGAAAGTGCTACTTTCGAAGTTCCAGTAACTAAATAACACACAGAATAAAAAGGTTTGATAAACAAAATTTTTGATAAGGATACATATACGAAGATAGACACATTACTACTATAGACAAAATAAATTTGACTTTCATCCCTATTTACAATACAATATAATTACTAACATAGATACTTAATTGTATCTATCGCAAATCATAACTAGGGCTCAATGCTCTCATCCATCAGTGATTGAATTACTGACGGATTTTTTATTTTATGAAATTTGGCATTCAAGTGGCAAAACAAAAAGCCTTAAACGTTGATACTTTAAGGCTTCTCTAACTTTATTATTTAGTTTCTCTGTGTAAAGTCACTTTTTTTAATCTTGGACAGTATTTTTTAAGTTCAATACGGTCTGGATTATTTCTTTTGTTCTTTTTAGTAATGTAGTTTCTGTCACCACATTCTGTACAAGCTAATGTTACATTTACGCGCATTAATATAACCTCCTATAAAATTTAATCTTAACAACTTTTTCATACAACAAAATATATTATAACATTACTTTATAAATATTTCTAGTATAAAGTGTAAATTTTTTAAATTTTTTTAAAGAAATATAACTTTATATTACGTAAACTACTTCTATCGATTACTCACCAAATACTTTATAGTAATCTTGTTTGAATTTTTCTATTCCAATATCAGTCAATGGATGTTTAACCATTTGTTTAATTACAGAATAAGGAACAGTAGCAATATCGCATCCTAATTTAGCACATTCAGTAACATGAATTGGATTTCTTACACTTGCTGCAATAATTTGTGTATCAATATCGTTATTAGCAAAAATTTCAACTATTTCTTCAATCAACAATAACCCATTCTGTGAAATATCATCTAATCTACCTAAAAATGGAGAAACATATGTTGCACCAGCTCTAGCTGCTAATAAAGCTTGTGTTGGACTAAAAATTAAAGTAACATTTGTTTTAATGCCCTCTTTTTTTAGTACATTTACAGCTTTCAAACCATCTTCAGTCATCGGAATTTTAACAACCATATTCGGATGGATCTTCGCAATTTCTCTTGCTTCTTCTATCATATTCTTCCAATCAGTAGTAGTTGCTTTTACTTCCCCACTAATAGGACCATCCACTATTGATGTAATCTCCTTGATTACTTCTTTAAAGTCGCGTCCTTCTTTTGCGATTAATGATGGATTTGTAGTTACCCCACAAATTACCCCTAATTCATTAGCATTTCTAATATCTTCAACATTTGCTGTATCTATAAAAAATTTCATTGTATTATCTCCTCTCATTCTATAGTAATTTCATAATATCACATTCAGAAAGTGTTTTCAATTTTATAGCTTGAATAATAATTATTTCTTTATTGTTTTTCACACCAATATATGATAGAATAACACTATAATTAGGAGGCAGATGATGAAGAAATTTTTAGAAAAAGTACCATATTTAATTTTTTCTTTCTTTTTATTTATAATACTCCCTCTGAGTTCTTATTTTATATCAAATAGATCAGGGATGATAATTTTATTATTAATTATCCTATATCCTGTTATTAGTTTTCTAATATCATTTCTATATGCATATAATAAAGAAGACTTTAGCTATATTTTCTCATTTATTATAGGAATTTTTTATATAATATCTTGTTTAATTATTTTAAACTTTGATATTCTTATCTATGGTTTAGGTTATATATTCTTCAGTCTTTGTGGTCAAGGGACTGGTTTTTTAATTGGGAAGTTTCGAAAACGTAAAAAAAGAGCTAAACAGAGTTAGTTAAATTTATTAAAAAAGAGAAGAAGTGTTCATATTTTACAAACACTTCTTCTCTTTTTGTTAAAAGTAATTAAATTTTTGAAAGTATAACTTATATTTCGTATCCTAAAAGCATGCCACCTTCTTCTCCATAAAAACTACAGATTCCGGATGTAGGAACAACAATAAATTCTACTTCAGAGAATTTTTCTTTTAATTTTTCTTCTATTTTTTTACAAATATTTTTATTATTTCTATGAGTAATTACAGCTCTTCCACCTTTATACCCAGCTTTAATCATCTCATCAACTACAATTGAGATGGCCTTTTTCTCACCACGTACTTTATGAAGTAAATGTAAAGTCCCCTCTGAACTCGCTTCTCCCACCATACGCATATTCAATAACCCTACTACTGCAGCAGCTAACTTAGATAAACGTCCATTTTTCACAAGATTATCCACTTTTTCTAAAGAAAAAATAAGTTTTGTATTTCTTTGATAATCATTCATTCTTTCGACTACTTCAGCAAAAGATAGTCCTTCTTTAATTAATTCGTTTATCTTAAGAAGAAACAAGTCATTTTGTCCACCAGCAGAAAGAGTATTTACTATATGGATATTAACATTTTCATTTTCTTCTTTCAACATCTTCCCACCAATTACTGCACTATTATAACTCCCTGACATCCCACCAGTTAAAGTTAAAACTATTACATTATCTGCACCTCTATATGCTGATAAATAAGCTTCTGGACTAGGACACGCCGATCTTGCTGGCTCAGAGCTAGCATACATCACTCTCATCATTTCATCAATATCTAGATCCAAAGTATCTACATATACCTTATCTTCTATTTGCAATGAAAATGGTACTCGCTCATAAGAGACATTTTCTGCTTTATTAGGAATTTCTCTAAAATCACAAGCAGTATCTACTACTATCTTCCACTCCATAATTTACCTCCAAGTGTATTATTTTATTTTTTCTACTAAATCATGAGTCTTTTTATATAATCTAACTGTATCACAAGCTGCAACTATAACTTCTGGTAATCCGTCTCTTATTTCACCATTCATACACATAACAAAATTGTTATACATAATTTCCGAACTCTCTTCTTCCGTTAAACTATTTATAGTTTTACTTATTTCCTGAATTGAAAATACATTTTTTAAACATGTAATTACTATTAATCTTGCTAATTGTTTTCGATTATACTTTTTCTTTATTGGTTTTTCTAAATGACCATTTTTAACATAATTATTAATCATTGCTGATGTTAATCCTTTATCATCATCTATAATGCAAGAACTATCTAGTTGATTAACATACAACAAAACTTGATCCAAATATAAATCAAGATTAGGTAATTCAGACCATTTTGGATATACTTTGTTCAAATACCTGTCTCCTTATAATCTAGTTTTAACAATGATATTATATAGTCTTTCAAATGAATAGTCAAGTGATTATACAAGTACAAAAAAGATTTCACAATAACCACTATTATTACGAAATCCTTTATATTATATATTATTTAACTAATTTTATTTTTTTCTTAATTCCTCTTCTCATATATAGATAATAAAATAATACACCTAAAGCATAAACTGCAAGACCTATTATCCAACCTATCCATAAACCTTCTATACCAATACCTTGTTTAAAAACAAAGTAATATGCTGAAGGAATACCTACTAGATAATAACCAATAAACATTACCACACATATAGGTACAACTTTTTTATATCCACGTAGTACTCCTGCTAGTGCAGAGGCAAATGAGTCACAAATAGCAAAACCAATTGCAAACAATAATAGCTCAGCAGTTAAAGTTATTACACCACTATCACTAGTATATAAATAAGGAATTTTCGTATCAAATAACAATACGATTAATCCAGCTATACTAGAAAATATCGTTCCCATTATTACCGTTAGTTTCGTATACTCAGTTGCCATTTTATAATCCTTAGCTCCTACATGAAATGCAATTATAATTGTCGCTGTATTTGCAACACTAACTGGCAGAGTATATAAGAAACCAGAGAAGTTTAATGCAGCTTGGTGAGAAGCAATGACTGTCGTATCAAAACGTGATACCATTAAAGATAATGTAGAAAAGACAACTGTTTCTAAAGCTGTAGCTATTGCTATAGGTATTCCTAACTTAAATATCTCTCCCCATTTTTCAAATCTAATTTTTTCTTTTTCAAATATTTTATACTTATTAATTTTAGGATTTGTTAGTACTATAAATAACGCAATGAAAAATAATACTGTATACGTTACTGAAACAGCAATAGCATTCCCAGCTCCACCAAGTTCAGGCATACCAAACTTCCCAAAAATAAAACTATACGCGAAAAATACATTTATAGGTACAGACACTATCATCATTATCATCGATAATCTTGTCAATCCTAAACTATCTACAAACGAACGTAAAACTACATACAAGAAGATTGATAGCACTCCAAAACTTTCATAAAACAGATATTTTTTTGTTATTTCTGCTATGCTACTATCCATACCTAATCGATCAACAATCGGTGTAGCTAACGTATTTAATCCAACAACCAAAATTATACTTATTATTACAGCTATATATAGAAACTGTCTAACAATTGTAGGAATATCTTCTTCTTTATTTTTTCCAATCAATTGTGAAACTATCGGAATTAATGCTAAAACGATCGCATTTAAAGTATACATAATTGGATTCCAAATATTAACACCCATACTTACACCAGCTAAATCCGTAGGACTATAATGCCCCGCCATAAACGTCCCAATCATTCCTGATGAATATGAAATCACTTGATAAACTAAAACTGGTAGTAATAAATTAACAAAAATTCTTGCTCTTTCAGAAAAGTTTTTCCCTTGATACATATGTCCTCTCCTTTACATATTTTTTCTTTTCACAAAAAAAAATCCAAAAGCTAATTTACTTTTAGATATCATCGATTTATACTATATGCAACCGAGACTTGAATAGATTAAAAAACCGTTAGTCTAATCGCCAACTCAACCTCAACAAAAACTCACACCCACAATAGACTTACTTAATGCTGCTTCCTTCCGGACCTGACATGGTTCATAAGTATTGCGTCGTAAGGTGCCTCAGTCTCAACATCACGTGTTAAACTCGACATTCCCTATTCTACCCGCATCTCGGTATTCGGTCTTGCTAAAGCGGATTGCAAGTACAGGGCACCGCTAACTCCCCACCTAGCATTTTTTAATTATATCAAATTTAAATATAAAAATCAAGGGATTAATAAAATTTATAAAATAAACCCCAAACTAGTCAATCCTATTTATGAGGGTGACTCGACAAAATCTTGCTTCTCCGAAATCACGATTTTTGAGTCGCTCCCTCTTCTATTCTAGAAATGCTATTTTGAAGTTTACTTAATATTTATTATTTTAACTTAGCTAATTCGTCTAATTCTAATATACATTCTCTATCATTTATTACTAAACAAGGTATTCCTATCTTCATATTTCCTCTTACACCTTCAAATTGTGAATATGTATCTCTAACGAATAAAAACTCTTTGAAATTCTTTAATGAAGTCATAACTTCTACTTCTTTGTAAGTTATCCCCAATTCTGATAATTTTTCTTTAAATGGTGCAGTATCTGGACAAGTTTCTGCAAAATATAAAATATATTCCATAATAATCTCCTTTTATAAATTCATAATATTATTATAACACTTTTATCGTTTTCTTTGTATTTTTACCCTCTGGATTGAAGCTGAAAATACTGATGCTAATAAAATCCCCATAGCAATTGCTCCTGCTTGAAGAATTGTTTCAATCCCTACTTTTGAAGCTACACCATAATTTTTGGTCACAATATTTTGCATTGTATTATACATACCATATCCAGGAACTAACGGTACCATCCCTGTATAAATAAATATAGTAGCTGGAAGTTTTAAAATTCTAGATGCATTCGTTGATAATATTCCTACGCATACCGCACCCAAAAAACTACTTACTACAACATCCGTTAATAACAAATTAGTTACTACCTGAACTAACCAACCGATAGCACCAATAAGTCCACAAGTAAATAATGATCGTTTAGGAGCATTAAAGAAAATTGCAAAAGCTATACTGACTACAAAACCTGCTATAAACTGTATAAAAACACTATTTCCCATAATTTTCTCCTTATACTAATTTTAATCCCATTACTACTCCAAGTGCGATAGCAGTGGACACGAAAATTGCAGCTTGTATTCCTATCATTCCAGACAGATAATCACCAGCCATAAAATCACGAACAGCATTTGTAACCTGTACTCCTGGGACAAGTGGCATCAAACTTACAATAATTATACTAAAAGGATTATGAATAAAGAAAAACTTATTTAACACCATAACCAATATAGTGGCTATAAATGCACCTAAAAAGTTGCTCACAAAAGACGTTAGTTTATATTTTGCGGTTAAAATTAAGAACATAGCTTCAATGGCCATGATAAAGAAGGCGAATAAACTATCCTTAAATGTTCCTCCGAACATTATTGCGAAAAATGGCGCTGATAATGTTAACGCTGTTATAACTGATAAAGTTGAATATCTTTTTCTCGATTTTATTTCTTTCATTTTTTTAAAAGCATACTCTAGAGTACAACCACCCATTACCATTTTTCTTGAAATATCATTCAAAAGTGCAATTTTCTCTAAATCACGATCACCTAATACAACCCTTCTCATTGCAGTATAGGTATTATCGTCATAAATAAATGAGACAATAACAAAATTATATGTTACTAAGCTATTAGCAGCTTTTATATTATCGAATGATTTGTAAATCCTATTTACAGTATCTTCAACCCTATATACCTCTGCCCCATATGCCAACATACTCTTAGCTATTTTTATACTGAAATTCAATAAATTTTTAGCTTCTTTTTCATTACGCAAAGACTGTAACATATCTTCCCTCCTTTTTTGAAATTATCTAAGATATAATTTCTAATATTTTTTTATATTTACCTTTAAACTCTTCTACTTTACTTTCTTGAACTTCTGTCGCTTTTTCAAGTTGATTTAAAATATACTCAATTTTTGAAAGTTCTAATTTTTGTTTTTTTACAAATAAATCATTTTTTTCTATTAATAAATATTTCCCAAAGTTAATTTCATCTTCAGATAAATTCATGACTCCTGGTTTAGCCACTATAATCTCATAGATGTGTCCATCTTCTTCAATAATATTTTCAGCAGTTATTTCATATCCTAATTCTTGTAATTTTTCTCTAACAAAGTTTTCACCAACATTAGGTTGTAAGACAAGATTCGGTTTATTAGCTAATTTCTCTTTTCCTTTTTCTAGTATATCAGCAATTAACTTTCCACCCATACCACATATTGTTATTACTTCAATATTATCACTTAATTCTATAGCATCAAGTCCAGCTGCTTTACGACAATCTATAGTTCCTACTAAATTTTCTTCTTGAACATTTTTTATAGAAACCTTATGTGGACCTTCTACTATTTCTCCAGCTACAGCATAATCTATTTTATTGTTTTTAGCTAAATAGATAGGTAGATATGCATGATCACTACCAATGTCTGCCAATCTTCGATTTTCAACATATTCAGCTACTAATTTTAATCTTTTATTAATTGCTAACATCTTTTCTCCTTTTTACTTAATCAAGAAAATCCTTACTAAAACTTGTTGTAATAACAGATTTACTTTTTTTATCAAAGTTTGCAAAATCAGTTATTATATTATCACCAAATTCAGCTTTTAACTTTTTAGAAAGCTTTCTTAGTTTCTGTTCTTCTTTATAATCTTTTTTATCAAAAATATCAAGTTGTACCTTTAATTCCTTTGATTTTTTAATATCATTTAATGACACTCCAAGCAACCTAACTCCTTGTGTGAAATCATAATGTTCCAATAATAATTCCCATGCATAACTAAAAATATCATTTGTACTAGATATAAATTCCGGAATTTTTTTAGATCTCGTAATTGTTTTAAAATCACTGAATCTTACCATTATTGAAATATTATTTCCAACATAGTTACGTGATTGTACTCTCGAACTGACTTTTTCAGATAATTTTTTTATTTCTTTTAAAATGTCATCTTCATCTATTAAATCATTTGTGAATGTTTTTGAATTTCCAATTGATTTTCTATCAACTGTATACTTAAGCTCACTATTACCTTCTCCATTAGCCTTATTTTTCAACCTCAAACCTTGAACACCAAGTAAGCTATGAAGAATTACCTCATTTGCTACCGCAACATCGCCAATTGTATTAATCCCAATCTTCTTAAGTTTTTTAGTTGAGGCTTTACCACAACCATGCATTTCTCCTATATCTAGATTCCAAAGAATATCTTTATAATTTTTTTTATTTATAATCGAGAATCCGAGAGGTTTTTTCAAATTCGAACCCATCTTCGCAAAAAATTTATTAAATGAAATCCCTACTGATGAAGGCATCCCTAATTGTTTGTAGATTCTTCTTTGTATTGTGGCTATTACCTTTATTGGCTCATGAAAATCACTTAAATCTATATAGGCCTCATCCACAGATACTATCTCGATTTTATCCGTATATTCCCGAACTAAATCAAAAATCAACTTGGATTCTTGTTGGTACTTAGGCATATCTGGTCGAAGAATTTTTATATTTGGATATATTTTTCTAGCATCTCCAACTCGCATAGTTGTTTTTATCCCTAAATTTCTTGCCTCATAGTTAGAGGTTACTATTATTCCATGCCTAGTTTTCACTTCTCCTGCTATTGCTAAAGGTTTACCTTTCAATTCAGGATTATATTTTTCTTCTACACTTGCATAAAAGCAATTCATATCAATATGAGCAATAACTTTAGACATTTTTTCACCCCTTTTAATAGACTAAAAACGGGAACAATAGGGAGGCATTCAATTAAATGTTTAATACACTGTTCGAATTGTTCCCTATTATAATTTCCCGTTATATTTTCATTATTAAACTAATGAAAAGTTAATTATTATTATTGGTTTTCTCTTAGTATTGTCATACAGTAAGCTAGATAACATACTTCTTATCTCTGCCTTAACAGCAGCACATTCTCTAATACTCTTGATTGGATTGTTTTCTAAGTACTCAATTACTTTTTCTTCAGCTTCTTTAATCAATTCCATACTCTTCTTAACATAGACAAAACCTTTTGTTTGAATTACTGGTTTACCTACTAAAGTTTTCTCTTTTTTACTAATTGCATAGGAAGCCACGAAAATCCCGTCGTTAGAAAGTAGTTTTCTGTCTTTTAATACACTATCTTCTACATCACCAATTCCACGACCATCAACTAGTATATTCCCTACCGGAACGTTATTTTGAAGTGTTTTCGATTTACTTCCACTGATTTCTAAAGTTGTTCCTTTAGATAAGATATGAATATTTTCAGCAGCTACACCTGTTTCAGCAGCAATTTCAGCATGTTTACGAAGATTTCTAAATTCTCCTTGAACTGGAATAAAGTGCTTAGGCATTAGCATATTTAACATCATTTTCAACTCTTCTTTGGTAGCATGGCTCGCAGCATGTAGACGTTTAGAAGCAGTTACAACATTTGCTCCAAGTTTAACTAGTAAGTTTAATGTTTGGAATAACATTACTTCCATATTTGGAGATGGTGTTGCAGCAATCATAATTGTATCACCAGATTCAATTTGAATTCCAGCAATTTTTTTCTCGGCAATATTCTTCATTGCCTCAATTGGCTCTCCTTGATCTCCAGATGAAAGTATACATACTTCATTTTGTGGATAATTTTTTAACTCTTCAATTGAAATTAAATTACTGTCTTCAATTTGTAAGTAATTCATATTTCTTGCAGTATTGATAGATGCTTCAATAGCTTGACCTAAAAGTAAAATTTTTCTATTTTGTGCCAAAGCAGCTCTTACAATATGAGAAATTGTTAAAAAGTTAGAAGCATAACATGTTACAATAATACGTTTATTAGCTTGATAAAATGCATTGTCAATTTGTTCTGCCGCTTCATTTTCAGGAACATTATATCCTTTAACGTTAGCATTACTTGAATCACTTAGTAAAGCAAGCACACCTTTTTGACCTAATGTACTAATTTTTACAATATCAGATTTATATTCTTTACTTACTGATTGGTCGAATTTAAACTCACCAGTGTAAACAATATTACCTTGATTTGTTTCAATACAGATACCTAAAGAATCAGGCATTGAATATGTAGTCTTGAAGAATGTAACACTAGCATTATTGAAATCATATTTATTATTATCTTTTACATAATAAAACTTAATTCTTCTTTTAATACCTAGTTGTTTAAGGTGATTTTTCAATAAATCAATTGTAAGTTTTGATCCGTAAACAGGGCATTTTAATTTATCTATAATATATGGAACAGCCCCCATTGAACTCACGTGTCCATTAGATAAAAACAACCCTTTGATTTTTTGTTTATTACGTACTAAGTAACTAATATCAGGAATAACCGCATCAATGCCTATCATTTCTGTTTCTGGGAACATTAACCCCGCATCAAGAACGTAAATTTCGTCCCCAATTTCAACCATATACATATTTTTGGCTACTTCTTCTACCCCTCCTAACGGAGTAATACGAATTTTAGCTAATTTCTTAGATTTATTTGGTTGAGATTTAGCTTTATTTACATTATTAATTTTCTTTACTACTTGTTTTGAGTTATTTGGTTGCTCTTTAGCAACGATTTTTTTTGAATTGTTTGGTCTAGTATTATTTTTCTTAGACACTTGTCCATTATTTTTCTTGCTATTATTTTTTGGTAAATTTTTAGCAATGCTTATTTCATTATTACTCATGTTTTCCTCCTTGTATCATTGATTTTATCGGCTCAAAGTCTCTTCTATGTATAGGTGTAACACCATACTCTTTTAAGCCTTCTAGATGTTTCTTTGTTCCATATCCTGCATTATTTTCAAAATCATAATAAGGATATTTTTGGGCATATTCTTTCATTAAATTATCTCTATAAACTTTTGCTATTACCGATGCAGCAGCAATTGAAACACTCTTTTCATCACCTTTCACCATACTTAAATTAGGGATAGAATAATTATCAAACGGCATGGCATCTATAAGTAAAAAGTCCGGTTTAACTTCTAACTGTTCTACTGCTCTTTGCATAGCTATGCGCGCAGCATTGTAAATATTATATTTCTCGATTTCGGTATTATCTACTTCACAAATAGCATAAGCAACAGCTTCTTTTTTTATTTGTTCATACAGTTCTTCACGTTTCTTCTCAGATAATTTCTTTGAATCATTTAATCCTTCGAAATAGCTGTCTTTTCTTAAAATTACCGCTGCAGCAACTACTGGGCCTGCAAGTGGTCCTCTACCAACTTCATCTATTCCGCAAATATACTTACATCCATTATTATAACATTTATTCTCGTAAAATGATTTCTTTTCATACTCTTTTTTATAAAAAAGTTTTTTCTCTTGCTTTTTAGCATAACTTAATAGTAATTTTTGAACTCCAGTTCTTTCATCTTTTTTTAGTTCATTTAACATTTCCTCGGAAATGACTTCTTGGTTTAAGAGTTCTTTTACCTCACTAATTTTCATTTTGTTCCTCATTTTCTAATAAATCATTATAATTATCCAAAGTAATAAGTCCAAATTTTTGTGTTCTAAAATCTTGAATTAACAGCTTAATTGTTGAATCGTAATCATAATCTCCACCGATTTTTTTAAATCTTTTTTCAGCTACTTTTTCCATGATAAATACATTTTCATCATCACTATTAACATTTATCTTATATAGGTTATTTAGATTTTCTAAATAATTTTCTTTTAAAAGCTCTATTAAGTATAAACTAACATCGTCAAGTGGAGTAATGTCATCTTTTATAGAACCAATTAAGCTTAATTTTTTACCAATTTCTTGATTATCAAACTTTGGCATAAGTATTCCTGGAGTATCTAATAATTCTATATCTTTGTTTAATTTTAGCCATTGTTGTTTTTTAGTAACACCAGGTTTATTAGCAGTATTAGCTACATTTTTCTTAATCAATTTATTTATAAACGTCGATTTACCAACGTTAGGTACACCTATTACCATTGATCTGATTGCTCTTGGTTTAATTCCTTTTGCAACTTGGCGAGCTATTTTTTCTGCTAATTCTTCTTTCGCTTTATCAATTACTTTATTTAAGTTATTACTATTTTTCGCATCAGTATATACTACAGTATACCCTTTATTTTCAAAGTAAATTTTCCATTTTGCTGTTTCAGCTCTATCACATAAATCTATTTTGTTAAATATAATTATTTTCTTCTTATCTTTTACTACTTCATCTAAGTACATATTGTGAGAAGAAAGTGGGCAACGTGCATCTACTAGTTCAAAAACTATATCTACTAATTTTAGTTTTTCTTTCACTTCTCTTGTTGCCTTGGCCATATGCCCCGGGAACCATTGAATAACCATAAATTTAACTCCTTTTATTTTTATATTATAAATTCTACTATTTTATACAGTCTTTACTATTTTACCACATTTTTGAGTTTTTTTAACCTATTTTGATACTAATTATTCGTAAAACATCAATATTTTCAATTTTTCATATTTAATAATTAACATTCATTTATAATATATGAATTTCAAAAAATAATAGCATAGTAATCATAAGTTACTACACTATTATGAATATATAAGTTAGAATTTTTTTCTTGTAATAATATATTAGATAACTACATTGATACCAAATATTTTTAGTTTAATGTTACTAGTTTTAGGTCTTGTCTCAGGAAATTCAGCAACAAATATTATATAGGTTAGACTTCCCACTAAGTAGAATATTAGAGATGCATTATATCCCATATGATTCAATACTAAACTCCATGAAAAATTAAATAAAGTGTAGATCGCATATCCAAAAGCCCAAAATATTCCAAACATTATTGTTAGTCTTTGTGAATTCATTTTAGGTAATTCATATGGAATGTTTAAATATATTGGATATTGAGAATACATGAAGAAACCTGATAAAGCAAACATTATATATGAGATAATAACATTGTTAGAAACACAAAGAAGTCCGATTGCCATAAACCCTATCATTAATACTCCATGAATCATTAAAAACGGCTTTCTTCGAAAATCTAAACGCCTTGTAACCAACAAACTAAATAAAGTTCCAAATAATCCTCCTATTGTAACAGTTAATATCATTACTTCCGGTTTAAAGTGCGGATTATTTGCATGTTCTGTTATTACTCTAGGTAAAGATACCAGTGGCATAACATATAAGAATAAAAAACCACCAAATCCTAATGAAAATATGTAAATAAATTTATCTTTAAAACCATCAGCATAGGTGTATTTTTTCTCTTCAACCTGATGTATAGCTTCTTTTGATCTCATAAGAGATTCATACACAAAATGATTTGGGTGTTTCCATGTAACAGTTGGCTCAAAATCACGAGAAAATAAGATCCAGAAGACAAAAAGTATTATACTAAAAATACTAAATCCTATCATCGTATATCTCCAGTCTATTACAAAATACTTTTTAAATAATAAAAATAAAATTGCAACTAAAGCAGCACCAATATTGTAAGCTGCTGTAATAATTGTACTAGTAATAATTTTTTTATCATTAGGAATGAATTTTGCAACAAATGAGTTTATAAAAACAATTATCATAGAACCACCAAATCCCATTATCATTCTAGATATTGTATATAGCCAATAACTATGTGTAAATATTGCAAAAAATGAAAAACACAAGCAAAATAATGAAATCATAGCTGCTTTCTTCGGATGTAATTTGATTAATATAAATGCAGCTAGTAAATTTGCAATAATTCTTGAAATGGTTATTGTGTAGTTTACAACTTCAGATATTATCGGAGAAACCTTCTCACCATTAAAATAATAGTCTGTTATTTGTTTAGATAAAGTTGAACCTGCTACCCAATTTGTAGCAAATACTACATAAGCAGTAATAAGTATTGAAAACATGAGAATCCCCTGTTTACGGGTTGGGGAGTTGGATATTGTTTGCATAGTTTTGTACCTCTTTATTTTATTTATTACAGGTCGACCTTGTTGTATAACTGATTTTAAATGTAACCTTAGTTTATTACAAACAATGAAAAAAATCAAGAAAACCTTTTCTTTTGCAATCAATTACAAGGAAATATTTTCACATTTACATACTGAAAATATGAAAATAAATACCTCTAATTACTGAAAATATAGCATTTAACATACTTTTAATAATAATAATAAAAACATAAAATTTGACATAATTCAAAATTTAAATACAATAATTTTTATATTAAATATAGTTTTTAAATCTCTATTTTAAAAACTATTTTTGTATATATAACTTTTAAAACAATTCTTAAAATATACTCTACTATTGATAAAATAAAGATTTATATCATTTTAACATTTAAATTTAATACATTAAAAGTAACCTATATACTAAAGAATATTCTCTCTAGTATATAGGCTACTTCTTAATTATTATACAATTTTTAATACAATGTTAAAAATTTTATCTTTTATCTACTTTCTTAACGATAGTATCCCCAAGAATTTGAATTGCAAATACGATGATTAAAATTAACACTGTTGCAACAAATGTTAAAGTACTGTTATTACGCTGGAATCCATCTAAATAAGCTAAGTTACCTAATCCCCCAGCTCCAATAACACCTGCCATCGCTGTTGATCCTACTAACGCAATTGCTGTAACAGTTAATCCTGAAATAATTGCTGGTAAACTCTCTGGAATTAAAACTTTTGTAATAATTGTAGATTTTTTAGCTCCCATAGCACGTGCAGCTTCTATTACACCTTTATCTACCTCACGTAGACCAATTTCTACTAAACGAGCATAGAATGGTGCCGCTGAAATAATCAATGCTGGAATCGCTGCTTGCACACCTATAATTGTACCAATTAATGCCTTAGTAAATGGAATTAATAATACAATTAAAATAATAAACGGAATCGCTCTAAAAATATTAACAATCGCTGTAACAACTGCATAAAAACCACGCCCAAATGCACTCTTACTATTAGATGTTAAGTATAATAACAATCCTAAAAATAATCCGACAATAAACACTGCTATTAATGACTCAAAAGTCATAATTAGTGTTTCAATTGTTTTATCTTGGACTTTATCCCAATTAACTCTTGAAAAATCAAACATTATAACACCTCCGTTAAAATACCTAGTTCATTTAATCTAGCTATTACTTTATCTGTATTTTCTTTAGAACCAATCAACTGAACAAATAGCGTACCAATATTAGCATTTGCTGTTTTATCAATATGTCCATTGATAATATTAAAATCAAAATCAATTTCTTTTAATAACATACTAAGAATAGGTTTTTTTGAAGTATTATTATCAAAAGTAAATTTAATAATAATACCATCTGTAAATACTTTCTTCCATTCTTCGATATTTTCTCTTTCTTCAAATTCCGATGCAAACGAAGTTTGAGCTAAGAATTTCTTCGTTACTTCTTGTGTTGGGTGATAGAACACTTCAGAAACAAGACCATCTTCAGCAATTGTACCACCATCGATAACAGCAACTTTTGTACAAATTGTTTTAATTACATTCATTTCGTGAGTAATTAAAACAACAGTTATATTAGTTTTATTATGAATTTCTTTAATTAAATTTAATACCTCTGCTGTTGTTTCAGGATCAAGTGCACTCGTTGCCTCATCACAAAGTAAAATTGAAGGATTCCCTGCTAATGCACGTGCAATACCTACTCTTTGTTTTTGGCCACCAGAAAGTTGAGAAGGATAAGCATGCAGTCTATCCTCTAATCCAACTAACTTAGCTAATTCCTCTACTCTTTCTTTAATCTCAGCTTTTGATTTCCCTAAAATTTCTAATGGAAATGCAATATTTTCCGCAACAGTTCTACTCCATAATAGATTGAAATGTTGGAAAATCATTCCGATTTTTTGACGTTTTAATCTACGTTGCTCTTCAGTTATTTTATTGAAGTCATCACCATCAATAATTACCTCACCATCTGTAGCCACCTCAAGTCCATTTAACAGCCTTACTAACGTACTTTTTCCGGCACCAGAATAACCAATAATACCGTAAATATCACCTTTTTTAACTTTTAAATTAATATCTTTTAGAGCATGAACTTCATTATTATAAATCTTATTAACTTTTTTTAATTCAATCATGTCTATCTCCTTTCTCTTTTTTAAAAAATAAAAAACACCCTTACTCCTACAGGAATAAGGGCGTTTTACGCGGTACCACCTTACATTTTACTTATTACAACTACTAACATAGTCTATCCTATAACGTGGATCGCCGAACAAAGTTTACAATTTATGTTTACCTTATTAACCACTCGAACCATTTTCATAAATTTCATATTATACCTTTTCAGCTAACGGTACTCTCTTTAAATACTACATTTATTACTTATACGAGTATTGGTTTTTATTAATTTCTATTAAGTATAACATTATAATTTTATAGTGTCAAGTGTAATTTTTGAAAATATCTTAGGAAAAATTCTGAAAATAATATCCTAATTTTCTAATTTAATATTATTTTCTTTTAGATATTCTGCTACGACTCTTGCCATATCATCTAATAAATCATCAAATTCTTCCCAATTTTTCACCGTTGCACCACTCGCTAACGGGTGACCTCCACCTGCATACTTTTCAGCTAAAGTATTTATAACAGGTCCTTTAGATCTAATACGAACACGTACTTTATTTCCCTCATCAATCGCAAAGCACCACGCATACAGACCTTGTAAACTTCTTAATAAGTTTACTCCTGTTGATACTTCTCCAGGATCTACACCATATTTATCCATATCTTCTTTAGTAATCTTCAGATATGCAACCCCATCTTGATAAACATCATAATTTTCAAAGATAAATGCTCTAAACCTCATAATATTTTCACTGATAATTTCCATTTTATCTAATAAAGCACTCATATTGAAATCATACTTAATAAGTTCTGAAGCAACTTTAAGCGTATTGTTAGAAGTATTTGGGAATAAAAATCTACCAGTATCTCCTACAATACCAAGATAAAGTAATTTTGCTGCTTCATCATTCAATTTAATATTATATTTTTTATTTAAATATTTATAAAAATTATATATCAATTCACTACAAGATGAAACTTCTGTATCTACTAAGTTAATACTTCCGTAATTATCTAATGGCGGATGATGGTCGATTTTTATTAGAAAATTATTTTTTGTAAATAATTTTCCGTCGATTCTCGGAAAATTCGCTGTATCTGTTACTATTACTAAAGCTTCCTTATAATCTTCTTCTGTTACTTCTGAATTTTTAAATAAAAAATCTAGTGAAGGCGAATCTTTACCTACAGTTATCAATTTTTTTTCAGGAAAATTTTCCTTAATAATTTGATACATTGCACCTTGAGAACCATATGCATCTGGATCTGGTCTTTCGTGTCTATGGATTATAATTTTATCATTTTCCTTTATTTTTTGAAAAATTTCCTCATATAAATTTTCGTAGTTTGTAGTCATCTAATTTCTTCTTTCTCTAATTTCTTTGGAATACTTGACAAGTTACCATAGCTTTTGCTACTAATTCAGTCTTATCGTATACTTCAACATCAAATTTAGCAGTTTTACGACCTATATCTAAAATATTTACTTTTGTTGTGATTGTTCTATCTAATGGTACAGATTTTAAGAAGTAAAGAGTAGTATTTTGCATAAGAACTTCACTTCTATTGTAGTTATAACTTGTAATATGAATAGATTCATCAATAATACTTAGTAAAGCTGAACTAGAGAATGTACCAAATTGATCTAACATTTGTGGAATAACTTTAACCTGTAGTCCGTCTGCTCTAGGAACAATTCCTTTACGCATGATTTCATCAAATGTATCATTGTTATGACCTTCTTGGAATCTATTATTTGTTAATAATGAGTTTATAACTATTTTTCTAGTAACCACACCAAGTAGTGTATTCTTCGCATCAATAACAGGCATTAATTCATAACCTTCTGATAACATAGTATTAGCTACAGAAGAAATAGGTGTTTCTAAAGTTGTAGTTGCTACTTTTCTTTCCATTACTTCTTTTATAAGTGCATCTTTTTCCTGCAAGAAAACATCACGAGCTGTAACTATACCTACTAATTTTCCGTATTCATTAACAACAGGGTATCGTGTGTGTCCTACCTCTAGCTGTAAATCATACCAATCTTTAACAGTATTATTTAAATTAATTGTATATAGATTCTCAACTTTCATATAAATACTTTCAACAGTAATTATATCTCTTTTAATAATTTGGTCATTTGTTACACGATTTATTAAATGAGTTACTGAAAAAGTATCGTGTGGTGTAATAATTAAAGGTAAATTTTTACTATCAGCTAATGCTTTTATTGAATCATTTGGAACATATCCTCCAGTAACTAAGATAGCACATTCTTTTTCTAATGACATCTCAATAATTTTAGGACGATTACCAATAATTAATAATGTACCTTTTCGTATGTGTTGTCCTACTTGTTCAGAATCCATTGCCCCAATTGCAAAGTCTTGAACTATTTCGTGAACTCCTCCACGTCCTGCGATTAGTTGTCCGCTTACTATATTAACAATTTCAGAATATGATAATTTTTCTACATTATCACGTTCTTTCTTCTGTATTCTTACTGTACCTACACGTTCAATAGATGAAACAAATCCACGATTTTCAGATTCTTTTATCGCTCTATATGCAGTTCCTTCACTTACTTTTAATTCTTTTGCAACTTGACGAACAGAAATTTTGCTACCAATTGGTAAGCTCTTTATATATTCTAATATTTTTTGGTGTTTAGATTTCATAACTTTTTCTCCTTAATTTTTTATTATAATACAAACAGTTCTTTTGTAACACATTCTATATATTAGTAATTATATACTTTTTATAGAACTATTTCAAGATGAAAGAGGATGAAAAATAAGTTATTTTACTTATTTTTCATCCTCTCCTATATAATTTTATGTATATTTTCATTTTAAATAAATATATTGAATATTTTTTAAAATTTTATTGATACAGTTAATATTTGATATTTTTACTATAACACCTTATTGTTTCTATTATCATAATATTTTACGATTTTCTTCCTGCAGGCATTTTTTTAGCATATCCTTCTTTATTTTCTTGTTTCACCCTTGCTATTACTAAAGCATCAGATGGAGCATTTTCTGTAACAGTAGTTCCGGCTGCAACTACAGCACCATCACCAATTTCTAATGGGGCTATTAAGTTTGAGTTACATCCTATAAATGCATCACTACCGATTTTAGTTCGATATTTATTTTTCCCATCATAATTTACAGTAATTGTTCCACAGCCAATATTTGTGTTACTTCCCACCTCTGTGTCACCTAAATAACTTAAATGTGCCGTTTTTGAGCCATCTCCATAAGAAGTATTTTTCAATTCAACAAAGTTACCCACTCTTACATGTTGACCTAACTCACAATTATTTCTTATGTGTGAGTATGGCCCTACACTTGTATAATCTCCAATTTTAGAATCACTAATAGTAGAAGATAACACTTTTACCCCATTTCCTATTTGTGCATTTTCTAAATATGAATTAGGTTTAATCTGACAATCTTCTCCAATTATAGTATTCGATTTAATAGTAACATTTGGATAAATTGTTGTATCACGACCAATTATTGCATTTGGAGCGATGTATGTATTTGTAGGATCCACTAAAGTAACACCCGCTAGCATATGTTTTGTATTTATTCTATTTCTCATAACATTTTCAGCATAAGCTAATGCTACTCTATCATTAACACCAAATGTTTCATCAAAATCATCACAAAGATAAGTTTCAATAATTTCTTTTTGTTCTCTAATTAAAGCCAGTACATCTGGAAGATAATATTCACCTTGATTATTATCATTTTTTACTTTTTCTAACATTTCAAATAATAATTTGTTATCAAAACAATAAATCCCTGAGTTTATTTCTTTAATTTTCTTCTCTTGCTCTGTAGCATCTTTCTCTTCTACAATTTTCACTAATTTTCCATTCACATCACGAATTATACGACCATAAGCAAATGGATCATCTGCTATTGCTGTTAATACAGTTGCTTTTGCATTTGTATTCTCATGATGATCTAGCATGCTATTAATAGTCTCAGAACGAATTAAAGGTGTATCTCCATACATTACAATAGTTGTACCTTCTTTGTTTTTTAATTCATCTTTTGCTACTTTTACAGCATGAGCAGTTCCTAATTGTTCTGCTTGAAGTACAAATTTAGTTCTGTTCCCTAGAACCTCTTTTACTCTTTCAGCTCCATGACCAACCACTGTTATCACTTCTTGCATCTCTAAATCATTAAGGCTGTCTAATACAAGTTCAACCATTGTTCTATCGCACACTTTATGCAATACTTTATATAGTTTTGATTGCATTCTAGTTCCTTTTCCAGCTGCCAGTATTACCGCATATCTATTATTACTCATTCTCTACATCCTCTTTTTCTACTTGTCTTAATTTTTCAATAACATTCCCTAATTTTACATCAAAAGTTCCATTGAATTCATCAATATTTTCTATTTTTGATAAGTATAGGTAATCATCCTCATGTTCTCTTGGCGAATCAAAACATTGTGTTATTATTACTTTACCTACAACATCTACATCAAATTCATTCATCAGACTTTCCATACCTGTAAGAACTCCTCCTCCACGCATAAAATCGTCAACTAATAGTACTTTTGATCCTGTATTTAAACTTCGTTTAGATAAAATCATTGTTTCTATTTTCTTAGTAGAACCTGAAACATAGTTAATAGCCACAGTGGTTCCTTCTGTAACTTTATTATCTCTTCTTATTATTATTACAGGTTTATTTAATATTGAAGCTATGGCGTAAGCTACTGGAATTCCTTTTGTAGCAACAGTTACAACAGCATCTACCTCTTTATTTTTATATACAGTAGCAACCACTCGTCCTAACTTATTCATCAAACTAGGATTCCCTATTATGTCAGACATGAAGATATAACCACCAGCTAACAAACGGTTTCCATCATTAATTTTATCAAGAAAACCACTAAGAATTTCTTTAGCATCCTCTTCAACTAAAGTTGGTGTAAAGATAACACCACCACTAACTCCTGCTAAAGTTTTAACTTCTCCTATATTTTCTTCTTTAAAACCATTTTTTATTATGTGTATATCTTCACTTATCGAAGATTTAGCTTGATTAAATTTTGAAACGAAATATGTTAATGGAATTAATTTATTCGGATTATTTAATAAATACTCCGTCATTACTACTATTCTTTCACTTCTCTTTAACTTCATCTTATACTCCTTACATAGCATATTTGGTAACATTACCATACTATATACATTCAATATATTTTATTCGTATATTATATGTATATAATACCATTATTGTTCGGAATAGTAAAGGGTATACAGCATTTTTTAAGTTGATTTTAATTAACTATACTATTTATCATATCAAGCATAATAAAGAGAAGACAGCTTTCCTAAACTATCTTCTCTTTTTATGATTATTTTTCTTTCCAAACTTCTAAAGTTCGTATTTGATTTTCTTCTACTTTTCTTACAACAAAAGTTAATTTATCTATTGAATATACTGCTCCAACTTTCGCCTCATATTTTTCTAAATAAACATAAGCTCCAATTGTATCAACTTCTTCGTGCGGAAGTTGAACATGGAATAGTGCATTCACATCTTGAATTGGCACCCAGCCATCGATAAGATAATGTCCATTTTTTAATTTTTTAACTAAACTTTGTTCATCTTCGTCAAACTCGTCTCGAATTTCTCCCGTAATTTCTTCAACTATATCTTCTAAAGTAACTACACCACTAGTTCCACCATATTCATCAGTAATAACTATCATGTGTTCCCTATTTTGTTTTATAGTTGCTAAAACTTGAGAAATCGGTGTATGTTCGAATATTTTTATAGCCGGTGTTATATATTCTTCTAAATCTTTAGTATTTTCCAAAGGTTTATCAGCAAACAATAATTTCTTAACATTTAAAATCCCTAAAATGCGATCTTTATCTCCGTCTTCGATAACCGGATATCTAGTATATTCTTCTTGTTTTAATTGTCTCATGATAATTCCTAAAGAATCACTCATATCTATTGCTTCAACCTCTGTTCTAGGCGTCATAATCTCTTTTGCAATTTTATTATCGAATTCAAATACTCTCTCTACATAGCGGTATTCTACATCATTTATTTGACCGTGTGCTCTTGAAGATTTCATTATTGTTCTTAATTCTTGTTCACTATGAATATCATCATGCTCTGATGCTGGTTCAAAGCCAAACATTTTTGCTATAACATTCGCTAATGAATTAAGTAGCCAAACTAGCGGACGCATTACTTTATCGAACATATACATTGGCCAAGCAACACGAAGACATGTTTTTTCTGCAGATTGTATCGCTATCGTTTTAGGAACCAATTCTCCTAGAACCACATGCAATAGTGTCATAAATCCAAATGATACTACTAATGAGATTGTATGTGTGACAGCCTCATTTAAATGAAGCAATTCGAAAATTGGATTAAATAAAGAATGGAATGTCGATTCCCCAATCCATCCTAATCCTAAAGAAACAATTGTTATACCTAACTGCGTTGCAGACAGATAATGGTCTAATTGCTCTACCATTTTAACTAATATTTTTGCTGTTTTATTTCCTGATTCTACTAATTCATTCACCCTTGTTGGCCTAAGCTTAACGAGAGCAAACTCAAACATTACGAATATTGCTGAGGCAATAAGTAATAATATAATTATAAATATTTTAAGTAAGATACTGAGATCCATATGGTTTTAATTTAACCTCTTTCCTTATTTTTTAGTCATTAATAAATAATTTTACTACATATAAACTTTTTTTTCAATTATTATACTACCTATAAGTTATATAGTTTCTTCCAATCTATTAGTAATTCATATTGATGGATATTTTTTCTTTCGAGTGATACTATAGTAAGTAATTGAAAACGCTAAAATAGGAGATTTTAATGAATAGCGCAAATAAGTTCCAAAATTTTTGGTCAAGAAAAATAAACTATATAAATAACCTTCAAATTAACTACAAGTTGGAAAAAACTTCATTTTCTAAATTTGAAAATATAGAATTTTATAATTTAACATTTAAGAGTTTTGATAACTCAACAATATACGCTAAATATATAAAAAATATAAAGTATAGAACTCTGTATCCAAACAAACCTATTCCTATACTTTTCTATTTCCATGGTTATCCCGCTTCTAGTAGAAACTGGTTAGAAAAGTCTACCTTTGCTTCTTTTGGATACGATGTAGTCGCAATAGATTTTAGAAATCAAGGCGGATTAAGTAAAGACAAAAGTAATTCTTCTCCTTCAGTTTTTGGGCATCTTACAATAGGTCTAGACGAAAATATAGAAAATATGATATTTTACAAAAATATTTTAGATACACTTATTCTTTCTAGAATAGTTACCTCATTTGATGACGTCGATTCTCAAAACATAGCTAGCTATGGCGCTTCTCAAGGTGGAGCTTTTTCTATAATGTTTGCTGCATTAAATAAAAGTGTTACTAAATGCATAAGTTTATACCCTTTCCTTTCGGATTTCCAAACATTCTATGATTTTGATAATAGAAACAATGCATACGCAGAATTTATTCATCATGGAAGATGGTTTAATACTAAAGGAGAAAACACCAAATCTTTCTTGAATAATCTTTATTATATTGATACTTTAAATTTTGCTAAACTCCTTAAGTGTCATGTCTTATTTGGAATTTCTAATCTCGATGAAGACTGTCCTAAAGTAACTCAAGAGAAGGTATTTAACAATATTAAAAGTAAAAAGAAAAAATGTATTTACAAAAAGTATTACCATGAGAATATACCACATTTTAATGATGAAGTATTCAACTTTTTACTTGAAGAAAAATAGGAGCTTTAAATGAAATTAGAAAAATATAGAAAATTTGACTTTGTAGAATCTACACTAAATACACCTCATCCTTTTGCTAAATATAAAAAAATAACTTTTCTAGGCACAGATAATTCAAAAATCGAGTTAGATCTAGTTATTCCTAACTCAATAGTTAAAGGAGTTATCGTCGATTTTCCTGAATTTAAAGTTAAAAATAAAGATTTTCTAAACCTAGCAAAATATAGTATGTTGAACTATGCACTAGTATCACTTCATATTAGAGGTCAAGCTGGTAATAGCGAAAATAACACCCCTTGTTCTCATTTCCCATTTCTAGATTGTAACAACAAGATACCCTACTATAATCTAGTATTCCAAGATGCACTAGATACTATCCGTATTACTGAGATGATATTTCCAAACAAGGATATAATTACAACAGGCCTTGGACAAGGTGCTGCGATTAGCTTGGTTTGTGCTAATTATTTCGATTCAGTAACAGAACTTTTTATATCAGATTGTTCACTTTGCGATATAAAAAATACTTATATTCAAAACAAAAAAAATCCGATATTTAAAAAATTATATAATTTTGAAATTGACCTACCAGAAAAAACTGACTATTTGTATAATAGCCTAAATTCAATCGATATACTTAATATTAGTAGCTCAATTGGTCAAAAAGTTCACTATGCACTTTCATATCTAAGTCCTAAAACACCTCATTCTGCACAACTAAAATTAATTGATTCCCTTAATGATATAGAGGTTCAACACTACAAATTTTTAGATTACAAAAAAATATTTCAACATCAATTCGATGATTATATACTAGAAACACTCTCAAATAGATAAAAAATGAATCGACAGTAGTCTTATCCTCTGTCGATTCATTACTTTTAATGCAATTAGCTTAATTTACCTTTTAGCTTCATATTTTTAACAATTTTTTCAATAGAGTTTACATACGCAGCTTTTCTCATTGGGATATCAAATCTTTCTTTCACTTCCCAAATATCATTAAATGCTTTTGTCATTACTCTTGCTTGTTTTTCAACTACTTCTTCTTCAGTCCAGTAGTATCCTTGTAAGTTTTGTACCCATTCGAAGTAAGATACAGTTACACCACCACTATTTGCAAGAATGTCAGGTATTACAACAACACCTTTTTCTCGTAATGCTTTGTCACCTTCTAATGTAGCAGGACCATTAGCTCCTTCTGAAATTACAGGAGCTTTAATTAAACTTGCTTCCTTAGCATCAATAGCATTTTCTAATGCACATGGACAAAGTACATCTACATCTAATGCCCAGAATTCATCTAATGTTAAACGTTTTGTATTTGGTAATGTATGGAATCTAACTTTCTTATCTTTACATTCTTGAAGTTCAGCGTATGATAATCCTTCTTTACGGTAAACCGCATATTGAACACCATCATCATCACGTTCAGTTACTGCAACAACTGTTGCTCCAAATTTAACAGCAGTATCTACAGTATAACTACCAACGTTACCAAATCCTTGAACGGCAAATTTCGCACCTTGTGTAGATTTCTCTAATTTTTCTAATGCAAGTTTTGCAGCAAGTGCTACACCATATCCTGTAGCTTGTGTTCTTCCTAATGAACCACCTAATTCCAATGGTTTACCTGTTAAAGTTCCAACACCTTGTTCTCCTGTAAGCACATTATATTCATCAATCATCCAAGACATGATTTGACCATTTGTATTTACGTCTGGTGCAGGAACATCTTGTTTTTCACCTAGGTATTTATATAATCCTCGAATATATCCTCTAGAAAGTCTTTCTAATTCACCTTTAGATAAATCTTTTGGATCTACAATAATACCACCTTTACCTCCACCATACGGAAGGTTAGCGACTGCACATTTAAATGTCATCCAAATTGATAATGCTTTAACTTCGTCTGCTGTTACAAGTGGATGGAATCTTAATCCACCTTTTGTAGGACCAATCGCATCGTTATGTTGTGAACGGAATCCTTTAAAGTATTTTACCTCTCCATTATCCATTCGAACCGGAATAGAAATTTCAATAAATCTTTGTGGATCTTTTAATGATTCATATACTTCTTCTTTATAACCTAATACTTCACAAGCACCTTTAATTTGTTCTCTTGCGTTAACCAATGGATTGTTATTCATAACTACATCTCCTTAGAATGTTATTTTACATTTATAATGTAATATTGTTTTAATTAATTATATCAAATACTACACTATTTTGTAAACTTTTATTTTTAAGAACATTTTTATATTTTTATAAATTTTTACGTAAACTATTTTCATTTTTATTTTCAAAATAAAAAGTTAATTTATCAGCTAAAATAATAGTTTTAAACTAACTTTTTTAAAAATGATATTATTTATCACTAATTATTTCATAATATTTTTATAAGTTATTTAAGTTGTAATATATTTGAAATTAAAAGAAAATTAATTATTTCTTTCTTTTAAAATAATATTATTTTCAGATTATTTTTGAGTATTTTCTGAAAGTATTTCTGGAAATATTTTTATATCCTCTTTTATGAAATTTCTATATTAATTAAAATTATTACAAATGGACTCTCATATAACCCTGCCTTTTCTTGTGGTAATAATGCACTAATAAGATATGATATAATCGTTCCTACTCCCCCTACTTCTTGAATCAAGTAATTTGAACTAAGAGAGATACCCGTTCCTATAACTCCACTAAGTGATAAGGTAATTAGATGTTTACTTTGGATTTCTTTAACAAAACTTTGTTTTTCTTCCATAAAAACACCCTTTCATATAATAAATTAAGAGAATAATAGTATTTCCATAAAAAAATAGTTATCATTCTCCTTTATGTATATTATATATTATCTAGATTTACATTTATATCATACTACTTAGCATCATACCATGACGCTCCACTACTTGCTTCAGCTTTAAGTTGAACATCTAAATTAGCCGCTTCCTCCATAATTTTAATCATTTCTTTTGTGAATTCTTCTTCTATATCTTTATTAACATCAAAGATTAATTCATCGTGTACTTGTAATAATAGTTTTGCATCTACTTTTGTTTTTTCTAAATATTGAAATACATTAACCATAGCTATTTTTATAATATCCGCAGCGGTTCCTTGAATTGGTGAATTCATGGCAATACGCGCATTCAGATTAGCTACAATCTTGTTTTTAGCATTAATATCTGGTAGTGCTCTTCTTCTATTAAATAGAGTTTCTACATAACCGTGTTCCTTCGCAAACTCTACTATATCAGTCATATATTTATCAACACCTTTAAATGTTTCTAAATACTTATCGATAAATTCTTTTGCACGTTTTCTAGTAATACCTAAATTATTAGATAAACCAAAGTCAGAAATTCCATAAACAATACCAAAATTAACTGCTTTAGCTTCTCGTCTCATTGAAGATGTTACTTCATCAAGACTCACTCCATTAACATCACTAGCTGTTTTAGTATGAATATCTACATCATGCTTAAATGCATCTATCATTCCTGTATCTTGTGCTATATGAGCTAATACTCGAAGCTCTATTTGAGAATAGTCAATAGATAATATTACTCTGTCCTCTGATGCTGGAACAAACGCTTTTCTAATTTTTTTCCCTTCTTCGATTCTTGTAGGAATATTTTGAAGATTCGGATTCACTGAAGACAAACGCCCAGTTTGTGCTAGCGTCTGCTCATAACGTGTATGAATTTTCCCTTCACGAGTAATATCTTTCACTAACCCTTTTGCATAAGTTGAGTTCAATTTTGTAATAGTTCTGTACTCCATAATTAATGGAATAATTTCATGAGTATGTTGAAGTTGCTCTAACACTTCTACAGCTGTAGAATATCCAGTTTTTGTTTTCTTAATTGGTGGTAATCCTAAATCTTCAAATAGTACCACTCCTAACTGTTTAGGTGAGGCAATATTAAATTCAGAACCAGCTAAAGTATATATGCTAGATTCTAAAGTTTTAATTCTTTCATCAAACTCAGCACTCATTTCTTCAAGTGCTTTTTTACTAACATGTATTCCTTCAAATTCCATATTAGCTAATACTTTAGCAACTTTAATCTCTATATCTTTATATAAATCCGTCATATTCTCTTCAGCAAGTTTTTCTTCCATCAATGGCTTCATCAAAGTAATACTCTCTGCAACTTCCGCTATATAAGGATTAATGATATCTTGTGATGGTAAAGTTCGTTTTGCCCCCTTACCATATATTTCTTCATCACTACTTATTATTTTACCAAGATAGTTAAAAATTATTTTATCAATTTCTGTTTTTGCATTCACATCAACTAAGTAGGACACTATCTTAACATCGAAAACTTCTCCGTTAATATCAGCACCATTTCTCTTCGCTATAAATAAAATCTTTTTAAAGTCATATACGTTTTTAACCAATTCACTTTGAAGATATTCTAATACAAATTTATTAGTGAAAAATTGTTCTTCACTAAAAATATAAGCAGCTCCTTCATTAAAGACTACTATTCCAACAACATCTGAGTTATGGTAATCCTCTGTGTAACACTCAACGTGTAAAGCACTATCGGTAAAATCTATTTTTGTATTTTTATCTGCTAAAATAATATTAATTTCCTTTTTAGAAGTAACTGTTTCTTCATCAGTTACCTCTATATCTTCAGTAGAATTTTCTTGTGATAATTTTCTTAAAAATGAAACAAATTCAAGTTTTTCAAACAACTCTCTTTTAAGCTCTATATTCTCACAATAAGTTAAATCTTCTAACTTATTGTCAACTGGAACTTCCGTATAAATAGTTGCTAATTTTTTACTTAACAGTGCATCTTCTTTACCTTCTGTTAGTCGCTCTTTTAGTTTTTTTCCACTAATATTGTCAATATTCTCTAGTACGTTTTCTACAGTTTTATATTCAGTTAATAGTTTTATGGCAGTTTTTTCTCCTACTCCAGCAATCCCTGGAATATTATCGCTCTTATCTCCCATAAGGCCTTTCATGTCAACGATTTGTTCTGGGGTTAATCCGTATTTTTCAGCAATAAATTCTGGCGTGTAATAATCTATATCAGTAACTCCACGTTTAGTATAATAGATTGTTATATTCTCACTAGCAAGTTGAGTTAAATCCTTATCTCCAGTTACTATTATAACTTCCAAGCCTTCTTTTTCGGCGATCTTAGCGTAACTACCGATAATATCATCCGCTTCATAATCAAAGTGTTCTTCATACTTTATTCCATATGAATCCAGAAGTTCTCTAACATAACCGAATTGCTCTACTAACTCACTAGGAGTTTTATCCCTAGTACCTTTGTACGCTTCATAACTTTGGTGTCTAAAAGTTTGTTTTCCTTTATCAAAGGCAACTAATGCATACTTTGGATTAGTATCCGCTAATATTTTTTCTAACATCAATGTAAATCCATAAACACTATTAGTATATAACCCTTTTTTATTTTTTAAAGCTGGCATAGCATAAAAAGCACGATAACTTAAGCTATTCCCATCTATTAATATTATTTTATCCATTTAATTCTCCTAATTCTCATTCTAAAACTATAAAATAGTACGACTCGAAAATCACTATTCAAAATAGCGATTTTTGAGTCGCTAAAAATATTATATTTTTCATAGAAAAAATCTTGATAATAGATTTTCTTATTACTATTTTTATAATAATTTATAGATTGTTTCTATCTTTTTCTTCCAAGAATGTCGCTCAATTTCTTCAAGTAAATAAGCTGGAATCGCTCGCTCTTTTCTTGTTCTTTCTATCATAACTTCTAAAGTTTCTACTAGTCTTTCTATAAAAGCAGGCTTTTCTTCTTCTACAGCTTTATCAGTATCATAAATAGTCGGCATTTTTACATACTCAATTATCTCAGAATTATTTATTTTTTCTCCAAGAAATTCTATAAGCCCTTCTATCTCAGTAGCAACCACTCTAAGCCCACTTCCTAATGCCTCTACTGCGATTAGTCCTAGCCCTTCAAAATAAGAAGGTAATACAAATATATCTTTATAACGCATAATCTCGCCTAGATGAACTTGATCAACCGCATTATAAATTCTTATTCTCTTAGAATCACCAACTAGAGACTCAACTCTAGGCCTATCTTCATCTTTCAAATTCCCTATTAATTCTAATTCTACTTTAGTGTCTTTTTTCTCTAATAATCTAAAAGCTTTAATTAATTCATAAAAACCTTTTGACTCATCAAATTTTCCTGCATATAAAATTTTCACATTATCATATTTTTCATATTTTTCTGCAGGGTAAAAGATTTTTTCATTATATCCCGCACCAATATTCACAATTTTTTCTACAGGATAATTATAAATATTAGCTATTTCATCTATGACACCATTGCTTAATGCCAATATCTTATCTAACTTCCCAAGACTTTTTACATGCTTATCTTTCATTGCAGGATTTTTTTCAGCTTGTCTTATATCGGTATTATGACATACACCTAGAACTTTTTCATTTTCAAAAACATCACAAACCATAGAACTCAAAATCCATAAATGATGCGTGATTACAACATCTGGTTTAAATATTTCTCTAGCTTGAATCAATTTTTCACGAAAAGCTTTTTGCCAAGATTCAATCATTTCATCTGTCATATTTTTATATAGTGTATTATCATACGGCATAATATCACTCATTCCAACAATCGGAAAACTGATATCTTTCCCTTGAAATTGAACTTCAAATTTTTCATCTACAAAGTTAAAATTATACTCTGGAGTCGTAGCGTAAATAGCAGCTTGCTCTACGTTAAATCTCTTTAATCCATCTATAACATTAGTAAAATATACGCCACTTCCTGTTTTTATCGGAAGTTGAGCTAACACATGTAAAATCCTCATTTTTTTATCCTCTGTTTCATATTTTCCATCATCTCTATTATAACCTAATTTATATTTTTTTTATAGTAAACGCATTAAATTAATATAATAGAACACAAAAATAAAGAGTAACTCATAAAATAAGATTGTTTAAAAATCTATTTTATCTAGTTACTCTCAAACTTGATTAAAAATCATTATAAACGATAACCTATCGTTTTTTAAATTCTATCCTCAAGCGCTACAAGTTACAGCTTCTTTTTCAGCTTGACTTTCGATATAGTCGTTTTTGTTATAAAATGCATTTCTATAACTAGCAGTATTAAATGGTTCAATTAAATTAATAATTGTATATCCATCTAAACCAAGTTTCTTACATACCGCTTTACTTAGCTCAGGTTTGTCGCTATAAACAAAAATTTCTGAAGACATATCTAATTTTTCGATTACACTGTCGACTTCTTCAGGTGAAACTTTAATTTCTTCATCACTTAGAACTTCAGATCCAAGATTTAAGAATTGTTTATTTTTGCTTGCTGAAATACGATATTTGAATTCTGATAATAAGGCATTACTATAAATAGCTTTTCCATAGTCATATTGTTTTACACCATCACCAATATGAAGTTTTGTGAATCCACGTTCTCTCAGCAACTTCTCAGTAGCACGTGATGTTACATCGACTACACAATATAAAATTATATCTTTATCCTTGTAGTCATCAAGCACATCGCTACCATTTTTAAAAAGCTTAATTGGAAGATTCACGGCATTTATAGCGTGACCTCTTGCATATTCTTTTCGCCAACGAACATCAACAACTAAAGCTTCTTCAAATGTTTTCCTCTCAACATCAGCTCCAGCAATTCTTCCTGGTTTTCCTTTTAGTAATTTAAGCCAAAATGCGTATAATCCAAATATAATAATTAATAACACTATTACTATAATTAAAAAAACTTTCATTACGTTTACTCCTTTCATCATATAATAATATTTTAGCATACATTTTGCATTTTTAATAATAAATTGTATAAATAAAATATTTTTTTGATTTTTTTAAAATTTAGGAGTAAAATGTTATTATACACCATTTTTAAGAAAGGAGATTCGGATGAAAATTTCAAAAATTAGTAAGATTGAAAATAAAAATTTAAAAATTGAATCATCTTTATTAATCGATGGAATTTTAGTAGGTTTAGCTGCTGGAATTGTCGGTGCCAGTTATAGACTTCTTATCGGTTATAGTGAAAAACTTGTTCACTATACAGCCGATTTTATTAAAACTGGGCTTATTTATAAAATAGGTCTTTCACTAATTCTAATCTTACTAGCCTTATTTTCTGGTTTTCTATTAAAACGTGAACCAATGGCTAGCGGAAGTGGAATCCCTCAAGTCTCTGCTGAAATCACAGGTAGACTAAATTCAAATCCATTACGAGTTTTAATTTATAAGATAACTGGTGGATTAACGGCAAGTCTAGGTGGTTTATCACTTGGGCGCGAAGGTCCCTCTATTCAATTAGGTGCAATGAGTGGAAAACTTGTCTCTAGAATATTAAAAAAGGATAGTGTGAAAGAAAAGTATCTTATTACATGCGGAGCCAGTGCTGGCCTTTCTATTGCTTTCGGTGCTCCTCTTGCTGGAGTTCTTTTCTCAATTGAAGAGGTACATAAACAAATAACTAAAAAAATCGTTATCTGTTGTTTCAGTGCTGCTGTAGTAGCAAATATAGTTGGTCAGTATATTTTTGGACTTACTGCTATTTTCAAATTTCCTGAAATACCCTATGTTGAAGTAAGTATTTATCCTTGGGTTGTTTTATTAGGAATTCTATTAGGAATATTTGGAACATTTTATAATGTTACTATAAAAATACTTTTCAAAATTTATGAATATCTAAAATTTAATATAGTATTCAGACCACAGGTAGCTTTTCTTATTTCATTTGTTCTATTTATTTTTTATCCTATAGTTCTTGGTAGCGGACATAGTTTAATAGAATTTTTAATTGAGAATAAATTTAGTTTTATGTTTTTATTAACTCTATATTTTATAAAAACTTTATTCTCACTTATATCATTTACTTCTGGAGTTGCAGGTGGAATATTCTTACCTATTTTAATTCAAGGAGCAATACTAGGTACTTTATTCAGCAACTTCTTTGATCCAAAGTACACTGCATTATTTGTAATATTATCAATGTCAGGTTACTTAACTGCAATTGTACGTAGTCCTATTACTTCAATAATTTTATTATTTGAAATGACACAAAAACTAAATTATTTCCTGCCGATTGCACTATGTTGCTTATTTGCATATATCACTGCAAATATACTTGGAACAAAGCCAGTTTACGAATATTTACTTGATCGTATCTTAACTAGTAATAAACTAGAAGATGATGAACTTGAAATGGAAGTAGAAATTATAACTACAATATCAAATGATAGTTCATTAATAGGAAAAGAAATACGTGAAATTGATTGGACAAAAGGAACTCTTGTTTCTCATATCGAACGTTCTGGTCGAAAAATAGTACCAAAAGGAAGTACAATTCTAGAAGCAAACGACAAACTTACCGTCATTATGCCAAAAGAATGTGTAGATTTATTTTTAAAGCAATTTAGTGATTAAAAAAACAGGGTTACTCAAAAGCTCTAAATTTAAAATAGTTTATATAAAAATTTAAATATAGCGTAGTTTTATCAATATCCAATAAACTTTAAGGGAGTGACCCAACAAAATAACTATTTTGACGAGTCACTCCCATTTTTTATTTATAATACATTAAAATGTTTTAGAGCATGCGTAATTCCATCGTCATCTACACTTGTTGTAACGTAATCAGCAATCTCTTTTACATTCTCTCCTGCATTCCCCATTGCTATACCAATCCCAGCATGTTTTAACATATCTATATCATTTCCACCATCACCAAAAGCCATAGTTTCTTCTAATTTAATACCAAAATGAGAAATAATTGCATCAATTCCAGTATTTTTTCCACCGTCTTTTGGAATAACATCTGTAAAATGAGTTGTCCAACGAGCTGCTTTTGAATTAGGCATATATGCTAAAAAGTTTTCTTCTTCCTCTTCTGATACAAAAACATTTAGTTGATATACTTTTTCACTAATAGCCTTCTCATATGCTAATGGATCTTCTTTAAAACGATTCGGATCTCCTAACTCGTCTTCTAACCACTTAACTCGAGAATTTTTCAGATTCATAAAAGCTCCGTCTAACAGCGCAAAATCACAGGCTATATTATTCTCTTTAAAATATGGAAGAACATTTTTAATATCTTCTTTTGACAATATCTTATCATTCAACACTTCACCTGTTTTTAAATAGCAATACTGTCCATTTATTGTAATGTATCCATCAAATTTAAAATCTAATAAATCGTTTAAAAAAGTTGTGTGGAACGGAGCTCTTCCTGTCGCAATAAAAATCTTAATGCCTTTTTCCTGTAATTTTTTTAAAGTATTTACTGTATTTTCTGGAATAGTCTTAGTTTTAAAACTTCTTATCGTCCCATCAATATCAAAAAAAATTGCTTTTATATTTGTCATTTCTATTCTCCATGATTTTCTATATTAACTATACTATTTCGTGTTTTTAATTCATAACCGATTAGTAATTTAATCTCTACTTCTTCTTTTTTTATTATATTCAGCAACATATTAACTGTTTGTTTAGCTGCATCTTTTAAATCGAATTTTATTGTTGTTAACGGTGATTTTAAAAGTGCTGAAGATGTATAATCTCCAAATGCAGCAACAGAATAGTTTTCTCCTACACTTAACCCTTCTTCTTCAAGTGCTTTTATAGCTCCATAAGCTAAGTTATCAGTTGCACAGATTAAGCAACTATCCTCTTTTAACTTTTGTATATTTTCTTTTACAACATCGTACGCTTCTTCCATACCAAAATTCGTAATTAAGATATTTTTTGGTTTTAAACCATATTTCTCTAAAGTCATTATGATCCCTAATTTTCTATAGTATCCTACCGCTATATCATCTTCACTTACTCCTAGATAAGCTATTTTTTTATGTCCACTAGCTAAAACATAATTAGTTAAATCTCTAGCAGCATTAAAATCATTATACTCGACACTATATGTATATTCCCCCTCTTGTCCCAACATCACAACTGGAACATCTATAGACTTTATAGTACTCTCATATGCTTTACTCATAGTTGTTGGTAAAAGAATGATTCCATCTACGTTCATTCTTGCTAGTTTCTTAATATATTCTAATTGTTTATTTTCATCAAAATTAGCATTCATTATTAATGTTTCATAATTATTATCTTTCAACTCTTTATCAAGATATTTTAACGTATTACCACTAACATAAGAATGTAAACAGGGAACTATGACACCGATTATTTTACTGTCTGTACTTTTTAATGCTTTAGCAAAAGTATTAGGCGTATAATTGTATTTATCAACTATTTCTTTAATTCTTTCATGAGTTTCTTTTTTTAAATTTCCACCATTAAAATATCTAGAGACAGTAGTAGTACCTACTCCAGCCATTTTTGCTATATCTACTATTGTCAATTTCTTCATAGATTACCTCCTTAAGTCACAATCTTAATTATAAACGATTAAACAGAATAAATAAAGAATTATATAAGAACATTTTCAGAAAATCTCTTTTAATATTTCTTTATTATTTTATTGAATAGTTCTACATAAAAAATGAACTCAAAAATACATTGTTCAAATTATTCTAATACAATTTGACTAAGAGGAAATTCTATAAACATTATAAATATTACTATAATAAAGGTTATCTTTACTATAAAAAAAATCATAGCTCCCATCATTTTATCTACAATATTAAACTGTACCACTACAACGTTGATGATTTCAGTTAACAGATTCACAAACACTATCAAACAAGGACTGAACAATACAAACATTTTTTTTGAAAATATTAAACAAAGCCCTTGAAATCCTTTTCCAAAAGTGGTATAGTTTTTCATGGAGGTATATTATGATAGTTCAATTAAAAAACGTATCAAAACAATATAAAGATGCTAACTTCAAACTTGAAAATATATCATTTGATATCAATAAAAAAGAAGTTATTGGAATAATCGGTAGAAATGGTACAGGAAAAAGTACTATTTTAAAAATGATTAACGGTATCGTATCATATGATAGTGGAGATATCCTATATAAAAACTCTTCTATAAAAAATATGGATGCAAGTACCCTTAGAAATACTAGAAAAAATCTAGCATACATATTCCAACACTCAAATCTTATCGATAACAAAACTGTATATTATCATTTAAGTTTAGTATACAAACTAAATAAGGTTTCTGTTGATAAAAAGAAAATAGATGATATTCTTGAATTCATGAATATTACAAGACTAAAAAATAGTCTTTGTGGTAGCTTAAGTGGTGGTGAACAACAAAAAGTTGCTATCGCTATGGCACTACTACAAGAACCAGAAGTTCTACTATGTGATGAAATTAGTTCTGCTTTAGATACTAATAGCGAAAAAGAAATTTTCGCTTTATTAAATAAATTACGAACAACAACTGACATTTCAATTGTTATGATTTCACACAGTTTATCTTTACTTAAGAACTTTTGTGATCGAGTAGTAGTTATCGATGATTCTACAATAAAAGATATTGTCGTACCTAACAAAAATGCAAAAGATGATTACGACAGTAATTACTATAACTACGTAAAGGAGTTTTTATTAAATGATTGATTTATTTAAAGCCAATTACGATGGTATTATGAAAGCATTTTGGGAAACAAACTATATGATGATTTACTCAATGTTAACAGTATTTTTTATTTCCCTACCCTTAGGTATTATGCTTTTTGCTTTCAGTCGTGATTATTTACTAAAGAATAGAGCAGTTTATGAAGGACTTAGTATTTCTCTTAATGCCCTACGTAGTGTTCCGTTTCTAATTTTTGTATTCATATTAATCCCTGTAAATAGATTTCTATTTAAAACATCTTTTGGGAATATTGCAGCAATCTTGCCTCTTACACTAGTTGGTGTAAGTATCTATGCACGATTTGTTGAGCAAGCCCTTATTAATGTTCCTAAAAAGATTGTAGACAGAGCTATAAGTATGGGAGCTACTAAAATCCAAATTATTAGATACTTCTTATTACCTGCTACAATGGATAACTTAATCTTATCATTCACCTATACTACAATTAGTTTACTAGCGTATACTACTGTAATGGGAGTAATCGGAGCCGGTGGTCTTGGTGAATTTGCATTTAGATATGGATACCAAGAATACAATTATGATCTAATGTATTTAATAGTAATAATATTTATTATATATGTATTTATTATTCAATCTATAGGTTATGGATTAGCTAAACGTTTCACAAATAAGAAGGAGAAATAGATTAATGAAAAAAGTATTATCTATTGTTGCTAGTCTTTTAGCTCTTGTGCTTGTATTAACAGCATGTTCTAGCAAAACTAGCGATAAAAAAGAAGAAAAAAAAGAAGACAAAACTATTAAAGTTGCTGCTCATGTCCCACCATTTACTGACATGTTAGAATTAGTTAAAGAAGATTTACAAAAAGAAGGATATACTCTTGAAATTGTAAAAGTATCAGATAATGTTCAAGCTAACGTTGCTTTAGCAAACAAAGAAATCGATGCTAACTTCTTCCAACATGAACCATTCATGAAACAGTACAACGAAAAAAATAAAACAAACTTAGTGGCTGTTACAAAAGTTTATAACTCAATTCCAGCATTTTACTCAAAAGATATCAAAAACATTAAAGACCTTAAAGATGGTGCTGATGTAGCAATTCCATCTGATGCTTCTAATATGGCACGTGCATTAAGATTATTAGCTCACGGTGGATTAATTACATTAAACGATCCTAACAGTTATAACGTTACTGTAAAAGACATTAAAGATAATCCAAAACATCTTAAATTTACAGAAGTTGGTCTTTTAAACTTAAGTGATGCATACGCAGAAAAAGATTTAGTTTTCAACTACCCAACTTACATTGCTAAATTAAACCTTACACCAATGAAAGATGGGCTTCTAATGGAAGATAAAGCTGACTTTACATACGCTGGTGTACTTGCAGCTCGTGAAGATAACAAAGACGATGCAAAAATTCAAGCAGTTAAAAAAGCTTTAACTAGCCAAAAAGTTAAAGATTTCTTACAAAAGAACTTCGAAGGTAAAGCTACTGCAGCCTTCTAATAAATATATATTATTACTAATCCAAAATCTATATTATACAATCAACAACCTTACCTCTAAATAAAAAATATACTTAATAGGAGAAAATATAATGAAGAAAATAATTTCATTTATCGCTAGTTTAACAGCATTATTATTAGTTTTAACAGCTTGTTCAAGCAAAACTGAAACTAAAAAAGAAGAGAAGAAAGAACCTGTTACAGTAAAAGTAGCATCTCACACTTCTCCAATGACAGACATGTTAGAAATGATCAAAGAAGATCTTAAAAAAGAAGGTTACAACTTAGAAATCGTTAAGGTTTCTGATAACGTTCAAGCTAACGTTGCATTAAACAATAAAGAAGTTGACGCTAACTTCTTCCAACACAAACCATTCATGGAACAATTTAACCAAAAAAATAATGCTCACCTTGTAGCTGTTCAACCAATTTACAACGCTACTGTAGCATTCTACTCAAAAACTCTTAAAGATATCAAAGATCTTAAAGATGGTGCTGATGTAGCTATCCCTTCAGATCCAACAAACTTAGCTCGTGCTTTACGTTTATTAGATCACGCTAAAGTTATTACTCTTAAAGATCCAAACAGCTTTACAGTAACAGAAGCTGACATTAAAGATAATCCAAAACACCTTAAATTTACTAAAGTAAGCTTACTTAACCTAAACGAAGCATACAATGAAAAAGATTTAGTGTTCAACTACCCAACTTATATTGCTAAATTAGGATTAACTCCAGATAAAAACGGTCTAGCTCTTGAAAAAGAAGGAGACTTAACATTTGCAATCTCACTTGTAGCTCGTGAAGATAACAAAGACGATGCAAAAGTAGCAGCTGTTAAAAAAGCATTAGCAAGCGAAAAAGTTAAAGATTATATCAACAAAGAACTTAAACCAAAAGGACACGCTACTCCAGCATTTTAATATAAATTAAAATACCAAAACATCAGTAAAACTATTGATGTTTTGGTATTTTTTCCTCTATATATTAAAACTATTTAATCCTTTAAGGTAGGTATATAGTACAATAGCTTATTTCACAACTTCATTAAAAAGATAATCCTTTCACACTCTTAATCCACCATACTAAGAAAATCATTAATCATTTCTGTAAATTCATATCTTTCTTTTCCAGTTTCATCAATATACTTTTCAGAATTTCTAATCTGTTCGGCAGACATATTCTTCCACAATTTCTCCAATGCTTTTTTACCTATTTCAGGTACCGCTTCTTTAATTGTCTCTTTAACATCTTCAAAATCATCAAACCCAGTAATTGAAGTATCATCAGGAATACAAGCTATATCAATATAATTTTCCAATCCCCTTTTTCTTGTTACATAGGCTTTAATTCCTTCTCGCTTAAGTTCATTTATTTCTATTTCATTTTTACTTGAATCATTTGAGTTCAATTTATCTGAATCTAATAATATCCCCCAAGGTATTGAAAATTGTTCTGCAATTTTCTGTGTCAACCAATGTTTTAAATTTCTAAATCCACCAATTGGGAGTATCGCAATATTTTTTTCTTCAAATGTATAATTAATAAAACCATTATTTTTTAATTCATTAGCTATATGTTTTAAAAATATAATGTCATCTTTTCCTTCTACTAAAACAAGTCCTTTTGCTCTATTAGAAATAAATTCAGGTAAAATGCCTAACATTTCAGAAATTTTTTGATAAACATCATCTGAATTTTCTCTAACAACATTTATATTATCTTTTTTATCAACTAATCTCAGACTTTCAATTGGAACGACACTACAAATTGATGGCGTGTGAGTAGTCATTATAACTTGTGTATTTGGTTTTCTTGAAATTTTAATAAAAGATTCTACTAACATCTTTTGATGAGATGGGTGTTGAGCTGTCTCAGGTTCTTCAAAAGCATATATTATAGAATTATTTTTCTCAGCATCATTAAGCTGCCTTTCAGCTTCCGCTCTAAAAAAATTTAATAACAATAATCTTCTAACACCACTTCCTCTCTTATTCATCGGTATGTCATCATCTGAAGTTATAGTCAATTTAAACACAGAATCAAAATTGGGTTCAGATTTGAATTCAGGATTTAAAGAACATGCTAATTCACTATTCATATCTTTCAATTTATCTAAGGTTTTATTCGCAGTTTCTATCGCCTTCTTTTTCACTTCTTCCTTAATTTTTTCAAGTTCAATACTTACTTCTTTTAATGCTTTTTGTATAGCAATTTTCATCGGATCTGTTACTTCTTTATCCGAATCAGAACTTGATCTATCAGATTGGAACAGTGCATAGTGCGGGAGATATCTCTCTAATTTTTCATAAATCTTCTTAGAATCTTCTTTATCTACAGGGATTTCAATTTCTAATAAATCTAATGTTTTACACTTACTCCAAATAGCACTTCTTATACTAACACTACTTCTTGCATCATATTGATCATCTGCTATACCTAATTCGTTTGCTCTTTTTCTTAAATCTGTAATTTTCAATGTAAGTAAATCATTGAATTTATCATTTGACGGATGATTACAGACTATAAAAGTGTTAGCTTTAGGCTTAGACGATGTTGCCTTAAAAATTTTTTTAATTTCTAGATTATTGTCCTTATTTAATAAAAATTCTGAAGATAGAGTTGTTAAAGCGTTACTGTCTATAGAAATACTTTCTAAATATTTATCAAAAATACATGTGATTTCTATTATTTCATCTCCTTCATCATGCTTAACTGACAAATCTTCTTTCTCACAGACAACAACTTTATTATTAAAAAAATTTCTAAAGCCTCTAAAATCGTTGATTTTCCTGCATCATTTTTACCTACAAAGGTAGTTAAATCATTAAAGCTAATATATGTTTCTTCTTTATATCCACGAAAATTTCTTAACTTTAATCCAATTAGTCTCATATTTTATTTTCTCCTTACCTGTATCTCTTAATATGAATAAATTACAACTTTTTTTCTAATTATTTTATATTTATTTTCTTAACTATAAATTCTTTTAAAACTCATTATATACAATATATCTTTATCGTTCCATATCTACTGTTTCATCTAATTTTCTATTAAGATCTTTCAATGATTCTTCAATATTGGCTACATCAACAAAATGTACCCTAACTATTGTTTCATCGCCTGAATCAAACTTAATCTCATTATAACTACTTATTTCATCATTTAACGGATACAAAAGCCAGATTTCTGAAGTCTGATACTTCTTAGAATATGCATACATTTGATACATATCAGACTGGAGTATCCCATAATTTTTCCCCTCATCATTTAAAAGATTTTTCCACTTTGTATCCATAATAATAAACCTATTATCCTTCTTACAAACTATATCTGGTCTTAGTGCAAATCGACGTCTCGGTTCATTAAATAAATAATAACTTTTATCTTGAGATGAGACATCCCAGCCATCATTTCCAAAAATTTTCTTTATATAAAAAGTGATATAACTTTCGAAAACTTTTTCCATAGGGAATAATAGTGATTTGGATAAATTATCACCTGAAAATGTGGTAAATGATTTATTCATAAGAAATACTTTTGTCCATTGAATTAACATAGTATACTCTTTTGTAGTCCTGTCTATTTTCACTCTTGAAAAATCTTTAGTGTAATTAACAGATGGCTCTACCATTTCAAATGATCCCAATAATTGTTTAATATCCTTAATATTTTTAGAATTCATTGTGACACGAAGTAATCTCAATAACGCAGCTTTTATCAACCTATTTTCCGGTCTATTAAGGTGAAACTCATCAAAAGCAACATAGAATCGTTCCTTATGAACTAAATTTTTTTTAATATGATAACTAGTCAACAACTTTCCTTTTAAAAATTTTTGATTATCTTCTTTAATAACATAATCTAATTTAATACCACGTTTAATAAGTTGTCTTACTTCTTGTAAATACATATTTATAAAAATTTCATACAAATTCATTTCTTTAATATTTAAGTTTGCATCACTGAAAACCTTACTGGGAAAGTTTCTCATACTTCTAATCATTCTTAAAAATATCTTTTTTGTTTTTTCATTTCCAACATCTTCTCCTGAAGCAAAGTTAATCTTCGGAAGTACTTGTATTTGAAAGTTATTAGTTAACTGTATTAATCCCACATAATTTCTAATAGACACAACCTTTCCCACGTTACGCCTTGATGAAATACGCATAAAATCAAACACATCACCGTCTCCTTCTTCTCGGAAATTTTCTATAAATTCTATAAGTATATTAAATTGATTAGACTCTAGATATTTATACTTTTCACTATTACTATAATCCTCATTATTTGTGATTACATCAAACTCAGTTACTTCGAAAACTTTATTCATTTATTTTCACCATTTCATAAATTTGCAAATAACTGTCTATAGAATAAAAAGCTTCATCATTAATACTATATTTAATATTCGGTACATCAATATCATTAATGTTACCATTAAATATTTCTCTTATTTTTATTTTTTCATCAAGAATAAATTTATTTGAATCATCTTTTTTCCCATTATCACCTAGAATCAATTGAATCTTTTGATAATCCTCATAAAAGTACTCTTGTAATAAAGGGATTATTGATTTTTTAAAAATAGATGCCAGTTTCTCCACAGTAGAAGTTTCAACTAATCCTAAAAACAACGCATGTCCTATAGTATGCTCTCTATCATAAAGAATTTCAATTCTTTCATTAATTTTCTTAACCATTTCTTGCATATCTATTCCAGAATCTTTACCCTCTTTATCTTTTATAGATATATCCTTAAGTACTTTTTCATCAGGCATCATCTCCACAAAATGAAAACGCCTACGTAAAGCTGTATCCATTAAAGATATAGAGCGATCTGCAGTATTCATTGTTCCTATAATATATACATTATTGGGAACACTAAATAATTCTTGTGAATACGGTAATTTCACTGATATCTGTTCTTTTTCTCCCTCTCGTTTTGTATCTTCTATCAATGTTATAAGTTCCCCAAAAATCTTCGAAATATTCCCCCTATTTATCTCATCAATGATAAAAACAGAATTTTCCTTATTTCCTCTTTCTTTTTTTTCTTTCACTATATCGCAAAACGCCTTAAAAGCACCAGAAACTATACTATATTCTAAACCATTGGTATTCTTTTCTTCTATTGATGAACAAGGTTTAATTCCTTCAATAAATTCTTCATACCCATATGACTGATGAAATGTAGTAAATTCAATTTTTCCACTATTTTTATAATCATTATATCTTTTTAAAACATCAGAATATGAATCTTTTTTCACATCTTCTATAGCTTTATTTTCACATATCGCAACTGCATAATAAACAGTATTATATGTTTTACCTGTTCCTGGAGGTCCATATAATATAATATTTTTCTCATGTATAATCTCGTTATCGTTTTCAATTTCATTCTTATTATCTGTCTCCTTCATTGTTGAAGTCTCCTCTTCTTTTTCCAATTTTTCACTAACATACTCATAATAAGGTTTAATTTTTTCTACTGCATTCATAATTTCATTATGATATTCTTCATTTGTTTTTTCAGGACTATTTTCAATATAAACAGAAATTTGAACTTTATTATTATTTTTCATAATTTTTTCTTTAATATAGTCTTGTGATTCTGAAATAAGTTTGGGAGTACCATATTCATTACTTCCTAGCACATAATCCATACCTTCTCCTTTAGAAATATCTAAATGCTTATGGTAAATTTCCTTGATTCTATTAAATCGTTTCTTTTCATCTAACGAATCAGTTTGATTAGTTCCCCTTAACTCTAGAGAAACCCTATATCTAGCAATACCTTTTTCATCCTTCTCTACAAATATAGAAACACTAATAGGACTACTATTTCTATATTTTTCATACTTTAATTGTATCCACAGATACTTTTTTATTTTCCCTGAATTTTGCCAATTTACTTTACAATCCTTTTTAAAATTATACTTTTTATTACATTTTTGAATTATCTTTTTTAATTCAGTTACTACATGCTGTCCTTCTTTTTTTATTATTTCATTTTTTTTCTTTTCATCCCCTGATAATTTCTCAGGAGCTTTATACTCTTTCCCACCATACTCAGTTAAAAAATCTAAAATACGTTTATAATTTATCATTTTCTTGTTTTTTCCTCCTTAGTTCTACGCTATTATTAACTAACTTCATCTTTCAACAAAAATATTATTTACATAAGATAAATATCTAACTCCTATATAATATTCATTGCAAATTAAAATATTACTTATACCCAAAAATATTCTCACACCTATATTATTAACAGTAATATTTATTTTTATTATAATGTAATCGCTTTATTATTTCAATATAAAAAACTAAAGAATAGAAAAATTTTATGTCTAATTTAATATTATTATATAGTTTTATCTTATCATTATTAATTAGAAATAATTCTTAAATTATGATATAATGGAAGCGGTAACAATTAAAAATAAAAAGGAGATTAATATGTATATATCAAATATGAAATTAGAAAACTTCAGATGCTTTGAAGGAATTACAGAACTAAACTTCTGTCCTGGAGTAAATTATTTTGTTGGTAACAATAATAGTGGGAAAACAACAATTTTTAAGGCTATCGAATTCCTTAAATCAGGTAAAACAAAAGAAGGATGGATAACCAAAGGAAAAGAAAATGAGGAAGTTTCAGTTGAAATAACTATAAAAGGAGAAAATTTGAAAAGTCTCTTAGAAAGTGAAAAATTAAAAAAATATCAGTCTTATCTTAACAGTAATTATGAATTAAAACTAAAAAGAAGTTCTCAATCCTCAACTTGGGGAAATAACAAAGAAATAACTATAAAAAATATCGCTCTATACAATCCTAATAACAACACCTATGAAAATCCTGCAGGGGTTGACAATACAATTTCAGCATTATTTGATGCTCAATTTGTATATTCTGATTTAGATAATAATGAATTTCAAAATCTTGGGAAATCAACTACTATAGTAGGAAAATTAATAAATACAATAACCAAAGATTTTCAAAATTCTGATGAGTGGAAAAATTTTGAGAAAGCTCATGCTGATGCTTTTGGGGATAAAGGATTTGCCAGTAACCTTATCAATTTACAACAACGAGTTGAAACGTTAATGGCTGACCAATACGGAGAAACAAATGTTGAGTTTTCTTTTGGCGTTCCTACAATTGAGAATTTTTTCAAAACAGGTCAAATTTTACTTGAAGATAACGGTATAAAAACTGACGTTTCAGAAAAAGGAACAGGTATGCAAAGGGCATTAGCACTAACTTTAATTCAAGTATATGCCCAAATAGATACAAAAAATGAAGAAATATCAAAACCTATTTTCTTTTTCATTGATGAACCTGAGACATTTCTACATCCTATTGCTCAAAATAAATTAATTGACTCATTAAATAAACTATCAGAACAAAATCAAGTTTTCATCACAACTCACTCACCGTATCTGTTAAAAAATTTTAATTCTAACAATAAGTTAAGCATATTTTCTAGAGAGCAACATACTCTTAGAATTACAGAAGATGTGAACCTTAATATGTTTCCATATAGCCCGACATGGGGAGAAATTAATTATAGAGCATTTAATATGCCAAGCATAGAGTTTCATATTGACTTATTCGGATTCTTACATAAAAAAGCTATTGAGACTAAAAAAACATATGATAGTCGCTCTAAAACTGTATCTTCATCTATCATAAGTTTCGATCAATGGCTATATGAAAAAAATCCAGCATTCAGTACAGATGAAAATCATTGTAATATTTATCCACAGACTAAGAAGCAGAATACACCTTATATTGACAATTCAATGACGACTTATATTAGAAATTATATAGATCATCCAAATATTGATATTGCTTTGCCTGATGGTAAATATCGCTACGCTCCCACATTAGGAGAGATTACAACATCAATTGAAAATATGTTAAATATATTAGATATCGAATTCTAATGTAAACAGTTAATAACAAGATATATTGTAAAGAATATCTTTCAAATTTGAGCCATGAGAAGAAAAAACTCTATAACTTTTTGCTACTTAGATTTTTCATATTTTCACTAAATTTAACATAGGAGAGGGTATTTTCCCAACTTTGACAGTTTCAGATACAATAAAACCCTGATGAAAGGTGTAGCTATAGCGTTTCATCAGGGGGAAATTGTCATAATTTTCCTATATATATTTTTTTATTTCAGAAACATATCCTACAAGAGGAATTTTATTCATCTTTACAAAATTAATTATATCAAGATACTCTTTTAATTCTGCATCTTTTATATAATAATCTCCCATCAATGTCTCAATACTTCCTAACGTTGTATTTCTTATTGCTTCTTGTATTTTAGCTATCGATAAATTTACATTATTATCTTTTAGAAGTTTCCTAAGATATCTTTCTATTACTAATGCTAAATAACATATTAAAAAGTGTGCTCTTATTCTCTTTTCACTCCACACAAACATCGTTCTAGGCTCAAGGTTAGTTTTCAACACTCTAAAACTATCTTCAATCTTCCATAGACTTCTATATATTTCTCTTACTTCTCTTCCCGTAAGCTCTTTTTGTGAATATTCTATTGCGAAGTACTCATCCATCTTCTCTGCCTCTTCAATTTGTTTGACATCTAATTCTATATCTAGATTCCCCTTAATTACTTTTATAAATTTTTTACCACCTTTTTTTAACTCTTGTTTCATCATAGATGGATTATTCAATAGTCTATCAGCTTTATCTTTTTTATCTATTTTTTCAGAATATCCTAAAAGTAAATTATCTTGTACCTTCTCTGTTTTATCATCAATTCGAATTTCTTTTACATGTACTATAAGTTTATATTTAAACTCTTTTTCTAAAGAGAGTATCTTATAGATATTCTAGCTTTAGTAATTTCAGACTACGCATTTTAATTATGTCTAGATAATTTGTTTATGAATATAAAAATAATGCCAAACTTAAAGATAATAAGAAAAAATCTAAGCAGCAAACTGCTGCCTAAATCTTATTTTCTATTTTTCTCCATGCGCCGAACTTGACAAAGATCCCAAAAAAAGAAACTGACTTTTACGTCAATTTCTTTTTTTGTCATAATAGGCTTATTTGTGTAATTCTTTTTCGAAAGCTTCTCTAACTTGTCCTACAGAGAACCCGATGATTACTTGAATAGCTTTACCGTTACGGGCAACTCCTAGAGCTCCAGAACGTTTTAAGAATTCATCATCTTTAACTAAGCTTTCATCTTTAACATTAACACGTAGTCTTGTTACACAGTTAGTAACGTCTACGATGTTGTCTTTACCACCTAAACCTTCAAGAATGATAAGAGCTTGATCATCGTGAGTAGCTGCATCATCTTTAACTTCTGGTTTAGCTGCTTCTTTACCTTTTTCACGGTACTCTTGTTTAGAGTAAAGTTTAGTTTCCGCATCATCTGCTTCACGTCCAGGTGTGTTTAATTGGAATTTAAGGATCATAAATCTAAATACGAAGAAGTAGATTACAGAGAATACTAATCCAATTCCGATTTGAACGAACATTTGTGAAGAGTGGTGTTTGAACATTGGTAACCAGTTAAGAGCTAAGAAGTCGATTAATCCACTTCCGAAGTTACCTACAACTCCAAATTGATACATAGTTGCTGACATTAATGCACCTAATACTGCATGAGTAGCGAATAACATTGGTGCTGCGAATAAGAATGTGAACTCGATTGGTTCAGTGATTCCTGTTAAGAAACCAGTAAGTGCTGCTGGGATTAATAACCCTGCTACAACTTTTTTCTTGCTGTCTTTAGCTGTTACATACATAGCTAAAGCCGCTGCTGGTAATCCAAATACTTTTGAGTTACCGTGTAATGAGAATCCACCTTGAGGGAATAACTCTTTTAATGGAGTTGAGCTTTGAGAGAACTCTTGAATGTGTTGTACCCAGTAAGCTGTGATTCCATTTTCTACTACTGCTGGTCCAAACATGAATGGTCCATAGATGAAGTGGTGTAATCCTGTTGGGATTAAAATTCTTTCTAGGAATGTGTAAGTGAATACTCCCGCAACTCCAGATACTTTTAAGAATCCTTGTAAAGCAGCAATTCCTAATTGAACTTTTGGCCATAATAGAGCTGTTAAGAAAGCAGCTGGAATCATGATAAGGAATCCTACTAAGATTACGAATGTTGATCCTTGGAAAATTCCTAATAATTCAGGAAGTTTTTTGTCGAAGTATTTGTTGTGAATCCATACTGAGATAGATGCAATAACGATAGAACCAATGATTGAAGTATCTAAAGTAATTGCTCCAGCGATTCTTGTAATACCTGTAGGTAATTTAAGAGCAGGCGTTACATCTACACCAAAGAATTTGAATTGAGTTAAGAATCCGTTGATGAAGTAGTTATAAACCATGTAGATTAAGAACGCTTCTAATGCTGCACGACCATTTGCTTTTTTAGCAAGACCGATTGGAATACCAAGTGCGAATACTACTGGCATTTGGTTAAAGATAGTCCATCCTCCTTGCTCTACTACGAACCAGAAGTTGTACCAAAGAGTACCTTCTGTCGCGATGCTCCCTACTAGGTTAGGGTTTTTTAAGATTGAAGTTAATCCAACTACTAATCCGAAGAATGCGAATAAAATAGATGGCATTAACATCGCGCCTCCAAAGCGCTGTATTTTTTGTAACATAACATTTTTCCTCCTTTTTTTATTTTTCTGCTAATGTTACTTCTAAGCCATTATGATCAGAAATAATTGGATAATTTTCATCATTAAATATAACAAAACTTTCTTTTACGTCTAATTTTTTATTAATAAATACATAATCCAATTTTTTCTGACACATAGAATCTTCCCAACCACTTATATTTTTATAAACAGTAACTCCACTATCTTTTTTCTCGGCTAGTTCATACGTATCAAATAATCCTTTATCAAGTATATTCTTATAATCATCTACTTGATGGAAATAATCTGTATTAAAATCTCCCATGAAAACTTTTAGATTCTTGTTATCTGTATAATTAATTAGGTTGCTAAGATTTTGATCTATGTCTTCCCCTTTACAAGTTGGCAAATTCATATGACAACTGTAAAATTCTATGATCTCATCGTTTACTTTAAGATCAACTTTTAAAATTTTTCTCGATTCGATAGAAGTTACGGTTTGTTGTGCCGTACAGTAAAAATCCTCTACGGCAACAACTTCACCTTTAGCTAATATCGCTAATCCTTCTTCGAATTTATCAAATCCTATGTGAGAATAAGTCCAGTAATAACTGTATCCTTCTTCTCCATATTCATTAATTTTATCTAACAATAATTTCCCAAAATTATCTTCTTTTATACCATCATGAACATCTGCACTATTTATCAACTGATTCACTTCTTGCATTGCTACTACATCGTATTTTTTTTCTACGATAGTTTTCGCTAAAATATTCAGTTTTTCAAGTTGATTTTCTTCTAACCAACTGTGAACATTAATTGTTAATAGTTTCATGCTATGTTCTCCACTTCTTTATTTATTATTTTTTGTTCCAAATATCTTCATTATATTGAGCTATTGTACGATCTGATGAGAAGAATCCTGCTTTCGCAATGTTTGCAATAACTTTCTTCATCCATAATTCGCGGTTTTCGTAGTCTGCTAACATTTCTTCTTTCTTAGCGTAATATTCCTCAAAATCAATAAGTGTCATGAACCAGTCTTTGTTAAGTAGTTCATTGTATAATCTTTCTAATCTTTCTTTATTTCCTAGTTTAACTAGTTCTTCAGAAACGATGAAATCTACAACTTCTTTAACACCGTCTTTTTCATAGTATTCTTTAGAAACATATCCAGCAGTTTCGTAAAGTTTGATGATTTCATCACTTTCTTTACCGAAGATGTAGATATTTTCACGTCCAACTAATTCATCAATTTCCACGTTAGCTCCATCTAGAGTTCCTAGAGTTAAAGCTCCGTTTAACATGAATTTCATGTTACCAGTTCCACTCGCTTCTTTAGATGCTAATGAAATTTGTTCAGAAATATCAGTTGCTGGAATTAGTTTTTCTGCAACACTTACGTTATAGTTTTCAACTAGGAATACATTTAAGTATTTGTTTACTTCTGGATCATTATTAATTAATTCTGATAAACATAGAATTAAGTGAATGATATCTTGAGCTATAATATAAGCAGGTGCAGCTTTACCACCGAAGAATACTGTGATTTTTCTTTCTGGTAATTTTCCATTTTTAATATCTAAGTATTTTTTGATTACATATAAAGCGTTCATTTGTTGACGTTTATATTCGTGGAATCTCTTGATTTGAGTATCGATAATACTATTTTCATCAAGTTCAATTCCTTGAGTTTCTTTTAGGTATTCTTTAAGAACAAGTTTGTTCTCATGTTTGATTTCTTCTAATTTAGCTGCTACTTCTTTGCTATCAACAAATGCTAGTAATTTTTCTAATTTAGTTGCATCTGTTAAGTACTCATCACCAATTAGGTCTTTTAGGTATGCAGCTAATGGTCTATTAGAGAATTCTAACCAACGTCTGAATGTAATACCATTAGTTTTGTTATTGAATTTCTCTGGGTATAATTCATAGAAGTGTTTTAACTCAGAGTTTTTAAGAATTTCAGTGTGTAGGTAAGCAACCCCATTTACACTATTAGAGAAGTGAATATCCATGTTTGCCATGTGTACTCTATCATATTTATCGATGATTTGAATATCTTCACCTTCATATTTTTCTCTAATAACGGCATCTAATTGTTTAATGATTGTTACTAAGTGTGGTACTACTTCTTCTAAGTATGCTAATGGCCATTTTTCTAATGCCTCAGCTAAGATAGTGTGGTTTGTGTAACCAGTCATTTTTTGAACAATTGTGTATGCTTCTTCAAATTCAATTCCGTGTTTTTCAGTCAATAAACGAATTAATTCAGGAATTACCATACTTGGGTGAGTATCGTTAATTTGAACATATGCATATTCGTATAAATCATGTACATTACTTCCTTTAGCAATTGCTTCATCTAAAATTAGTTGAGCAGCATTTGATACCATGAAGTATTGTTGGTAAATACGTAGTAATTCACCATTTTTATCACTATCATCTGGATATAAGAATAATGTTAAGTTTTTCTTAATTTCAGTTTTATCAAAACTAATTCCATTTTCAATAATACTGCTATCGATTGAATCAATATCAAATAGGTTCAGATAGTTTTTAGTATCTTTTTTATATCCTAATACATCAATTCTTTTTAGTGTTGATGTTAAGTTGAAGTTTTTGAAAGGTACTGTATATTTAACATCAGTATCTCTTAACCATGAAGAATCTTCAATCCAGAAGTTTGGTTCTGCATGTTGTTCATTTTTAACAAATACTTGTTTGAATAATCCACAGTGGTAGTTTAATCCAACTCCATCACCAGTAATTCCTAATGAAGAAATAGAATCGATGAAACAAGATGCTAAACGACCAAGACCACCATTTCCTAATGAAGGTTCTAATTCAGCTTCTTCCACATCACTAAGACGTTTGTTAGCAGCTTTTAATTCTTTTTCGATTTCTTCATAGATTCCTAAGTTAATTAGGTTATTTGATAATAGTTTACCGATTAAAAATTCTGCTGAAATATAGTAAACTTTTTTCTTATCATTGTTTTGAGCTTTTTTATCAGCTTCTTCTTTAACATAGTTTAATAGTTGTTTATAAATTTCTTTGTTATCTAAAGTACTTAGTTCTTGATTAGTATTATCTAATACATATTTACTAAATGACATTTTATACCCTCTCTCTTGAATATCTTACTGTAATATTTTCTAAAAATTCTTTTCTTTCGTCTGTTAGATCTTCTGCAAGCATTCTCCATTCCCAGTTTCCTCCAACTGTTGATGGAACGTTCATTCTGCTCGTTGCATCTTTATCTAATAAGTCTTGCATTGTTACGATTGCGTAATCACTAACTGAAGAGTAAATTCCTCTAATCATTGCTTCAGTAATTTTTTCTTCATTACGGCAATTTAAGTATTCTGAAACTAGTTCTTTTTCTGATTCACTTAGTTTTTCATACCATCCATTAACTACATCATTATCGTGTGTACCAGTGTATGCAACACTATTTTGTGTGTAATGGTGTGGGCGATCTAAATTATCTTCTCCTGGGAAAGCAAATTGAAGAATCTTCATACCTGGATATCCAGAATCATCTAATAATTTTTCTGCTTTTTCATCAATAAATCCAAGATTTTCTGCGATAATTGGTAAATCACCTAATTGTTCTTTAATTTTTTGGAATAATTCAATTCCTGGACCAGCTTCCCAAGTACCATTTACTGCATTTTCAGCATCTCTATCGATTTGCCAAAAATCAGAGAAACCTTTGAAGTGATCTATACGTAGTACATCATAGATTTTGAAACTTTCTTGTACTCGATAAATCCACCATGAGAATCCTTGTTCTTTGTGTTTTGCCCAATCATAGATTGGATTCCCCCAAAGTTGTCCAGTTGGACTGAAGTCATCTGCAGGACATCCAGCTACATAAAGTGGTTCATTGTTCTCATCAACTTTAAATAATTCTGGCATTGTCCACATTTCAACACTATCAGCACTTACATATATTGGCATATCTCCAATGATTTTGATTCCTTTTTTATTAGCATATTCTTTTAATGCCAACCATTGTTTAAAGAAGAAATACTGTGTTACTGTATAGTATCTAATGCTATCTTGAAGTTCTGTACGATATTTTTCACGTGCAGCTTCTTCACCATTCTTAATATCCTCATCCCAATGAATAAAACTTTGATATCCAAAGCTTTCTTTTATAGCCATATATTCAGCATAATCAGCTAACCAGCTAGAGTTCTCAGCTTCAAATTTTTCGATTTCTGCTAATACTTCACTATTTTTTGTAGTGTTAGCAACAGCCTTCTCTAAAATTGGTCTTCTTGCTTCAAATAATAATGCATAATCAACTTTTTCAGGATTGTCTCCAAAGTTTACATTTGAATAATCACTTTCTTCAAGTAATCCCTCTTCTTTTAATAAAGAAAAATCGATTAGATTTAAGTTTCCTGCTACTGCTGAGAAGCTTTGGTACGGTGAATCCCCATAACTAGTTGTCGTAAGTGGTAAAATTTGCCAATATGTTTGTTTTGTTTCTTCTAAGAAATCAACAAAATCATAAGCACTTTTACCGAATGTTCCTATACCAAACTCACCTGGTAATGATGTGATATGCATCAATACACCACTTGAACGTTTTGTCATTCTAATTCCCTCCGTTATACTTTTAACTTGTATTTACAAAATAAGTTTTTATAACTTAACAATAATTATTATAATAAAACACTTTCATTTTGTCAATAACATTTATGTAATTCTTTTTATTTCTTTCTACAACATATACGTAAATGTTATAATATGTATGTAAGATGTACTTAACCCTTGCAATTCTTATCAACTACATTTATAATTAAGTAGGTAATTTTTAAAAGGAGAATAGTAAAGGTAAATCATATATGAGTAAATACAAACAGGTCTATAATGATCTCAAGGAAAAAATAGATACTCGTTTTTATAAGCGTAATACAGAACTACCAAGTGAAAATGAGTTAGTAAAAGAATACGGTTATTCAAAAGATACTATTAGAAAAGCTTTGTCTTTATTAGAAATTAATGGTTATATCCAAAAAATTAAAGGTAAAAACTCTTTAATCCTTGGACACGGAAGAATAAAAAATAATTATTTAGGAAATATTAAAACTTCTTCTGAATTAAACATCGACGGAAAGTACGAAATTAAGACTACATTAGAGTCACTTTATATTATTCAAGGCGAAAAGAAAATAATGGATATTTTTAGTGCAAATGAGAATAATGATTTTTATAGAGTTAGTCGTAGTAGAACAATCAACGGCGAAAAATTAGAGTATGAGGTATCATATTTCGATAGAAGTCTTGTTCCATTTATTAATAAAGAAATCGCAGAATCATCTATTTACAAATACTTAGAAAAAGAATTAGGATTAAATATTACACACTCACGACGTCAAATATCATTTAGATACGCTACAGATGAAGAAAAACAACATATGGACCTTGGTGAATACAATATGGTAGCCGTTGTTGAAAGTATCACTTATTTATCCAATGGAAACATACTACAATATGGAATACTTTCATATAGACCGGACAAATTCACATTTGTAACAATGGCAAAAAGATAAAGACGACTCATAAATTACGATTTTATTAGAATCTAATTTATAGAGTCGTTCTTTTTTTAAAAAATTTTACTATTCAAATATTTTAAGTATAGTGACGGACGGTCCCATCTAACTTTAATTGTCATTTAGACAATCAAAGTGGATATTCCACCTTAAAATTAAGCTTAAAATCTTAATTTCACCGATGGAACTTTTCAAGTTCCATTTTCACCATTACAAAATATTTGAATAAAATTAATAATACTAGTGAAAAATTAGTCAATTCATTTATTAATCAAGTTTATATTTTTCTTACTGTTTTGTAGTAGCTGAAGTGAAACACTTTTGTGTTTCACTTCGAGAAAATGAGACTACAGGCTCATTTTCTAACCGGAATATCCTTTTAAGATAACAAAAGATATGGAGGTGTCGTAAGCTACACTTAAAACAGGAAAAAGAAAAATATAAATTTTATGAGATATAGTATCCAATCATATATTCAAAAAACTGATAAAGGAACATTATTCCTCTATCAGTTTTTATTTTATTCTAGATTATTTTAATCTTTTTTCTAATTCTGCTTTTAATTCTTCGAATCCAGGCTTCCCAAGAAGTGCGAACATATTTTTCTTATACGCTTCTACTCCTGGTTGGTCAAATGGATTTAATCCTTGCATGTATCCAGAAATACCTACAGCTTTTTCGAAGAAGTATACTAAGTATCCGAATGTAAACTCACTCATATCTGGAAGTTCTACTACAAAGTTAGGTACCCCTCCGTCTGTGTGAGCAAGAAGTGTTCCTTCAAATGCTTTAGTGTTTACGAAATCCATAGTTTTTCCTGCTAAATAGTTTAATCCATCAAGATTGTTGTCAGCTTCCTTAAGCTCGATATCTTTGTTTGGAGATTTAACTTTTAAGATAGTTTCTAATAGAACTCGACGTCCTTCTTGAACATATTGTCCCATAGAGTGTAAATCAGTTGAGAAGCAAACACTTGATGGGTATAATGCTTTTCCATCTTTACCTTCAGACTCACCATAAAGTTGTTTCCACCATTCGTTGAAGTAAACCATTGATGGTTCGTAAGATACAAGAATCTCAATTAATTTACCTTTTTGTTGTAAGATATTACGCATTACAGCATATTGGTAAGCAATATTTTTGCTTAAATCTGGTATTGATAGTTCATCTTGAGCTAATTTAGCACCAGCCATCATTTTATCGATATCAACTCCACTTACAGCAATTGGAAGTAATCCTACAGCAGTAAGAACTGTGAAACGTCCACCTACATCATCAGGTACTACAAATGTTTCATATCCTTCATCATCAGCTAATGATTTTAACGCTCCACGAGCTTTATCAGTTGTAGCGAAGATTCTTTCTTTTGCCCCTTCTTTACCATATTTTTCTTCAAGTAATTCTTTAAAAATACGGAATGCAATAGCAGGCTCAGTAGTTGTTCCAGATTTAGAAATTACATTTACAGAGAAATCTTTACCTGTAGTTTTTAAGTAATTAACTAATTCTTGAGTATAAGTTGATGAAATAGTGTGACCAACGAAGAAAATTTTCGGAGTTTTTCTTCCTTCTTCATAGAAGTTATAGAAGCTATCGTTTAGCATTTCTATTGCAGCACGAGCTCCAAGGTAAGATCCCCCAATACCAATAACTACTAGTACATCAGAATTACTTTGGATTTTTTTACTAGCTTCTTTAATTCTAGCAAATTCTTCTTTGTCATAATTAGTTGGTAAGTCTAACCATCCTAGGAAGTCATTTCCTATTCCAGTTTTATTGTGTAATTGATCATGTGCAACTTTCACATAACCTTCCATATTTTTCACTTCTTGTTCGTTAAAGAAGTTTAGCGCTTTTGAATAATCAAAATTTAAGTGCATTTTTGTTCTCCTTTTTTTATTTTCATCTTTTATTATAAATCATTGTTGGCTTGTCGTCTATAATATAATCGTAAATTAATTCAGAAACTTTTTCTGCATTATGCCTAATCGTATTATTATCAACGATTCCTACATCATTATTTTTTATCAATTTTATTCCAAGTTTTTCTATTTTATCTTGATCGATTTTGACCGGTTCTTGTTTTTCTTTGTGATATTTCGATAAAATACTATCATCGAATTCACGAGAATTTGCAATTATTAAATCAAAAATGTTTTCTTCAACGTGTTTGTTTATTGCAATAATATGATCAGAAACAGTATAATTGTCAGTTTCGCCATGTTGAGTCATAACATTACATACATATATTTTTTTAGCTTTACTTTCTCTAATTTTCTCCGAAACTTGAGAAATCACTAAATTCGGGATAATTGAAGTATATAAACTACCTGGTCCCATTATTATATAATCTGCCTGCTCTATGGCTTTTAATACATCCTCATTTGGTTTCACCCTAGAAGGTGTAATATACACATGATCTATCACTCCACCAGCTTCAGTAATTGAAGATTCTCCTCTTATTATTTCACCTGTAGAAAGAACAGCATTTAACGTTGCTATATCATTAGTTGTTGGTAATACTGTTCCACGTACATTTAAGATTCTACTCATAACCTTAACCGCAGTAGAAAAATCACCATGAATATCTGTCATGGCAGCTAGCATTAGATTACCTACTGGGTGACCTTTGATTTCTCCGCTATCGAAACGATACTGAAACATCTTTTCTAAGTATGGTTCTACATCTGACAAAGCTGCAATGACATTTCTAATATCCCCTGGTGAAGGAATATTCATATCACTACGTATTTTCCCAGAACTTCCACCATCATCTGCTACTGTTACTACGGCAGTTAAGTCAAGTGGATATTTTTTTAAACCTCTTAAAAGAACAGATAAACCTGTTCCTCCACCAATAGTAACTACTTTTACTTTAGTTCTCATTTTACTACCTACCCTTATTAATATCGCGATGTTCTAAATGTACTCTATAACCTAACTTCGATATATCCTCATGTAACCTTCTAGCTACACTAACAGATCTATGTTTTCCTCCGGTACATCCTACAGCTATTGCGACTTTATCTCTTCCTTCATATTGGTACTTATCAATCATATAAGTCATTAATTCTAGATATCTATCATAAAATTCTTTAGTCACTTCATCTTCAAAAACATAATCATAAACTTCTTTGTCTTGACCGGTTTTTTCTCGTAGTTCATTTATATAAAATGGATTTCGTAAAAAACGAACATCTACTATGTTATCTGCATCGATTGGTACACCATATTTATATCCGAAACTAGAGATAGTAATATGATAACTATCTTTTTTTTCAATTCCAAAATCCTCTAATATTTTTTTCTTAAGATCTTTAATTGTTGTATTTGTAGTATCATAAATATAATTCGCTATACCTTTAATAGCATCCATATCCTTTCTTTCTTGAGTAATTCCTTCTAGTAAACTGAACTCGTTTGATAATGGATGATTTTTTCTAGTCTCTTTATATCTATTTACCAATACTTGATCTTCACTGTCTAAAAATATTATACGAACATCAAAATATTTATTTTGTTGTATTTTTTTTAATACCTCTTTTAAATCAACAAATAAGACTTTACTTCTTATATCAATACTTATAGCTGTCTTATCAATATCTTTTTCTTCAATTATTCTTAAGAAATCCTCTACAACCAATCCAGGCAAATTATCTGTACAAAAATACCCCTGATTTTCAAAGACTTCTAATGCTGTATTTTTCCCTGCTCCACTTATTCCTGTTATAATAACTAATTTTTTCTTCATAGCTTCACATCCATCTTTATAATATTATGTAAGTTTTATGGAATGATAAATTCAGTTTAACAAAGAAATAAACTGCTCCATTTCTATATTGTACACCATTTCTATTTATTTGTGTAGTATTTTAAGATTATTAAAAATAAACCTACTGTGTAGATTTCTCTTACAGTAGGTTTATTGCTAATTACCTATTTCCTCTAGTAGTATTATTATTTCCAGTATTTCTTCCGCTAGGTTGAGCTACATTAGAATTTCCTCCTTGTGATTGAGGATTATTGTTATTACCATTTTGTGGAACATTTTGATTTGTTGTATTGCCATTATTATCTTCAGAGTTATTTCCGTTACGATTATTATTGGCGTTATTATCATTATTGTTATTATTATTTCTTTCTTTATCTCTTTCTTCTTGATTACGTCTATTTTGTTCCTCAATTTCTCGACGCTCACTATCAGAAATAACCTTAACTCCTCCGTTAATAGAACCTACATTCTCTGGAACTTTAAATCCTTTAGGTGGGCGAATACGCACTATATTCTGCATATTTATTCGATACAATGCCTGAGTTTTCTGCGTATCATCTTGAGATAGATACTTCGTCGGTCCATCAATTGCATCAAATCCTTGCCATACAGCCATCGTATAGTTACTTGTGTACCCAATTGTCCATGAATCTTTAGCTGAGTCATTTATATCAAAGCCAAATTTTTGTGCTTCTCCTTCACCAAATGTAGTTGTCCCTGTTTTCACTGCCATATCTGCTCCAATTATACGTGCATTAGATGCAGTACCATTTACTACATTTCTTAACATTGAAGTCATAATATAAGCAGTAGATTCTTTAATAACACGTTTCCTATCATCTTTACTAAAGCTCTTAACTTCAGAACCTTCGCTATCATAAACTTTTTTTATAGCTTTCGGTGTTGCATAATATCCTCCATTACTAAATGGAACATATGCTCCTGCCATTTGTAATGGTGAGAACCCATCTCCACTACCTCCAATTGGAGTAGTAATAGAATCATCTGTAAGTTCCATACCAACATTTGCAGCATATTGTTTCACCCTATTAAATCCAACTTCTTGATATGTTTTAATAGCTGGAATATTATATGACCAAACTAATGCATTATTTATTGTAATATTACCGTGAAATTGTCTATCCCAGTTTTGAATTTGTGAACCTTGAAGTTTAGAGTCATTAACCGTATGATCAGAACCCCAATTTAAATATTCTACAGCAGGTCCATAAGCTAGTATTGGTTTAATTGATGAACCAGGTTGTAACTTAGCTTGCGTTGCAATATTAAATCCATGGAAGGTTTGTTTTTTACCTCCATAAAGAGCGGCTATACCACTATTTTCGTTATTCAGTACAACCATAGCCACATTACTAGCTTGTTTTATTCCTGCATAATTTGCATTTACACTCTCTGTTAAAGTATCTTGAATTTTTGAATCAAAGTTAGTATAAATTTTAAGACCTAAGTTTAATACGTCACCTTCATAATCTTTAAATTCTTTACTATTTTTTAATTCATTTACAATTTGATTCATATATGAAGTATATTTTGAATCAAATTCACTTGATAATAATACACGTTCATTTTCGTCACGTTCTATTAATCCATCTAATACATTAGTTTTTTGAGCTGCTGTTGATTCTGCTTCTGAGATTTTCCCATGATATTGCATTAAATATAATACAGTGTCACGACGAGCTTTAGCCGCTTCAGGATTATCATATGGATTATATGTATTAGGATGTTGAGGTAACCCCGCTAAAAGCGCCATCTGCGGAAGTGTTAATTGATTTAATTCTTTTCCATAGTAGTACTTAGCTGCAGTTTTTAATCCATATACACCATCTGAATAATAGATTCTATTTACATACATAGTAAATATAGATTCTTTATCGTAGTTTTGCTCAAGTTTATAAGCTAGATATGCTTCTTGAACTTTACGCTTCATACTCTTATTATCGTCTAAGAATGTTCTCTTAATTAACTGTTGAGAAATTGTAGAAGCACCTTGAGATCCAAATCCACTTGTAAGGTTTGAAAATACAGCTCCTACTAAACGTCTGTAGTCAACAGCTCCATGTTCGAAGAATCTATTATCCTCTGTCGCTAAAATTGCATCTTGCATTTTTGTCGGGATGTCTGATGTATTTAAATTTTCACCAATTTGGTTCCCTAATTTTGCCACCTCATTATTATTAACATCATAAACGATTGTTCTCGAGTTATTATCTAGTATCTTAGAGTCAAATGCAGGCGCTTGATAAATCCAAAACACACATAGTAAGAATAAAGATATAATAGCAACACTTGCTGCATATAACCCATATCTCAATATTTTCATCCATAAAGTTTTATTGGATTTTTTAGAATTTGGATTACTAATTCTATTTGGACCTAATGGTCTTCTTGGTCCCCCAGGGCTACCAGTTCTTGATGATTGTTGACTATTTCTCGGTCTCACAGGAGGTACTCCTTGTCTTTGATTTGGATTTTGAGGCCTTTGTTGTTGATTAGAAGAATCTGTATTTTGTGCATTTCTTCTCGTTATTTCTTCATTTATTAACGGTCTTCTTTGTTGTCCATTATTCGTTGGATTATTATTTCTTCTAGATATATATCCACCTGGCATAACACTCTTTCTTTCTTGAGAGTGTCTGTCTCTTCTCGATAGCCGACTATTATTATTCTCTGCCATTGTATATCCTCTCTTTTTTTCGATATTTAAACTTTCTTTTTTGATTTGAACTCATTTTTCTAATATAAAATGATACAATATACTACATTAATTTTAATGTATAATGAAAAAAAAATCAATTTACTTTGCATAATATTAATTATTATTTAACAATATTGTAATATTTACAAAGATTTTATAATTATAGTTCAGTTAATTAATACTTAATTTAAATTTTTTACAAATTAGTATTGCTAATCATAATTCAAAAAAGGGTAATTCATTAAGAATCACCCTCATATTATATCGATTTTATTATTATCAATATCTTATTAATTAAATTACTTGATAACTTTATTTCTTTATAATGTTTTTACTTAGTTAACGCTACTTCTATATCGCTAATAGCTGCTTTAGCGGCTGCAATTCTTGCGATAATAACTCGATATGGTGAGCAAGAAACATAACCTAAACCAATCTTCGAACAAAGTAAAATTGATTTTTCATCTCCCCCATGTTCACCACAAATTCCTAGTTTAATATTAGGTTTTACAGCTTTTGCTTTATTAACAGCAATCTTCATTAACTCTAGAACTCCACTTTCATCTAAATGAACAAATGGATCTGACTCTAAGATATTTTTTTTCTTATAGATATCAATAAATTTCTCAGCGTCATCTCTTGAATAACCAAATGTTAATTGTGTTAAGTCATTTGTTCCAAAACTGAAGAAATCAGCATGTTCAGCAATCTTATCAGCTACTACACAAGCTCTTGGTATTTCAATCATAGTTCCTACTTTATAATTAAAATCCGCATTGTATAACTGTATTTCTTTTTCAACTAATTCAACTATTTGCTCACGTAGAACTGCAAGTTCTTTTTCTAAACCTACTAACGGAATCATAATTTCTACATTAACTTCAATTCCTTCTTTACGTGCTCGAATCGCTGCTGAACTAATTGCTTTTGCTTGCATTAAATAAATTTCTGGATAAGTTATTCCTAGACGACAACCACGGTGTCCCATCATAGGGTTGAACTCGGCAATACTAGCAATTTTTGCTTCTAATTGACTAACACTTACACCTATTTCCTCGGCAATAACTTTTACAGTTTTTTCATCTTTCGGTAAAAATTCGTGAAGTGGTGGATCTAATAATCTTATGTTAACAGATTTACCTTTCGCTTCTTTAAAAATTTTATAGAAATCATCACTTTGAATTGGTTGTAATCTATCTAAGAATCTAATTCTTTCATTTGTATCTGAAGCTAGTATCATTTTTCTAACTAAGCTAATTCTATCTTCTTCAAAGAACATATGTTCTGTCCTACATAATCCAATTCCTTCAGCTCCAAACTCGAAAGCAACTTTTGCATCAACTTCATTATCAGCATTTGCTAAAACTTTTAAACTTCTAATTTCATCTGCCCATTCTAAAAGCTTATTGAATCTATCGCTGAATCTAGCATCTATTTTATCAACTTCACCTAGATAAACTTTACCACTACTTCCATCAACAGAAATTACATCTCCTTCTTTTAATGTAATTCCAGCAATTTTTAAAGTTTTTTCGTCATAATTAATAATCATATTTTGGCAACCACATACACAGCATTTACCCATTCCACGTGCTACTACCGCAGCATGTGATGTCATACCTCCACGTAAAGTTACAATGGCTTCTGAGCTAACCATCCCTTCAATATCTTCAGGTGATGTTTCTTCTCTTACTAATACAACCGGTTTTATTTTAGCCGCTTCAACCGCTTCATGTGCAGTAAAATAGATTGCTCCCACCGCTGCTCCTGGTGAAGCCGCTAATCCTTGAGTTAATTGTTGCGCTTGTTTCAATGATTTATCTTCAAATGTAGAATGAAGAAGTTTGTTAATTTCTTCTGTCCCTACTCTTAAAATAGCCTCTTCCTTACTAATAACACCTTCTTCTACCAATGAAACTGCAACTTCAACAACAGCATTTGGTGTTCTCTTAGCATTTCTTGTTTGAAGAATATATAGTTTACCATCTTCTATAGTGAACTCAATATCTTGCATATCTTTGTAGTGTTCTTCTAGTTTTTTAGAAAGTTCTACAAATTCTTTATATAAATGTGGCATATCTTCAGCAAGTACACTAATATTTTTCGGCGTTCTAATTCCCGCAACTACATCTTCCCCCTGTGCATTAATTAGATATTCTCCGAATAATTCATCCTCCCCAGTTACAGGGTTTCTACTAAATGATACTCCAGTACCACAATTGTCTCCCATATTCCCGAAAACCATGGCTTGGATATTTACAGCAGTTCCTAATTTATCACTAATATTATGAAGTCTTCTATATACTTTAGCACGATTATTATTCCAAGATTTAAATACCGCTTCGATAGCTAGCATAAGTTGTTCCTTCACACTCATCGGAAATTCACGACCTACTTCTTTTCTGTAGATTTCTTTGAACTCCTCAACAACTTTAAATAAATCTTTTTCATTCATATCACTATCTTGTTCATAGCCATTTTCATTTTTTACTCGTGTTAATACTTCTTCAAATTTATATTTCTCTACGTCCATTACTACATCTGAGAACATTTGAATAAATCTTCTATAACTATCATAAGCAAAACGATAATTATTATTCTTCTTAGCTAAGGCGATAGTTGTTTCATCATTCAATCCTAAATTTAAAATTGTATCCATCATTCCAGGCATTGAAAATACAGCACCACTTCGTACAGACACTAATAATGGATTTTCTATACTTCCCAACTCTTTACCTATATTTTTTTCTAATATTTCTAATTGTTCATTGATTTGTTTTAAAATCTCAGGTTTAATTCGTTCCCCATTTTCATAATAACTATTACAACTTTCTGTAGTAATAGTAAAACCAGGTGGTACATTAATCCCTAATCCCTTCATTTCTGCAAGATTCGCACCTTTACCCCCAAGTAAAGATCGCATTTCTTTATTTCCTTCACTGAAATTATAAACATATTTTTTTGTCATTTTAAAATTCCCCCATCACATTTTTGTTACAGTATATAATTATTTCTTAAATATTAAATTTCTAAGCCGCGTTCTCTCATTATACCAATTATCAACTCTGCAGTTTCCTCAATAGCTTTATTTTGAACATCTATTATCGGACAACCAATTTTCCCCATAATTTCTAACGCGTACTCTAATTCTTCAAATATTTGGATTTCATCTGTATAATCAGTATTTCCATCCACTCCTAAAGTTTTTAGTCTTTCTTCCCTCAACTTATTAAGTTGTTCTACTGAATTTGTTAAACCAATAATCTTTCTTTTTACTTCATATAGTTGCTCTGGTAGTATTAGATCTTGTACAATAGGAACATTCATAACTTTAATATTTCTATTTGCTAGATATAAACTTAATGGAGTTTTAGACGTTCTTGATACCCCCAAAATAACAATATCCGCCTCTTTAAGACCATTAATATCCTTTCCATCATCATACTTCACAGCAAATTCCAATGCATCAACTCTTTTAAAGTACTCAGTTCCCATTTTTCTGTTTAAACCTGGATTCCCCTCAGATTTTATTCCAAGTTTATCTTCAAAAGTATTTAGCATTTCACTTAACAAATCTATAACTTTTATATTTTTTTCTAACCCTTTTTTCTTCACGTATTCAGCTAAGGCACTATCCACCAATGTTTGAACTATTACATCCCCATCATTTACATTCGACATAATACAATCTATTTTTTCTATCGTACAAACATTTGAATTCTTTAATACCTTAAAATCAGCTTTTCCATAAGAAAACTGCACTAAAGCTGCATCTACAACATCCTTCGCAGTATTCCCTATTGAATCTGAAATTATATGTACAGTTAACATATTATCCCTCCAATATTTCCAATAATAATTTAATTAATGTAGTTTTTGAAATTTTTCCGACAATCACCTTGCCTCCATCCTCATCTCTTACGACAGGTAAGCAGTCAATTTCATGTAAAATTAACTTCCTTAAGGCATCACTAACTAATTCATCTTCATATATGTAAATTACATTCGGTACACGTGTCATCGCTAGTACTATTGGAAGATTTTGACCGTCAGCATTTCTTGATAATTTCAACATATCTTTTCTAGATGTTACACCTGCTAGGTGATTATTTTCATCGACAATAAAGATTGTTCCTACATCATATATAAATAATTTAGATAATACATCTGAGAAATTCGCTGTACTTTTAGCCGTTATTGCTATCCCCATAACATCTTTAACTAATTTATTTTTTATTTCTTCACGTTGTTCTCCTGGTGAAAAGTTATAATTATAATAATAACCTACATTAGGTTTTGCTTCTAAGATTTCTAGCATCCCTAATACTGCCAAATCGTTTCTTAAAGTAGATTTCCCCAAAGATAACTTCTCAGCTATCTCATCACTTGTAATTGGCTCGAGATTCTTTACTATTTCAATTATAGCTTTATGTCTCTCAGTAAGTTTCATTGTTCCTCCTTCTTGTATTATATTTTTTATTATACAATATATTACACACTAATTCAATAGTTATTACAAATTAATGTGTAATAATAATTTCACAGTGTATAATTATTTCGTTTTAAATGATGTTTATTCTACATTTTTATCCTACTTTATTACCAATATATTAAAATAGAGTTACTCATTATCTATTTTATTTAAATTTAAATGTTTATATGATATAATTAATCTAATAATATATTGAGGTGAAAATTGTATGTCAAAATTATCAAAATTATTTGCAATCGGTACAGGAATAGCCGTTGCTAACTATTACTCAAAAAATCCAAATAAAGTTGAAGAACACACTGAATACGTTAAGAAAAAATCTAAGGATTACTATGGTTACACACGTTGTATGATTCGCTACACTAAGAAAAATGGTGTTGAAGAAGCGGCAATCTATCTATACAACGACTTAGTGAAAAATCTTAAAAAAGCTAAAAATGCTTTAGAAAACAAATACAATAATGCTGTTGATTATGGAAAAGAATTATCTAGCAATGTAACAGATATTAAAGAACACGTATCTAGCGTAAAAGAATATACTTCAGAAGTTAAAGAAAACTTAGGAGACGCAAAAAAAATCGTTGAAGAATTCAAACCTTCAGTAGAAGCTTACAAAGAAAAAGCTCTTTCTTCTTTCGAAAAAATCAAAGATCAAGTTTCTAATATTAAAAAAGACGTAGATGAAGCAAATATTCAAGAAAAAGTTGAAGATTTCACTAACAAATCAACTGAAACACTAGATTCAGTTAAAGAACGCGTTGAAACTGAAGTTCTAAATAACACTCCAGAACAAAAAGAAGAAAAATAATATAACGAGGATTTAAGATGAATCTACTATCACTAAATACTCTTCCTAATACAGGAGAAGCAGTTAAAAATTATGGTGCATACATTGGTATAATCATAATAATCGCGATAATTTTCTTCCTAATCTGGAGAAAAAAGAATAATAAAGATGATTAACAAACTCTAAGCTAGGTAAAACTAGCTAGAGTTTTTTTAAAAATCAAACCTTTTGGTATTAAAAATATAAGAGAGTGACTCAATAAAATCTATACGATTTTCGAATCACTCTCTATTTTATTTTATACTATTTTAAATTATCTAATGCAGCTATTCTTTCTTTGACACTATCATATTGCTCTTGATATGTTGCTTGTTTTTCTTTTTCTTTAGCTACAACCGCTTCTGGAGCAGAACCTACAAATTTTTCATTAGAAAGTTTTTTGTTTACGCGATCTAATTCTTGTTGTAATTTTTCTAATTCTTTTCCAAGACGTTCTTTTTCTTTGTCTACATCGATTAAATCACTTAATGAAACATAGATTTCAGCACCTGGTAAGATACGGCTGATGTCAGTTTCACTTGCTTCTACTTCGCGTTCGATAATAAGTTCGCTAGGCCGAGCAAATTTCTCTAAGTACGCACTACCGCTTAATAGTACTTCTTTTACGTTATCTTGTGAGTATTTGATTTTAATAGGAATCTCACGAGACATAGGAGCATTCACTTCACTACGGATATTACGTACTGCAGTGATTACATCTTGGATGAATTGCATATCTTCTGTTTCTTTTTCAAACACTAGACTTGCATCAACTTTAGCAAATTCACTAGTTACAATACTATCTCCTGTGTGAGGAATATGTTGCCAGATTTCTTCAGTTACGAATGGCATAAACGGATGTAACATTTTCAGAGAAGCATCAAGTACATATACTAAGATAGATTTAGTAGTTTTCTTCGCAGCTTCATCTTCACCATTTAATGAAATCTTAGCAATTTCAATATACCATGAACAGAATTCTTCCCATACAAAGTTGTAAAGAATACGGCTTGCTTCACCAAACTCATATTTTTCGAATAATCTTTCAAAGTCTTCAATAGTTTTAGCAAGTTTTGTTAAGATATATTTATCAGCTAATGTTTTTTCTCCTGTTAAATCAATATCACTATATTCAAAACCTTCAAGGTTCATAATTACGAAACGAGAAGCGTTCCAAATTTTATTAATATAGTTCCAACTTGCTTCGATTTTCTCAGTTGAGTAACGTAAGTCTTGACCTGGTGTTGAGTTAGTAGCTAAGAAGTAACGTAAGCTATCAGCTCCATATTGTTCGATTACTTCCATTGGATCTACACCATTACCAAGTGATTTACTCATCTTACGACCTTGTTCATCACGTACTAAACCGTGGATTAAACAATCTTCAAATGGACGAGTACCTGTAAATTCTAATCCTTGGAATACCATACGAGCAACCCAGAAGAAGATAATGTCATATCCAGTTACTAGACAGCTATTTGGATAGTAACGTTTGAAATCTTCACTTTCTAAGTCTGGCCATCCTAATGTAGAGAATGGGAATAATGCTGAAGAGTACCAAGTATCAAGAACGTCTTCATCTTGAACGTAGTTTTCAATATCTTTTGGTGGATTTACATCAACATAAACTTCACCAGTTTCTTTGTGATACCATGCAGGAATACGGTGACCCCACCATAATTGACGAGAAATACACCAGTCTTGAATATTTTCCATCCAAGTATTTAACGTATTTTCAAAACGAGGTGGATAGAAGTTAACTTTTCTATCTTCATCTTTTTGATTTTCTAATACTTTATCGGCAAGAGGTTTCATGTCAACGAACCATTGTTTAGAAAGATATGGTTCAACAACCGCACCACTACGCTCAGAGTGCCCTACTGAGTGAAGGTGTTTTTCAATCTTGAAGCATACTCCGCTTTCTTGTAAATCAGCGATAAGAGCTTTACGACATTCGAAACGATCCATACCGTTATACTTATCAGCATGTTCATTCATAACAGCACCTTCATCCATAACGATGATGCGTTCTAAGTTATGACGTTCACCTACTTCAAAGTCATTTGGATCGTGTGCAGGAGTTATTTTAACTACTCCACTTCCGAAATCTTTTTCTACATATTCATCTGCAATAACAGGAATTTCTTTGTTTGTTACTGGTAAAAGAACTGTTTTACCAATATATTTTTGATATCTTTCATCTTCAGGATGAACAGCAACCGCAGTATCTCCGAATAAAGTTTCAGGACGAGTAGTTGCTACTTCTAGATAATCCCCACTTCCATCAGCTAAGAAATATTTAAGGTGATAGAATGCACCTTCTACGTCTTTGTGAATTACTTCGATATTAGATAATGCAGTTCTTTGAACTGGGTCCCAGTTGATAATTTTCTCACCACGATAGATTGTACCATTGTTGTAGTGATCTACGAAAATTTTTGTAACTGCTTTGTTTAATCCTTCATCTAATGTAAATCTTTCTCTTGAATAGTCTAAACCTAATCCAAGTTTAGCCCATTGTGCACGAATATATCCAGCATATTCTTCTTTCCATTCCCATGCACGCTCTAAGAATTTTTCACGACCTAAATCATAACGACTTAATCCTTCTTCACGCATTTTAGCTTCTACTTTAGCTTGTGTAGAAATACCAGCATGGTCCATCCCTGGAAGATAAAGCACATCAAATCCTTTAAGACGTTTATAACGTGTTAACATATCTTGTAAAGTTGTATCCCAAGCATGCCCAATGTGTAATTTACCAGTTACGTTTGGTGGTGGAATTACGATTGTATATGGATTCTTTTTACTTTTATTATCAGCTTTAAAAACTTCTTTTTCCAACCACCAATTGTAGCGATTATTTTCTACTTCGGTCGGATTATATTTTGTAGACATTTCAGTCATGACTGTTCCTCCTAAATTTTTATTTTATTATTAATTATTTCTATTTTTACTAATTTTATATTGGTGATATTTTTTCTAGGTAAAAAAAATAACCTCCATCCTTACATAAGGACGAAAGTTTCCGTGGTACCACCTTTATTCTAATTATAACATTAGCACTTAATAAGATTAACGCTCTAACCACGTTTAAAGCTACTTACTTTCACTCTAAATGCTCACCGGCTACTTCAAAGTCCTGCCTAGGAGAAATCTCTCAACCACTGATTTCTTTTCTGTATCCTACGGTACGCAAGAACTTCTACTTATCGGCTCATCGCATATATTTTATAATTAAAATATGTTTAATATAATAACATACTTTTTTTTATAATGCAAGCAAAATTAAAACTTTGTGAATATAGTATGTGAATATATGTGAATATGTACCCCTCTACCTCTTATATTTTTGACACCCTAAAGAAATAATAGTATAATATCTTTAGATTAGAGGAGGTGCTAATATGCCAAACATTAAATCAAGTACAGATTTACGTAATAATTACAATGAAATCTCTTCATTTTGTCATGAAACAGGTGAACCGATTTTTATTACCAAAAATGGTCGTGGAGATCTTGCTGTTATGAGCATTGATTTATTCAATAAGTTCATGGGGAGATATGAACTATATCAACTTTTAGAACAAAGTGAATCTGATTTTGTAAACGGTCGTACCCTTACTTTTGATGATTCTATGAAAAGTTTGAGAGAGGAACTAAAAAATGGAACATTATAAAATAGTTGTTTCTGAAACCTATCACAAAGACCTAAAAGATATAATCCATTATATTTATCACAATTTAGATGCACCACATACTGCATCTACCCTACTTGACGAGATAGAGGCTATCGTTTCCAATCTTTCTATCATGCCTCTTCGCTATGGATTAGTTGATGATGCCTATCTACGCCGTAAAGAATTTAGAAAATGTCTTGTTAAGAATTATATCATTTTCTATAAAGTGAACAAAGAAAATAAAACTGTAATGATTCACCGAATTCTTCACGCAAGACAAAAATGGATTGATATCCTATAAAAAATATTCCATATAAATAAAAAGTACTTCAATGATTAGAAATCTAATTCCATCATTGAAGTACTTTTTTTAATATTAATCTTCTTTTTTATTTTTCCATGCAGTAGCATTATCTAACTTAATTGGTAAGTTATCTAGGTAAAACTCTGGATCTTTTCCTTGTTTATGTTGTTTCACATAGTCTTTTAATACTACATAAACTACACCAGAAAGACCGATAATCGCAATTAAGTTAAGTAAACTCATAATACCCATCGATACATCAGCGATTCCCCAAACTAGGTTTAAGTCCATTACACTTCCCACATACACGAAGATACATACGATAACACGATAAACATTTACAGCCCATTTTTTAGGAAGTAAGTATTGAATGTTTGTTTCTCCGTAGTAGTAGTTACCAATTACAGAACTATATCCGAATAAGAAGATTGCAACGATTAAGAAAATTGTTCCGATGCTTCCTACTTGTGAAGTTAAAGCAGCTTGTGTAAGTTGGATACCTTGTAACTTACCAGCTCCGTATTCAACACCAGGATATAATAAAATTAAGAATGCTGTTGCTGTACATACTAAACATGTATCGAAATAAACTCCTAGAGTTTGGATAAATCCTTGTTTAGCTGGGTGTGTACTATCAGCTGTAGCGGCTGCGTTAGGAGTAGATCCTAAACCAGCTTCGTTAGTAAACATACCACGCTTAATTCCTAAAAGAATTGATGTTCCCATACCAATTACTCCACCACCTACTTGTTCAAGACCGAATGCTGATTTCACGATTTGAGCAAGAACACCAGGTAATTTGTCAATGTTAATAACCATTATAACTAATACGATAAATAAGTACGCTACTGCCATTACTGGTACTAACCATTGAGTAATTTTAACAACTTTTGTTACTCCACCAAAAATTACGAAAATAGTAAGAATTAATAAAGCAATACCCGCAATATTCGCATTAATATCATATACTTGTAAAGCTTGAGCAATAGTGTTAGTTTGAACAGAGTTAAATGCTACACCATATGTTATAGAAATAACAATCGCGAAAAGCACACCCATCCATTTTTGGCCAAGACCTTTTTCCATATAGTAAGCAGGTCCTCCACGATAAACACCTTTTCTATCACGAACTTTATATACTTGGGCTAATGTTGATTCGGCAAAAGATGAAGCTCCACCAAAAAGCGCCATTACCCACATCCAGAATACTGAACCAGGTCCACCCATTGCAATCGCAATAGCAACCCCTGCAATTGTACCAGTACCTACTCTTGACGCAGCTGAGATTGTGAAAGCTTGGAAAGCAGAAACACCTTTTTGTTCACCATCTTCACCTACTTTAGGTTTTTCTGTAATAAGTCTGAACATTTCTTTGATATAAGTAAATTGAACAAACTTAGTACTAAATGTAAAATAAATACCAGTTACCATTACCAACCCTATTAGGAAATAAGTCCACATAAAGTCATTAACGGTATTTAATAATTCTAAAAATCTATCCATTAAGAGTCAACTCCTCGTTTTATTTGTTTTATTACGCTACTTATTATACTTTAAAAAACATCACAATTGTAAATATACGTTAGAAAATCTAACATAAGACTATCTTAAATTAACTTTACTTTCAATATTTACTTAAAAACTATAGAAAACACTTGAAATCTTACATGAAAAATCCAGGAGCTTTAAACATTACATTCAAATCACCTGGAATTTTTCTCATTAAACATATTCAATTCTGTTTATTTCTTCATTGTTGCTCGGTTGATAATCGCTGAAGCCACTATTCATGTTAGGAACTACTAATTTTCTACCTCTTGATTTTAATATAGAGTTTATTTCATAACTACTTAGCATGTTATAATCTAATTTCTCCTGAAGAACATATTCTCCACTTCTAATTCTAGCTCTAATATCTGTAGCAGCAACAAAGTAGACAACCATAAAGACAATAGGGAATATGAGTTCTGCTAGTGAAAAAATACTACTTAATATACTATCACTAGCTCCTTGGAATATAGCGCCACTAAAAGAAGATAAAATTGTCAGTGCTGCTTGAATATGCAATACCACTCTTCTACCTTTTGTATCAAAGATTGGTAAGTACATTATAAATAACATAATAAAGTTAAATATATATGCAATTAATCCCGCGACTACTAATAATCCAAGTCCAGTAAATAATATGCCGGCATACTGTTCTGAAAAAACTTCAGTGGTATATCGCAACTTCACTAGTACCAACAGTAAAGCTCCTATTACAACTGAAGGAAGTGTGAATGTTAATAGATAAGCAACTCCCCAATTCCTCTTCCAAACACGCCCTTTATACTCTTTATAAATCCTATAAGTATTATAATATGGTATAAATGCAAGTCCTGACCTAACCCCAAGTATATCAAACATAATTTTTGAAAAAATAGCTGTAATAATATAACCGACAAAAACAAATATGAATAATACTATTCCAACTATAGCTAATACTTGACCTATCACATAATTATCTAAATTAAACATAAAAATCCCTCCTTTATTTCTTTCACCTTTATTATACTAAAAATCTTTATAAATTAATAGCAAAAAAAGAATGAAATTGTCTGAAAATACAACCTCATCCTTTACAATTATTTATGATAACTTGCTCCTGTTATTATACGGTAAGCTCTATACACTTGTTCAAGTAAAACAACACGCATCATTTGATGTGGAAACGTCATACTACTAAACGATAATGCAAAATCACTACGCTTCTTCACACTATCAGAAAGACCATAACTCCCACCAATTACCAATGCCACATCACTCTTACCAGTAAGCATTAAATTATCAATTTTTGATGCAAATTCTTCACTTGATAAATTCTTACCTAAAATTTCCAAAGTAATAACATATTGATTATCTTTAATTTTTGATAATATGTTATTCCCTTCTTTTTCCATCGCAAGAGCTATTTCTGAAACATTTTCTACCTTTACTTTTTCATCTGAAATTTCTATAGTATTTAACTTAATATATGCTCCAAGACGTTTTTCATATTCTTTTATAGCATCTCTATAAAATTTCTCCTTAACTTTACCTACACAAATCAAAGTTACTTTCATCAGAACCTCTTTCTATCTACACATCTTTGCCAAGAACAAATTTTTCAATAGCATAAGCGAAACCATCTTCATCATTTGACTTAGAAATAAAATTCGCCGCTTCTTTTAAAGTAGGATTAGCATTATCAACCGCAACTCCCATACCAGCAAACTCAATCATACTTAAATCATTAAGCCCGTCACCTAATGCCATTACATTCTCATTTGTTAAACCAAGTTTTTTACATAATGAATCTAATGATACTCCTTTAGAAATACCCTTATCGTTAATCTCGATAAAGAACGGTTTAGACATAGCAACCTCATACTCATCACCTAATTCAAGCGCGAGTTTATCTTTCACTGCAACAGCTTCATCAGGATGTTTAAGTATTATTACCTTAGCCGCACCTTCTTTAATATCATCTTTCATATTTTCACTAATTACTAATTCTGCACTTACTAAACCAGACTCAATTCTTGCATATTCATTATCACGATTCGTAAGAACTTTCCCACCTTGGTAAGTAAGAATATCACAATCATTCTCCAAAGCAACATCTATTAAGAACTTAATTCTCTCAGGAGATAAAAACTTCTCATAGATTACTTCATTCGTTTTAAGATTAGCTATTCTAGCTCCATTAAATGAAAGTAAGTAATTATCATAACTATCAAGTTGTAAATCTTCTACTATACTCATCATTCCAAAATCAGGTCTACCCGATGCTAAAATAACTTTAATATCTTGTTTCTTACACTCTTCAATTACTTCTCTATTTTTCTTAGAAATCTCACGATCACTATTTAATAGCGTATCATCAATATCTGTAACAACTAATTTTATCATACAAAAGCTCCTTTTTTTATCACTATGTGTTGTACGTTTGTGTTTTATGAAGCGAAGCAGTCATAAACACTTAGGTACAACGTATGCAACAACAACTGAAATTAGCAAATCACTTAGTGATGAAGCTAATTGCTAGTTGTCACTGCTAGGGTGCAAAACCCTCTTAGGGGATGCATTGCGTTGGACATTTGTGTTTTAAAAAGCGAAGCGATCATAAAACACTTAGGTACAACGTATGCAAAAGCAACTTTAATCTTAACGAACAAAGTGAGGAAAAGATTATTAGTTGCCACTGCCAAACGATTTGTTCTATCCTTGATTTAATCATATTCTACAAATCTGTTTAACCCTCGTTTACTCAATATATTATATCAGATAACCTTAATCTCTCATAGTAAAAAAGAAAAAATCATATCAGATTGATATGACTTCTTCGTTTTTCAAATGAATTCCATTTATTATTTAGCGTTTAATTTGATTGTACAATCTCCCATATAGATCTATTAATAACTTTAGAGGTAAAATACTCCAATGAAAGAAATATAATTAAAGTAAAAAAATAGGAAGAAACTATACTACTTAATATAGTATAGCTTCCTCCTAATTTTAAGTATCAACCGAATTTGACAGAAAACCAGAATTCTAAGTAACATATTGCTACCTAGAATTCAACTCCTATTATTTTTCTCTATACCCAAAATCTGACAAAGATCCATATCTCCTAGATGTATTTATCAAATTGTTTAAAAATATCTAAAATAACAATTTAAATATTTATATCTAGGAAATTTCATAAATCACTTGTTGATTTTACTTAATAAAATCTATAATTTTATCTAAAATTTTCCCGACACTTCTTGATGTATTTTTTATAAAACCTATAACTTTTTCATAATTTTCTTTCTCTGGTATTGAAAATTTATTTTGTGTATCTCTTCGTCCTTGATTAATACTCGCAAAAAATGAGGTTAGTGAATGAGAATAATCGAGACTATTTCTTTCTTTTATAATTTCTTTTATAACTTTGTCTCTATCTTCACTAATATTAATTCTTTGTGTGTTTATAAATGCTACACTTTTCTCAATAGTATTAGGATGCCACAAATTAAATGCTCCATTATAAATTACTCCATTTAACAGTCCTCTATCAGTTACATAGGCCTTGACTGAATCTACATCCTTAGCATATTCTAATAGCTTATTATATTCTGTACTAGTTAATATATTTAATCCCGGACCATTAAAATTTACAACAGTTTTTATACTATCAGATAACTGTTTCTTAGCATACAAATAACCATGATATGCTTCTAATCCTCCTAAAGAATGCCCAGTTATGTATATTTTTTTATTTTTTAATTTATATGGTTCTAATAATCTTGAAATTTGATAAATTGCTTTACCTTGGACATTTACATCCGTTAATACTATAGCAAAATCAGCTAGCTTCTCTAAAAATTCATCAGTTCCTCTATATGCAACTACTATATTGTCTTCATTTTCAAATACTGTAACATCAGAGTTTATCTTAGGTATATCTTTTATAATTGGGAGATGTTTTATAATAGGGGTATTTTTCACTAAATCTGCAATACTAAAAGTATCTCTTTTCACAAATTTCCATTTTTCAAAAAAATTAGCATCATAATTGTCCTTACTCTTAACATTCAAGTTTAAATATTTTATACTATCACTATTGAAGGTATTACTGATTTTATTCAGAGTTTTATTTTCATCATCTTTTGAAAAATCATAATACGCAAGTTCCGAAAATAATAATAAATCCCTATCTCCAACAGTCCAAATATTTGGATTAGTTCCGTTCCTTTTTTCTTCAGCTTCAACATACCCATCTCCATCAGTATCCAATGTATTAGAAGCTATATCTTCTATCGTTCTACTTGATTTTGATTCAAGATTTATGTATCCGTCTATATCATCCATAATACCATCCCCATCTGTATCTGCTTTTTCAGGATCGCTAAGTACATATAAAAACGCTTTTCCACCTAGGTTCTTTTCTGGTCTTACTTCATTACCATTAACTAGGTTGTCATTATCATAATCTTTAACAAATAAACTTTCTATATATTCATCATTTAAATTGTCTATTTTTTTATTAATTTCTTCTGTATTTTCAATTTTTATATTGAAATCATTCGAAATTTTCTCTCTAGCATTTTTTATTTGATTTTTGAAATATGGAGATTTTTTCCCTGTTGACAAACGTAAACCCCCTTTTAATATTTCTCTTGTATAGTAAGGAGAAATTCTATCTTTATTTACATCTAATTCTTTTTGCTTTATATCATTATCAAATTGATCAAAGATTTCAGGTAGTTCTTCTGATTTTTTAGCAAAATAAAACTTTCCTCCAGTATCATTTGCTAATTTTGCTAATTTATTTTGATTTATTTCTCCTAAACCTATTGTAAAAATATTGATATTATTTTTAATAGCCTCACTTATAACTTCATCATAAGAACTATAATCATCACCATCAGTCAATAAAAATATATATTTTTTATTATTTGATTCACTTTTCAGTAGTTCTATACTTTCTTTAATAGCATTGTAAATATCTGTTCCTCCACTTGAATCAATTTTATCAACATCGAGTAAAGCATCCTCTATATTATTTGTCAATGATTTTTTTATATTAATAGTATCATCAAAATCTAGAATCGATACTCTATCATGATTTTTATCTAGCCGAGCAAGAAGTTTTTTTGTTAAACTTAAACGTAAATTTCCTTTATCATTCCAATCCATACTTCCAGAGCTGTCTATTGCAAAAACAATTGAACGCCCTTTATTTTTTGTATTAAGGGGAATAGTTATTTTATCGTCTTTAACATCATTAATAACATAATCTGTAGCTAATTTATTTACTTCATCTTGCTTATTCTTATCAATTACAGTATATGCTCCAGATTCATTAATATTGGCATAAGCCATGTCACCTATGACCTGTGTTTCTATTGGTTTAAAAATCTGTGTTTTTTTATTATAATGATAAATAGTAGGCACACTATCAGAATCCAAACTATTAACATCAAATTTTAATCCTAATTTAGTATTTTTAAAGTCTTTATCATAATTAATATTAATTGCACTTCCTAGATATCCCGGAACTTCTTTATCTAACATATGACTATTGTTATTAGATAACTTAATATTTTTTATCTCATTTTCATCTAAATTAGAAGATATATTTACTAGCTTTCCATCACCTTTTAATGTTTCAAAACCAGGTTTTCGAGTTCCTATTCTCATTACTCCAGTAATCACAGGAACTTCTTTGCTGATTATATTATCTATAATTTCTTCTTGATTTTCAAATTCTCTCTTACGTTTAAGATTTGCCTGAACATAATACATCATTACATTTTCAAATCTTCTTTCTCCTTCAAAAAGAGAATCATCAAATATATTAGTAATATTAATTGTTGATAATTTATCTTTCTGAGTAGTTAGTATTCCAATATTATTTTTTATATTTTTAGTCGCTTCTTCCAATTTTGGATAGTCTTTAACATATTTTCTCTGTTTGCTTTCCACTATTTCTGTATAAACAGTTTCTTTTTTTGGAATTAGTTTAGTTTTTTGGGCACTTTGCGGATCATTATTTATTTCTGGTTTACTATTGTGTTTTTTTACACCTTTTGTTCCTACTTTAATTACTTTGTCTACTTCTTTTTGTTTAACTGTACTTGAGGTAACTTCTCTTTTCAGTTCTTCACCATTATTTAATAGTACCTTTTGAATAGTTGTTTTTTCTCCAACTGTTCCTTCTTTTATTACCTTCGTAGTACCATTTTCCATATTTTCATCTTCTTCATAAACTACCTTATATGGAATAGTTTCAGTTACTTTTATTATTCTCTCAACTACTTTAACTTTCTTTTTCACTTTAATAGGCTTAACACCATCTGTCGTTAAAGAACTATTAGCTTTATTTGATGTATCAGTTACAGTATCTTTTGGAGATTTAGTTGTATCTTGAATATTTTTAGGAGTTTCTACTGTGTTATTTTTAATAGTAGTATTCTCCTCACTACTTTTACTAGCTTTTATATTAGTTTTCTCTTTAATATTACTCTTCTCTATAGGAGCATTTACATTCGTTTGTGATTTTTCTTTTTCATTTTCTAATGTTGCATTATTTACAACAGGAGCTTTAGAATTAGTTTTTTTCTCAATAGAAGTATCTTTTTCTACAGAACTATTATTATTTTCATTATCACTAACTTCTATCTCTTCTTCTTTTGTTGTTTCTGATAGTACTTCTTCTACAACTACTGGAAGTGGAATATTATCATCACTATTTTTAACAACATCCGTTAAATTTTCTTTAACTGGGGTTTTATTTTCAATATCTTTTTCTATTGGTTTTATTGTTCCCCTTCCTTCAACAGAAATCAATGATACATCATCTGATGTAAGGTATCCCACATATTTGTATCCATCAATAGATATTAGATTATCTTCAAATCTTGTATTGGCAGATGTTATATGATTATAACCCGCTAAAAGTTTATTCTCCAATGCAAACGTTGAACTAGGTAAAACTACACTTTGACCTAATGCTCCAATTAATACTATACCTAATATTTTATTTCTATTTTTCTTAGATACAAGAACGACAGTTAATAAAGCTGTAGCAAAGCCAATACCTTTTAATGGAAGTGAAGTACTTCCTGTATCAGGTAATTTGTTTTTTTGTAAATATGACTCATTCTTATAAACTAAGTAGTATGTTTCACCATTCTTTAATTCTTCTGGTATACCTTGTTTAACTAAAGATTTTTCATAATCAGTTAACTCACTGTCAGCTACATAATTTATACTTACATTGCTTCTTGATCCTTCACTAGCTAAAGCAGTTGTACCTCCAGCCAATAAAAAAGTACCTATCACAACTGGTGTTGCACCTACAGCAAGCTTTCTGATAGAGTATTTTAATGTTTTATTAATACTTTTATAACTCATAAACTTTACCTTTCTTTAATATTATTAATATTGTATTAAAAATTATTATGTTACACTTGTGAATTATGTAAATAAAATAATTATCAATAACTATTATTTTACAAAATAAATACAATTTTTTCAAATAATAACTGAACATTCACATAAATAAACATCATAATAATATAGTAAAATTAAAGTTAATTTAATTTTGATAAAATTTTACACATATACTAAAAAACGCTTTGGATTACTCCTTAGCGTCTTACTCTCCTCTCATACTTTCTAACAATTTTTAAACTTTTAAACGATATATATTTTTTGCGTAGTATACTTCAATCCTATATTCTACCCACAATATTTCTATCTGTTTATTTTTATAATTAGTTTTTATGAACCCACTTAATAGAGAAACTTTTATTACGTTTAATTGTATTCTACTTTACGTTGCTATTTCTGTAACAACTAATTTTATCATACAAAAGCTCCTTTAATAGATTTCATTAAATCTATAATCTTATCAATTTATATATTTTATTTCTCTACATTATATCAGATATCACTACTCTTTTATAGCGAAAAAGGAAAAATCATATCAGATTGATATATAATATACGTTTTATTGTCTTTTATTAACTTTAACACAAAAACACGTTACAATGAAAGCGTTAATAATAGAAATATGATTTGATCTATATGTAATTACAAACATATATTATATTTTACATTCATAAGCAAAGGTATATTTCATAAATAAAAATTTTAAATTTGTACATACTATTCTTTCTACTAGTCTTTTAGTCAACCCTATATCTTCTATGTAATTAAAGTATAGTTAAATCTACAAATTCATAGCATAATAAATTTTAAAAACATCTATTTGGGTGACAATAGGGGCTGAATTATATAATGAAATTATTGTTTACTTTAACAAAGCTAAATATTATCAACATCAAATAAATTAATAATAAAATATATAGGAGATAACAAAATGAATACTGAAAAATATATAGAAATAGCAATATTCGTTATAATAACAACCCTGCTATCAGCAACACTATCATACTTTGTTGCAAAAAAATAGAAAAATCTAAAAAAAATAGAAAAAAAGATAAATAATTAACTTAATCAATATTGAGAGACACTTTAAAAAATTAATTTCAATGAAATCATAATTTTAAAGTCTCATTGATAAATACCTAAATAAAAAATGGAGATAACAATGACACAAAACATATTAACTTGTTTTAAATTTATTACAATTATCAATATAATAAATTATGTAATAATAAAGAACACATTCATAATAAATTATTTACTTATATGTACACTTATCGGAATATTCTACATAGTAATAGATTCAAATAAAAATAAATTAAATATATTAACTGATAAAATCGATATAATTTTATTACTAATTTTTACAAGTATAATAAATATCCTTTACATAATTAATATAAAAATAACAAATTTAAAATATATTATTTTTATATCGCTATTTTATATAATAATAAGATATATAAGTAAAAAAGCCTAGAAGAAATTTTCTTTTCCTCTAGGCTCGCATTTTGTCCTAATATTTCATTCACTTTTTGCTGAACTTCACTGTAGTTATATCCTGCATTTGCTAGTCTATTAACTCTGTCTTGTCCATTATCCCACTTACCTTGAATCACTTCTTGGACTATTTCATCTAAATTATTAGATATATAATTTCCATTTAGTAATCTATTCACTACTTCTTGAACCGCACTTGCATTATATCCTGCGTTAGTCAATCTGTTCACTCTATCCTCTCCGTTACCCTATGCTCCTGAAATAACTTCTCGTGCAATTTCTTCATTGCTTTTATCAACAGTTGATACTGAGTTTGTAGATGTACTTGGTTCTGAGATACTAGTATTTCCTAACATTTCATCAACTGTTTCTCCTAAAGTCGCAAAGTAATTCATACGTTCTACAAAGTAAGTTTTAATACTATCAGTTGTTTTACCATGTAAAGCTAAACTACGCTGTGGACAACTAGTTGGACTAAACTCATGATAAAGTCTTACCGTTTGTTTATTAATTGGCAGACCATAATAAATCAAGTCTTCTGTAAAATTTATCCACTATCCCTACAAATCGTAAGAAAAAGAAATTAGCTGATTTTTAACCCGTAAAACAAAAAAAGACCTACCGTAGACTAAAAAATCTACGATAGGTTTAAACTCTATCTCTAAATAAATATATTATGAAATTCTTATTCTCTCTTCAACACAATTAAACAACTATATTTTCAAACTTTTTATATTAGTATTTTATAGTTATAACTTACTTTATTCTATCTCTATACATCCAATTGAATATCCATTGAAGATTTATAGATGGTTCGTTATTTTCTAATTCTTCCAATATAGGTTTAAAATTCTCGTAAATATCTTCCTTGAGTTTATTTTCATCTACTGTTGTTATATCTACAAATTGCCTATTGTTACCAACATCTATAACTTCTTTCAACTTAAAATTTTCATCAAAATAATAATTTTTTCTTTTATCATCTTTATATTTATACGTGTGTGCATTCTCATAAAACTTATACGTAAAATAAACATTTTTTTCAACATTTTCAACTGTCTTATTTTCTTGAATTTTATGTTTATATTTAAATCCATCTTTCTTACCAAGAATATCTAAATTCTCTGTAAACATCATCAATTCTAAATCTCTGACATTACTACTTGGTGAATGTTTTGCATAATACACTGAATTACCTTTTAAATTTGTATCCCCTATAAAATAAATTGTTGATAACGCCAATATCACTAGTATAATTTTTTTTATCATTTTGCTCATTTCCTCTCCTAAAACCATTTTTTAAACCAATTTTTTGCTTTATTATATTTATCTGATATCCAATTACTTGCTGGCTTAATAACTTTGTTATAAATAGGCTCTACAAAAGGTTTGGCTACTTTATTATATACTGGTTTGATGATACTATTATAAATTGGTCTTACTACATTTTTAAACTTTTTATATCAATATTTTATAGTTATAACTTACTTTATTCTATCTCTGTATACCCAGTTAAAAATCCACTGCAAATTAATAAATGGCTTATTTTCTTCTGATTCTTTTAATATAGGTTTAAAATCCTCATATATTTCTTCTTTTATTTTATTTTCATCTACTGTTGATATATCTATACGTTGCATATTGTTACCAAAATCTACAACTTTTTTCAACTTAAAATTTTCATCAAAATAATAATTTTGTCTTTCATTACTTATATATACATATTCATTATCGTCATTTACACTGTATCCATATGATAGATATACATTTTTTGTAGTATTTTGTATAGTTTTATCTCCGTCAACTTCATAACTAAACCCTTCACGCTCAGCACTTGCCTGTATATTTTCTACCAACATCATTAATTCTAAATCTCTGACATTGCTACTTGGTGAATGTTTTGCATAATACACTGAACTACCTTTTAAATTTATATCTCCTATAAAATAAATTGTCGCTAACACCAATATCACTATTATAATTTTTTTTATCATTTTTCTTATTTCCTTTCTTAAAACCATTTTTTAAACCAATTTTTTGCTTTATTATATTTATCTGATATCCAATTACTTGCTGGCTTAATAACTTTGTTATAAATAGGCTCTACAAAAGGTTTGACTACATTATTATATCCCCATTTTGCAACTGGTTTAATAACTTTATTATAAACTGGTTTTACTACATTATTATATTCCCATTTTACAACTGGTTTAATGACTTTATTATAAACTGGTTTTACTATATTACTATATCCCCATTTTACAACTGGTTTAATGACCTTATTATAAACGGGCTTTACTACATTATTGTAAATTGGTTTAGCTACTTTATTGTACATAAATGAAGAAATTGGACGAATAACCGCATTATAAATTGGCTTTACTACTCTATTAACAATAGGTTTTATAATCTTATTGTTAATCTTATTTGCAGTAAATGTTACTACTGCCTTAGCAGTTACTATAGTATCTGCAACAAAATTACCTAAGCGAGCAGATGTTTTTTTTGTTGCATATGCTAAAGGATCTTTCTTCAATTCTTCAAAATCATTAATTAAAATTGGAATTATTTTTTCTTTAATCATTTTTTCTTTAATCATTTTCTCAGGATCAGTACGAAATTCTGAAATTCCATTTTTTATATTCAATAAAAACAACCCTAACGCTGCAAATGTAACAATGCTTCCAAATTTTAAGATTGTAGAATAATTATTCGCCCCAGTACCTTCTGATTTTAATTCCAGAACTTCTTTATAGTATTCTCCGCGTTTTTTATTCAAGTTATCTGTACTATAATATTTTTCTATTCTTTCATTTAAAGGTAAGTCTTTGAATTTAGGATGATATTTAAGTATATACGCATCTATATCTGTAATTAAATCCTTGTTATCAATAATCGTTAATTCATCACCTAGTAACGAATTCGCTTGAAAGAATGTATCACTAGGTGTAACACCAACAATATTTAATGGAGAAAGACCAGCTATAAATTTTCCAACTTCTTTATACCAAACACTTTTTTCAGCTGTCGCTAAAGGCATTGCTAGGTGCGGGAAGTCTAATTTATAAAGCTTGTCCTCATGAATATTTTTTAATAGTTCTTCCATATCCTCTGTTAGATTTTCTGGTTTTTCCCCAAAGTCATTCGTACTTTTTTGTAGGAAATTATTGTGATACGCTCTATATGCTATCGCATTTGCTATTGCATGATTAATTTTATTTTGATCGTTTCCATATTTAGTACGAGCATCTTTCGCAACTTCATGAATATAATTCAAGAATTTTTTCTTATCTTCTTGGGTCATACCAGTATTTTCTAAAAATGGATCTTTTTTCTCCTGAACTCCTGTTTCTTTAGTGTTATAACTTACATTATGAGATGATGATTGAATTGAGGGTGTGTTTTTGGAAACAGGAGATTCTTCTACATTTATTGTCTTCTTAGCACTTGAATGATTAGCTACGACCGAGCCTACATTTGATACCACCCCAGTTCCCGTATGAGATGATGATTGAATTAAAGGTGCGTTTTTGGAAACAGGAGATTCTTCTACATTTATTGTCTTCTTAGCGCTTGAATGATTAGCTACGACCGAGCCTACATTTGATACTACCCCATTTCCCGTGTTTTGCTTATTTACTTCTCTCTTAGGAGTTGTCTTTACGGGATTCTTTGTCCCTTCACTTGGCTTTTGTTCCTGTTTAGGTACTTTTTTATATACAAATTGATAATCTACATCTTTTACCGCAATTTGTTTTAATTTATTCGGTGTAATGAAGCCATCCATTGAATTTGGGGTATAACTAATTGTTTGCCCCTCTAGGACAGTAAATGTCTTACTCTCTTGAACTTTACTACAAAGTGTAATGTAACTTTATGTTCTGGCTTATAAATAAAGGTAATTATTGGATTATTTTTATCTATAACATTTTTATCAATATTTACTAATCTATACTTTGGAATATTTATAGAATCAACTTTATAACTTTTATCTGTAAAACCTGAATAATGTTCTTCTTTTTTTAATTCTTTTCCACCTTTTTTGTTAATTTTCAAACATTGATTATAACATATTATAGATATTTGTACAAAAAATATATTCGCAATAAAAAAAGACCTATCGTAGACTAAAAAATCTACAATAGGTTTAAACTCTATCTCTAAATAAATATATTATGAAATTCTTATTCTTTCTTCAACACAATTAAACAACTATATTTTCAAACTTTTTATATCAATATTTTATAGTTATAACTTACTTTATTCTATCTCTGTATACCCAGTTGAATATCCATTGAAGATTTATAGATGGTTCGTTATTTTCTAATTCTTCCAATATAGGTTTAAAATTCTCGTAAATATCTTCCTTGAGTTTATTTTCATCTACTGTTGTTATATCTACAAATTGCCTATTGTTACCAACATCTATAACTTCTTTCAACTTAAAATTTTCATCAAAATAATAATTTTTTCTTTTATCATCTTTATATTTATACGTGTGTGCATTCTCATAAAACTTATACGTAAAATAAACATTTTTTTCAACATTTTCAACTGTCTTATTTTCTTGAATTTTATGTTTATATTTAAATCCATCTTTCTTACCAAGAATATCTAAATTATCTGCATACATCATCAATTCCAAGTCTCTGACATTACTACTTGGTGAATGTTTTGCATAATACACTAAATTACCTTTTAAATTTGTATCCCCTATAAACCAAATTGTTGCTAACGCCAATATCACTAGTATAATTTTTTTTACCATTTTGCTCATCTCCTTTGTTAAAACCATTTTTTAAACCAATTTTTTGCTTTATTATATTTATCTGATATCCAATTACTTGCTGGCTTAATAACTTTGTTATAAATAGGCTCTACAAAAGGTTTGACTACTTTACGTTGTTATTTCTGTAACAACTAATTTTATCATACAAAAGCTCCTTTAGTAGATTTTAATTAATCTATAATCTTATCAATTTATATATTCCAATTCTTTACATTATATCAGATATCACTACTCTCTCATAGTGAAAAAAGGAAGACGATGACACAAAAGTCCTAAATTTTAAAAAAACGTATATTATAACTTATAGAAGCAGTTGTTTATTGATTGAGAATGATAAAATAAGAATGTACAGTTTTGACAAAATAAAAATGTACAAATAGGTTATAATAGTGCATATAAAAAGAAAGAGAGAAA